>Ga0310786_10000313_pt1 | contig 80783 bp, 63 predicted proteins | sample AusTroGonzalo_MG_FD_203881 | JGI IMG/M metagenome (GOLD analysis project Ga0310786, IMG submission 203881) | Bovine rumen microbial communities from tropical cattle in Woodstock, Queensland, Australia - Gonzalo_03 (v2) (version 2) | ecosystem: Host-associated > Mammals > Digestive system >... | reverse complement strand
GCCGCAACGCGAAGAATTATAAAAATAGAAGTTTTCGTAAAAATATCGCAATAATGAAAAGAATCATCCAAATTTCAACACTAGCCCTGTTAGTTATATTGTCAACGGGCTGTAAGAAAAGTTACACCATCATGGTGATATCCGACAATACAGAATGGGGATCTGTCACAGGATCAGGCAGTTATAAGGATGGCGAAACGGTCACTATTACAGCCATACCTGCGGAAGGTCACTCTTTTATCCGCTGGAACGACGGCGATGCCGCAAATCCGCGCCAGATTGTGGTGTGCGGAGATGCCGAGTACGTCGCGATGTTCAGCGACAAAGCAGGCACCATTGTACACAATGCGGTAACAGATTACGACGGCAACAGTTATGACGCTGTGTGGATAGGCAGCCAGCTGTGGATGAGAGAGAATCTGCGTACAACGCATTATGCCGATGGCACGGAAATTCCCGCTGACTATCTTAATTCGAGTTTGACCGATCCATACTATTATAGCTACTCCGACCTTTATCATCCGCTGGAAAAGCTGGGCCACTACTACAATTGGCCGGCAGCGATGCATGGAGAGGCTTCCAGCAGTACTAGCCCGAGCGGCGTGCAGGGTGTCTGTCCGTCGGGTTGGCATTTGCCAAGCGATGCGGAGTGGACAACGATGGAGCAAACGCAGACCGCGATGGATGTGTCTGATTTCGAATGGCGCGGCGACCATGCGGGCAAGCTGGCAGGCGAAGGGTGGGACGCTTCCTCCAAGGTGGGGGCACCTGGCAATGAGTCAGATCCCAACCACAACGCTTCGGGTTTTTCCGCCTTTCCTGCAGGTTTTGTTGACAACGGTTACGGTTCTCCTACGCCTCATTATATGGGACAATTCGCTCACTTTTGGAGTGCAACGCGGGATAATATTTACAATTCCGCATGGTGTCGCGACCTGTATTTCAACGAAGCGCGTGTAAACAGAGACCTCAGCAGTATGAAATCCGGATTTTCGGTCCGCTGTGTCCGCGATTGAATAGTAGTGTGTCTCCGACACACAGCCTTTCGCACCCGCCGCATACCCCACACGGCACTCACTCCGTTCGTTTCGTGTGGGGTTTTTGAGATTTTGTGCCGCTGGCACGAGGCTGTGAATCGCTGAGAATCAATATAGTTGAGAAAAATATATCCAATGAAATAATAAGACGGCATGTAAGACCGTTGTTTTGACCTCGTGACAAATCGAAAAAGCAACATTCATCAAAATCAATAACCACAATGAAAAAAGCATGGACAGTGGCGATGCTCACGGTCGTTTTGGCAGTTTCAGTGGCAGTCTTCGGCTTGTTTGTTGCCGACAAGATGCACACCCAAGAATTTGTGGTAAATAATGCGACAGTACGCGTCACTTACCCTACCCGATTCCATGTTAAGGATAAGGTGCAATTAGAAGATGGGTTGTATTGTGGCTTGCCAGCTCAAATAGTTACGCAGTTACGACAGTATTGCCCCGATACCATCTTCAGCTATCAGAAAAACACGGATGCCAAACGATGTTATATTGAGGTTTCTGGAAACCTTGAGCCCCAAACAATTAACCAGTGGATAACTCAACACTTTGATATTAAAGCAGATACAATCGACTCGGTCGCTTACGTACTGGATTTGCACGATGCGGTTGATTATACGGATGGTTCGTATATGTTATGCACTTCCGAATTGCTGGTTCAAAATATCCGAAAGATCTGTAATATCCCTGTCAAACCATTGCATGAAGCCCCGGATCGTGTTTATAAGGTGCCTAATTTGGCCACGAAGCACAATGTTGAAGAAATGGCAGAACTTTTACGAGACAAATGTCAAATTGAACTCGCCCAATCGGACACTGCGTCAATTTGTCTTATCCGGTATCATTAACCTGATTATTACAAGTAGTAAGGTCAATTGGAGGTGCCCGAATACTTGAAAAACAATCACCACCTCCTGTTTTAAAATTTCACATACAATGAAAAAAGCAATGAAAAGAGTAATGTTCTTTATCGCTTGTGCGATATTGGTTTCCTCCTGCGCGACGGGGAGTTTCGTGTCAACCACCCCGAAAGCCAAGAACGACACCTCAACAAAGACCATCCAGTGCTACTATTCCACGGAGAAGCCCGACAAGGCCTACGAAGTCATCGGCCATGTGGAGGCAAGCGGCTTTATCTTCACCTCGAACAAACAGCTTGTTTACGCCCTACAGAAGCAGGCGCAGAAGCAGCAGGCAGACGCCATCGTGAACATCCGGTTCTCCTACATTCCCGCCATTCTGATAGGAATTCCGTACGCGGAAGGGGACTTGGTGAAGTTGAAGTAGTACGAACCGATGCCCTTCGACACGGTGTGTTGGATGTCTCGTTTGTTTGATTCGCCTAAAACAGCAATTTTTATTGTCTATAAACAATAAAAATTATATTTTTAGTTTTTTTGTTGTCTATGGACAATAAAAATTATTATCTTTGCCGCCAGTTATAATACAAAGGAAAATGGAAGTACTTACAAGGAAGCACTACGCGGATATTGTGGATTCGTGGATAGGCAAAGGCAACATCATCGCCTTGGTTGGCTCGCGCCGTGTTGGCAAAAGCTTTGTTCTCAAAGACTTTGTGCAGCGTCACATGGATGAGACGGATGTCAATATCATTTTTATAGACAAGGAAAAGAAGGCGTTCAAAGACATCAAGACCAAAGACGACTTGGATAACTGGATTGAAGCACGCTTCATCCCGGGAAAGCACAACTTTATCCTCATTGACGAGGTGCAGGAAATAGAGCACTTTGAAGAGAGCATTTGCAACTGGTACTCAGAGGATAACACGGATGTCATCATTACCGGCAGCAATTCCAAGATGCTTTCCGGCGAGTTGGCCACCTTGATCGCCGGACGACATGTGGAGGTGCGCATCCATCCGCTCACCTATTCCGAGTTTCTGGAATTCCACAACCTTCCCGACAGAGAAGAAAGCCTCATGATTTATCTGACCTACGGCGGTCTTCCTGGTCTCAGGAAAGTGGGGCTTGACAGTGACGAGCAGGTTTGGGCCTATCTTACCAGTGTCTTCAATACGATCATGCTCAAGGACATCATCGAGCGGCACGACATCCGCAACATCCCCTTCTTAAACAACCTCATCGCCTTCTATGCTGATACCACCGGCAAACTCACCTCGGCCAACAGCATTGCCAAATACATGAAGTCGCAACATGAGAATGTGTCGGCCAACCTTGTCCTGCTCTATCGGGGCTTCTATGCCGAAGCTTACCTGTTAGACATCGTGCCCCGTTACGACATACACGGGAAGAAGATTTTCGAGTCCAACGAAAAGATCTATTGGGACGACTTGGGGCTTCGCAATCTCAAAGCGGAGGGTGGCATGGATTCTTATATTGAGAAAGTAATCGAGAATGCCATTTACAAGCATCTGCGCTTTCTCGGCTACGAGGTGAAGGTGGGCGTGCTGAATGCAGGGGAGGTGGATTTCGTCTGCACCAAGCCCGGCAAGACTGTTTACATTCAGGCGAGCTATATTATAGCCGAAGAGTCCACCCGCAAGCGGGAATTCGGCCCTTTGGAAAAGATTCGCGACAATCACCCGAAATTCGTCATCAGTGCAACACCGTTGTTGAATACAAGAGACGAAAATGGAATCACTCATTTGTCCTTAAGAAAGTTTCTCAAGGAAGGGTTACCGTCAGTGTGACGAACCCGAAAATGCCGTCTTTTTTTCTTAATTCCCTCTCAAAATCCCCACTTTATTCCGTCTCACATCCAAGAGCTGGCAGTTTTCGACAACATATTGATTTTCAACGCTGTTTTCATCCGTTAATCCTCAAATAATACCCCACTCGTCATATTTCTGAGTGAGACGGAACATATTTTAGAAATGACGGAATATTTGTGGGCGAAAGGATAGTATTTTTGCGGCGGAAAAATGAGCAGTTAATAATCAAACCAAATTATCACATATGAAAAGAATCCCATTCATCGTATTGTTTGTGACTCTCCTTTCCTTTTCCTACGGACAGGAAAATCGTTCCCTGTTCCCGGACGGATTCCACATCGGTATCACTGGAGAGGGAAACTTAGCCCAACGAATGACCGTTGTTGCCATTGGGCAGAACTGGCCCGCGCCAATCTCCGACCCTACTTTAGGGTGGCAGGCTGGATTGGAATTCTCCTACCATTTCGCAAAATATTACGGGGTTTCCATCGGTCTTGATTACGGCACGGAGGCGCAATGGAAGCTGTGGCGGTGGGACGGTGATGGATATATGCCCATCGGACCTGCAAATGCACGCTTTGCTGTTAATGCATTTCAAATTCCTATCAAAGCGGAGTTTCATTATCCCATTTTGCAAAGTAATTTCTTCTTTTATGGGGCACTGGGCGTTAACCTGATCAATGTCAGGGAAAGTATTCTGTCCAAGATAATCGGCGAGAATCTCTTCAGTTGGCATGTTTTTAGTGGTGGCCATGATCCGACAGATCCTTATAAGCACTATTTAGAAGAGTTAGATGGCGACAAGGTACGTGCAGATTTGCAGCTCAACCTCGGTTTTTACTACAAACTGCCTTATAATGATCTCATTCGCTTCAGCATTCTGGCGAACTATTCGTTTAAGGACACGTTCCATGGGGAATACACATTCCTGCTAGTGGACAACGCATACGGCGCCTACAGCTACCGTCACAACCATATCGGATTCGAGCTCGCATATGTGCACTGTTTCAAGAAGAAGTCACAGAAAAAATCAAAATAAAAGCATCTGTTTTGTGGGTCTCGTATGAAAAAGGTATTGGTATTTTTGGCTTTAACATTTGTATTTCAGGCGTGCGCAATATTTCGTACGCCTGGTTTCAATAGTGGATACAAACGATTGACAGCCGACGAACAGAAGCGGGTATGCTTTGTGAGTTCGGTGGAGGAAATCCCTGACCGGAACGACGGCAGAATCATGGCCGTTACAGCCGAGCAGCTGTCGGCATTGTTGAAGAAAAATGATACTACGTTGCTCTACGTATGGTCGCCGCACTGTTCGAGTAGCAGCTGCGTCTCTTTGAAAGCCGTTCAAGATTACTGTGACCAAGCCAATTTGCCCTTGTATGTTTTAACCGAGTACTTCACCGACGCTTTTACGCAGAATGAGTTTTTGTCACGTCCGATGCTGAGTGTCAACGAGTTTCATTATAAGACCAGTTACTGCAATTCCTACATGAAACGGTTTCTGTCGGAGTTAATCCCGAACGACACCAATCAAAGCGTTCCTCACCATCGTTTTCTGCTGTTCTCCAATGAACGTTTTGTGCAATCGTATGAGAAAATGGAAGATGTTTTTCCTTGAGCACTCCCTTCTTGAAAAAATGTATCTTTGCACTGCAAAAAAGGTCGAATAGTGCGACTGTTTTTTCAGTAGAATGATTAAAAAATACAGCTATGATTATACAAAGAGAGCAATATATCAGCGAGTTACTATTTACAATCAAACATTAAAGATATGAAAAGACAACCCATTACAACACAAAAACCGGCCTCTAAATGCAACAGTAAGAGGTTTATGAATCTTTTTTTGATGGTGGCCGCCATGGTGTGTATGGCGGTGGCTTGCGATCCGGGATGCCATGATGAGTTTTATTTGAAAAACAACACGGACAGTCCCATCACCTATTCGCAATTCAACACCAAAGACAGCACCCAGCGCAATGTGGTCACCATTCAACCGGGCGAAAGCAAACGGGTTTACGAGTATGTTGGAAGGGATTCACAATTTGAGTCTATCACAACATCACTTTATTGTGATGAGTTACTAATACCCGCCAACAACTATTGTCATCAGGTCACCTTTTCGGACGGCACAACGTGGCAATGGGATTTGTCAGATCAGATTACTGCTGACAAACACCCTTATTTAATGAAATGTTGGAATATATTGAGTGCCACCGATACAAAACACCGCCACGATCACCAAGTCGAATACGCTGTGGATGCCGTGGATTACCAAAACGCCGTTCAGCGGGTAACCGGTAACTGGTGAATTTTGTTTGCAAGTGTTTTTTTTGTATCTTTGCGAAAAATTTGAATGCTGTTATGAGCACCGAAATGTTAGATACCATCCGCGAATATTTCAAGACCCAGCCGGTGTTGAAGGCTTGGCTGTTCGGCTCGTTCGCCCGCGGCGAGGAGACAGAGGACAGCGATGTGGATATTTTGGTGGTTTTCGATCAAAAAGACGGCGATGGTGTAAGTCTGTTACGGCATATTGCCATAGCCCTTGGCTTGGAAGACCTGCTTGGCAAAAAGGTGGACCTTATTACGGATGGCACATTGTTGCCTTTTGCTCAAACCACTGCTGATAATGACAAAATTTTAATCTATGAGAGAGCCAGTTAAAGACAAAGGAAGATTGGAGCACATTCTTGAAAGTGTGAACAATATTTACGAATTTGTTGAAGGTTATGAGCCAGGCCAAATTCTGACGGATAAAGTTCGCTACTTTGCAATTGTATATCAGTTAGTGGTCATTGGTGAAGCTGCAAACCTACTCACAAATGATTTCCGAATCACCCATCCACTAACTCCATGGAGGGAAATCATAGGCATGCGAAACTTTATAGTTCATGGATATAATATTGTGGACAAAAACGAGGTGCTCCGTGTGATTTCTAACGATTTATCTATCTTGAAATCTCAAATAGAAGATTATCTCTCCGAAATGGAGCAGCAATAATCACCCATTTTTTCTAAAATTCCCAATTTATTCCCTCTCACAAGCCGCCCCGCTCCGATTTTTCAACTTCCTGACAAATAATAAGATAACACACATCAACAAACCCTGTTTTAGCCACCTCGTCATATTTCACCCTGAGAGGGAACATATTCCTGTTGAGAGGGATTAAATATTTCGGAAAACGATTGTATTTTTGCATTTTCAAAATCAAACATTAAAGATATGAAAAGACAACCCATTACAACACAAAAACCGGCCTGTAAATGCAACAGCAAGAGGCTTATGAATCTTTGTTTAATTGTGGCCGCCATGGTGTGTATGGCGGTGGCTTGCGACCCGGGATGCCATGATGAGTTTTATTTGAAAAACAACACGGACGCCCCCATCACCTATTCGCAATTCAACACCAAAGACAGCACACAGCGCAATGTGGTCACCATTCAACCCGGCGAAAGCAAACGGGTTTACGAGTATGTTGGAAGGGATTCACAATTTGAGTCTATCACAACATCACTTTATTGTGATGAGTTACTAATACCCGCCAACAACTATTGTCATCAGGTCACCTTTTCGGACGGCACAACGTGGCAATGGGATTTGTCAGATCAGATTACTGCTGACAAACACCCTTATTTAATGAAATGTTGGAATATATTGAGTGCCACCGATACAAAACACCGCCACGATCACCAAATTGAATACGTTGTGGATGCCGTGGATTACCAAAACGCCGTTCAGCGGAATCACCGTAAACCGTGAATTACGGGTCAACGGTCATTTTCGTTTGCAAACGTATGTAGGGCTGCCGCAGTGCGGCAGTAAATTTTTTTCCACCGTACCATAACCTTTTCGTATTTTTGCGTCTTATTATTATATTGCAAAAAGCGAAATGGACAAGGTGAAGTTTTGGGAGCGGAAGTATGAACAGCACATCGACAGGCTGGTGGGGCTGTGCTACCGCTATGTCGGGGAGCAGCAGACGGCGGAGGACTTGGCGCACGAGGCGTTTTTGAAGGCCATCGAGCGGGCCGACACCTGTCGTGTGATGGATGCTTTCGACACGTGGTTGACCCGCATCACAATCAACAGGTGCGTCTCCTACCTGCGCACACGACCGGAAACGGTGCCGTTGGAAGAGGAGCTGACCCGCAACCTGCCCGACGACAATGACGAACCTGACAAACATCTGGAATTCACGAAAAAAGAGTTGTTGGAAACGATTCAACAACTATCTGAACGTCAACGGATTGTATTCAACCTTCACGCCGTTGACCGCGTCTCGCATCAGCAAATTTCTGACCTGTTGGACATTTCCGTCACCAACTCCAAACAGCTGTTCCTTCGCGCCCGTATGCGCCTGCAACAGCTGCTTGCCGCCAAATCCAAAGAAAAAGAATCCAAAAAGAAAGGACTGTTTATGATCATACTTCTATTCATAAAGAAGCATGGTTCCGCACACCAGCTCGAACGGCTGTATCGTTCCGGGTTGTCGCAGTTGCGGATGCCGCCGTCACACCGGCTGTCGGAATCGGAAATCCGCTCCGCTGTCGCCACCTCGCCCGCCAGCGCGGGAATAGCCATCGCCACCCACAAGACCGCCGTCCTGATGACCGCTGCCGCTACCGTTGCGGGTGGGGTCTGCGTGTGGCAGGTGGTACGGAACACACCGCAGGAAAATGCATCGCCTGTAGAGACGCACGGCCGTGCGTCTCTACAACCAGAGGAACCTGAACAATTATCCGTTTCGGACACGACGGTTACGGCAAATGCCGCTGTCGAGCCCGCAGAGACGCGCTACAACACGTCTCTACATCAGACGCAGGATGATGCATCTACTCCGGTGGTCATTATTCGGGAAATACCCGTCACTCGCACTGTTGTCCTACATGACACCATCACCGTTACTGACACCATTTTCTTTATGCGCCCATGATTAGAGACCTCTTCTTCACCCTGCTGCTGCTCCTTCTCATAGGACCCCTTTCCGCCCAGCACCGCGACACTGTGTATGTGGAGCGCGAGACCGTGACCTACGACACTGTCACCGTGTACGACACTGTGCATGTTCACGACACGCTCAACATCGCCGACTATCTCCGCAGCGAAGAGTTCGAACGACTTTTCTACAGCTCGGAATATGTTGACAATCTGTCGCTTACGGATTCGATGAAGGAAAAACTGCTGCATCAGACCGTAACTTTTTGGGAAAGCAGCGTCTTTAAAGATGAACAGCAAACGTTTTCCAATATGGACAGCATCAAGAAATACGGATTGGCCGGACTAATCATCTTAGGACTCAACGCGATGTCGCCGGCACAGACCGACAGTACCACGGCGGGGAAACCGCATGATCCTCCAAAAAAGCATAAGACCCATCTCTACAACAGCCCGATGAACGGGTTCCACCTTGGTTATACTATCCAGTATGATTTGATAGAACCCACCATGAAAAGGGACATTGGCACCATAGATTGGCAAGCTTGGGGAATCCCGAAGTCCGGCTTTCACGTCGGGTTGGAGTGTTCTTATCATTTTGATGACTACTTCGGAGTATCGGCGGCGCTGAATTTCGGAACCACGGCAGAGCGCTTCCTCCGTTTTTCAGTCCCGTTGAAGTTTGAGTTCCACTATCCGGTGAGTGACAAGGTTTTGTTCACCGCCAGCACTGGAGTACGTTTGCGCGTACCCGCACGGACATTTTGGTCGGGATTCGACGGGAACGACGGATATTGGGGTTCCGGAATGGATCCTGTCTCTGGCATAAGCAGAATAGGCATTTTTGAAAGAAACATCCCTTACGCGGATATCATGCTTGATGCAGGAATATACTATAGACTTCGCAAAAATGATTACTTGCGCTTCACCGCCGGTTTGAATTTCGCCACGACGAATGAGAGTCTAAGTTGGATTTCAGGTCCTGGCAGTGTTGAAGGCAGCGTAACAATCCAGCGCAACAACCATCTTTACTTTCAAATAGCTTACATCCAAAGCTTTGACAAGAAGCGCAAAATCATCCAGGCGCAGCCGCACTGGAGCACGGAAGCCGGGATGCACCACCGACATGAAGTCCGTTTCGAGGTCAGCGATCCGTCTGGTGTCTTTTTCTTGATGAACCTGCGTGAATTTGACAATGGCGGTCATACAGAATACGAATTTGATCCAGGTGACGGATTAGCCTTTGCGTTCCGCAACACACCTGTTTTCTCGTTCAACTACCATTATCGGTTGACCAAGTGGCTCTGGGTCGGTGCAATGGTGAATTATGCCTACTACAAGGATCATACGGACTTTCCGTTTTACACCAATGCCAGCTATACTCAGCGGACGATCAATTGCCTCACGTTGATGCCAGAATTGCGGTTTTCCTACCTTAACCGTCCGCACGTGACTCTTTATTCCGCTGTTGCTGCAGGTGCTTCCCTCTTTTTCGGAAAACAATATAATGCGAGAAATTATGGGTATTTCAGTTGGGAAAAAATCAGCAAGGTATATCCCTCTTGCCAGCTCACGGCTTTCGGGGTGCGAGCCGGCGGCGAACACCTCTTTGGCTCCTTCGAGCTTGGTGTTGGCATGAAAGGATTCGTGTCGGGAGGTATAGGATACGCTTTTTAAATCAAGAATGCAGAATTAAGAAAGATGAAGAATGTAACCATTTGCATATTATTGGTCATTACAGCGCTTATGACGGCGGGATGCGGAAAAATCAGAACTTGTTACTGTGTGGATAATAGTTATTTTGACATTATTGACACAGCATTGTTTGATAGCGTCCCTATTCCTATTTCTGATAATTCCGTTATATACGACTGGGAATCCGCTATGGAATGTTCCTATTGGGAAACTCGGGATACCATTGGGCAATATTTACCGGAATATGGCATTCGGACGTATTATGTCTTTGAATGCTGGGAAAAATGAGAATAACCGTAAAGGAAATGAATACGACAACACTGTAGAGACGCGATGAATCGCGTCTCTACAGACCGGCAACGAGACATCCGTATAATCCGGCAGTTTCGGTACGCAGACGGCGGTCGCCGAGTTTGACCTCCGTGTATCCGTTCTCTCGGGCGAGGGCAATCTCTTCCGGACTGAAATCGCCTTCCGGACCAATTAACAAAATCATTTCTGAATGGTTGCGCGGTGCGTTGACCAACTGTTGTTGGTTGTTTTCATCACACCACGCAATGAATTTATCTGCTTGTTTTTCAGTGTTTTGCTGGATAAACTCCGCGAACTTCATCATGCGAAGTTCCGGCAGCCAGGTGGTTTGCGACTGCTTGAGGGCGGCCACTGCCAACCGTTGCAAACGCTCCAGGTTGAGGTGTGTGCGCTCGGAATGGTCGCACTGCAGGAACGTGAGCGAGCAGATGCCGATTTCGATGGCTTTCTCCAACAGCCACTCCATGCGGTCGGCGTTTTTGGTGGGCGCAACGGCCAGATGCAAACCGTTGTGCGTAAGGAGGTTGTCGGTAATATGCTGACGAATCTCCAACAGACACTTTTTGGGATGCGCCTCTGCAATAACGGCCTCTGCCAAGTGTCCGCACCCGTCGGTAACGCGCACCACATCGCCTTCACGGTGGCGCATCACCCGAACGCAATGTTCAGATTCTTCGTTGCTTAGCGTGACGAAGGGTTGGGATATATCGGGGGAGTAGAAGTAATGCATGATAACAATTGCTAATCAATTAAATATGATTCAAGACATTTACTGTGCAAAGGTACAAAAATTTACCGTAAACCAGCGGAATCTATAAAATTTTTGAAGATTCCGCTGGTTTACGGTTATTTGTAGAGACATTGCATGCTATGCTGTGCGTAGAGACGTTGCGCGCAACGTCTCTACTGAAAAAAGTTGCGACTCCAGCATTGAAATATTGGAAAAAAGTTGTATTTTTGCAATCGAAATACTGGAAAAAAGTTGCAATATGCTACAAAGAAAAATTGATAAAATACTTGATAATTGGGCTGTTAAGTCAAAAAAGAAAGCTTTGTTTCTGGAAGGCGCACGACAAGTGGGGAAAACCACCTCCATCAGAGAGTTAGGACACCGACATTACAAACACTTTATTGAAATTAATTTTATCAAGAATCCTTCAGCCAAAAGGGCTTTTGATGGAGATTTGGATGCAAACACCATCATCCTAAATCTTTCCGCAATGGGTTTAGGCCCTTTTGTGCCGGGTGACACATTGGTTTTTTTCGATGAAATACAGGAATGTCCCAATGCCAGAGCCTCTATAAAATTTTTGGTGGAAGATGGCGCGTATGATTATGCAGAGTCAGGTTCATTATTAGGCATTCATTACAAAAGCGATGAGAATTCTAAAGAAGAAATAGGCGAAATACCGTCTATTCCTGTAGGCTCGGAAGAAATCGTGGAAATGTTTCCTCTTGATTTCGAGGAGTTTTTAATGGCGTTAGGAATGACGGAGGAGATAATAGGTGTTTTAAGACACTCTTACAACACAACGAGAATCGTGCCGGATTTTATCCACGAACAGGTTATGCGAAGGTATGGGCAATATTTGGCGGTGGGTGGTCTTCCGGAAGTGGTTTCCAATTTTGTGGAAAACAGAGATTTTTCATTCACCGTGAAAACACAAGATAATCTGATATCTGGTTATAGAAAGGACATCTCCAAGTATGCAGGAAAAGATAAAGTGTTGGTAAAGAGAGTGTTTGACTCCATCCCTTCTCAATTGGCCAAACAAGACAAACGCTTCGTGTTGGCTGATTTGGAACAGGGGGCAAGTCGCCGCAAATATGCAGATCCTACACAATGGCTGATTGATGCTGGTATGGCATATTATGCCATTCAGACAAATGCCTTAAGCTTGCCTTTGGCGAATGTTGAAAACCGCCGATTATACAAGCTGTACTTTCTTGACACAGGCATGCTCTGCAATATGAGTCTCCCACGTCAGCATTTTGCTGTCATGAACGGGAGTCTTGATATCAATGAAGGGGCTTTGGCTGAGAATTTTGTGGCCGATGAATTGGTAAAGAAGGGATACCCTTTGCACTATTTCGATCGGAAAAGCAAGCATGAACTTGATTTTATCTTACCCGGTGAAGATGGTATTACTATACTTGAGGTGAAATCAGGCGGAAATTTCCGAAAACACGCCTCATTGGATTATGCGTTGCAACACGATTCAACTATGATTGCCAATGCTATTGTGCTCTGTAATTCAAATGTGGCAACGACCGATCGTATCCATTACTTGCCTCTCTATATGGCGATGTTCTTGTAACCAGCCTGATGGTTTATGGTTGCTGTAGAGACGATGTGCACATCGTCTCTACGATTTCTCCGACAAAACCATCCAGCGCTCGGTTTTTTCGTCGAGCAGCTGGTTGATTTCGTTGTATCGTTTGCCCCATTCGGCGAAATCTTCGGGCGTGCCCTTGCCGATGGACATCTTCTCTTCCAGAATTTTCTTCTCGATTTCCATATTGGCGATGTCGGTTTCCAGGGCTTCCAACTCGCGTTTTTCCTTGTAGGTCAGCTTGTTGGGTTGAGGTTCGCGTTGCGGTTTCACCGGTTCGGGACGCGCGGCTTTCTCGATGCGTTTCTGGATGCGACGCTCCTTTTCGCGCTCCTGACGATAGTCCTCGTAGTTGCCCCAACAATCGCGAATCACGCCGTCGCCCTCGAAAACGAAGAGGTGATCCACCAGCTTGTTCATCAGCCAGCGGTCGTGGGAGACGATGAGCAGACAGCCTTCGAAGTTGCCGAGGAAGTCCTCCAGCAGGTTCAGTGTGTCGATGTCGAAGTCGTTGGTGGGCTCGTCGAGGATGAGGAAGTTGGGGTTTTTGAGCAGCGTGATGAGCAGGTGCAGTTTCCGTTTCTCGCCGCCGCTGAGGTCGTCATAGTAGGTGTATTGCAGACTGTAGGGAAATCCGAAATGGTTCAGGAAATTGCTGGCACTCATATAGTTGCCGTTCTCCATGCGGATCACTTCGGCGTGCTCCTTCACCAGTTCCAGCACGATTTTGTTGCCGGCATAGAGCATCCCGTTTTGCGAGAAGTAGCCGAACTTGATGGTCTGTCCGGGGGTGATTTTGCCGCCATCGGGAATCACTTCGCCCATAATCATCTTCAGGAAGGTGCTCTTTCCGGAGCCGTTTTTGCCTACAATGCCGCACTTTTCCCCTCTTTTAAAGATATAGGAGAAGTCCTTAACGATGGTCTGGTCGGGATAGGCGAAATCCAGATGGCTGATTTCCAATATTTTGTGTCCGATACGTTCGGATTGCACCTTGAAGGCTTCGGGGGCTTGTTCGCTGCGCACGCTTACCTGCTCTTGCAACTTCTCGAAATTGTTGATGCGGGCGCGGGCCTTGGAGGTACGTGCCTGCGGGGAGGTGTGTACCCACGCAAGCTCTTTGCGGTAGAGTTGCCGTAATTTTTCCTGTTCGGCGGCAGCGTTGGCCAACCGTTCGGCCTTTTTCTCCAAAAAGTAGTCGTATTTGCCCCGATAATGGTACAAGTTGCCGTTGGAAAGTTCGAAAATGTCGTTGCAGACGCGGTCGAGGAAGGAGCGGTCGTGGGTGACCATCAGCAGGGTGATGTTGGCGGAGGAGAGGTAGTTTTCCAGCCACTCGGTCATCTCGATGTCGAGGTGGTTGGTGGGCTCATCGAGGATGAGCAGGTCGGTGTCGGCGATGAGCGTTTTGGCGAGTGCGGCCTTTTTCCGCTGACCGCCAGAGAGTTCGCCCACGTTTTTCAGCACATCGTTAATACCGAACTTCGACAGAATCTCCTTCACTTTCGATTCGTAGTCCCAAGCCTGTAGCCGGTCAAGGTCGGAGATGGCCTTCTCCATACGCTCCTGCGACACCTCTTTGCCGTTTTCCATCAGCGTCACGCAGGTTTCGTACTCCTTAATGGCTTCGAAGACAGGGGTTTGCGTATCGAATAGGGTGTCCAATACCGAGCTGTCGTCGTTAAAGTCATCGCGTTGCGGCAAATAGGAAACCACAATGTCATTGCGGATGATCACTTGTCCCTCGTCGGGGGTGTCGAATCCGGCAATGATATTGAGGAGCGTACTTTTTCCAGTGCCGTTGCGGGCGATGAGCGCACTTTTCTGTCCCTTCTCCAGACCGAACGTGATCTGGTGGAAGAGTTCCTTCTCGCCCACGGACTTGGAGACTTTATCGACGGTTAGGTAGTTCATTTTTTGACTTTAGACTTATGACTTTAGACTTTAGATTTTAGACTTTAGACTTGAAACCTGAAACTTGAAACTTGAAACTTGAAACTTGAAACTTACGAGGCGGCAAAAATACGATTTTTTAGGGTTAGCAGAAAATGCAACAAAAAACGTGTGACATTGGGTCTTTCTCCAACGTCACACGTTTTAAGTCTTACGTCTCAAGTCCTACTTCACGGCAATGACTTCGATTTCGACCATCACGCCTTTGGGGAGGTCGCGCACGGCGAAGGCGGCGCGGGCGGGCGGGTTGGAGGGGAAGCGGGTCGCATAGACCTCGTTCATCGCGGCGAAATTGGCGATGTCGCTGAGCAGACAGGTGGTTTTCACCACGTTGTCGAAGGTGTAGCCGGCCTCGTTGAGGATGGCGGCGATGTTCTTCATCACTTGCTCGGTCTGGGCGGTAATGCCCTCAGGCACAGTGCCGTCGGCGGGATTCACGGGAATCTGACCGGAAATGAATAACATGCCGTTGGCTTCAATGGCTTGGCTGTAGGGGCCGATGGCGGCCGGTGCATTGTTGGTATGGATGACTTTCTTCATAATGGGTTAAAATTTTGAAAGCGCAAAAATAATATTTTTACGCTTATTTCACGTAATAGGTCAATCGCATGTTAATGCTGGCGCGTTTCTCCTTGGAGGAGGTGTTGAAGGCGCCGCCCCAGGTGTAGTCCTCTTCGGAAGAGTTGGGCTTGGTGATCTGGAACACGCCCATGTTAGCACTCTTGAGGTCGCCTAACTTTGCGCCAGCGCTTTTGGTAATGGTTTCGGCACGGCTTTTCGCATCTTGTGAGGCTTCAGCGAGCATTTGCAGCTTCAAATCGGCCAGTTTCGTGTAATAATATTCGGGATTGTGGTTCTCAATCATGATGTTTTGGTCGTAGAGTTGGGAGATGTCGCGGGTGAGTGCCTCCACTTTTTCGATGTCGCGTGACTCGATGCGCACCACCTGTTCGGCGATATAGCCGTCGAATTCCTCACGCCAGTGATTGTTCGCGTCATAGTAATGACGGTAGTTGGTACGAGTGCTAATCTTCTTGAAATCAGTCTCTTTCTCAGGAATATTCGCCTTTTTGAGGTAGGCTTTCACCACCTCGTTTTGGTCTTTGAGATTGGCGTAAGCTTCCTTCATGTCATTGCCTTTTGCCTCATACGAGAACTCCCAAACAATAAGGTCGGAGGTGAAGTCTTTCTCCGCTAAACCGACGATAGAGACCGTTTTCTGCGGTTTTTTGGTTTGATAATAGGCCACGCCGATGGCTATAGCGGCCAAAAACAACCCGATGCTGGCGATAATCGCGATGGGAACCCATTTGTTTTTCATATCCGATGATTTTTAAAGTTTGATAATTCAGGTGGAAATAACGTGGAGGTGGGGGAAATATTGTGATGAAAAGATGAGGAGATGAGAAGATTATATTTGAAATAAATGTACTTTTGCAGTGTTTATTGTTATGAATCTAAAAACAGCCATATTAAGTGTCTTATTGCTAGGGTTTTGTACTCTTGCAGGGAAAGCGCAGTGCCCGGATTTTCTGGATTTGACGAGCCCTTCCGTGACAGGTTACTATGGCCACATCTATGATTCGGTATTGAATGTCGGCATCGTGTCGTGGCACCACGTGCTCATCACGCAGCAGGGAATGGATCCGAATACGGGCGGCCAGCTGCCGCTGCTTCCGGACGGAGAGAACGCTGTGATTATGTTGGGAAACTGGCTGGTGGGGGCAGAAACGGAGTCCCTGGTTTACACCTTCACAGTGGACCCCGACTACCCCGTTCTGCTCTTGAAGTATGCGGTTGTCATGGAAGATCCACACCATCTTGAAATAGAACAGCCCCATTTTCTCATACAGATGCTGGATGCCAACGGCGAGCTTTTGAACGGATGCATGGAATACAATGTCATATCGTCGCCCACCATCCCCGGATTTCAGGCTTTCAATCATGTGATGTGGCGGCCGTGGACCACTAACGGCTTCGACCTGTCGGAATATGCGGGGCAGACCGTGAAGTTTCAGATTTCCACTTTCGACTGCTCGGCCGGCGCCCATTATGGATATGCCTATTTTACCGCTTCCTGCATCAGCAACCAGCTGACCATCACGGGTTGCAACGGCCAACAGGTCACCATCACCGCCCCCAGCGGGTTTGAGAGCTATTCCTGGAACAACGGCAGCCATGCATCCTCCACGACCTACACCATACAAGGGAACACGGTGGCCACGTGCGCAATCACCACCGTCACTGGATGCCAGATATTGGAATCTGTGACATTCACCCAGGACACTATCCCGCAAGACTATGTATTCTACGATACGATATGCGAGGGAATGGACTACCACAACCACGGTTTTAACTTGCCGGTCTATTCGACACCGGGGGATTACGTCATAGCCAACACCTATTTCAACGCCACTGATTGCATTGAAGAGGGCGTCAACACGCTGTACCTGCATGTCCGGCCCCGCTACTATCACATTTACGACGTGGCTTGCGAAGGGGAGAGTTACAACGCCTACGGTTTCCAATACAGCCAGCTCACGCAAGGAACCTTCACAGACACCAACCAAGTTCCGCTTTCGTACGGTTGCGACTCCGTGACTATATTGCATCTTACAGTAAACCACATCTTTTCGATGTCTGAAACCATCAACGGTCCACATGTGGTATGCAGCGGTTCTTTGGATACTTTTTTTCTGCCCAATGCACCTTCACCGGCCTCCACCAACTATTATTGGGCGGCTCCTGACGGAGTGATTGTCTATATCGGTCAGGGCACCCCGAACGCACAGCTCTACTTTACGCAGAATGCTCCCCCTTCCGTACAGATCACCCTCACTGCCGACAATGGCTGCGGCACTGCCACGTTGCCCTTTGACATTACCGTCGGTTCTTCGTATTCCAACATGTTCAGAGACACGATTTGCACGGGAAGCCCTTATACAGAGCATGGGTACCAGCTTAGTGCACAGGACACAGCGGGCTACTATGTCCATGTCCTGAATGGCACGACCCAGCAAGGATGCGACAGTGTCAGTATCCTGCAGTTGCTTGTGGCCGAGACCCCTTCCGTGGATGCGTTAGCTGATCCGGAAATAATATGTGTCGGGAGCGAGACGAATCTGTATGCGGTGGGTTCGCAGGCCTCCGTAACACTGCCATCCCAAATGCTGAGTATCGCGATTGGGGACATTCTATGCACGGACAACACTATCGTGCATCCGCAAAACTGGCCCTGTGGCAAAGTGGCCTTGGGCATCGTGTTCCATGTGGATGCCACTGGGCTGCACGGATGGGCTGTCAGTCTGAACGAAAGTCCTCTTACATACAGCTGGGGGACCACCGATGTGGACATCCCCGCCCTGACGAACTATGCATCCTCCCTATCAACATTAGAGAATATTGATGGATACCAGAACACCGCCAACATCAGGGCTGCCGGGAATGCCACCCAATTTCCCGCAGCATACGCGGTGGATTTCGACCACGGCTGGTATCTGCCTTCTGCCGTGCAGCTCTACCATCTGTACGCTGTTCTCGGCATTGTGAACAACTCCCTGCAAACCGTCGGTGTTGGCATTTTCCCTATGAATTCGTTTTGGCGGTACTGGTCCTCCACGGAGCATTCCGATTCCATGGCTTGTTTTTTTTCCAGCAACCAAACGATAATGAAAGGCGAGAAGAACACCCAAATGTCTGTCAGAGCCGTCCGAAACTTCTGATTTGAAAGCCAAAAGATGAGAAGACTCGTAATATACTTTCTGTTGCAGTTCGCCGCAATGTTCTGTTTCGGACAGACCTACCATGTGGGAGATTTGTACACCGCCGAAGACGGTTCCCAAGGCATAGTCTTCTTTGTGGCGGCGAACGGTAGCGGATGGGCGGTGGCGCTTCACGATGCACCGGCGCCGAGCTCGTACTCGTGGTCCCTAACAGGGGGTGACATTCCCACACTTCCCAATTACGACGCCCCTCCTCAGCTGGCACTTGCAGACACATCCGGCTACACCAACACTTTGGCCATACGCAATTACGTAGGGGCTGAATCCAACTGTGCGGCATGGGCGGTGGATGTCGAACACGGCTGGTACCTGCCTGCCGCCGCGCAACTCAGCCTGATTTACGCGCAACTGCCGTTTATCCAAGCCGCCTTGACCGCCGCAGGAGGAACTCCCATGCAGACACAACATTCTTCCACTACTTATTCGTGGCAGGACATCTATTGGACCAGCACAGAGTCGAGCGGCACCCAGGCGTGGATAATCCCTTTCACCGAAGATGCCGGTGCGTTTGCCTCCTGGTCCTATTATACTGGAACTCCGATGCAAATTAACAAAAACATGAGTGCAAGGGTCCGGGCTGTATGCAGTTTCCCGCCGCCTGAAAACGAAAACATTTACGACACCACGCTTACCTATAACTGGAACACCGGTTCCACAGAACCGCATTTTTCGGATGTCCCTTTGCAGACCACCAGCTACACCGTCACGGTTAGCAACGCCTACGGGTGCACCAACTCGGCTTCGGTGGACGTGATTGTGATTTCCAACGAACCGCAAACCTATTACGACACGATATGCCAAGGGGCTCCCTACAACAGCTACGGTTTCGTGCTGACCGCCGAGGAGACCGCCGGCATCTTAGACACTACCTTCACCCAGACCGTCAGCGCGGCAGGCTGCGAGAGCGAGATCACGGTGTATCTCACCCTTCTCCCACCTGATGTGGTGGAAGTTGATGAACATGCCGGACAGAGTTTTGTCTGGAACGGCGTAACTTACACGGAGGATGGTGTTTACACGCAGTATTTCAATAACCAATACGGCTGTGACAGCACGGTGATATTGACGCTCACGCTTGATGGTGGTGTGGATCCCGGCCCGGACACCACCTCCGAGGAAACCACAGTGCAGGAGCTCTACCTGCCCAACGCCTTCACCCCGAACGAGGACGGCAAGAACCCGGTCTTCCTACCCGTTTTCAGTTATCCGGACGAAATCGAGGAGTACCGGATGGAGATCTACAATCGCTGGGGCGGCCTGGTGTTCCGCACGGAGGAACCCACCTTCGGCTGGGACGGCGCCAACGCGATGGAAGGAGTCTATGTGGTGATGGTCCATTACAAGAGCCGCGGGGAAAAGGCGAAGATGGTGACGGGGAGTGTTACGATTATACGATGACCGCTGTAGAGACGCGATTAATCGCGTCTCTACGGAACAACCACCTAACCGTGTAACCACCTAAACCATAACCATTAACCATTAACCATTAACCATTAACCATTAACCATTAACCAAAAAATCCCTCTCATTTTCCTATCGTTTTGTATCTCTTTTTTTTATACCTTTGCCGCGCGAAAAAAAGAGTTGGTTTTAATCGTAAATAACGACTAAACAATAAAATACAATCTACAACCAAATTTTATAGTATGGAAAAAATAAAATCATTGGCAGATCTCAAGAAAAAGAGAGAAGAGTTGCAGTCCAAGATTGAATTGCGCGAAGGCGGCGAGAACGTCGAAAACCTCGTGCAAATCAAGGTGGCTATGGCAACCTGCGGTATCGCTTCCGGCGCAAAACAGACCATGGAAGCCATCATTGAGGAATGCAACAACCAAAATGTGAAGGCTGTTGTCACTCAAACGGGCTGCATGGGCTACTGCTATGCTGAACCTACCGTCGAAGTTAAGAAACCCGGTCAAGACCCCATCGTTTACGGTCACGTTGACACCAAGAAGGGTAAAGAAATCGTCAGCAAGTATGTCATGCAAGGCGAAATCCTGGAAGGCGTCATCCCGGTTAATTATGAAAAAATCGACAAATAATCATTAAGGAGGTCAGTTATGGCAAGTTATAAATACCACATTCTGCTCTGCGGCGGTACGGGATGTACGGCTTCAGAAAGCCCCAAAATCAGAGAAAATTTCCAACAAATCCTGGCTGAGAAAGGTCTTGACGACGATGTTCAAGTAGTAACCACGGGTTGCTTCGGCTTCTGCGAAAAAGGCCCCATCGTGAAGATCCTTCCCGATAACACTTTCTATACCCAGGTGACCCCTGAAGATTGCCTCGAAATTGTAAACGAGCACATCATCAAGGGTAGAAAAGTGCAACGTTTGCTTTATGAAAACCCTGAGGATAAGGAACATATCTCCGACTCCAAGCACATGGGTTTCTACAAGAAACAGATGCGTATCGCTTTGCGTAACTGCGGTTTCATCGATCCCGAAAACATCGACGAATACATCGCACGTGACGGTTACAAGGCATTGGCTAGCGTTTTGGAACAACACGATCCCGCTGCCACTATCGACGTCATCAAGAAATCCGGTCTTCGCGGCCGTGGCGGCGCTGGTTTCCCCACCGGTTTGAAATGGGAACTCTGCGCTAAGAACGCTGCTGACCAGAAATACATCATCTGTAATGCCGACGAGGGTGACCCGGGTGCATTCATGGATCGTTCCATCTTGGAAGGCGACCCGCACTCCATCATCGAGGCTATGGCTATCGGCGGTTTCTGTATCGGCGCTACCATCGGTTTGGTCTATATCCGTGCTGAATACCCGCTGGCTATCCATCGTCTGCAAATCGCTATCGACCAGGCTCGTGAATACGGTCTCCTCGGTAAGAACATCTTCGGCACAGACTTCGATTTCGACATTATCCTCCGTTACGGTGCCGGTGCATTCGTTTGCGGTGAGGAGACTGCTTTGATCCACTCTATGGAAGGTCAACGTGGTGAGCCTACCTTCAAACCCCCGTTCCCGGCTGTTTCGGGTTATATGAAGAAACCCTCTAACGTGAACAACGTGGAGACCTATGCCAACATCCCTGTCATCATCAACAAGGGTTGGGAGTGGTTCTCATCCATCGGTACTGAAAAGTCCAAAGGTACGAAAGTGTTCGCATTGGCTGGCCAGATCAACAACGTCGGTTTGATCGAGGTGCCTATGGGTATTACTCTTCGTGAGGTCATCTACGAAATCGGCGGTGGCATCAAGGGCGGCAAGAAGTTCAAAGCCGTGCAAACCGGCGGTCCTTCTGGCGGTTGCTTGACCGAGAAGTTCCTCGACACCCCCATTGACTACGATAACCTCGTGGCTGCTGGCTCCATGATGGGTTCTGGTGGTATGATCGTGATGGACGAGACCTCTTGTATGGTTTCTGTCGCTAAGTTCTACCTCGACTTCACCGTGGAAGAATCTTGCGGTAAATGTACGCCGTGCCGTATCGGTAACAAGCGTCTGAGCGAAATTCTCGACCGTATCACCAAAGGTAACGGTACAATGGAAGACCTCGCCCTCCTCAAGAACCTCAGTACGGTTATTAAGGACACCGCATTGTGCGGTCTGGGTCAAACCTCCCCGAACCCTGTATTGTCCACCATCGACAACTTCTGGGATGAATATGTGGCTCACGTGACTGAAAAGAAATGTCCTGCCGGTCAGTGTAAGGCCCTCAAACAGTATGTCATCGACGCTGAGAAATGTAAAGGTTGTACGGCTTGCGCCCGCAACTGTCCGGTCGGTGCCATCAAGGGTACAGTCAAGATGCCTCACGAAATCAACCAAGAGTTGTGTATCAAGTGCGGTACATGTATTGAAAAATGTAAATTCGGTGCAATTAGTATTATTTAGTGAAAGGTGAACAATATGGATACAATTAAATTAACAATAGATAACAGAGAAGTTGAAGTGCCGAAAGGTACTACGATTCTTAACGCCGCAAAGCAGCTGGGTATCTCTATCCCCACCCTTTGCCACTTTGAATTCAAGGGCATGGATGTCCACAACAAACCCGGTGGATGTCGTATTTGTGTCGTGGAGGTTGCCGGCCGTCGTAACCTGGCTCCCGCTTGCGTCACCGAATGTATGCCCGACATGGTGGTTCGCACCAACTCTATGCGCGTGATCAACGCACGCCGCACGGTGCTCGAGCTCATGCTCTCCGACCACCCGAATGACTGTCTGCAATGCTCCAAGAGCGGCAAGTGCGAACTTCAAGCACTGGCTATCCGCTTCGGCATCCGCAGCAACCCATTCGTCGGTCCCGACCACGTTCAGTCCAGCTACCAGATCGAGGTTTCTCCCTCTATCATCCGCGACATGAACAAGTGCGTTATGTGCCGTCGTTGTGAAATGATGTGTAACGAAATGCAGACCGTGGGTGCTCTCTCCGCTATCGAGCGTGGTTTCCCGGCAGTCGTTTCCACCGCTTTCAACCAACACCTCGACCACTCACCGTGTACATTCTGCGGTCAGTGCGTGGCAGTTTGTCCTGTGGGCGCTCTTACCGAAGTTGACAACACCGCTAAGGTGATCCGCTCCATCGTGGATCCTACCAAGAAGACGGTTGTCCAAGTGGCTCCCGCTGTGCGTGTGGCTCTCGGTGAGGAATTCGGCATGAAACCCGGTTCCATCGTGACTGGCAAGCTCACCGCTGCTCTCAAGGCTCTTGGTTTCGACTATGTGTTCGACACTGACTGGAGCGCTGACTTGACGATTATGGAAGAGGGTACCGAGCTCATCGGTCGTTTGACCAAATATCTCGGTGGCGATAAGAACGTTCCGCTTCCTATCCTTACCTCTTGCTGCCCTGCATGGGTGAACTTCTTCGAACACCAGTTCCCGGATATGAGAGATCTTCCTTCAACGGCTAAATCTCCTCAACAGATGTTCGGTGCTATCGCAAAGAGCTATTTCGCAGAAAAGATCGGTGTGAAACGCGAAGATATGGTTTGTATCTCCGTGATGCCGTGCTTGGCTAAGAAATACGAATGCGGTCGTGACGAGTTCAAGGTGAACGGCAATCCTGATGTCGATTTCTCCATTACCACCCGCGAGTTGGCTGCTCTCATCAAACAAGCCAACATCGACTTCACGAAACTTCCGGACGAAGAGTTCGATAGCCCGCTTGGTGAATCTACCGGTGCTGCTGTCATCTTCGGTACCACTGGCGGTGTGATCGAGGCTGCTGTCCGTACTGCTTACGAGGTGATTACCAAGAAACCTCTTCCGAAGATCGACTTCGAAGAACTTCGTGGTTTGGAAGGCGTGCGTAGCGCTACCATCGACGTTGACGGTTTGAAACTCAACATCGGTATCGCTCACGGTTTGAAGAACGCCCGCAAGCTGCTCGAAGACATCAAGGCTGGCAAGTGCAACTTCCACGCTATTGAGATCATGGCTTGTCCTGGTGGTTGTATCGACGGTGGTGGTCAACCTCTGCACCACGGTAACGGCGATATCATCAAAGCCCGTTGGGAAGCTATCTATCAAGCTGATAAGGACATGCCGATCCGTAAATCACACGAGAACCCGTCCATCCAAACTATTTACAAGGAATTCTTGGGCGAGCCGTGCGGTCACAAATCGCATGAACTGTTGCATACCCACTATTTCGACAGACAAACGACCGTTGAAGTGGATTTGAACAAATAATTCTGTTTCAGTATTCATCAATAATTAAAAAAACACCATTATGGATAAGATAATTATCAAAATGAAAAAGGAAGTCAGCGACAAGATTATTGAGATCTGCGACAGATTCAATAATGCTCCTGGCGAATTGATTAACGTTTTGCATCAGACACAGGATTTCCTCGGCTATCTGCCTGCTGAAGCTCAAGAGTTGATTGCTGAGAGACTGCACATCCCGACCGCAAAGGTATACGGTGTTGTCTCCTTCTACTCTTTCTTCACCATGGTGCCGAAGGGTAAATACCCGGTGTCTGTGTGTATGGGTACGGCCTGCTACGTGCGTGGTGCCGAAAAAATCTTGGATGCGTTCACCAACGAACTGCACATCCCGGTCGGTCAAACGGACAAGGACGGTCTGTTCTCCCTCACCTCTTTGCGCTGCGTCGGCGCATGCGGTTTGGCTCCCGTCGCTTTGGTTGACGGCAAGGTCTTCGGCCGCCTCGCTCCCGCCAACGTGAAGAGCATCATTCAAGAATATAGAGACAAAGAGAACTAATTTCTTGTATGCATGATATGAAAAAGGCGTCGCGATTGCGGCGCCTTTTTTTTGTGGATGTTATTTCGTAAATTGGACATTGTAGAGACGATGTGCACATCGTCTCTACAGAGGATTATTTACCGTATGCGACTTCGAATTCCTCGTAACCTTCGATGATGTCGCCGACTTTGATGTCGTTGCAACCGTCGATGTTCAGACCGCAGTCTTGACCGGCGACCACCTCCTTGACATCGTCTTTGAAGCGACGCAGGGAGCCGAGTTTACCAGTGTAGATGACGATACCGTCGCGGATGAGGCGGATCTTCGTGTTACGCTGCAGCTTGCCGTCGAGCACCATACAACCGGCCACGTTGCCGACTTTGGAGATGTGGAACACCTCGCGGATTTCGATGTTGCAAACCACCTTTTCGCGAATTTCAGGTGAGTGCATACCGGCGATAGCGTCCTTAATCTCATTGATGGCGGTGTAGATGATAGAGTAGGTGCGGATGTCAATTTGCTCAGCCTCAGCCATTTTGCGGGCATTGGCAGAGGGACGCACCTGGAAGGCTACGATGAGGGCATTGGAGGCAGTTGCCAGCATCACGTCGGTTTCGGTCACCTGACCCACAGACTTGTGGATGACGTTGACCTGAACCTGCTCGGTGCTGAGTTTCAGCAATTCGCCGGCTAAAGCTTCCACAGAGCCGTCCACATCACCCTTGACGATGATGTTGAGCTCCTTGAAGTCGCCGATGGCGATACGGCGGCCGATCTCTTCGAGGGTGACGTGCTTTTGCGTGCGCAGACCCATCTCACGGGCGAGGCGGGCACGTTTGGTAGCGATACTGCGGGCTTCCTGCTCGGATTCGCAAACCTTGAAGGTGTCACCGGCTTGCGGAGCACCGTTCAGACCCAACAGCAGCACAGGCTGTGCGGGACCTGCCGATTTCACGGGCTGGTTACGCTCGTTGAACATCGCTTTCACCTTACCGAAGCAGCTACCGGCGAGAATCGGGTCACCGACAGCGAGAGTACCGTTCTGCACGAGCACTTTAGCCACATAACCACGACCTTTATCCAAGGCGGATTCGATGACCGCACCTACACCAGGACGGTTCGGATTGGCCTTCAAATCGAGCAAATCGGCCTCTAACAGCACTTTCTCCAACAGTTCTTGGACGTTGTCACCGTGCTTGGCATCGATTTCCTGACATTGGTACTTGCCGCCCCACTCCTCAACGAGGATGTTCATGTTGGCCAGTTCCTCGCGGATTTTGTCAGGATTGGCGTTGGGTTTGTCAATCTTTGTAATGGCGAACACCATCGGGACACCAGCGGCTTGGGCGTGGTTGATAGCCTCGACCGTCTGCGGCATCACTGCGTCGTCAGCAGCGACCACGATGATACACAAGTCGGTGATCTTCGCACCGCGGGCACGCATAGCGGTGAATGCTTCGTGACCAGGGGTATCCAAGAATGTGATTTTACGACCGTCGGGCAGGCTCACCTCGTATGCACCGATATGCTGGGTGATACCACCGGCCTCACCGGCAATGACGTTAGTCTTGCGGATGTAGTCCAGCAAAGAGGTTTTACCGTGGTCGACGTGACCCATCACCGTGATGATCGGGTGGCGCGGCAGCAGATCTTCCTCAGCGTCAGCCTCTTCTGTATTGTGCATATTGTCTTCCTCTTCCGCATCGATGAACTCCACTTTGAAACCGAACTCTTCGGCCAGCATGGCGATGTTTTCAGCATCCAGACGTTGGTTGATGGAGACGAAAAGACCGATGCTCATGCAGGTGGAGATGATCTTCGTGACATCGACGTTCATCAAGGTAGCCAATTCGTTGGCGGTGATGAACTCAGTCACGCGCAACGTCTTCTGATCTTCAATTGCTTGAAGCTCTTGTTCCTCAATACGTTCGTGGATGAGTTGACGTTTCTCTTTTCTACGTTTGGCAGCAGTGGAAGTCTTCTTCGTATTGCTTTCGAGACGCATTTTGGTCTCTTTGATACGACGGTGGATATCTTCAGCAGAAATTTCCACTTTTTCGGGCTCCTGTTTCTGTTTCTTCTCCTTTTCGTCCTTCATATTAGGATTAGCGGAGGTCTTGACAGGTTTCGCCACGCGTTTTCTCTTCTTTTTCTTCTTTTCCTGATTCTCAGCGTTGCGGTGTTCTTCCTTCTTGCTGTTGGCTTTGTTGCTTTGCAGCAGAGAGAGGTCTATGGTGCCGAGAATGGTCGGTCCCTTAATCTGGTTGACAACCGTCTTAATGTGCTCAGGAGCAGCAGGTTGCTGAGGTTGAACAGCAGGTTCTTCCTCTTGGACAGGCTCTTCCTGTTTCGGAGCTTCAGCAGCAGGCTTAGCCGGTTGTTTCTCCTTTTTCTGCGATTTTTTCTCCTTGGTTGCCGTCTTTTTCTTGGGCTTCAGGGCCTCAAGATCCATTTTGCCGATAATTTCAGGTCCCGTGATATGGGTAACGGTTTCAATATGATCGGGCTTTTCAACGTTCTCGTCGAAAGATTCCTCTGTCTGTTCCGTTTCCGGTTCAGTCTGAGGCTCAGTGGCGGGAGTCTCCTGCAGATTTGCCGGAGTTTCTTGCGGAGTCTCGTCCACTTTTTCAGGTTCAGAAGCCGGTTCAGCCTCTTTTTTTGCTTTCGATTTGGTGGGTTTGAGGGCTTCAAGGTCGATTTTGCCCACACTTTTCACGCCAATTCCAGTGGAATGGATGATAACGTGTTGACTATCAGATTCTTCTTCATGGACTTTTTCGGTTGTAGCCGTCTTGGCCTCCTCCTTTTTGTTCTTAGGAGGAAGAATCTGATCGGATTTCTCCTTCACCATTTTGTCTTTAGCCAGCTCTTTCTGAAGGCATTGCTGCATTTCAGCGGAGAGTTTGGCGTTTTGAGTTTTTATCTCAAACCCGTGCTTGGTCAGGATATCGACAATTCGATCCTGAGACACGTTATATTCTTTAGCTGCTTGAGGTATTCGCAGCGCAGTTACTTTTTCTTCCGGCATATTGAAAAGGTTATATTAATTATCTGAAAATAAACTCGTTAACAATAAAATTATTTCTCTAATTCTTCCTTCACGGCGGCAATCATCGCGTCAACAGTCTCTTCCTCAAGGTCGGTGCGGCGGATGAGTTCCTCGCGGCTCAGTTGCAGGATGCTCTCAGCGGTGTCGCAACCGATGCTGATGAAGGTGTCGATGACCCATTGATCGAAGACGTCGTTGAATTCAGACAACGGAATCACGTATTCTTCCTTGATGTCATCTCTGAACACATCGATTTCGTAACCGGACAACTTGCTGGCCAGCTTGATGTTATAACCACCCTTACCGATGGCGAGGGAGACTTGGTCGGACTTCATGTAGACATTGGCAGTCTTGTTTTCCTCGTCGAGTTCGATGGAGGAGATTTTGGCGGGATTGAGTGCGCGGGCAATCAACAGGTCTTTCTTGTTGGTATAGTTGATGATGTCGATGTTCTCGTTGCGCAGCTCACGCACAGTGTCGTGAATACGGCTGCCCTTCACGCCGACGCAGGCACCCACGGGGTCGATGCGGTCGTCGTAGGTCTCCACCAGCACTTTGGCTCTTTCACCGGGCACACGCACGATATCCTTGATGATGATGACGCCCTCTTCGATTTCGGGAATGGCGCGTTCCATCAGGCACTCCAGGAATTTCGGGGAGGTACGGGAGAGGAGGATGCGCGGAGAACCGTTGACCACGTCTACAGAGGTGATGACGGCCATGATGCTGTCGCCCTTCTTGTAGTAGTCGGACGGGATTTGCTCGGTTTTCGGGAGCACCATCTCAACGCGGTCGTCATCGACCACGAGAATCTCCTTTTTCCACACCTGGCTCACCTCACCGGTGATCAGTTCGCCCTTGCGAGGCTCGTATTTGCGGAAAATGACCTCTTTTTCGTATTCAAGGATCTTGTTGCTGAGGTTTTGACGCAGTGCCAAAATCTCACGACGTTGGAAGTCAGAGAGTTGGATTTGCTCAATCACCTCTTCACCTACTTCAAAGTCGGGTTCAATCTTGATGGCGTCTGACAGGGAAATCTGGTTCGCCGGGTCCGTAACTTGGTCGTCTTCAACCACTTTCAGGGAATGTTGGATTTCCAGATCGCCGCGGTCCACGTTGACAATCACGTTGAATTCGGCGCCTGCACCGTATTTCTTACTTAACGCACTCACAAAAACGTCTTCCAAAATGTGCATGAGCGTTTCGCGGTCAATACTTTTCGATTCTTTGAAATCCGCAAAAGTGCTGATAAGATTGATTTGTTCTTCCATTTTTTGAAACATTAATTATATATACTATTATTTACTCTATCGAATTTCGCAAAAAAAACTCCCACCAAATCGGTGAGAGTTTTTCCAGTTGAGCTAGCAGGACTCGAACCTACACAGGCAGAACCAAAATCTGTAGTGCTACCATTACACCATAGCTCATTCCATATCATCAATTCGGCGGCAAAAATACACTTTTTTCTGATATAACACCCACAATAAAAAATTTTTTTTTAAGGTGCTGGGATATTAAAAAAAATGTATTTTTGCACGCTCTTTTGAGAATGGCCCCTTAGCTCAACTGAATAGAGTATTTGACTACGGATCAAAAGGTTGCAGGTTTGAATCCTGCAGGGGTCACAAAGAGATAAGGCACTCATTACCAAGCAAATGAGTGCTTTTTTTTTGAGTCAATAAATAGAATAAAAATAATCGAGAATGAAAAAATCATTACTGTTCAGCATTCTGTTTTGCGCGGTTTCAGGTTTCGTTTTTGCGCAATCTGAGGCGCAACATTACGATACGCATCCGAAATTTCCGCATCACGCCACTGCGGAAGAGCGTCAAATGATTCCTTATTTGTCGCAACAAGCGCACTTAAGAGATGCACAAACGCCTACTGCACCCATTACGGCGGTGTCAGAATTCCAGCCAATGGGTGGCGTGATGATCGCCTATCCGCTTGGCATTCCTGTGGCACTCGTACGCGAGTTGTCCGAAATCACTCAAGTGAAGGTGATTGTCTCTTCGGCCTCTGATAGTTTGCAGGCTAAGTCCTATTTCAACAGTAATCAGGTGAATATGAGTAATTTGCAGTTCTGGTTGATTAACCACGACTCTTATTGGGTGCGCGACTACGGTCCATGGTTTATTATTGACGGACACGATTCAGTGAATGTCATCGACTTCGTCTATAACCGTCCGCAACGCCCGAACGATGATGCTGCTTTGGAATATGTGGTTGATTACATGGGAGTTAACCGTTACGAGATGCCGATGGTGCACACCGGTGGCAACTATATGGTGGACGGTTATGGCACTGCCGCATCCACAATGTTGGTGTTGCAGGAGAATCCTTCAGAAACCGAAGCTTCCTTGTCGGCTATGGCGATGAACTATTTGGGCGTCAACAATTATATGTATCTGCCTGATCCGCTGGGTGAATACATTGCTCACATCGACTGCTGGGGAAAATTTCTCGATGTGGACAAAGTGTTGATCGGCCAAGTTCCTCAAAGTGACCCTCGTTACGCTAGTTATGAGGCTGTAGCACAGACTTTTGCAGAATCCATTACACCGTGGGGCAACCATTACCAAGTCTATCGTGTCCAAGCTAACCCCAACAGTTACCACGCCACACCGTATACTAATTCACTCATTTTGAATGACCATGTCTTTGTTCCTGTGACGGGCAATTCTCTTGATAATGCGGCGATTAGTGTTTATCAACAGGCGATGCCGGGTTACACGATTGTGCCGATTATGGAGTCATCCTACACACCTTGGCTCAGTACGGATGCGCTTCATTGCCGCACCCACGAGCTTGCTGATCTGGGAATGCTCTATCTCAAACACTATCCGATTTTAGGTCTTAAAAATCTTTCCGACGACCTTAATATTTCCGTGACTATCAAAGCGTTAAGCGGTGCTAATCTGATAACCGATTCATTGTTAGTGTATTACAAAATCAATAATGGGGATTGGCAACATCAGTTATTGCAATATACTTCTGGAAATGAGTATCAATTCGATTTCGCAAGCACAGGTCTTCAATCCGGTGATTCTATACTATATTACATATTTGCGAAGGATGCATCGGGCAGATGCGAGAAACACCCATATATTGGAGCTGCTGATCCGCATGTTTTTGTGATGGATGGAGTGGGCATTGATGATTATGAGCCGTTGAATGTGCGGATTTATCCTAATCCTGCTACCGATTTTGTGCTGATTCAGGGCGAGAATTTGGCTGATGTCACCGTTTTCGACATGACAGGACGCCAAATCGACTATTTCACCCTTTCAGGTAATGAGGTGGAGAAGATTTCTTGTGGAAAATGGAACAACGGGGTCTATTTCCTGCAGGTTCGCAACAATGAGAATCGCGTTGCCATTTCAAAAGTGGTAGTGAATAAATAATACACAGATATTTCTGTTGTTGGGGAGCCGTCACTTTGTGGCGGCTTTTTTAATATCTGGGATGAAACCGTGCAATGTTCGTCCGTAGATAATCTTGGTCGAGATGCGTGTAAATCTCTGTGGTAGTGATACTTTCGTGGCCGAGCATCTCCTGCACGGCGCGGAGGTCGGCGCCGCCTTCGATGAGGTGCGTAGCGAAGGAGTGCCGGAAGGTGTGCGGACTTACCGTCTTGTCGATGCCCGCGTCTTTCACCCACTTCTTGACGAGCATGAATACCATCTCGCGGGTGAGGTGCGCACCTCTGCGGTTCAGGAAGACGTAATCCTCCTCGCCCTTTTTGATTTTCAATGATTTACGTGCTCCGTCCAAATAGAGGTTGACCATTTTTTGTGCCGTTTCCCCAATCGGAATCAGCCGTTCTTTGTTACCCTTGCCGACCACTTTGACAAAGCCATCGTCGAAGAAGAGGTTCGAGATGCGCAGGGTGACGAGTTCACTCACGCGCAGTCCGCAGCCGTACATCACCTCAGCCATAGCGCGGTTACGGTGGCCTTCCGGTGTGCTCAAATCGATAATGTCCATGATGTTCTGGATTTCTTCAACGGTCAGCACATCAGGGAGATGCATTCCGATTTTTGGGGCATCCAAAAGTTCTGTCGGGTCTGCTTCCAACACACGTGCGTAAATCAAGTAACGATAGAATGCTCGCATTCCGGAAATGATCCGTGCTTGTGACCTTGCGTTATAATCCGATTGATAGAGATGTTTCAAGAACTGCTGCAACTCCTCAAAAGTGGCGTCTTCCATCTTTTTCGGACTCAAAAACTCCTCCAAAAGCAGCACATCATGCAAATAGGCCTCCACGCTTTTGGGCGAGAGGCCTTTTTCGTACATCAAATACTGCTTGAAGCGGGCAATTTGAGCATTCATCGACGGATATCTTTCTCGATTTCGAGTCGTAGCATGTTGAGGGCGGCATTGGCGGCACGCTCGATAATCTGCAAACGTCCTGTGTGTTTACCGAAGTGGAACTCCTTGGTGGTCAGTCGGGTAGGGGTAGCAACGGCAATCCAGACGGTGCCGACAGGTTTCTCGGCTGTGCCGCCGTCGGGACCCGCAATGCCTGAGGTGGCCACAGCATAGTCCACATCGAGCAGATCCATGACGTTGAGGGCCATGTCGCTGACCACGGGTTCGCTTACTGCACCGCGTTTCTTGAGGTTGTCCTCGCGCACGTTGAGGATGTCGCGCTTCACTTGATTGCTGTAGGAGACCACGCTTCCTTGAAAATATTCGGAGCTTCCTGGCACAGAGGTGAGTAGGTGCGCAATATAACCGCCTGTGCAACTCTCAGCCGTGGCGATGCGACGACCACTGCCGCGCAACAGCTTACCAATCACTGCCTGCATCGGGATATCTTCGTCCGTGAAAGCCAAGGTGCCTACTTCCGCTTTCAGCTTCTCAAACTGCTCATCCAGTGTTTTTTGCAAGCTCTCTTTATTGTCGCCCGTGGCGGTCAGCCGCAGACGGATAATGCCGGGTTTCGGCAAATAAGCTAATTTGAAGTTTTCGGGCATCTGCGCCTCAAAATCGGTGAGCTGGTCGGAGAGATTGCTTTCGCTGATGCCCGTGCATTGCAACACTTTGTACAGCACCGCGTGTTCGTGATGGAAGATTTCCTGCAATCTCGGTAGAACTTCCTCACAGATAAGCTTTTCCATCTCGAACGGCACGCCGGGAAGAGCCACGAGGATTTTGCCGTCTTGTTCGAGCCAGAGTCCGGGGGCGGTACCCAAGGTGTTTTTGAGGATGGTGCAGCCTTCTGGTACATCGGCCTGATGACGGTTGGTTTCCGTGAGTTCCATGCCGCGGGCGGCGAACATTTCGCGCACCCACTCCAAGGTGGGCTCGTCCATCACCAATTCGCGGTGGAAATACTCGCAGATCACCTTTTTGGAGATGTCGTCGCGGGTGGGTCCGAGTCCGCCGGTGACAATCAGCAAGTTCGTTTTGGCAAAGCCCGCCTCGATGGCGTTGCGGATGGCTGCTTCGTCGTCGCCGATGGTCACGCATTCGGTCATGTCGATGCCCGCCAGCGCCATCTGCTGCCCTATGAAGGCGGCGTTGGTGTTGATTACTTGTCCTAAGAGGAGTTCGTCTCCGATGTTGATGAGGATCATTTGATTTGTTATTAGTTAATATTGACAAGAAGAGACGGTGTACACACCGTCTCTACAGATGAGGTTATTCCCATTCAATGGTCGCAGGCGGTTTCGAGCTGATGTCATAAACTACGCGGTTCACTCCGCGGACTTTGTTAATGATATCGTTGGAAACCTTGGCCAGGAATTCGTAGGGGAGGTGCGCCCAGTCGGCGGTCATGCCGTCGGTGGAGAGCACGGCACGCAGTGCCACGGCGTTTTCGTAGGTGCGCTCGTCACCCATCACGCCCACCGATTGGATCGGCAGCAGGATGGCGCCCGCTTGCCATACTTTGTCGTACAAGTCATTGTCCCACAATCCGTTGATGAAGATAGCATCAGCTTCTTGCAAAATCCGGACCTTCTCAGGAGTAATATCGCCTAAGATGCGCACGCCCAAGCCGGGACCCGGGAACGGATGACGTTTGATGAGCCGTTCGGGAATGCCCAAGGCCGTTCCGATGCGACGCACCTCGTCTTTGAAGAGCAGCTTCAGCGGCTCGATGATCTTCATGTTCATCTTCTCCGGCAGACCGCCCACGTTGTGGTGTGATTTGATGACCATGCCGGTGATGGAGAGTGATTCGATGCGGTCAGGATAGATGGTGCCTTGCGCTAACCACTTGATATTGTCTAACTTACGCGCTTCTTCCTCGAACACTTCGATGAAGCCCGCGCCGATGATTTTGCGCTTTTTTTCGGGATCGGTCATGCCGCGCAGCGCGTCGTAAAAACGCTGGGAGGCGTTAACACCGATGATGTTGAGTCCCAGGGTTTTGTATTGCGCTAGCACGGACGAGAACTCGTCTTTGCGCAACAGACCGTTATCCACGAAGATGCAGGTCAGCTGGTTGCCGATGGCTTTGTTGAGCAGTACGCCCGCCACGGTGGAATCGACACCGCCGGAAAGTCCGAGCACCACCTTGTCGCTGCCGATTTCCTCGCGCAGCTCGCGCACGGTGCTTTCGATGAAGGATTCAGGAGTCCAGTCCTGCTTGCAACCGCAGATGGTCTGCACGAAGTTGCGCAGAATGGTCGTACCGTCGGTGGAATGATAGACTTCGGGGTGGAACTGCACTGCCCAGGTGGGTTCTTCCAAAATGTGGTAAGCGGCCACTTTCACCTCCTTGCTGCTAGCGATAATGTGGTAGTTGTCAGGAAGTTGCAGAATGGTATCGCCGTGTGACATCCACACCTGGCTTTCTTGCGGTACGCCTTTCAGTAACACATCATCCGCCTCCACGAAGGCGAGGTGTGCGCGACCGTACTCGCGGGTGGAACTGGCCCCCACGACACCGCCGCCAACCTGCGCTAAATACTGCGCACCGTAGCAGATGCCGAGCAGAGGATAGTGACCTCTGATTTCCGACAAGTCCGGTTTGAAGGCGTTGGCGTCGTTCACCGAGAACGGGCTTCCCGAAAGGATAACGCCCTTGATGTCAGGCTCTCCGAACGGGAATTTGTTGTAAGGCAGGATTTCGCAATAGGTGTTCAACTCGCGGATGCGCCGCGCGATGAGCTGCGTGTATTGGGATCCAAAGTCTAAAATAATGATTTTCTCCATCGTTTTTCAATTCCAAAAATGAGCCGCAAAGGTACACAATTTCCGAATGCGCACCGACAATTATTTGACAAAGTCACAACGGATGCGAAATGACATAGACTATAACTTTGGCTATTGGCTTTTAGCTGTTGGCTTTTGTGTTCTTCACCGCAGTTCTTTCACCGGAATCTCATGTCCGAATGCGTGGTCTTGGTAGGATTTTTCCCAGAGAGGCATGGCGAGCATGATGCGTTCAATCGTATTCACAAACGCTTCGTCCTCAGGATCTTCCGAAGCCATCAAAGAGGGAAAGAAACTTATATCCGAGATGGTGCCATCGGGATTTACCATGTAATGGATGACGATATCGTCCATGTCGCGGTCGTGGATACGCGCGAGGGTCGCCGAATCCTTGATTTGCCCCTTCAGCCAGGAGGCAGGTGTACCGTACTGCTCCGGAAAAATGGGCTCGGGGTGGTAGCCTTCAAGTGCAAGCCCACCACAATAAATTTCAGGATAATCGTACCATGACGGTTTCGGTGCCGTTGCCATCGTATCAACAGGGTTGTTTCGAAGTGTGTCGTTCACGGCTGTCGTATCTGCCGCAGCATTCACCGTATCGTCAGGATTCAGTTCGGGCTCGCCCTGCAGGGTGTTCGGGTGACAACTAACTGCCACCACCGAAGAAAGGGCGATGCCAGCGATGGAGACAGCTTTGCCGAGGCTTCTCCGTTTGCGCAATTCGCTCTCAATATAGCGGACTTCGGCCTCGCAACGGGGACAGGTGCCGCTGCATTCCCCCTCGAAGGTGCATGCAGGCTGCTCCAACGGGATGTCGTTTTCCCGCGCCACTCGCCGCCGCACATCCTTCAAGTACTCACAAGTATGTTTGCCTCGGTTCATTGCTTAAATTATTTCGATGCTGCAAAAATACTACTGTTAAATCAATAGGAATAAAAAAGATATTAACAAAATTATTAACACAACAACATCCTCAAGTATGCGGACGATTTGTTTCAATAATTCCCGTATAACTTTTCCTCTTCGTCAAATACTTCGTTCCACATACGAGACAACCGTTTGCGGTATTTGGCGAAAAGGGTGGGGCGCTTTTTCTTTAATTTGATATAATCATCGAAAAGTCCTTCTGAAACATAACCGTCTGAAAATTCGCCCATACGCATGTAGGCGAACAAGATGTCAGTGCTGTCGGCGTGCGCGTAGTCGCTGTATAAAGGCCACAGATACTGGTATTGCCCATTTTCTGACGCTTCCGACATTTCGTACCAGATGTCATATTCCTCCTGAGTCGTTGGAATGGTGGCCAACAACACCTTGGCGGCAGGGCGTTTGTTGCCACGACCATATTTTGCGAGATACCGCAGCAGCTGTCCGGAATAGGGGATGATGTAGTCGTTCTCATGCGTAAACCATTGTTCATCAGCTTGAAAGAGTGCCTTCAAAGAATCGTTATCCGCATAATTGTAGGTGTAAATGCGCCAACCTCGATCAAAACATTCTTCGTGAGGAATAAACATACCCGTACCAGTGTCCAAATGTTCGGAGTCGGGAATTCGGAAGTCGCCCCAGTTGCACTTTTCCATCCGGGAGAGATTCCTTGATGACCAAGTCCCTTCATACTGATTGTTGTCGTAACCATCAGCGATGAGCATAAAGGCATCGTAGTAGTAGCGTCCGTTTACCTTGGCGAAGTCAATGCTCATCTTACCTGACAGAATCCCACCGCCAGAAAACTCCTCCTCTTCATATTGATAGTGGCCATACAACTTGCCAAATTCGCCGTATTTTGGCAGATATTCTTCATTGTTCAACCACAGAGAATCTAGCGTAAGTGTTCCGGTGAAGAGTCGGATAGTGTCGTGGTAGCGAGTGCGCCCCATCACTTCATACACGCCATTGCCTTTGTGACAGACGGAATCGTAGTGGATGTAGAAACGCTGGCAGTCGTTGCCACGGAACCCAATCGGCTCGAACCATCGTGGTTCAAAGGCTTTTTCGTTGAAGATATATTCCTTCGATTCGAAATCATAGTCGGGTTCTATCAGGATAGTGTCCGGCATGAACAGCTGGTGCGACAGGTCGGTGCTTCGGATCTCATCCATGGTGATCTTGCCAGTCGTGTTGGCTTTTTGACCACCGCAAGAAATTGCGCACAACAGAATGACAGTCAACAGATTGACAAAAACAACGATTCGGTTTTTCATATTACGACAAATGATTGAATTTGATTTTTCCATAACGCATACAGTGAGCTTTTTATTTTGAAGAAACTCATCTATTAGGATACAAAAAGTTCGAAAGGTTGCAGTGCGTTGAAAAAAATTTTCACAAGTTTTATCCATCTGTTATTTTTTTGTATTTCTGCCGCATATTATTCATGTTATGAAAAAAGGAACCTATAAGACAAAAAAGCAAAATCATTCTGTAGTGCAAGAACCTCTTGCCACTTACGGTATTTCCCACAATCCAGTTGTCATAAACGACTCTGTGATTCCCGATGGGTACATGTCTCTTGAACAATTCGGAGAAATCTTCCACCAAAAACTCGATGCCAACTATGAAAACTTACAAAGTAATCGTTTCAGCATTCTCGATAAGTGTGCCTTTAGGCCCGTGAACTTGCATCCTTCGACCGAAGCTGTTTCACATACGGAATGTAGCGGCCTAAATCCTTGCAGCCGGAATATCCGGTGAACTTCCGGAGATTATCAATAATGACATAAACATTCTGAAAATAGAAGAAAAGAGGGAAATAATACGTCTCTCCATCGGTCAACTCCACGAACAAAAACGATGGGTTCATCAAATCCCGGGTAAAACCCACGTGCTGAATCTGCTCCCAGCCAAAATGCGTTTCCTTTTTAAAGTCTTCTTGACTAAAAACACTTTTGATTCCATCTTTCACATTCAACGCGCCACCAAAGGAAAGACCTTCCGGAGCAATAGTGATGAATCCGCGTTTTCTCCGCTTGCGAAACAGCAATCCAAGCACTAGCAAGGAGATCATCAAGAAAAGAATAACAAAACGCCCTCCAGTTGACCATTCCCAAAATATTAAAATAATGCCTAAAAAAATTTCCCCGAAAACCTCTGCAGCCAGCCAAGAAAATCCAAAAAGACTTTCAAACTTATAGTTGTACGTTTTCTGAGGGGCAGATTCTACGGGAAACTTTTTTGATTCAGTGGACATAATTTTTGGTATTCGTTTCATTCACAGGCAATAACATTACAGATATACGCACCCTCCGCAACAGTCCTCACGCGCACCCGTGACACTACGCAGGCAATTGTTTTCTCCTTCCAGACGAAGTAATCCCAAAAAGGCGAAAATCAAGGCCTCTTTGTAATCGACGATTAAATCATCAGGGACAATGACTTTTAACGTATCTCTTTGATGCTGAATTTGTTGGATTAAGAAAGAGTGGTGAGCACCGCCGCCGGTGACTAACATGGTGCGGGCGGTTTCCGGCACGTTTGCGATAATTTGCATAGCAATGTGCTCCACAACGGTTCGGGACAAATCGGCAAGACTGTAATCTGACAAGAAAGAGGTCAAAACGGGTGAGAAAACCTCATCGTACCACTCTTTTCCCAAAGATTTGGGCGGTTTTTGGGAATAATAGTCCAGATGGTTCAGCTTTTGCAGCAGCTCGGGGATGATATTGCCCTCTTTGGCAAGCTGACCCTCTTTGTCGTAAGGCAGTCCGGCGCGGTTGGCCAAAGCGTTCAAGGCCATGTTGCATGGTGAAATGTCGTAAGCAATGCGCTTATTTCCAGAACGATAGGAGATATTGGAGATGCCGCCCAAGTTGAGACAGGCGTCGTAGTCGCCGAAAAGCAGTTCGTCGCCGATGGGCACTAACGGTGCGCCCTGACCGTCCAATGCTACGTCTTTGGTGCGGAAATCGCAGACCGTAGGGATTTCCGTTCGCGCCGCAATCACCGCTCCGTTGCCGATTTGCGTGGTCAGCCCGATGCCAGGCTGGTGGAAAACGGTGTGCCCGTGCGAGGCGATGAAGTCCGGTTTCGGACCATTCCCCAACCAACGGTTGATGGCCTCTGCAAAGACTTCGGCCACATCATTGTTGAGCTTAACGTATTCTAAAGCAGAAAGATACGGAGCATTGGCCAACCGCGTTTTGAACGCATCGGAATAGGGAACATTGGTCGCTTTCTCAATGCGATAGTTCCACTTTCCATCGTCCCCTTTCTCAAAACAGCACCACGCTAAATCGATGCCGTCCAAGGAGGTGCCCGACATTACCCCGATGCCTTCACTTACCTTTTTCATGCGTTCAGAATCGATGTTAACTTGTTGAGTCGCATACTGTTGGAACCTTTAATCAGGACCATCGCATTCTCCAACGGATGTGTGGCAAAGTACTCATTGGCTTCATCCGCATTTGCGAAAACGTTCTGTTTAGCCACTTTCCCAAACTCTTCGCCTACAAAGTAGGTTTCAATATGCAGATTTTCAGCCAATTGTGCGATTTCAGTGTGCGCTTCCACGCTGAGGTCGCCCAATTCGCGCATATCACCCAAAATGGCCACCTTGTGCGGATGTTCCAGCTGCGAGAGGTTCTTCAGCGCTGCCGTCATACTGGTCAGATTGGCGTTGTAGTAGTCGGAAATAATGACGTTGCTGCCGATGCGATCCACCTGCGAACGATGGTTTGATGGAACATAATCACCTAATGCTTTAGCAATTACCTCATCGGAAATGTGGAAGTAACGACCTACTGCCGCTGCCGCCATGAAGTTCCAGATGTTGTAGCTGCCCGTTAAGTGAGTGTCCACCTCGACATTTCCAACGCGAATCCGCAAATAGGGATTCATCGACACAATCTGTTTCTCCGCGTCTTTGCCGTAATAGACAATATTGTTATAGTTCAAGTCCTGTCGAAGAATGTTGTCACATTCGTTCACGAACAGTGTGCCTTTATTGGCGATAACATGCTGATATAAAGCCTTTTTTGTCTTGATAATGTTCTCTTTGGAACCGAAACCTTCGATGTGTGCCACGCCGATGTTGGTAATCAATCCGAAGGTGGGTTCTGCGATTTTGCAAAGGTCGTCAATCTCCCCGACATGATTTGCACCCATCTCCACAATGGCCATCTCGTCCGTAGGCTTGATGGAAAGCAACGTAAGCGGCACCCCGATATGGTTGTTGAGGTTGCCTTTTGTACAAGCGGTCTTGTAAGTGGTTGACAGCACAGCGTTTATCAACTCTTTCGTAGTAGTTTTACCGTTCGTACCCGTAATACCGATAACGGGCATTTTCAACTGTTGGCGGTGATAGTTGGCCAACTGTTGAAGCGTTTTCAATGCATCATCCACCACCACGGCACGGGGATTGTTCTGCAAATCGAGGTTTTCGGTGATTACATACGCTGCGCCCTGTTCTAATACTTCGGCGGCGAACTTGTTACCATCGAAATTGGCGCCTTTCAGACACACGAAGAGGCAATTCGGTGTCAGATTGCGGCTGTCGGTGCAGACGCACGAGGATTTTTGGTATTTTTCGTATAGGTTTATCATAATGGTTTTGGTTTTACATATCATCTAGGGGTTGCGCTTCGCTTACCCTTGGCTACCGAGCTCTTGCCCTGCTCTCCATCCAGGGGTGGCGGCGTTCGTTCCTCACGCCTTACCCCTGGCTACCAAGCTCTTGCCCCTACGGGGCTGCTTAAGGAAATAGTTTCATGTTATTGGGGTTTATCGCGAATAATCCAACTGCTAACTACTAACTGCTAACTCCTAACTATTCCCAACTCTTTGTACTTGATACTCAGCAGGTCCTGTTCCATCGCAATCTTGTCGATGACCTTTTTGAGTATGATGTCGAGTTCGCTGTTTTCGGTATAATTGGCGGGACCGATGTAGTCGGCGCGCTTTTGCTTGATGAGCTTGATGCAGTTGTCGCGGGCGCTCACCGGACGGGTGGGCGTGGCTACGGACTTCGGGTTATAGACGGCGATGGTGGTGCCGCCGTAGAGGTTGACCATCTTCATGGCGGGCACGTCGGTCTCTCCATCTCCGATGTAGATGAAGTTGGAGAAGGGTACGGCGCGTTCGTCTTCTGGTACCGACTTGTTAATCAGGGTGTTGTCGTAGGAATTGTAGATGCCTTTGTTGATACGGAAGAGGAATTGCGTCTTGTTGGTGTAGTTCACGCCGAGCGCAGGCCAGCAGGCAATGCCGTTCTCATCATACTGAAAACCAGAGGCATAGATGGTTTTGAAGTGTTTGCCAATGCGGGTGCCTTTCACGATTTCGCGCAATCCGGACGAGATGATGAAGTGCTCCAAATGGAGGTTTTGTTCGGCAGCGTATGCGTTGATGCGATCGAAATAGGTTTCCACACCTTCAAAAAACGTGATTTTTTCACCGTATTTTTCGAACGTACTTTCCCGAAGATCAAGGTTTTGATCTTTCGCTTTGATCAGCATGAGATGCATGTAGGCGAGCACTTCGTCCATGTCGTGCCGTTTGGCCATTTCGTTGGCTTCCTGCCAAAACTGGCCTTTGTCCATGTTAAGGTCGGGGATGAAGTTGTACTCTTGCATGTTGCCTGGTGCCAACGTTCCATCGAAGTCGTAGGCGATGGCTACATTTCTGTTTTCGGTAATCATATAATTATCAATAGGTTATAATAGTTTTATTCCATTTTAAAATGATGGCAAATATATTAAAAAATGCAAGGTGATTATCAATTATCCATTATCAATTAAATTTGTATCTTTGCAGTTTTAATGAAAGACTCGAAAATGTTGAAATTAGCAGTCGTCATATTGAACTGGAACGGCAGGAAATTTTTGGAGCAGTATCTGCCGATATTGCTGAAAACGCTGCCTGATTACGCGGAAGCGGTGGTGTGTGACAATGCCTCCACCGATGATTCCGTCGCTTTCATGCAGGAGCATTTCCCGCAGGTGCGACTGTTGCAGAATGAGCAAAACGAAGGTTTTGCGCGTGGCTATAACCTTGCGCTTCAACGAGTTGAGGCTAAATACTACTGCTTGCTGAATTCCGACATTGAGGTGACCGACGGCTGGATTGAACCGGTGATTGAACAGATGGATGCCAATGAAAAGATTGCTGCTGTGCAACCTAAACTGCTTTCGTATTACCATCGTGATGAGTTTGAATATGCCGGTGCGAGCGGCGGCTACATTGACAAATACGGCTACCCGTTCTGTCGCGGGCGCGTTTTCAGTAATGTGGAGAAAGACCATGGCCAATATGACACAGAGGCAGATGTCTTTTGGGCAACCGGCGCTGCCATGTTCGTGCGCAGTGATGTCTACCGCACGATGGAGGGTCTTGATGACGATTTTTTCGCCCACATGGAGGAGATCGACTTCTGCTGGCGCATCAAAAATCTCGGATATAAGGTGAAAGTGAATCCCGCTTCAGTAGTTTATCACATTGGCGGCGGTACTTTGCCCAAAAACAATCCCAAGAAAACATTCCTCAATTTCCGCAACAGTCTCTATTTGCTTATCAAGAATCTGCCCGATGACAGAATCCGTAAAACATTAATACTGAGATTTTTCCTTGACCAGCTTGCCGCGTTTTCTTTCTTGGCACAAGGTCATTTCCGGGATTTTACAGCGGTTTACAAAGCTATTTTCACCGTTGCGCGTACCTATAAACAGTTTTTGGCAAAGCGCAGCACTTTACCCAAGCTTGCTTTCCAGGATTGCTACCCTGAATCGGTAGTGAAGTTATACTATCTGAAGCGAAAGAAGGTCTTCGATGGAAAATCGTTCTCATAATCAATCATTTATATGGAACTTTTCGCCCAATTTTACCATTATTTGTTGCCTGTTATGGCGGTACTCGGCGTGCTGGTCTTCATTTTGTTGCAGTTCGTCACCCCGGCCTACGGCATGACCTTCAACAACCGCTGGGGAGTGTCGGTGCGCAGCAATTTGGGTTGGTTCATCATGGAATGTCCCGTCTTTTTCACGATGTTGGTGCTCTATTTCATTTCGTTAGCCAATAATGTGAAGCCTTTCAACATTGTGACATGTGTGATGTTCATCTTCTTTGAGTTCCATTATTTTCAGCGATCGTTCATTTTTCCGCTGCTGATGAGGGGACAGAGCAAGATGCCGTTGTCGATTATCATTTCAGGGGCGGTGTTCAACACCTTCAATGCCATCATGCAGGGTGGCTGGCTCTTTTTCTTTTCACCTGCCGACGCTTATCCGATCTCCTGGTTCTGGTCGCCGCAATTTATCTTCGGCACCGCGCTCTTCCTATTTGGAATGGTCGTTAACTTGTATTCCGACCGTGTCATTCGCAATTTGCGTATGGATGTGATGGACAACAACTACTACATTCCGCATGGTTGGATGTTCCGCAAAATCAGCTCCGCCAACTATTTCGGTGAGATTTTGGAGTGGGCCGGATTCGCCATCCTCACTTGGTCGGTGCCGGGCGCTGTCTTCTTGCTGTGGAGCTTGGCCAATATCGTGCCGCGTTCCAAAGCAGTCTATGAGAGATACACACAGTTCTTCGGTGAGGAGTTTACATCATTGAAGCGTTATAAGATTTTTCCATTCATATATTAGTGCTATCCCCACGCTGCGCTTCGCTTGTATGGGGTTAATTGCACGCTGTGCGTTTTGTCTCTTCGAGACTGCTCAAGGAAGACTTTAGTATTAAAAATAGACTGTTTATAAGTAATTTTTACCACAATAAAAGACGACTTTGAAAGTTGTATCTTTGTTCGTTTGTAAAATAGGTTATAATCAGTGAACTATATGAAGATAATCAAGACGACCCTGTTACTGTTGATAACAGGATTTTTTACCATTCAATTTGCTTCCGCGCAGCGCACGGAGAACTTTAAATCACCGCAGTATGAGTACCAGACTGCGGTGGATTTGTTCAACAAGGAGAAGTATGGCTCGGCGCAGCAATATTTCAAGTACGTGTATGAAAGTACCGAAGACAAACAGCACGACTTGAAGACCAATTCGCTTTTCTATCAGGGAGTTTGCGCTGCCAAGCTCGACAATCAGGATGCCGGCTATCTGCTGCAGACCTTCATCGACCGCTATCCGGTGCACACCTCCGTGCCCGAGGCTCGTTACTATTTGGGTCGTTTCTATTTCTCCCGCAGGAATTACAAGAAGGCTATTGCGCAGTTTGACGAAATTTACGAATCGGAGATCCAGCCTGAAAATGTGCAGGAGTATCATTTCAAAAAAGGTTACTGCTACTTCATGACAGAGGATTACGACAATGCCAAGATGATGTTCCGCAAGGCGCGCGAGGAGGAAGGTCCCTACAAAGAACGCAGCGCCTATTTCCTCGCATATATGGCCTATCAGGCTGAGCAATACGATGTAGCACTTGAGGATTTCCTGACATTGAACAAGAATCCCGAGTTCAAAGACGAGGTTCCCTACTTCCTGACGCAGATCTATTTCAAGGAGGAGCAGTATGAAAAAGTGTTGGAGGTTGCGCCCGAAATCAATATGCCGAAGGACAAAAACCAGGCGCAAGTGGTGCGTTGCCTCGCTCTTTCCTACTACAATCTGAACCGATATGATGAGGCGGCTGAACAGTTTGCCAAATTGCAGAATACCAATTTGATAACCTTAGACCGCAACGATTGGTTCGCGATGGGCTTCACCGATTATCGCGTGAAGAAATTCAATGAGGCTATCACCGATTTTTCCCGCGCAGCCAACGACAATAAACCTGATGCGATGACCCAGCAGTGTTACTTCCTCATTGCCGACTGCTACATGAAGACCAACCAGCGCACTCTTGCGGCGCAGAGTTTCAAAGAGGCTTCCAAATACGACTTCGATCCTACTATTAAGGAGGAGTCGCTCTTCAATTACGCTAAATTGCAGTGCGAAACCTCCACTAGTCCGTTCAACAACGGCATCGAAGCGTTGCAGGACTACCTCAATCAGTACCCGCATGCACAGCACAGCGAGGAGGCCGCCGACTATCTGTCGAGAATATACCTCTCTACCAAGAACTACCAGGCGGCTATCAGCTCTATCGAGAAGTTGAAAACGAAGAGCCCCGCTATCTTGAAGGCGTATCAACGCTGTACCTACAACCGCGCGTTGGAATTGATTAACAACAAGAACTATAAAGATGCTATCACCTTGTTAGGCAAAACGTTGTCGGCACCTTCCGATAAGAAAACCCATCTTGATGCGCTCTATTGGAAGGCCGAAGCACAGTATCGCAACGAACAATTCAAGGATTCCTACTACTCTTTCCAAACCTACCAAAATGCAGACAGGGCTTCTGCCAATGAATATTACGTAAACTCCTATTATTCACTTGGTTATGCTGCTTTGAAGCTCAAACGTTATAGAGATGCCGCTAATCATTTCAAAACCTACTTGAATAAGACTAAAAATTCAGAAGATCTTGAAATTCAAGCAGATGCTTCTGCACGTCTGGCAGACTGCTATTTTATGCAACTTGATTTGCCTAATGCCATCAGATATTACGATCAATGTGAACGTTTGGGACAATCAAACGCGGACTATGCGGTCTATCAATTGGCGAAATGTTATGGCTACCAAAAGAACAACAATAAGAAAATCCAAACTTTGGAACGATTGTTAAATTCTTATCCTTCATCCAGTTACAAGGATGATGCGGAATTTGACCTGGCGGTTACATATCATACGCAAAACGATTACACCAGTGCTATTTCCGCTTATAAGTCCTTCATTAAGAGCCATCCGAAGAGCCAGTATATCCGTCAAGCGCACACGCGTTTGGCTCAGGCTTACCTGAACAGCGACAATCCGCAGATGGCCATTTCGACTTACAAGTACGTGGTGGAGACCTACCCGGGTTCGCAAGAGGCCAAGGATGCGCTCGCCAACTTGGAGACCATCTACACGGAAAACGGCAATACGAGCGAGTTCTTCGATTATGTGCGTTCCAAGAACATGAACATCTCCGCCGACCGCAAAGACTCCATCGCTTTCAAGGCTGCTGAAACCAAATACAACCGTGGCGATTGCGAATCCTCTATCGCTGCTTGTCAAGATTACTTGCGCCAGTTCCCGAATGGTTCATTTGTGGCCAAGGCTCATTTCTACAAGGGCGAGTGTGAGTATGGCATGAGACGTTATGATGACGCACTGGCTGATTATGAGGCGATTATCAAGAATTTCAAAACGGAATTCAATGTGACCGCGTTGCATAAAGCGGCTTCTATATTATATAATGACAAAAAATATGCGAAGGCGTTGACCTATTTCAACAAGCTGATGGAGAACACCACGGCGGAGGAAGAGGTGATTTACGCCAATAACGGTGCTATGCGTTGCGCTTACTTCCTGAAAGAGTACCGTTCGGCGTTGACAAGTGCGGAAAACATCATCCGTTCCAATCAGCCCGACCAGGATTTGCTTTCCGAGGCGTTGTTGATTGCCGGCAATTCCGCAATGGCACTCAACGAGGTGGCTTCTGCCAAGAACTATTACAGTCAGCTGATGCCGAAAGGCAGCAACGACCTTTGCGCCGAAGCTGCTTACCATTTGGCTGACATTGCACTCAACTACGACAAGAACCTGAACGATTGTGAGTCGCAAATCAAGGCCATCCTCGGCAGCGACTACTCTTCTGAATATTGGTACGCCCGCACGTTCATCCTCTACGGCGACCTCTACAAGGCCAAAGGCAACTACTTCCAAGCACGCCACACCTACCAGAGTATTGTGGACAACTATGACGGCGAGGATTTGGTTAAGTTGGCGAAACAGAAAATCGCGGAAGTCGATGCGCTTGATAATGAGTAATTGTTAATTGATAATGGATAATTGATAATTGGAGAGATGAAAAAGATAACAATATTGGTTTTTATGGTGTTTTGCGCTAGTTTGTTGCAGGCGCAGGTGGTGGACTCGGCACAATTGCTGATTAAGTATGTGCCGAAGTTAACCAATTCCAACAAAATCAACCAGCAGGCAGTGTTGAGAGACACAGTGGTGGGCGAAGAGGTAGAGTTCAACTACGTCATTGCACCGAACAAGCCGGATCTGAATTTTGAACCGGGCGATATGCAAGTAGGCAAGCTCAATCCCGAGGTCAAAGAGCGCTACTACCGTAACTACATCAAGCTCGGATTCGGCTACCCGATCACTCCGCTGGCAGAACTGTCGATGCACAACTGCCAGAACCAAAAGTACTCCTACGGATTGAACTTCCACCACTTCTCATCGTGGGCTCCCCCGATTGGCAAGGAGCAGAAGAAGTACGCTTACGCACCTACCAGCGATACGCGCGTGAACCTCTTCTTCAACCGGATTTTCAAGAATCACACTTTGTATTCCTCTGTCGGTTACAATCATGAGTTGGCTAACCTTTACGGATATTCTACTGATTGGGTTCGTCCTGAATTGTATGCCAATCCTGATTATTATTACAGCAAAGAGTATCGTGACAGCATCAAAAACAATTTCAACCATGTACACGCTGAGGTCGGTTTCCGTTCCAACTATTCGGAAGAGGAGAAACGATTGAAAGAAGATGTACGGGTCAATTATGATTTTCTGCGTACATATTGGCGAAATGTTGAACATGGAGTGGGCTTGCACGGCATGTTGGCGTATGATGCAAAATTTATGAAAATTTCTGGTTATCAGCATTATCAGCTGGATATTGGGTTGGATTACTTCAACAACATTTGGAGCGACAGCATTCCGATGGGAACCGATGGCTCTCTGCTGAAACGTCGTTCCAATAACAGCGTTATGTTCGAGCTTAAGCCGACTGTGCGTTTCAGCATCCGTGAATATCACCTCGTGGTTGGACTGGGAGTTCCGATTCTCAACCAATACAATAAGACTCAGTGTCCTATCTATCCCGTGGCAGAACTGCAGATGGGTCTCATCCGTAATGTGCTGAACCTCTATGTGGGTGTGGATGGCAAGAGCGAGTACACCTCTTTGAAGAATCTGTTGTATGAGAACCCTTACGTGAAACCGGATCTCGACACTTTGCGTTTCACTAAGTGCCAGCTCAGTATTTACGGAGGCGTCAAAGGCAAGATTACCCAGAAACTTAACTACCATATCGCGGCCCGTTACTCCTACCGTCGCGACTTGCCCTTCTACTTGCTTGATACGACCAGTCTGCTGAAGAACCAATTCGATGTGGTATACGCAAAGAAGGGTACCGAGTTGGATGTGACCGCCAACCTGAGTTGGGAGGCCATCAACCACCTCTACCTGACGTTGACAGGACGTTACCACGACTTTTTCTTCCTCGAAGGGTACGATTGGTTTAATTCCGATAATATCACTGGCGGAAAACCACTCTACATTCCGCGTTGGGAGATCGGTTTCGAGGGTAAGTACATACTGAACAACAAGTTCATCTTCACAGCAAATGCGAAGGTGGGTCTCGATCGTTGGGTGGTGGTACCGACATATAAACAAAACGTAGACGCATACGGTAATCCCGTAGGACCTGCGACACTGGTTTATAATGTCGAAAATGATATTAAGAGAAATGAGGGAGATAGCAAAACCGTGAAGCCGGTACTGAACTTCGGTCTCGGTTTTGAGTACCTGATTTCCAAGCAGTTCACAGCATTTGCCAATATCAACAACATCGGTTGTCAGTATGCTACGAACTATTACGGTTTCAACAACTTCGGTATCAACGCAATTGTGGGTATAACCTATTCGTTTGGTAATGAAGCGATTAAACCTATAAAGAGCAAGACTGTCAAGACCGTCACCAAAGCTTACTAATCTTATGAAAAAGATTGTTTTCGCCATCTTGTTGATGTCGGTGGTTTTGTTCTCTTGCGATACTACCTATCACGAGACTATCCCTTATAAGAAGGTTGATTTCACAATCTATCCTAACGAGGCGATGTATTGGCGTCTTAACACTTACGGCGGGTACGAGTATTTCACCGGCGGAGTGGCTGGTATCGTGGTGTTTCGTCTCGACGAGTGGAGCTTTTACGCCTACGACCGCGCCTGTTCTCTCGATTGGGAAAATCCCGAATCGTGGATTTGGATGCATCCGAACGGCATCATGCTGATAGACTCGTTGTGCGGGTCCACGTTCAACATCTTGGACGGTTCGGTGATTACAGGTCCGGCGCGGTGGCCGTTGCGCCAATACTACACCCGCTATGACGGCTACAAGTTGCGAGTGTTTAGTTAATAGCCGGTTTACACCAGGTTTTTCATGCAGAGGTACGACAGTATTTCTGCATTTTTTTTGTGTTTAGGGTAATTTTATTTTAGCCAGAGATAAAAATAAAATATTGTATATATAATATATGATAGTATAATATATTGGTGTTGATTTTTTTTTGAATAAATCCAAATTGAGCGTTATCCGTATTGATAAATTTTATATTTTTGCAAGCTTGTTATAGAGTGGATAATAGTTTAATGTTTAATATAAATTAGTGGCTATGATTAAAAAATTACTCGCAACTTTAGGGGTAATCCTCCTTTTTACAGGTGCGGCATTTTCACAGAGCAGCCGAATTCAAGGTAAAGTAGTGGACCAAACGGGTGCCGGATTGGCTTTCACTAAGGTTTTCTTGAAGGTGGGTGACCGCGTGGTGAACTACGCAAATGCTGACCAGAATGGTGATTACCAGATGTTCAACGTCGAAGCCGGAAAATACGATCTGGTGGCGGATGCACAGATGACTTGTAAAAGGTCACAAAGAAAGACGGATGTCGAAGTGCCTTCAGGCCAGGTCTTGTTTATCGATTTCGAAATCGACTGCACATCAGATGTGGGAGAGGTCGTGATTATTTACGAACCTCCTGTGTTTTCTCAGGATAACACGTCATCAGCCAACCGTTTGTCAGGTGATAACGTCCGTACAACTCCCGGTCGTTCTGTGACGAGCGCTTTGGCTAACTTGGAAGGTGTCTCTTCCGTGGACGGTGCCATGACCAGTGTCCGTGGTAACCGTTCCGACGGTCAGCAGACCATCGTCGATGGTATGCGTGTCCGTGGCGGTACAGGCGTCTCCATGTCCTCCATCGAGGAGGTCCAATTGATTCAAGGTGGTGTGCCTGCCGAATATGGTGACGGTACCTCTTTCACGGTCATTACTACCAAACAGGCTCCTAAGGAATTTAACGGATCTGTCGAGCTTCGTGGTTCGATCGATGGTTACAACAACTTCCTCGCAGCTGTTTCTTTGACCGGTCCCCTGTTGAAAGGAAAGACAAGAAATGATCCGACCCGTATCGGTTTCCTGTTCAGCGGTGAGGTTTCCTACACCCACGACGGTTCTCCTGCACGTGGCGGTACATGGGTAGCCAACGATGAGACTCTTGATGCCATCATCGCCAACCCGCTCCGTTACAGCGCAAGCGAATTCGGTGTCTTCTATCAGGAGGCAGCTTATCTCACCAGCGAATCTTTCCACAAAGAGCGCGTGAGAAAGAATGCCGGTTCTTGGGATTACCTTGGACAGCTCAAACTCGACTTCATCTTGGGTAAAAGCCACAATATGAAGTTGACTCTTAGCGGATCATACGAATATGGTATTGGAAAATCTTGGGGTTCCACCTACGCTTTGTTCGATGGTGCTAACAACCCGATCTCTTCTTCCAGCAATTCTCGTGTGAATGCTCGTTTTACTCACCGCGTGGTGACGAACGATACCGCTACCCTCAAGAACTTGACTTATGAACTCAATGCTTCTTACATCCATGTTGGAAGTGAGTCATACGCAGCTCAACACAAAGATCGTATTTTCGAATATGGTTATGTGGGTCAGTTCACTACTTATAAGCAAAAGAGTTATGAATATCAGTCAGAACTTACCCTGAAAGACTCTATTACGGGTGAAGAATTCACTATTTATGGTGCTAATGAGTTCCAAGGTTGGTATGACTCTTTGGTTACTTTCCAAATTAATCCCAAACACAATGTCAACCCGATTCTTGCTCAATACACTTTGAACTTCTTGGAAGAGTTCCCAGTGGAAAGAATCAATGACTATCTGGGTCTTCCTTACGACCTTGACATTTATCAACGTTTCGGTGCTTTGAGAAACGGTGACTCCCCTGACATGATTTACTCCATGTACTATTCTCCTGGTACTGTGCTGGGTGGTTACAACAAATCCACTATGGATCAGATCGGATTGAAGGCCAGCGTCTCCATGAACATCGAAAAGCACGAGCTGAAGTTCGGTTATGACTTCGAGAAACTGAAATACCGTGGCTACGGTTTGGCTCCTATCACTTTGTGGACCCTTATGCGTAACGAGGCTAACTCCCACATTACTGAGTTGGACAAAGATCACTGGATCCTTACTGATGATGGTGAAAACATTTGGGTTGACTACAACCGTTTGATCAGCCTTGACGACCAATCTGTTTTCGACAGAAACCTGCGTGAGCACCTCGGTCTCGATCCTAATGGCGATGACTGGTTGGATATCGACAACATGTCACCTAACACTTTCGACATCAGCATGTTCTCTGCAGAGGAACTCTTGTTGGGTACCTCTTCCGGTACTAACCCCTTGGTTAGCTACTATGGTTATGACTACACTGGTAAGAAATACAACAAGAAAACCACGATTGAAGACTTCTTCAACAATGTCGAGAATGGTCAAAAGACCTATAACATCGGTGCTTATGAGCCCATTTACATGGCTTTCTACATTCAAGATAAATTCGCCATCAACACCTTGTTGTTCAACGTTGGTTTGCGTGTCGACCGTTTCGACGCTAACCAATCTGTGTTGAAAGACCCGTATTTGTTCCGTGAAGCATACACCGTTGGTGATTTGAAGAAAATCAACAGCAGCCTTAGCGACAAATTCGTGAGCAACGCCGCTGATAACTGGGTGGTTTACTATCAAGGTAATGATACCTATTTGAGCGAGGCTGACATTGCTGGTGACAACCAAATGTATACCTCCATCGTAGGTTACCGTAATGGTGACACTTGGTACAATGCTAATGGTGAAGAGGTTACCAACCCTGAGGATGCACTTTCACTCAGCGTGAACGGACCTATTCTCAAGAACGAGATCGACCAGCTGAACTCCATCACAAAGGTGGAGGCCGGCGCTTTCACTGACTATAAAGCTCAATGGTCTGTGATGCCTCGTATCTCCTTCTCTTTCCCTGTGAACGACAACTCTTTGTTCTACGCTCACTATAACATCATCACTTCACGTCCTACCAACTTGCAGATTTCTCCGGTGGACTATCTGTTCATCTCCAAGCGCAATTCTGCTAACGACATTATCAACAACCCCAACATGAGACCGCAACAGAGTATCGACTACGAAATCGGTTTCCGTCAGAAAGTGGGTGCTAAGTCCGCTATCAGTATCAGTGCTTACTATTCAGAGAAACGTAACCAAATCCAAGCTTACCGCTTCTCTGGTGCATATCCGAACACTTATTATTCTTATCAGAACATCGACTTCGGTACTGTTCAAGGTTTCACCTTCTCTTACAGAATGAACAGAACCAAGAACGTTACCCTGTCTGCTAACTACACCTTGCAGTTCGCAAAAGGTACTGGTTCCAGCAGCCAATCACAGTTGGCTATCATTCAAGCTGGTCAACCTAACTTGAGAACTCTGACTAACCTGAGCTTCGACCAACGTCACAGAATCGGTGTCAACTTCGACTATCGTTTTACGAGCGGTCAAGACTACAAAGACAACAATGGTCCTGTTTCCACGAAAGTTGTTCTTGACGAACAGGGTAATGAGACTGTTAAGGAGATTGAATGGTTGGCCAACACTGGTTTCTCCCTCTTGTTCTCCGCTGCTTCCGGTACTCCTTACACTCGTTCCAGCACTCCTTACTCCACTATCGTGGCTGGTACGAACTCTACGCTTGCTGGTACGATCAACGGTTCTAACATGCCGTGGCAGTATCAAGCTGACTTGCGTATCGACAAGACCTTCATGTTCAACTTCAACAAGAACAAGAAGGATGAGAATGGCAAGACCAAAGCTGCTAAGATCGGTTATCTGACCGTCTATTTGGATATCCAGAACCTCTTCAACTTCAAGAACATTATTTCAGTGTATGACTATACTGGCAACCCTGATGATGATGGTTATCTGTCAGCCGCTGCTTATCAACAGCAGATCAACTCTCAAATCTATGTGCCTTCTTACATTAACTACTATGAGATGAGAGTCCAGAACCCGTATAACTACAGTCGTCCGTTCCGCGCTAGTTTAGGTATTCAATTCGGCTTTTAATCAATAGAAAAAAATAATAAGATATATGAAAAATATTAAACAAATTTTCTGCTTGACACTTCTTATGGTGTTCGTGATGACCGGGTCATTGCGCGCCGAAAAAGTTAAAGGAGTGGTTAGAAGTTCTTCCTCACCGAAGGCGGAATCTGCTACCTGTCTTCCTGCAAGTAGCTCTAATGAGTTGACGGTGAACAATGTACGCGCCTATATCGAAACGGGTGGTACAATGTGGTTCAAGGAGGTTGCCGAATATGAAGTACCGAAAGGCTCTGGCAAAACTTCCATGTTCTGCGCCGCATTGTGGATCGGTGGTCGTGACTCCAACGGTCAGTTGAAGTTGGCTGCTGTTCGTTTCAGACAAGTCGGTGATGACTACTGGACTGGTCCTCTGAAACTTACGGGTGCCAGTACCACACAGTCCATGTGTATTAAATTCGATAAACACTTCAAAATCACGCGTGCTGAGGTTGACCAGCATATCTCTGGTCGAGGCACCTCTGGTTATGTGATGCCCGCAAGCATCGCCAACTGGCCTGCTCATGGTGACGAAGGTTACTCCTACTACCTCGCTCCTTTTAAGGATGTGAACGAAAACGGTGTCTATGATCCTGAAAACGGTGACTATCCTTACTATGATGTCAATAATGACCTCTGTCCTTGGACGGAAGACAATATTGCTTTGGCAGCTCAACACGCTTTGCCTAGAACTCCTGAAGATTTGCTCTATTACGGTCCGGATTGGCATAATTCCAATGGTATGATTTATGCTGACCATGTGTTAAAGGGCGATGAGACTTTGTTCTGGATTTTCAACGATAATGCTGGTGCTCACACCGAGTCTCAAGGTCAGCCTATTGGTCTTGAAATTCGTGGACAGTGCTTCGGTTTTGCTACCAATGATGAGTTGAACAACATGACGTTCTACTCATATGAGATTATCAACCGTTCTACTTATACTTTAACTAACACCTACTTCTCTCAGTGGGTTGACCCCGATTTGGGTTATGCATACGACGACTATGTGGGTTGTGATGTGGCCCGTGGTTTGGGTTACTGCTACAACGGTTCTAACGTTGATGGTTCTGGTCAAAACTGGGCATACGGTGATCAACCGCCTGCGGTAGGTGTTGACTTCTTCCAAGGACCTTATATGGATGCCGATGGTCGTGACAACCCGAAATTCTATGCTGACAGTGCTTCTGAGATTGGATACTGCGACAAATTCCTCAATAGCGCATACGAACTCGACCAAATGGCTATCAACGGTGTGAACTTCGGTGATAGCATTGTGGATAACGAGCGTTTCGGTATGAGAAGATTTGTCTATCACAACAATGATAACAGTGTCACGGGTGACCCGCGTATCGCTTTCGAGTACTACAACATGTTGCAAGGTATTTGGAGAGATAACTCAAAGATGCGTTATGGTGCCAATGCACACACTTCCAACGGTGCTAATGGTCCTGAGTGTGACTTCATGTTCCCCGCTTTGACCGATGTTTGTAACTGGGGTACCAAGGGTATTGATCCTATCGCTTCACAATATGGTGCTGATGGTTGGACCGAAGCCAATGTAGGTAACGCTCCTTACGACCGTCGTTTCATGCAGTCTGCAGGTCCCTTCACCTTGAAACCGGGTTCTGTGAACTACATCACCGTCGGTATTCCTTGGGCACGTGCTGCTCAAGGTGGTGCTCAAGCTTCTGTGGAATTGTTGAAACGTGCTGATGATAAGTGTCAGTCTCTGTTCGAAAACTGTTTCAAGACTCTGGATGGTCCTGACGCTCCCGATGTCACTATCCGTGAGTTGGAGAACGAGCTGATTCTTTATCTCTCTAACAATAATCCTAATGCTAACAACTATCACGAGACTTATACGGAAATTGATCCTCAGATCCCGAGAACTTTGGAAACCACAATTTATGTGAATCAAACCGATTCGATTTTCACATATACTGCTGATGGTCAACCTGACACGATTATCAATGTTTCCACTGTTCCTCAAGTTGTTGTTGATACACTGGATGTCGAGGATCGTTCTTACAAGTTCGAAGGTTATCAGATTTATCAATTGGCAAACGCTTCCGTCAGTGTTACCGACCTTGGTGATGCTAACAAAGCTCTCTTGGTTGCACAATGCGATATTCAAAACGGTGTTGGCCAAATTGTAAACTGGATTTACAACGATGCTATCGGTACCTCTGTTGCTACTGAAATGGTTAACGGCAGTGACCTTGGCATTTTCCACTCTTTAAGAATCACGGAAGATAAATTCGCTACCGGTACCAATAAGAAACTGGTCAATCATAAGGAGTACTACTTCCTCGTGCTTGCATACGGTTACAATGATTACAAACATTTCAGCCTTGACGCTGACAATCTCGATGGTCAACAAGCTGCTTATCTGGCAGGTCGTAGAAACATCAAGGTTACGGTCGGTATCCCGCACAAACCGGTTGAGGCAATCCAAAATGCACAATATGGCGATGTGCCTATGATTACCCGTATCGAAGGTCAAGGTAATGGTGGCAGCTATCTGGATATGACTGACGAATCCCGTGAGTTGGTTTTGGCTAACAATGTTTATAATAACATTCAATACAAAAACAACTATGGTCCTCTGAATATTCAGGTTATTGACCCGTTAAAGGTGAAACCTTGGGATTACACCATCAAATTTATGGAGAACAGCGTCAGCAATGATGTGAATGATAGCACATTGTGGCAACTTGTCATCTCTGATGAAGTTTCTGACAGAGAATTGATAGACAATGGTATCTTCACTATCGTTGATGGTGACACTGTGCCTACGCGTGCAAGTGTTTCTGCTATGCCTATCAGCATGACCAACGAACAACTCTTCTTGGATCTTGGTATTTCCGTTTCCATTAAGAATGTTAAGTATAAAACTTATGTCCAATCTTTGGAATCCTACATTAATGATAATGGCGGCTATACTTATCAAAATTATACCAGATATGGACAGCCCGATGCAGTGGGTTCCAACATCACTTATTCAGGAGACATTCCTTGGCTGGGTGGTCTTACAGATTTGGAAGGTGATTATCCTGCTAACTGGATTCGTTCCGGTCAACAGACAGCAGCTAACAAGTGGGAATGTAACTCTGTTCAGGAAGGTTCTGAGTGCGACTATATGAAGTGGCGTGCAGAGGACTGCTTTAACCTCTTTAATTCTCCTGATGGTAACGGCAACACTGAACCGGTTCGTGGTTTCATGGATCCTAACCAACAGTATGAAGACATGATCAATGGTACTTGGGCTCCTTACGTGCTGTCATCTCCTTACGATGGTGGTCCTAAGGCTTGCTTCCTCGTACAAGATGTTGTAAGTGGTACTGCATCTCCTGCTACCCGTTATTATGACTTTACCGCTCTTGCTGCTATTCCGAACATGGCTAGTTACAACCAAACGATGACTAACCTTTACTCTGTCGATATCGTCCTTACACCTGACAAGAGCCTCTGGACACGTGCAGTTGTCTTGGAAGCTGGTTCTGGTGCAGTAGGTAGCGACATGCTTATCGACCAAGAGTTCAATGGTACTGTTTATCACAACTATCGTCACGAACCCAAGAATTGTCCTTCAGTGGACAAGGATGGTAATCCTGACAATTCCGGTACCACTGGTATGGGTTGGTTCCCGGGTTATGCTATCAACGTTGAAACTGGTGAGCGCTTGAACATCATGTTTGCTGAAAATTCAGAAGATACTTTGAATAATGGTAATGACATGTTGTTCAACCCCACGAATGTTTATGCTTACTTGAAGGATTATCAGGCTGACACCCTCGTGTTACAAGATGGTGAGCCTGTGGCCATCAATTACGCTACTTTCAACGGTCTCCGCGATTATTACGGTTTGGAAATGGGCGAGCCTTTGAACGGCGGTCGTCACTACGTCTATGTGGTGGGTAGCTCCGGTAATACGGCTAACACCTATTATCGTCTCAATAGACAGAGAAACTACAACGACTCTTATCAAACAGTGTCTGCTGGTGGTGTTACCCATGGTAATGTGTTTACCGGCAGCGATGGCGCAAGCTATCCGTATTATGAATGCGGTCCTTACGACCAAGGCAAGTGGCTGAGAGAGAAATTCAGAACTGTTGCTGCAGAAAGCAACTTGAACTCTACTCCTCGTAAGGCAAGAAAGATGGAAATCTTCAACAATGTGATGTGGACCAGCATTCCGATGCCGACTGCAATGTATGAAAAAGATTGGTTGTCTTCTGAGGCTACCATCCAATTGCGTGTTGCTCGTCCGTATATGAGATATTCATCTCGTTGGTACGATGATCCTTCTCAGTCTGCTAATGCAAGCCAGAACAATGGTTATCCGATGTATCAGTTCACGACTAAGAACATTGCTCCTGAAAAGGTTGAGCAAGTGGCCGACATTGATAACATGCTTCAGGATATCAACATCGTTCCCAATCCGTATTATGGATTCTCTAATTATGAGAATGGTGCTTTGGAAACCTACGTACGTATCGTGAACCTCCCGGCTAGTTGTAAAATCTCCATCTATACTGTGAACGGCACGTTAATCAGAACCCTTACACACGGTACAGATGCTACCTCCTTCGTGGAATGGGATTTGAAGAACCATGCCAATATTCCGATCGCCAGCGGTGTCTATATCATCCATGTGGATGCTCCTGGTTATGGTGAGCGTACTTTGAAATTCTTCTGTAATATGCGTCCTACTGACTTGAATGGTTTCTAAAATTATTAATCTAAAAATTCAGAGAATATGAAAAATCTATATAAATCATTAATAATTTGTACAATTATCGCTCTCGTATCTGCAAGTACTTCTACAGTATTTGCAGGTAACAGAGACCGTTCCGGTCAAGCTGGTGCATCTCATCTTTTGATAGATCCATGGGCGCGTACTACAGGTTTGGCCGGTGCCGGCGTTGCTGAAGTGCGTGGTTTGGAGTCAGTTTTCACGAATGTGGCCGGACTTACCTCCGTTCGCAATATGGAGCTGAGCTTCAACAGAACGCAGTATCTCGTTGGCTCCAATGCTAACATTGCACTGAACGCTTTTGGTGTTGCTAAGAAACTTGGTAAGAACAAAGATTTTGGTGTACTTGCCGTTTCTTTCTTCTCTCAGAGCTTCGGTGATATCATGGTTACTACCACTGAACAACCCGAAGGCGGTCTGGGTACTTTCAGCCCCTCATTGACCTATATCGGCTTGCACTATGCGAAGTCTTTCAACAACTTCATCAAGGGTGGTGTGAGTATCAAGATTATCAACGAACGTATTTCCGACTCCAAAGCCACTGGTTTTGCCATTGATGCTGGTGTCCAATACGTGACTGGTAAGTTTGAAAACTTCAAAATCGGTGTCACTTTGAAGAACATTGGTCTGCCGATGAGCTATAAGGGCGACGGTCTTTCTATCCGTGCTCAAATCCCCAGCCAGCAGTTCGAGCAAACTCTCGAAATGCGTTCCGCTGAGTTTGAGATGCCGTCCTTGCTCTCTATCGGTGTTTCTTACGACCTTCTCTTCTTCGGTGGTGAGTATGCTGAAATGAGCCGCGATGAGCTTTCTGGCGAAGGTCTTACCCGCGATGATGCTGAGCACAGAATCACTTTCGCAGGTGCTTTCACCGCTAACTCCTACACCCGTGACGTTTTCTCACTTGGTTTGGAGTACGGTTTCAGAAACATCTTCATGGTTCGTGCCGGTTATGCTCTTGAGAACATCTCTAAGGGTGCTCAATCCGACATCAATGAAACTGCCGCTATTCTTTTCAATAGCGAAACTTTCTTCTCTGGTCCTTCCGTTGGTGCTTCAGTCGTGATTCCACTCACCGCTGAGCGTAAAAAACACACTATCGGTCCCAGAATTTATCTCGACTATGGTTATAGATTCACCAACAAGTGGAGAGGTAATCATTACATGGGCGTGAAGGTCACTTTGTAGTAGTATAATTATTTATTGTATAACTGAAATAGAAGAGACTGCATAAGTCTCTTCTATTTTATGTAAAATTAGTACCAAATTATGGAAGATGTTAAGTATTATTCCCAAGAGGGATTGGATGCTCTTAAGCGTGAATTAAACCAATTGGAAGCTGTTGAACGTCCTAAGATTTCCCAAGCTATTGCCGAGGCACGTGACAAGGGCGACCTCTCGGAGAATGCCGAATATGACGCCGCCAAGGAAGCGCAAGGGCTCCTCGAACTGAAAATCGCCAAACTTAAAAACCTGATTGCTAAGGCTCGCGTTCTGGATGAGTCAAAAATCGATGTCTCCAAAGTGTTGATCTATTCCATCGTTAAGATTAAGAATATGAAAAACAATGCAGAGATGACTTATACCATTGTTCCTGAGTCAGAATCCGATTTGAAGAGCGGTAAGATATCTGTTTCCAGCCCTATCGCCAAAGCGCTTATCGGCAATTCCAAAGGCGATGTGGTCACGGTTCAAGCGCCCGCAGGCACGATGGATTTCCAAATTTTAGACGTTTCCCGTTAAAATCTATACATTATGGAAGAGACCATTTTCACTAAAATCGTAAAAGGGGAGATTCCCTGCTATAAAATCGCCGAGGACGACCGTTTCTTCGCTTTTTTGGACATATCTCCGTTGGCAAAAGGCCATACCCTAGTAATTACAAAATTGCAGAATGATTACATTTTTGATTTGGATGATAAAATGCTGGGCGATATGATGGTGTTTGCCAAGAAAGTGGCAACAGCCATGAAGAAGGTGCTGCCTTGTCAGCGCATAGGCGTGGCGGTGATTGGCATCGATGTGCCACATAACCACATTCACCTTGTTCCCATCAATGGAGTGGGAGATTTGGATTTCAAGGCGCCGCGCGTGAAACTCACCCCAGAGGAGTTTGCCGATGTCGCCGCTAAAATCTCAGCTGCAATGTAATAACCCTTTAATATTCAGGTGGCGCAGCAGTGTGCCACCTTTTTTTTCTTAATTATGTCATCATGAAAATCATAGGTATAACAGGCACTTTAGGCGCAGGAAAAGGCACGATCGTGGATTATCTGAGAGAGCATTACGGATACAAGCATTACTCTGTTCGCGGTTATCTTATCGAAGAGGCCAATCGAAGAGGCATGGAGCTCAATCGTGATACGTTCGTCGTTGTGGCTAACGATCTACGTGCCAAGCATTCGCCCTCTTATATTACCGATCAGCTCTATCTGCAGGCTGCGGAAAACGGAGAAAATGCCATTATAGAGAGCGTTCGCACACCAGGAGAGGTGGAATCATTGCGCCAGCACGACCATTTCCTGCTCTTTGGCGTGGATGCCGATCCGAAAGTCCGTTACGAGCGGATTGTGGGGCGCGGTTCCGAAACCGACCATATCTCTTACGAGACCTTTATCGAAAACGAGGAGCGTGAAATGTCCTCCACAGATCCGAATCATCAGAACATCGGACGATGCATGCAGATGGCCGACTACGTCTTCATGAACAACGGTGATTTTGAAGATCTGTATCGTCAGGTGGAGGAAGTTATCCAACATCTGGAAGCTTAAGCTAAACGTTAAGGATGAAAAATGGGCAGCTGGATTTTTGATGAGTAATTGCCAAATAATTTTTAGGTGGGACTATAATGATAATGTGTAAAAAATAGGTGGGACTTACCAGCTGCCCATTCGTCAATACTTTCGACGTGCAAATATACAAAAATTATCATTCAAAAATTATGTTAACAATAATTTTTTAGTAATCAAAAATTAACAATTAAATCTTAAAAACCGACCATTTAACTAATTAAGACAATATGACGCAAGAAGAAAGGATCTTATCGGAGCTTAACGAGCAACAACAGGTGGCTGTTTCCCAGACGGATGGCCCTGTTATGGTGTTGGCTGGTGCCGGTTCAGGCAAGACTCGGGTGCTCACCTACCGAATTGCCTATATGTTGGCCGTGAAAAACATCAGTCCATATCGCATTTTGGCGCTTACTTTTACCAATAAAGCTGCTGCAGAGATGCGTGAACGTATCATTCAGCTGGTTGGAGGGGAATTGGCCAAAGCGGTCACCATGGGTACTTTTCACTCCGTTTTCTACAGAATTCTTCGTGCAGAGGCCGAAAGAATAGGTTTTAACAACAATATTACGATATATGATACCGACGATGCCAAATCGTTGATCAAGAGCATTGTGAAAGAGATGGGACTCGATCCGAAGCAATATACGCCCGGTTTTATCCTGAGCCGCATCTCCATGGCGAAATCTAGTCTGCTTTCGGCGCAGGAATATGCCGACAACCCCGACATTCAGGCGGCAGATCGTATGTCTAATAAGCCGATGATCTCGCAGATTTTCGTCAAATACAACGATCGTCTGCACAAGGCCAACGCCATGGATTTCGACGATCTGCTCTACTTTATGAACGTGCTTTTGCGCGATTCGCCTGAGGCACTTTTCAAATACCAGAACCGTTTTAACTATATCCTGATTGACGAGTATCAGGACACGAACTACGCGCAGTATCTGATTATCAAACGTTTGGCGGCTTTGAATCAGAATATTTGCGTGGTCGGCGATGATGCGCAGAGTATTTACGGATTCCGTGGTGCCGACATCCAAAACATCCTCAATTTCAAGAGAGATTATCCCGCTACCCGCATTTTCAAGCTGGAACAGAACTATCGTTCCACGCAGAATATCGTCAATGCGGCCAATGCGGTCATCAGTCACAACAAAGACCGGATGCCCAAGGAGGTGTGGACAGATAACGCTGAAGGGCAGAAGATTGAGGTGATTCGTGCTTCTTCCGATTTAGAAGAGGCCAACGAAATTGCCAACAAGATTTTCGAGACGCAGATGCGGGAGCATGTCGAGAACCGTCAGTTTGCCATTTTGTATCGTACCAACACGCAGTCGCGTGCGTTGGAGGAGGCGATGGTGAAGCGACACATCCCGTACAAGATTTTCGGTAGTATTTCCTTCTATAACCGTAAGGAAATCAAGACTTTGCTGGCTTATTTCCGTTTGGTAATCAACCATTACGATGAGGAGTCGCTGCGGCGGGTCATCAACTTCCCGATGCGTGGTATTGGCGACACTTCGGTGGCAAGGATTGCAGCAGCGGCGCAGGAAGCGCACGTACAGATGTGGGATGTGTTGGAACACCCCGAGAATTACAACACGGGCTTAAATGGACCTACAATGGCTAAGATGCGCGATTTTGCAGCGCTCATCAGCGGTTTCTCCGCTCAGTTGACGACGAAGAATGCTTACGAACTGGGTATGCAGATCTTCTCTAAGACTGGATTTGCCCAGGCCTTGAACGAGAACATAGAAGAGAAGGAGCGTGTGGACCACGTGACGGAGCTCTTTAACGCTATTCAAAGCTTTATTGACCGCGAGCCCGAGAATATCCTCAACGAGGAGACTGGAGAGATGTTGGAGACCTATTTCCCTTCGTTGGACCAGTATATGCAGTCGGTTTCGTTGCTGGATGAGAGAGATTTGAACAAGAGTGAAGATGCTGAGGAGCAAAATGTGGTGAAGCTGATGACTATCCACTCTGCTAAAGGTTTGGAGTTTGATTATGTGTTTGTTTCCGGTATGGAGGAGAACCTTTTCCCCTCTTCGCTGAGTCTGGATTCGCGGCACGAGATGGAGGAGGAGCGCCGGTTGTTCTACGTTGCGCTCACGCGTGCGCGCAAGCAGGTTTTCCTCACGATGGCGATGAGGCGTTTCCAGTATGGGCAATTACGTCCTTGCGAGGCCAGCCGTTTCATGGAGGAGATTCCCGCCCGCTTTTTGAATGTCACTCACAAAGCCTCTGAGGGCAGCGGTCTTTTCGGGCGTTCTTCGGAACCTTCCACGGGAGCGTTTCGTTTTAATTCCGAAACGCGCTCATCCTCATGTAGTTGCAGACGAGAAACTCCTAAGTCGGCAGCACCTGCGCCCCGACCTGTGGTGAAGACCCAGACGGAGGTGCGTCTAGACCAAATCGGAGATCTGGCCGCGCCCGAGTCGATACAACCCGGCGTGCGCGTCTATCACAGCAAGTTCGGCTTCGGTCGTGTGCAGGATGTCTCCGGCTCCGGTCCCGATGCCCGCGCGGTGGTGCAATTCGACACTGTCGGCACCAAAACATTAGTCCTTAAATTCGCTAAATTATTGATACCCAAATAATAGAATATGCAATTCAGAACCATCATACCCGCCCCGGAATACCCATTTAAGATTCAGGAAAACGATGCAGTGATGCTGGTCGGATCCTGTTTTTCCGACAATATGGGACACTATTTCGACACGCACCGTTTTGAGGCGTGCTCCAACCCGTTTGGGGTGCTCTTCAACCCGATCTCTATCGACAGGGCCTTGCGTTTCATGCTTCAGCCCGATACGTTCGATAAAAACCGCTATTTCTACAAGTATCGTGACCTTTGGGTGAGTTTTGCCCATCATGGACGCTTTTCGAAGGAGATTTTCGAGGATTTCGAATCTAATATTGACGCAAATCTGGAACAGAGTGCGGAATTTTTGCGCAAAACCCGCTATCTGTTCATTACGTTCGGCACGGCGTTTTGCTATAAGTTCATCCCGCGCGATTTGATTGTTTCCAATTGCCACAAAATCCCGAATCATCAGTTCGATCGTTTGCGTTTGGACGTGAAAAAGATTGTGACACAGTGGAATAGCACGTTGGCTTTGCTGAAAGAAAACTGTTCCGACATGAAGGTGATCTTCACGGTGAGTCCGGTGCGGCATCTGGGAGACGGTGCGCACGAAAATGCTTTGAGCAAGGCGACGCTGTTGTTGGCTATTGAAAAATTGGTTGACAACGACTATTCGTTTTATTTCCCAGCATACGAATATCTGATGGATGATTTGCGGGATTACCGATTCTATGCAAAGGATTTGTGTCATATTAACGATATGGCTATCAGCTATTTGGAGGAGAGATTGGCAGAATCATTTTTCTCGCCTGAAACCATCGAACGAATGGTGGAGATTGAAAAGGAGAACCGTTTTCTGAACCATCGGAAGTTCAGATAAGCGGTTCGTCTCCAATTTTTCGTATTTTTGCACTCTTGTAATCAATTGGGTTATGAAACTTTTCATGCGAAATATCCTCTTCGGGCTCTGCCTTCTGGCAGTTTCGGTGCTGTTTTTTGCTTGCCGGCATGAGGAGAAGTACTCGAAGATTCCGTACATTGAGTTTGTCTCTCTGGAAAAGGTGGACAACGGTACCGGCCATGACAGTCAGGCTACCCTTACGCTCTATTTCCATGATGGGGATGGGGATATCGGGTTGGATGAAACGGACAAAAACCCTGTTTTTTCTGTAGATTCTCCCTATTACTACAATCTTTTTATTAATTTTTACGAAAAACAGAACGGAGAATGGGTGTCGCAGGAGTTTCCGACCCCGCTTCACGCCCGCGTGCCGCATCTCAGCAACGACGTGCCGGAATCCATTGAGGGAAAGCTCTCCATTCTCACCTACATCAACAATCCCACTTCGTCATACGATACGGTGCAGCTCTCTTGCTATTTGGTTGACCGTGCGCTGCATCACAGCGATACCATATTCACCCCGGAAATAATTGTGCAAAAATGAAGATAACAGACAAAGTTAAAGAACTGATAGCGTTAACGTTACGCGAAGATATCGGAAACGGTGACCACTCCTCGCTCTCCTGCATTCCTGCAGAGGCACAGGGCGATATGAAGCTGCTCATCAAGCAAGACGGTGTGCTTGCCGGTGTGGATGTGGCGCGGGAGGTGCTGCGTCAGGTGGACGACAGCATCCAGATGGAGCTGCTGCTTCCTGATGGTACGCAGGTGCGCAAGGGCGATATTGCGTTTACCTTGCATGGTTCGTCGCGCAACATGCTGACAGCGGAACGTACGCTGCTCAACTTTATGCAGCGTATGAGCGGCATCGCTACTACAACGCGCGAATACGTTGATTTGGTGAAAGATACAAATGTTACGTTACTTGATACCCGCAAAACGACACCCAACATGCGTATCTTTGAGAAGTACGCCGTGACGGTGGGTGGAGCGCAGAACCATCGCTTTGGTCTTTATGACATGATGATGTTGAAAGACAACCATATTGATTTTGCAGGTGGTATAGAGAAGGCTATTGATGCGGCAAATCAGTATCTGAAAGACAATAATCTGCAGTTGAATATCGAGATTGAGACGCGCAGTTTGGACGATGTGGCGCGGGTGCTGAAACACGGTGGTGTGCAGCGCATCATGTTCGATAATTTCACCCCGGATCAGATTCGCGAAGGCGTGAAGATGGTGAATCACCAAGTGGAGACGGAAGCTTCCGGCGGCATCGTGCGTGAAACGTTGCACGATTATGCAGTCACCGGGGTTGATTTCATCTCCGTGGGTGCGTTTACCCATCATATCAACAGCTTGGATATGAGTCTTAAATCGTTGATTTAAAGTACAATAAACCGCATACATCAACTCAACGAATCAATGATAAAACGCTGGATTCGATATATAAAATTGAAGATCCGCCAGTGGAGTAACGATATGGAGCGAATCCCGGGTCTTGGCAAATGGGTGAAGAAATCCAAAGAGATTACTTTGCCGGGTTTGCAGAAGGTTCCGTTGTACGATGTGTTGCGTTTTTTCGGACAATCGTTGAGCAAAGGGGTCGTTTTCCAGCGTGCTGCCGCCATCACCTATCGTATTTTCGTGGCAGTGATCCCTATGATTATTGCACTTTTCTCCGCTATTGCTTTTTTGGGTGAAAATTTCCGAAACACCCTGATCTCAATGTTAGAATCCATCGTTCCTCCATACGTGTGGCCTGCAGTTTCAGGCATCATTACAGACGTGGTGATGCGTCAGAACGGTACGTTGTCGTCGTTCATGTTCATTATCGGTATCTATTTTACTATTGTCTGCATCAACGGCATATTGGCAGCGATGACCTCTTCGTATTTCACCGAGGTGAAACGAACATTCATAGACCAGATTATGTTAAGTGCCGGATTGATGATGTTGACCTTTATCATCATTGTCTTTGTGGCGGCCTTTTTCATTCTGGCGTCGTTGGCGGTGGATCATATACATGAGAGCTATGGCAACAATCCGGAGGTTTATGCTTTTATAGTACATTTCCTGAAATGGGTGCTGGTGTATGCTGCTATCTATTTCTTAATCAGTATTTTCTACTATCTTGCTCCGGTCAAGCGCGGCGATTATAAGTTCTTTTCAGCCGGTTCCTCTACTTGTACCATTCTGTTGGTGGTATTGTTGTGGATTATAAACTTGTATTTTTCTAATTTCAGCAATTATAACCTCATTTATGGTTCGTTAGGTGCTCTTTTCGCCATTTTGTTGTGGATAAATTGGAGTTCGTCCATTTTCCTGATTTGCTATGATCTCAATGTGAGTATAGCAAAAGCGAAAAGTGAAAACAAAAAATTGGCGGATCAAATTGAGCAAGAAAGTGAACATTTGAAAAAGTAAAACCTTATATATCAACATATTATGGAATACTTAGATTCGATTATTGATATACTTTTCGTGATTGGGGCCATTGCCTTGGGTTTTTTGCCAGGGATTAAGAAAATGTTGGGAGAAGTGAAAGAGCCTAAGAAGGTTGTTCGACCTGTGCATCAGGAGTATGAAAACGAACCAGAAGAAGAGGTAGTGCAACCCAAGAGAAATAAGAAGAAAGCTGCAAACAGTGCTCCTACACAGCCGACGGAGAATGAGGAGTATTTCTCATACGAGACCATGAGCGACCGGGATTTTGAGAATCTGTTCGCGCAAAGCGAAGAGGAGGCTTTGGAGCGTATGGCGGCGGAGACCCCGCATAAGGAACTGCATCTCACCTTGGATGAAGAGGAGGTTTATAAAGGGGTTGTCTGGTCGGAGATTTTGCATCGAAAGTACGAATAAAAAAAGAAACCCATTCGGGTTTCTTTTTTTATTATTGTCTGAAGGTAACTGGCACTTGGTAATAGCACCGTACCGGTTTGCCATTGTTCTTGCCGGGTTTCCATTTCGGCATGGCCATGACCCCGCGAACGGCTTCCTTGTCGCAATCGGGGAAGAGCGGCGCTTTGACTCTGGCATTACTGACGCGACCGTCTTTCTCCACAACGAATTCGATGAGCACTGTGCCGGTGATGCCGCTGGTACGGGCGACCTCAGGATATTGGATTTCGCGGGTCAGGAAAGCCAGGAGAGCTTCGTCACCTCCCGGGAATTCAGGCATCTCTTCTGTCCACTGTTCCGGAGGAGTTTCGCTTTCAGATTCGGGGACAAACTCGACTTTCGTGTCTTCGAAATCCGGGATGATTTCATCAGGAGAAACGTCCACATCAAATAAGGTGATGTCCATATCCACATGTACGTTATCGTCCACAATTTTGATAATCACCTCTTGTTGAGGTTGTTGGGGTGTCGTCGGAGGTGTGGTTTGGTCGGTGGCGAGCACATCGTCGTCCATAACGGTGATGTAATCGTCATCTACCAGCTCAAACGGTGCCGCATGGTCTTCGCTGGCGAAAAGCTCGAAACCGGCATAGATGAGACCTAACACCACGACAAATCCGACTAATGCAAACAATCCGCGTTTGTTTTCAAGATTGCCTTTGTCTGTTTTCTTTGTAACCATTTTTGTGTGTTTTTACGTGAAACATTCTTGTTCAGCAATGTCACTTGCTTTAATAGAACAACGCAACAAGAAAACATTTTATTGCATAAAAAAAGAGACGCGCTGCAGCACGTCTCTTTTTTTATGTTTCAAAGAATATCAGACGTAATTATTGTCTGAAAGTGACAGGCACCTGGAAGAAGCAACGGACGGGTTTACCCATGTTCTTACCGGGTTTCCATTTCGGCATGGCCATGACACCGCGGACAGCTTCCTTATCGCACTCAGGGAACAAGGGAACTTTGACCTTAGCGTTACTGACGCGGCCGTCTTTCTCCACGACGAACTCAATCAGCACGGTACCGGTGATACCATTGTTACGAGCCACTTCAGGATACTGAATTTCTCGGGTCAGGAAAGCAAGAAGAGCTTCGTCACCGCCAGGGAATTCAGGCATTTCCTCGGTGAACATCATCGGAGGATCTTCTTCGGAGCCTTCATCAACCACTTCCACTTCAGCGTCAGTGACGTCAACAATGGCCTCGTCCTCATTGAACTCCACGTCAAAACTGATATCAGTGTTGACCTGGATGTTGTTCTCCACAATGTTGAGCACAACCTCTTGTTGCTGTTGAGGAGCTTCTGGTGGAGGGGGAGGGGTTTGGTCGGTGGCGATGACATCATCATCGACAACGGTGATGAACTCGTCATCGTTCAATTCAAATGCGGGAGCCTTATCTTCGTTGGCGAAAAGTTCAAAACCAGCGTAAATGAGGGCTAAAACCACGGCAAATCCGACAAGAAGGAACAAGCCACGCTTGTTTTCCAAGTTTCCTTTGTCTGTTTTCTTTGCAATCATATTGATTTATTTTTTAACGTTAAAATACACTTTTAATGAGTCAGCAAAAATACTCTTTTTTTCAATACAAAACGTTGCCAGATGAAAAAATATTATTCGAATGATTTTTTATTTTTGCAGCTAAATGTAAATAGAGAACAATGCATAAGACAATGAGAAAGACAACCATATCCATTATGCTGCTTTTGTTGATCGTGGTAACTGCCTGTCACAGAAGAGAAACACCCTCGATTTCAACAGGAGATTGCTTTATCACGTCCATCAACAATGAGCAAATAGTCGTCCGGATTGACGGAATTTGTAACAACAATTTATTGGGAAGTGTTTTTCATACGGATTCTTTGTTTGCTGAGCCACAGTCGTTTACGTTCTCCATTGCGAACAACGGGAAAAGTGGCACTTTGGATGCCAAAGGAATTGCTAATCCTGTCAATGTTAAATGGAAAGCTCAAGGCAACCAACTGATTTGCCGTTGCAAATCAACGGAATTGCCTCGCAAAATCGTGTTGGAGAGATGTGTTGCTGTTGATACTTCATTGTTTCACAGACAATTATGCGATTCTCTTTACGATGTGAAAGTAACCACAGATGTGGAGTACACCCGCGCTGACGGCTATTGGACCAGCTACCCCGACGAGGATAAGAGTTTCGCGGACATCTACACGCAACGGCTTGCAGAGATGGCAGAGATGAGGGAACAGTCTCTGCTGATGGACATTTACGAACCTGTGGGGGATTCCGCACTCTTACGTCCGCTGGTGTTGATGATTCACGGTGGGGCTTTCTACAATGGTGACAAGCAGGACGAGGCTTACGTGAAGTGGTGCCGCCATTTCGCCTCGTTAGGTTACGTGGCTGTATCGCTGAACTATCGCATGGGTTTCCTTCCTTACAAAGACGCCATTGACTGTGCTGGTTATCGTGCCACGCAAGATGCCAACGCCGCGTTGAGGTTTCTTGTGCATCATGCTGATACTTACCGAATTAATCCCGATCTGATTTTTACGTGGGGAACGAGTGCAGGCGCTATTACCGCGCTGAATGTGGCTTTCATGAGAGACAAAAACCGTCCGAAATCTGTTGTCAATGAAGGGAAAATCGCTAAACTGGTCCCGGAATTTGCGGACAAATTTCATGTAAAGGCGGTGGCGAATATGTGGGGAGCCGTGCACGACACAGCCATTCTTGCCAGTAGTCATACTGCTGTCATCTCCTTCCATGGTGATGCTGACGGTATCGTGCCATACGGTTATGGGTTGCCGTTCAAAAACATGATGAGTACTTTCTTATCCTACCAATTGGAAGACCAACTTTCGCGTCTTTTGTCACCATCAAGCAACGAATGGGGGAGTCTTTTGGAAGTGGGCTTTTCCATGATTAGCAATGAGACCGGACACTGGAGGGAAAGAGTCATGCAACCAATTTGGGATAAAATCGTGTCGCCTATGTACGGCTCCGCGTGCATACACGAATATTTGACGCATCACGGTATTCGCAACCAGCTGTTCACTGTGCCCGGTGCGGGACACAGTCTGCATGTGGACGACCACCGCCGGCTGGTGCCCTACTTTTACACGATTCAGGACTCCGTGGCGCAGTTTTTCTATGAGGAGATTGTTCCCAATTCCGTTAATCTTCGGCAGGAATGTACTGGCAGTCAATGGTTTCGCATCAACGGAACGGACGTTGCCGAAGTGCATTGGCAGGCGGAGGGCGGTGCGGTTTTGGAGGTTCAAAATGACCGTGCTAGGGTGGTATTCTTCCGCGATGCACCTTGTTGCATTCTCCGCGTGTCGGGAAAATACAAGAACGGGGTGGAATTTTCGGAAACGGTAACCGTTTGTTAGCTATTAGCTTTTGGCTTGAAACCTGAAACCTGAAACTACTCCAGCGAGTACGGCTTCTCCGTAAACCATTTCTTATTCGGTTTGCTTCCCATCGTGAAGACCAGCTCGCCGCCGGCCATGATCTGCTCGTAAGTGATGTAGCCGCAGTGGAGCGGTTTACCGTTAAGTGTGATGGATTGGATGTAACAGTTTTGGTCGCTGACGTTAGGGGCTTTGATGGTCAAGGTGTTGCCGTTTTGCAAATGGAGGACGTTTTCGGGCAGGTAGGGTGCGCCAAAGACGTATTGGCCGCTGGCAGGACAGACGGGGTAGAAGCCCATCGCGCTGAAAATGTACCACGCTGACATCTGTCCGCAGTCGTCGTTGCCGCATAAGCCGTCGAGGTGGTTGCGGTACATCTTGTTCATCACCTCGCGCACGCGCTGCTGCGTCTTCCACGGCTGGGAGGTCCACATGTATAGGTACGGGATGTGGTGACTGGGCTCGTTGCCGTGTACATAGCCGCCCAACATGCCCTCGCGGGTGACATCCTCGGTTTCAGCGAAGAACTTGTCTGGCACGTACATCGTGAAAAGCTCGTCCAAGCGATTCACGAAGACCTTGTCGCCGCCCATGATCTTGATTAAGCCGTTGACATCGTGCGGCACGTAGAATGAGTAGTTCCAACTGTTGCCCTCAATAAAACCCTCGTTAGAGGTGGAGAGCAGGTCGGCAGGTGTTTTCCAACTGCCGTCCTCATACCGCGCCTGCGCAAAGCCCGTCTCCGGATTGAAAACGTTCTTGAAGTTCAGGGCGCGCTGGCGATAACTTTCCTTCATCTCTTCATACATAGAACAGATTTTGCCAGTGTCAATTAGATGGTATATCACCCAGTCCTCGTAGGCATTTTCCAATGTAATGGATGTACCTACAGCGGATTGATTATAAGGTACATAACCCAACTTCTTGTAGGTGTCCGTATGGTCATAATACTTCAGATTTGCACTGTTAATCAGATACTCCATCGTGTTGATGAGGGCAGTATTCATCTTCACATTTTCCCCGTAAAAATTCGGATGATGGCAAAGATAGTTATCCGCCACCACCGACACGCCATGATATCCAATCATACACCAGTTCTCGTTGCCGGCATGACTCCAGATGGGCAAAATGTGATGGACGCTCTGTTCGGCATGATCAATCATAGAAGAGACCATGTCGCAGGCGGCCTTTGGTTCGATAATGTTCAGCAGCGGATGCTCGGCGCGGTAGGTGTCCCACAAGGAGAAAATCGTGTAATTGGTGTATCCTTCCAGGTTCTGGTGAATGTTGTGATCAACCCCGCGATATTGCCCGTCAACATCCTGATAGATAGAGGGATTGATCATCGTATGGTAGAGCGAAGTGTAGAACATGGCGAGCTGGTCGGGCGTACCCGTTGCCTGGTATATGCCGAGTTTGTCATTCCAAGCTTTTTTTGTATCGTGGTAGAATTGTTCAAAAGTTTTTATGGCTATTATGGATGTTTTTAAGTTGGTGTTGGGATTTAATAACACCTCCACTGGTGTTTCAGATTCAGCATCCAAATTGAGTATTGCTCCTTCTGTACTAACGGAAGAAAGCGCGACTTGCACTTCCAATACAGGGTTATTCTCGTCTTCGAACTCTATCCATGCCACCACCTTGCGTCCAGCCATTTCGGGAAAATTGTGGTTGAGGTCGAAGCGGCGCCAGAAGCCGTTATAGTCCTGTTTCCCGAAATCCTGATAACCATAATTCTTCACTTTTTTGCTAAACCGTATGGCGAAATAGACGTAATTCTCTCGTGCCCAGCCGTTGGTGATGTGGTAACCTGTCAGCAGCCAGGGACCTTCCATACGCAAGGAGGACCAAAGCACCTTGCCGTCGTAGTTGTAGATGGCGTGGTTGAGATCGACGATGAGCTTCTGGGTTTCGCCCTCGGGGTAGGTGTATTTGTGGATGCCGCAGTGCGGGGTGGCGGTGAGCTGCACGAGGATGTCGTCATCGCTGAGGCGCACCTCGTAGTAGCCGGGCGAGCACTTCTCGGTTTCGTGGCTGAAGCGTGAGCGGTAGCCGGCATCGGGGTTGTCGGCGGTGCCGGGGTTAAGTTGCACCTCGCCGGTGAAAGGCATCAGAAGGATGTCGCCCATATCGGAGTGGCCGGTGCCGCTGAAGTGGGTGTGGCTGAATCCCACGATGGTCTTGTCGCGGTACTGGTAGCCGGCGCAGTAGTCATAGACCCCGGGCTGGTACTTTCCGTTGATGTTATGGGGAATCGTGTCCGTGTCGGGACTCACCTGCACGCCGCCGAACGGGTAGCATGCGCCCGGGAAGGTATGTCCCATGCCGTTCGTCCCGATGATGGGATTCACGTATTGGGTGTAATCGTTTTGCGCTGAAACTGTGACCATTGTTGCCATGATGATGGGTAAGATGATTTTTCGCATTTATTTGGATTTTGAGGTCGCAAAAGTACATTTTTTAAGGCAACAGGCAATAGGCAATAGTGGGCAGGTGCGGATATGGTGATTGTGTAGGGACGTATCGCATACGTCCGTGATTTTTTCCCTTTTTAAAGAAATATTTGCATTTCAGTTTTTCCGTTACGGAAATTATGTAATGATTTTGAATGAAGAAATAGCGCTAAATTTCTATAAATGAATCAATTGTGGGATTTTACGATTCTTTTATGATTGAAATAAAGCGGCCGAAAAGCTGATTTTATGTTCAATTTTTGCTGTTAAATTTAATCGTTTTATGGACCAGCAAAGAATATGAACACTAAAAATGACTATTTTTGCCACCGAGACTGAATCATAAACGATTATGAGAAAAAAACTAACTTTTTTCATTTTATTTCTCGCTACCATCTTGACTGTCTTTGCCCAAAGCGAATCGCAGGCCAAGTTGCTGAGAAAAGCATACAAGTCGCATTCCACCAAGATGTTATATGAGTTTTTCGACAACTGGTCGGAGGAGGTGAAATCCAATGAGGGCGAAGCGCAAAACCCATACGTGGCGGAGGCGCACAAGGTTTTTGCCGCCTTCTACCAGCCAATGCAAACAGTTGCGAGAAGTGGCGAACGCAAAACCATGTATGATGACAAGCCTTATTTTATCGTGCAAAGTTCTCTCTGGAGAATACGCAAAGCGGACTTTATCCTCTACAAGCAAGAGGAAATCGATTCTTTCATGGTGGCTCGGGTTCTTGAAGCATACGCAGATGACACAGCTCATCAAAAAGAGTGGTTGGCGAATCATGATCCTGAAGATCATTGGACAGATGTTGGATTTAACTATAGAGGCAACGATTTTTTCTTTCCCGGGAAAATCACGGTCCCGGTATCCACGATAGATTCAGCCATTGAATTCAGACCGCCAGTGCATTTTGTAGGGAAAAAGGTGGTATATTTGACCAAAGGATATGAAAAATTACTGAACTCTTTTTTAGGAAAAAGACATGCTGCATTGGGTGAATATAACATTATGCAGCCTGCATCATCTAAAGGCAAAAGTCAAACGAAGCATGAATTCTTTAACAACGCTGCCCTAATTTATTATGGTCATTGGGGCGGTTATTGGCAATATGAGACTTATCCCGAAGCGAATCAAATTATCTTTAACCCGGAAATGAACCGAGCTGTCGTGATGTTCCGGTTTGTGTACGAAGGTGGCGAGGCAATATTGGAGAAACAAAACGGAGAATGGGAGGTGGTGGATTTCCGTTTCACGTGGATGGAGTGACGGATGCCCGCAGGCCTAATGGCCTGCGAAACAACATCCGTACCGCTCTTTGCTACCGAGCCCGGCAGACCTAAAGGCCTGCCAATCTCCTCGTTCGTTACCCGTTGTGGAAAACCGTATCGAATGTGAATGTGGTCGGGCGTATCCGCAACGGCATTAGCAACGGAAATGGGAAGCTGTTCCGTTCCCGAATCAGCCCGTTAGGGCTGAAGGGCTTGGTAGGAATGAGGTGACACGTGCATGTTATCGCAGGCCGTTAGGCCTGCGGGCAAACGAAATCATCATCTATACCTTTGTATTTGTCGGCATTTTTTGTACATTTGCCGCAAAATATTAACGATATGCAAGCTTTATATACCATAAAAAGTCTCTATTCCAAAGAGGAGTTCATGCGTTTCAACAGGACGCTTCGCTTTAAGAATAAGAAAATTGTCGTTTTTCTGTCTGTGCTTAATGTCTTGTTGATTGTGACAACCGTTCTTTGTTTAGTACATGGCGACTATTTCTGGGCTGCCGTGTGTGGGTTCTATTTGGTTTTCCTCGATTGGTATCTGTTTCGTGGCATCGACAAAAGAACGGCTAAAATATTCATGCAGAACAAGTTAATTGCCAATCAAGAATGCGAATTCCGCTTTTATGATGACCATTTCGAGTCGATTACGAAAAATGGTTCCTCGAACATTGATTATGATAAAATCCACCGAATCATAGAAACGAAAAAGAATATCTATATTATGTATTCTGATAATCAGGGTATTATGATGCCAAAACCAGTACCTGACGGATTCGTTGATTTCCTGCATCAGCTCGCACAGCATGCAAAGCCCATACTCTAATTCCTTCATTTCAGTTTTTCCGTTACGGAAATTATGTAATGATTTCGAATTTAGAAACAGTATTAAATTTCTATAAATGAAACAGTTATGAGATTCTAAAATTCTTTTAGAATTGTATGAAAACGGCCAAAAAGCTGATTTTACGAACATTTGCTGACATCAGTAAAATGGTTTAGGTGAAATCAGGAAAAGAATATTTTGTACTTTTGCTCATTCATGTTCTGATCCTGTTTAACGGACTTCGCAGGATTAGAAAGTATGACGCAATTAGTTGAATAACAGAAGTCTTCTTAAGAAAAACGGTAATAAATATGAAACGTGTTATTTTGTCATTTTTCATCCTTTTGGTTGCAGTCACTGCATGGAGTCAAGGTGGAACAACAACAAAGTCTTTTTCGTGGCAAGGTCTTTCCATTAGCTATCCGGACAATTATACCATTACAGACAAAGAGTTCGACCGCCAAGACAAAACCTATACTTTTGTCTGTACAACCCCTGAAGACGAAGAGGACATCTCCATGGTCACAATCAGTTTCTCGAAGAATCTGGCAAAAGACCTTTCCACAAGTCTCTCACGGAAAATCTTTTTCGACGAAGTCATACCAGCTATAGTTTCTGAGTTGGGAAATACGTTTAAATCATTGAAAACCAGTGATGTCAAAGAGTACCCTATACCATATTCCAATGTTTCCGTCGACTACACTGCTACGGTGGAGAGCGTCGACATTCAAGGGAGAATTGTGGTGTTTATACAGAAAAATTACATTGTCTCCTGCCTTCTGACAGCAGACTCTCCCGAGCACGTGCAGGAACTCGATGACATTATCAAAACCATCACCGTGAAATAAGGGCGTTGACCATTACAATTCTACATTATCCATTATCAATTTTCCATTAAAAATTGTATCTTTGCAGGTTTTTTGGAAAAAATCTATTCATCGATGAAATATACTGAATACAAAGGACTTAATCTTCCGAAATTAGGGGAAGAGATGCGCAAGTATTGGGAAGAACACGACGTTTTTTCCAAGAGTTTATCCACCCGCGAAGGGCACGAACGGTTCGTTTTCTTTGAAGGACCGCCGTCAGCAAACGGTATGCCCGGCATCCACCACGTGATGGCCCGTACTATAAAGGACATCGTTTGCCGTTACCAGACCCTTACCGGCAAGTACGTCGGCAGAAAGGGCGGTTGGGACACGCACGGTCTGCCCGTGGAACTCGGTGTGGAGAAGACCCTCGGCATCACGAAAGAGGATATCGGCAAGAAAATCTCCGTGGAGGACTACAACAAGGCCTGCCGTCGCGAGGTGATGAAATTCAAGGACAAATGGGACGACCTCACTCGCGAAATGGGTTACTGGGTTGATCTCGAACACCCCTATATCACCTTCGACAACAAGTATATTGAAACCGTATGGTATTTACTGTCAGAACTTTACAAGAAAGGTCTGCTTTATAAAGGCTACTCCATCCAACCCTATTCTCCCGCTGCTGGCACTGGACTCAGCTCCCACGAACTCAACCTGCCGGGTTGCTATCGCGATGTGAAGGACCTCACCTGCGTGGCACTGTTTAAATTGAAAACCAACCCTGTAGGGCTGTCGCAATGCGGCAGCCCTACGGAATGCGACATTCCTACATACGCGATTGCGTGGACGACCACCCCATGGACGTTGCCGAGCAACACCGCATTGTGCGTGGGTCCGAATATCGACTATGTGCTGCTGAAGACCGTGCATCCTTACACCGAGCAACCTTGCTACATCCTGATGGCTAAGGCGTTGGTAGGCACGATGTTCAAGGAAGCTCCCGAGGTTGTGAAGGAGTTCAAGGGTAAAGACCTCGTGGGCATTTCGTACGAGCAGCTCATCCCGTGGGTGAACCCCGGTGAGGGCGCGTTCCGCATTATCCCCGGCGATTATGTGACCACGGAAGACGGTACCGGTATCGTCCATATCGCGCCGACCTTCGGCGCCGACGATAAGCGCGTGGCTGCTGCCGCTGGCATTCCGCCGCTCGTGATGATCGACAAAGACGGCATTCGCCAACCTATGGTTGATCGCACCGGTAAGTTCTACCTTATCGAAGACCTTGATCCCGAATTTGTCAAAAACTGCATGGACGTGGAGGCTTACCGTCCCTACGCCGGTCAGTTCGTGAAGAACGCTTACGACCCCACCAAAACGGAAAAAGACAAATCGTTGGATGTCGATATCGTCGTGATGCTGAAGGAGCAGGGCAAGCTTTTCAAGAGCGAGAAGCACACCCACAACTATCCGCACTGCTGGCGTACCGACAAGCCCGTGCTCTACTATCCGCTCGACTCTTGGTTCATCAAGACGACCGCGTACAGAGAGCGCATGATGGAGCTGAACAAGACCATCAAGTGGAAACCCGCCGCCACCGGTTCTGGCCGTTTCGGCAACTGGCTCGAAAATCTCGTCGATTGGAACCTCTCCCGCTCCCGTTTCTGGGGCGTGCCGCTTCCTATTTGGACCACCGAGGACAAGAAAGAGCAGATTTGCATCGGCTCCATCGAGCAGTTGATGGCCGAAATCGACAAATCCATCAAGGCCGGTTTCATGACGGAGAATCCGTATAAGAACTTCAAAGTCAATGACATGTCGCAGGAGAACTACGACAATAACATTGACCTCCATAAACCTTATGTTGATACCATCGTGTTGGTCTCCCCGACGGGTCAGAAGATGTACCGCGAGAGCGACCTCATCGATGTGTGGTTCGACTCCGGCTCCATGCCGTACAGCCAGCTGCACTACCCGTTCGAGAACAAGGAGTTCTTCAAGACCAACTTCCCTGCCGACTTCATCGCGGAGGGCGTGGATCAGACCCGCGGTTGGTTCTTCACGTTGCACGCCATCGCCACAATGCTGTTCGACAGCGTGGCCTTCAAGTCCGTGATTTCCAATGGTTTGGTGCTCGACAAGAACGGTAACAAAATGTCGAAACGTTTGGGCAACGCCGTGGATCCGTTCGAGATCATCCACAAGTACGGTCCGGACGCAACGCGCTGGTACATGATCACCAACGCCTCTCCGTGGGACAACCTCAAGTTCGACGAGGCCGGTATCGGCGAGGTGCAGCGCAAGTTCTTCGGAACGCTGTACAACACCTACAACTTCTTCGCCATGTACGCCAACATCGACGGATTTACGTACAAGGAGGAGGAGATTCCGTTCGCAAAACGTCCCGAAATTGACCGTTGGATTCTCTCTGAGCTGAATACGTTGGTGAAGCATTGTCAAGAGAACTACATCGATTATGAGCCGACCAAGGTAGGCCGTGAGATTCAGGACTTTGTAGATGCTTACCTCAGCAACTGGTACGTGCGTCTCTGTCGCCGCCGTTTCTGGAAAGGCGAATACAGCGAGGACAAGATTTCCGCTTACCAGACGCTCTATACCTGCATGGTGACCATCGCCAAGATCGCTTCGCCGATTGCGCCGTTCTTCATGGACAAGCTCTATCAGGATCTCAACACCATCACCGGCAAGGAGCCGTTTGAGTCTGTCCACTTGGCGGATTATCCTGAAGTGCATGAGGAACTGATTGACAAGGAGTTGGAAGAGCGTATGCAGCTCGCACAGCAGATTTCCTCTATGGTGCTTTCTTTGAGAAAGAAGACTAACTTGAAGGTTCGTCAGCCGTTAGCCAAGATTATGATTCCTGTGTTGGACGAGCATTTCAAACAGCAGATTTCGTTGGTGCAGGATCTGATTTTGCACGAAGTCAACGTGAAGGAGCTGGTGTTCGTCAGCAACGAAGACGGTGTGTTTGTGAAACGTATCAAACCTGATTTCAAGAAGTTAGGACCGAAGTATGGCAAGATTATGAAGCTGGTGGCTGCCAAGATCACCGGTTTCTCGCAGGCCGAAATCGCTCAGTTGGAGAAAGAGGGCGTCATGAAGTTTGAAATCGAAGGACAACCAGTGGAGATCACTACCGATGACGTGGAGATCCAAGCACAGGACATCCCCGGTTGGGTGGTGGCCAACTTCGATGCTTTGACCGTCGCTTTGGACATCGAGGTGACTGACGAGCTGAAGAACGAGGGTTACGCCCGCGAGTTCGTGAAGTTGGTGCAGACCTACCGCAAGGAGAATAACTTCGAGGTGTTGGATAAGATTGCTATCACCGTGGAGAACCACGAAGTGATCACGCCCGCGCTGAAGGCCTTCGAGCAGCACATCTGCAACGAAACCCTCTGCATCTCATTGACCATCGCCGATAAGGTGGAGAATGGTGTGGAGATGGAGATGGACGATGTGAAGATCAACGTTCGGATTGAGAAACAATAATGCAATTCCTGTAGGGGCGAATCATGATTCGCCCCTACATTTATTTTACACCAATGGGCAAAATATTACACATTGTCATCCTTTTCCTTTCACTGCTATGTTTTGCCAACCCGTTAGTTGCGCAGGAGAGAAGCAAGGTGAACGATGCTGTCGATAGTCTTCGGAATCTAATTTATGTGGCTTACATTGGCACTGACGGGTGGGACAATGTTCCCAAAAGCTACACATACAGGCAAGTTCTTGCGAGATTTGCAGACGACCAAACATTAGACAGTCTTGCCAGGCAATACAAATCATCTGTTGTCCAGGCCACAGCAGGAATGATTTTGATAGAGCGCAAGAGTCGTTTGGCCGTACCGTTAGTGTTTGACATTCTCCATAATAGTGCTCCGTTGTTGATATCCTATGGTGATGTTTACATGGGTGATAACGTGGCGAATTTTCTGGTGAATGAGCTTTTTGAGAAAAATGCAATCAATGAACAAGATTCCCTTCGACTTAACGATTCATTGCTTTTTGCTTCGGATTTAAGACATATTGAAAGACGAGCCAAATTGCTTAAATCCTTACCTGTTGATGATCAGTATTATGCAGCAGTAAAAAAAATGTATGTGGAAGAGCGTGATGGCGATGCGCTCATAATGCTTGCACGATTCCACCGAGAAGAGGACACGGTATATGTGCTGGAGAACTTGCGTAAATATACATTTTCCAATGATGACTGGGTTGAGTATTGGTACACGACTTTGAATGTTGATGGTTCAAATTACTATCGCCAAAAAAATAATCTTACTGATTGTGCGTTGCTGGCTGTCGCGGAATGGCCACACGAACGGTTCAAGCCGTTACTGATAGAAATCAGAGACTCATTTTTTAATCCGGATTTACGTTATATCATTTCTCGTTCGCGCTATTTCTTCTCAGCCTTGATGGCTTATCGTTCGCCGTGGGCCTTGGATATGATAGAACAGACATTCAAAATGATTCAAAAGCATCCAAAAGATACGCCATTTGAGTTTTATGATGGCGAAGGCCAATACAGTCACAGATACGGTGAGAGTTTTGACCGGGCATACGAGCTCAATCCCGACCCCTATTTTGATTCACTTCATAGCAAATACGGACGGGAAAACCACATGGGCTGGTGATGCACGACGACAAATAGCGTGCCTCTGG
>Ga0310786_10000311_pt1 | contig 81149 bp, 78 predicted proteins | sample AusTroGonzalo_MG_FD_203881 | JGI IMG/M metagenome (GOLD analysis project Ga0310786, IMG submission 203881) | Bovine rumen microbial communities from tropical cattle in Woodstock, Queensland, Australia - Gonzalo_03 (v2) (version 2) | ecosystem: Host-associated > Mammals > Digestive system >... | reverse complement strand
AAAAATTCATATTGATGCAGGCGCGACAATGGGCCAGGACCAACGCCACCGCAGTATACAGCGTTCTATGCCGCACTTTACAGGCTATTTTTACCTGCCGCCACTGTTAAATATTGCCGGACTTGCCAAAGATGCAGACAGTTTTATGAAACAATATTATTCATTAAAATCGAATACATTTTCGCGCGGTATGATATTGTCTGTTGCACCGTATGGTGCGATGGTTGAATATGAAAAGCACGCAAATATGAATGCATTGGTGCACGAACAAAATAAACGGACATGCTGGTGCGCGCAAGAGGCGATATATCATCTTGCCTGCGACCTGCGTCGTGATCTGGGCCAGAAAATAGGTCTGAACGCCAAAGTTATGAAATACTTGGCGCCACCGTGCCTGTCGGTGGGCAAATGCCCCGAAGGTCCGCGTTATTGTGGCCGTGATATTGTTGCCGACAAAATAAACGGATATTTCAAACAGCGCCAAATATAAAAACGCTTGAAAAAGGAAATATTGTTATGTAAAGTGTGCGATGTCATGCGCCGGTGTAGCTCAGTTGGTAGAGCATCTCATTCGTAATGAGGGGGTCGTAGGTTCAAGTCCTATCACCGGCACCACAAATTTTCGTTAATAAAAAATCGCCGTTCGGCGAATTTTTTATTTAAGAAAATTTTAGCCTGTCTCGACGTAACGCAGTGGAGACGGATGCCTCGCCGTAGCGTACTATTTGCAGTATATACGATAGCGCCGAATAAAATCATCCAAATATTCGCGGTCAGTAACCAATCGTCCAAGATAATCGGACAAATCTGGCGATATTGCTGCGATTTGTTTTACGGTTTTGTTGTCTGAATTATCAACAACGCTGATATAGCCGTTGCCACGCATACCGCCACACCACAGTGTTCCATACGGTGCAAAGTGTATCATATAATCGCCAAACCTGCAAAACTGGGGCGCGCGGCGTTGGTGTTCGGTTTCTTCAAAAAAACGGATTGTTGCAAAGTTTGATTTTTGCATTTCAAACAGGACATCACCAAGTTTTTTATTGTGAATTTCATAAAACGGGTCAAACGGTTTATATCGAATGTTATATTTCGTCATATTTTTTCCTTTTTTATCGCATATAATATAGCGCCATGCGCGATTTTGTCAAATTTTTAATAAAATACTGGAAATTTGTTTTTTTATATATTAAAGTATTCCCCGATGAACAAGAAAACGATAATTATTATTAAATAAACCGGCACGCGCTTTGGCGTTGGCTGGGGCGCAGACGCGCCCGTTTTTTTATGATAATCGCAAACAGGAGTAAACAAAATGGCATACCCAAAAACCGAACCCAAAGCAGATTTTCCAACACTGGAAAACCAGATAATCGAATTCTGGCGCAGTGATGATACATTTCATAAATCATTAGAAAAAACAAAATTGGGACATCCGTTCAGTTTTTATGATGGTCCACCATTTGCCAACGGCCTGCCGCATTGGGGCCATTTGGGTGTGTCGGCGGTCAAAGATATGGTGTCGCGTTACCAGACAATGAAAGGCAACTATGTAGAACGCGCGCTTGGTTGGGACTGTCACGGTTTGCCTGCCGAAGCATCGGTTGAAAAAAAGCAAGGCCGCACCGCCAAAGATATTGTCGCAAATGACGGAATCGCGGCGTTCTGTGACATGTGTCGCAGCGATGTTATGACATATTCAAATGAATGGTTGCGTTTTATTGAACGCGTTGGACGCTGGGTTGATGGTGGTGACGAATACGGTTATCGCACAATGGATAAAAACTTTATGGAATCGGTCATTTGGGCAATCAAAGAATTGTATAAAAAAGGTTTGCTGTATAAAGATTTCAAAGTAAATCCGTTTGATTGGAAACTTGGCACCGTTCTATCAAATTCCGAAGCGTCATCTGAATATCAAGATATTGTCGATGATACCGTGACGGTTTGGTTCGAATTAGAAAACGGCGACCGCGCGATTGCATGGACAACGACGCCATGGACACTGCCTGCAAATTCTGCGTTGGCGGTGAATCCGAATATGAAATATGTGCGTATGAAACACGATGATGGTCATATTTATGTTTTGGCGGAATCACGGGTTTCGGCATATGACAAAGTTTTTGCAAATTCGGAACGCGTTGGTGAATATATGGGGTCCGAATTGGTTGGATTGCGCTATACGCCGATTTTCCCTTATTACAAAGATATGGCAAACGACGGCCACGGGCTGTATACAGTGATTTCTGCGGACTATGTGTCGGACGGCGACGGAACAGGTATCGTGCATATTGCGCCGGCATACGGTGAAGACGACTATATCGCCGCGAAAACAATCGACCCAATGTTCCCAGTGATATTAAATGTTGATGATTATGGCAACTTTGATAACACTGTCGCCGATTGGGCGGGTGAAAATATATTTGTGGCCAACCCAAAGATAATTGATTGGTTGCGTGGCCAAGGAATCTTGGTCAAAAAAGACCAACATAAACACAGTTATCCATTTGGTCCGCGCAGTAAAGAAAAACTTATCTATCGTGCAACGGACGCATGGTATGTTGATGTACCAAAAATCCGTGAACGCTTGATAGAGATAACTAAAACCGAAACGACATGGACATCTGCGGGTAATCGCTTTTTATCATGGATAGAGGGCGCCCGCCCATGGGGAATTTCGCGTAATCGTTTCTGGGGGGTGCCATTACCGATTTGGGAACGGAACGGCGAATATAAAATCTTTGGTTCAATTGCCGAACTGGAAGAATTCTTTGGCACGAAAATCGATGACCTGCATCGTCCAACACTGGATGCGTTGGAAAAAGATGGTTGGACGCGTATACCTGATGTTTTGGATTGTTGGTTTGAATCGGGTTCGATGCCGTTTGCATCCCTGCACTATCCATTTGAAAATCGTGATGTGTTTGAAAAAACTTTCCCTGCGAACTATATCATCGAAGGTCAAGACCAAACGCGTGGATGGTTCTATCATTTAATGATTATGGCAGTTGCATTGTTTGACCGACCGGCGTTCAGTGTTGTTTCTGTAAACGGTTTGGTTGTTGATGAAAACAAACGAAAGTTTTCAAAGTCACTGCATAACTATGTTGACCCATCTGAACAATTGGAAGTATACGGTGCCGACGCAGTTCGTCTGTTTATTCTAGGCAGCAATTTCCTGAAAGCCGAACCCGTGCCAGTTGATAAAGAAGGTAAAGTGTTTAACGAATCAATCAAAACGATTCTGACGCCACTTTGGAATGCATATCACTTCTTTACATTGTATGCGAATGCAGGAAATATCACCGCACACGATGTATGGGGTGCGCCGACACATAATGCACTGGATGAATATATCTTGGCCGAAACAAATGTTTTGATAAAGACGGTTGATAGTGCATTGGCGGAATATAAACCGGATGTAGCGGTCAAAGAATTTGTTCGATTCTTGGATGTGTTGAACAATTGGTATATCCGCCGTTCGCGCGTGCGTTTCTGGGACGAAGATACCGATGCGTTTAATACGCTGTATACGGTGCTGGTTATGGTGTGCCGCGTGCTGGCGCCATTTGCACCATTTGTATCGGAATATATCTATAAAAATCTGACAGGCGCAGAATCTGTGCATTTGACCGATTTCCCATCGGCGATAGAGATGGATAATAAAATTGTCACCGATATGCGCCGTGTCCAAGAAATCGTATCGGTTGGCAAACAACTGCGCGAACAGTACAAATTGCGCAATCGGTTGCCACTGAATAAACTGACGGTCGCAGGTGGCACCCCAATGCCAGATTACACAAACATAATTCGTGATGAATTAAATGTGAAATCGGTTGAATGGGTTGATAACACCGCCAAAGTTGCCGACAGTTTTATATACTTGGTCACACCAAAAATTGGTGCACGCCTTGGCGCGGCGCTGCGTGAAATTATCCCGACGGTAAAAAATGGTGATTATGAAATTGACGGCGATAAACTGGTTGTTGGTGCATATACATTAAACGCCGATGAATTTGAAAATCGTCTGAATATTCGTGATGGCATAACTGGTATGGCGTTGCCCGATAATACATCGGTTGTGATTCTGGACACTGAATTGAATTCAGAACTGATTGCCGAAGGGTTGGCAAACGATGCGTTGCGGTTTATCCAAGACACCCGTAAAACACTGGGACTGGATGTGTCTGACCGTATTAAATTGACCTATACGGCGGATTTAGCACTTTCGGGTGCAATCGACCAGCATCGTAAACGCATAATGTCCGATGCGCTGATTCGCGAAATGTCGGCGGGACCTGCGGAAATCTTTACCGATATCGAAGGCTATAATTTTGGTGTTTCGATAGAGAAAGTAAAATAACGAATGATAACGCCACAGCGATTTTTTGAAATCGTCCCAGCGACGCTGAATATGAACATTCGGTCTGAACTGTATTACACGAACGAATTCAATTTTGCTGTGGCGGTGATTTTATCGGCCCAGGCAACCGATAAGAAAGTAAACGAAGTGACGCCCGCCCTGTTTCGAATTGCATCGACACCACAAAAGATGTTGGAACTTGGGCTGGATGGGTTAAAAGAACACATTCGTGTGATTTCATTCTTTAATAACAAAGCAAAAAATATAATTTTATTGTCTGAAAAATTATCTGAATTTGATGGGGGTGGCGACACCCAATGGGTGTTTCCAACAAAATATCATAATCGCGATGAATTGATAAAATTGCCTGGCATTGGTCAAAAGACTGCGAATGTTATAACAAATGTTTTGTGGAATGCGCCAAATATCGGCGTCGATACGCATGTTTTTCGGCTAAGCCACCGATATGGCTGGGTCGGCAACAGTGCCAATACACCCGAAAAAGTCGAATCCGAATTGTTGAAAAAAATACCGAAAAAATATCATGCAATAGTGAATCATGTAATGGTCTTGTTCGGGCGGTATACCTGTACCGCATTGCGTCCAAAATGCGACAAATGCCCATTGCGTGATTTATGTGATAACCCAAAAATATAATTTATTCATTGGTTGTGCGTCGTGTTGAAACACATCGCCGCGGCTTTGGTATCAAACATCCGACGGGTTTTACACCAATCATCTTGCACGATAAAATATAAATTATTGCGGACAGTTCTACTAAATCTGCTTGGTATCCTGGGTTAGTCATAAAAAAACGGCGCACAGATTTCAACAGCATCATTTGTTGCATTTTAAATCCTTTTTGTTTGTTAAAATAAAAAACCACATGAAACATTATTATTTCAGTGGTTGGAGTCTAAACAACAAATGTAGTTTTGTCTGTGTTTATTCAATATATTCACACACTCCAACCAGGGGTTGGATATTTTAGAACTACATTGGGTTGTTTAGTACCCACAGACAGAACACCTGCCTGCAAGTGTATGATACTAATCAATTTATAAAAAATCAATCGGTATCAAAACCCCAATAAAAAAACCACATGAAACATTATTATTATTTCAGTGGTTGGAGTTTTCACGCAAATACAGTTTTGCAGTGCTTATTCAATATATTCGCACACTCCAACCTGGTGTTGGAGATTTTTCGTCTGTTCAGACGACCGTATCGGGCGTGAAAAACCCACAGACAGAACACCTGCCTGCAAGTGTATAATACCAATAGATTTATAAAAAATCAATCGGTATCAAAACCCCAATAAAAAAACCACATGAAACATTATTATTATTTCAGTGGTTGGAGTCAAAACTGCAATCAAACGAGTTGCCGTGTTTATTCAGTATATTCACACACTCCAACCACAGGTTGGAGGGGATGCGTCCCCAGACACGTTTGAACGGAAGTTTTGATTCCATCAGACAGAACACCTGTCTGCAAGTGTATAATACCAATCAATTTATAAAAAATCAACCAGTATCAAAACCGCATACAAGTTTACTAATTTCTTGCAATCTGGAAATTCTTTGTTATAATGCGCGTTGCATTGGGTGGTTAGCTCAGTTGGTTAGAGCGTTACGTTGACATCGTAAAGGTCGTTGGTTCGAGTCCAATACCACCCACCATCCGTCTTTGCTGACGCAAAGCCGCGATTGAGTGTCTCGCCGTATAGCGGGCAACCCTATCAAAAAGGGAAACAGTAAGAAATAAACAATGAAACGAATGCAAATATAATCTTTGACACAAATTTAAACGGGAATTCTTGGGACGCCCCGTTTGGCGTCCCTTTTTGATAAAGAAAGGATGCACAAATGAATAAAAAATATCTTATAACTTCTGCCTTGCCCTATGTAAATAACCAACTGCATATTGGGCATTTGATTGGCTGTTTATTGCCCAGTGATGTTTATGCGCGTTTCTGTCGTGCGTGTGGTCGCGATGTTTTGTATATCGGTGGTTCGGACGAACACGGCACAACATCGGAAATTGGTGCAGCGCGCGAAAATATGCCGGTCGAAGATTATGTTGAAAAATATCGTGCAAAACACCTTGATGCTGTGCGCGATTTTAACCTGTCATTTGATTTATATGGTCGCACACATACAAAACTGCATGAAAAACTGATGCACGAATTGTTTGAACGCCTTGATTCATTGGGGATGATAGAGGAAAAATCATCACTGCAACCATATTCGGTGAACGAACAGAAATTCTTGGCGGACCGCTATGTTATTGGAACATGCCCGCATTGTGGATATGAACGCGCGTATGGAAACGAATGCGAAAAATGTGGTGCATCACTGGACCCCGCAGAATTAAAAAATCCGCACAGCGCGATTGACCCAACATCGCCAGTTGAAATGCGCGAAACAAAACACCTGTATTTCAAACTCAGCAAAATGCAGGATAAATTGCGTACATGGATAAATTCGCGTGTTGGATGGCCAAAGACGGCGATTAAAATTGCAAATAAGTGGCTGGACGAAGGGCTGCACGATAACCCAATCACGCGTGATTTGAAATGGGGAATTTCGGTCAATAAACCAGGATACGAAGATAAAGTTTTCTATGTTTGGTTTGACGCGCCATGGGGCTATGTTTCTATATCAAGGGCGGCAACCGATGATTGGGCATCGTGGTGGAAAAATCCTGATTGTCACTATGCCGAATTTATGGCCAAAGATAATGTGTCTTTCCATTCTGTGTTTTTCCCAGCCTACGAATTGGCAATGGATGACAATTGGAAAACCGTTGATGTGTTAAAGGGTCAAAACTTTTTAAACTTTAACGGCGCAAAGATTTCAAAGTCAACAGGCAACGGAATATTTTTAGACGAAGCGCTTTCTATCGCTCCCGCGGATTGTTGGCGCTATGCGTTGTTGGCATCGGCCCCCGAAACAGACGATACCGATTTTACGATGACGCGTTTCGCCGAAATTGTGAATAAAGACCTGAACGGATTACTGGGCAACTTTGTGTCGCGCGTGTGCAAATTATCTGATAAAAACTTTGGTAATACTGTGCCGACGGGTGGTGCGATTGATGAAACTTTGGCGCACCGCATAAATGAGAAACTGGCAGAATTGACGGGTGCGCTGGACGCGTGCGAATTTCGTAAATCGATAACCGCACTGCGTGATATTTATGGAATTGCGAACGAATATATGACCGAACACGAACCGTGGGCATTGGTGAAAAATGGTGATACTGCGGGCGCAGCGATGGTGTTAAACGAATGTTTCCAATTGATTGATTTGTTCGCGCGTATATCTGCACCGTTTATACCCGATGCAGCGGCAAAGATTCAAAATATATTTGAAACTGCGCATGATTTATCATGGCCGACAATGTACGAACACAGAATCGCAAACGGTGAAAAATTCACTGTTCCCGAAAACCTGTTCACACGGATTGAATTGGCACCAACCAAGGAGTAAAAAAATGAAGCCAGAAGTATTTACCAGATTCAAAGTAATCACAACCATTCCAGGCTTTGGAAGTATCAACTATGATAACATTTCAAATATTGATGATTTGCGCAAATATGTCGGTTTAAGAAATGTTGATACATTGTATTATATAACAATTCTGCGTGAAAACTGTGTCGTAAATATGGACAAGAAATCCGAAAAAATTTCGCCATATCATCAACACAAATATATTGATGGACATCCCATTATTGCAACCGAGACGGACGCAAAATTAAAACTGTTTTTGCCGAAATTGATGTATCCAAATGATGTAAAGCAATATTTGATTAAAAAATATGGTTGTTATGATGAATTCGACACGCAAATTGACCCGAAAACCCCAGTGTTTTTTAATGTTTTTGAACATACCAGTATCGGGTTGCGTCTTTCGGCGACCGTTCCAGCACCGCGTATGAAATGGCATGATGTGCATTGTGAACCATTATCGAAAAAAGATATTGTGGTTGATAAAAATTTAAATCAACTTTGGCCTGTGAATACGGGAAAAATGCCGATGGAGTTGACACAACTATTTGCCCAAAAAACAGAAAAAAATAAATAATGGAAAAAACAAAACTTGTTTTAGTATCTTGTTGTGCGCCGTGCAGCGCGGGCGCGATAAAGCAACTGTGTGACGGCGAAATTCCCGATGTTGATGATTTTATTGTTTTGTTTTTTAATCCAAACATTTACCCCGAAAGCGAATACACAAAACGCATGCAGGAACAGATTAAATATTGTGAAAAATTGGGTGTGAAATATAAAATTGGCGAATACGACCACGATGCGTGGCGCGCCGCCGTCCGCGGATTAGAAACTGAACCAGAACGTGGCGACCGTTGCAGTGTCTGTTTCGCATACCGTTTTGAATACGCAAAAAAATTTGCCCGTGAAAATGGGTATAATGCGGTTGCGTCCGTACTTGGCGTATCACGACACAAAGACCAGCACCAGGTTGACGCCGCCGCGGAATCTGCGTTAGACAATGTTCGTTATATGCCGATAAAGTGGGACGAAAATTTGCGTCAAAAAATCAACCGCGAATCCGACTTTTATCGTCAGAATTATTGCGGCTGTGAATTCAGTATCAGAAAAATCGATACCAAACCCGCCCCTGAACGAATTATATCACGGTGTTAAATCTGGGGATTGTCATCCAACATCGCAGAAAATGTTGCGCATGCAACGCGTTTGCCGTTTACAAATGCTGTACCTGTGAATTTATGCAGTTTCATTTTCATTCCGATTTCTTCGATATGTAATTCCAGTGTATCGCCAGGCACAACCATATGTGTAAACCGCGCGTTTTCAATCGAAACAAAGTACCCTAATGCTTTACCGTTATTATTTCCAATCGCATTCAAAATCGCAAAGCACGCCGTTTGCGCCAATGCTTCGATAATCAAAACACCGGGCATAATCGGCTTTGCAGGGAAATGTCCCGCGCACCAGAATTCATTATCACGAACATATTTTATACCAACCGCGGTTTTATCGGTGTGTTCGCGAATCTCGTCAACAAGGCGCATATCACCACGATGTGGAATTATATTTTCGATACCTTTGCTGTCTATCATAATAAATCTCTTTGTTTCAGTCTTGGTTTACATGCTTTTTTACCCATGCATAATGGCGCAGAAATTCGGTCCCCGGTGCCGCAGGATATCCCATATGGTTTGCACCATCGGGGACATCACGGAAAACACCGCTGTTTGCGCCGACCTGGGCGTCGTTGCCGATTTTGACACCGTTTGCAACCCCAACATGTCCACCCAGTAATGCACGGTCGCCAATTTTAACACCGCCTGCAATCCCGACGCCACCCGCCAAGAAACATTCGGCACCAATTACAACACCATGTGCAATCTGGCACAGATTATCTATTTTTGTTCCGTCGCCAATCATCGTGTCGGTCAACGCCCCCCGATCAATGCAGGTGTTCGCCCCAACCGATACGCGGTCGCCGATTACTACGCGTCCAACATGCGGTATAAATACATTATGACCATCTTGACGGGTATAACCGAAACCGTCTTTGCCAATTGATGCACCATTATGAATTACACAATCGGCACCAATCGTCGCGTTTTCAATGTGCGCGCCCGAATAGACAACTGTACCACGACCAATTGTAACACTTTTTCCGATATATGCATTTGGGTATATTTTCACATCAGGTTCGATAACCGCGCCGCGTTCGATTGTCGCAAATTGTCCAACATATACACTGCGCCGATTGCGGAAAAACACACCGCGCTGGATATACGCATCACCCGATATTCCACGACGCGGTGGTTCACGGTATATTTCGCCAAGTATTTTTACGATTTCGCCACGCGGACTGGCACAGACCAACAGTGTTGTCCCCGACGGCGCATGTGACACCATCTCTGGTTGCAACAAAATGACCGATGCGCGCGTGTTTTCCAGCACCGATATGGGCAGTATCTTGAATGCATTGCTGTTTTGTTCGGTCGAATAAAACGCAATCTGGCCAGGACGCGCGTCCGCAATGGGTGCGATGCCTTTGATAATTGTTTCAGGATTTCCGCGCAGTTCTAATCCGAACTTTTTTGCTAATTCACCCGCCGTCATTTTGACTGCGCGCGGGCCGACCAAAGATTTTATAATTTTTAACATGCCCGCATTATAATCAAAAAAAATTAAAAGAAAAGCAAAATAATACTGGGGCGCAAACAACGCCCCAGCCATATTGATAAAACAAACGCAATTTACTGTTCAACAGTGATTGTGATATCTGCTACTGCATTTTGCACATCTTGTTTTTGCGCTTTGATTTTTTCTTTGTGTTGTTTTGCCTCGGCTTTGACGGCGGCGGCTTCGGCCTTTACTGTGTCAACAGTCTCGTTTGCTTTTTCAACAACTTCGTCTTTGTGTTCTGTGACATATTTTTTAACAAACCCTGCACACTTTTTCGAAAGCGATGTCACATTTTCCGACAGACATTCCATCATCGTTTGCGAACCCATCAACATATCTGGACATACCGCAGTGATTTCATCCGTATTGCATGCCTGTTCCAGTGTCTGGGGTTCAGCCGATTTTCCAAAACCTAATTTTTGCCACCAGCCAGCATTTGCCGCGGTTGCCGTTGTCGCAAGGACCAGTCCCAATGTGAATATTTTTTTCATTTTTATTCCTTTTGGTTGATGTTTACAGTCTTATAATAGAAAAAAAATCCACTGGTGGTCAATAATATTATTGCGAAAAAAAATCAAATCTGTATAATGCGCACTATGATGAAAAAGATTTGTGTTTTATTACTTGCTGCATTCATTGCAACGCCCGCGATATGCGCATCCAATGTTATGTTTGCGCCCGATGCCAAAAATGCGTTCGCAATTTATATATCCAACAGTACGGACTGCGGCACACTGTTTAAATTAGTGAATCCAACCGATTGGCATTTTACACCGATGAATCTGATTATGGTCAGTTATCGCCAGCCTATGGAGTTATTACGATTGCCTGGGCGTGTGAATGTCGACCTGATTCACAATATCGCATATAATTCGAACAGTGGCGCATCTTTTACAGGGATTGGCATTGCGTGGGATATTGCATTTCTGAATTGGCACGGTTTTTATATTGGCGCTGGGCTGGGGCCGTATATGCGTGATAATCGCGATGCCTGGGTTTCCAGCCGACTGGTGTTCGGGGAAAAGTTCTTTATTGGCAAAAACATCAACGATGATTGGCGGGTCGAATTTATGACAATACACTTTTCAAACGGTGATTTGACTGAAACGAATCACGGTTTTAACTTTGTTGGTCTGTCCGCGAATTACAGTTTTTAATCAAACGGATTTTCTGATTTTTTATACTCGATAGTTATCGGCAAATGTTCCCATTTTAATGCGGTTGCCAATCCACGCCGCAGATAACGCGTATATGATTCAGGTATATCCGATGCACCACCAACATTTATTGTTATGCGCATTGGGTGACGACCCGTCTGGGACGCGAACTTTATTTTCATTGGGCGTTTCAGACGCGACATGGGCGGCTGGCGTTGTTCCAGTAATTCGCCGACAATTTTGTTTATTAAACTGGTCGGGGCGGTCGCCATTGAAATATCCCACTGTTCGTAAATGCGTTTAAACATATTCTGGACACCTGTGCCACGTGCGGCCGATATTGCCAGAATCATCGGCTTTATAATTTGATGAAATGAATTTGTAAATTGATGTTTTAATTTCAACAGTTTTTCATCGCGCTGGTCATCGGGCACCATATCCCATTTATTCAGTGCAACGCAAAGTATTTTACCCGCATCATAGACGCGCGATGCGATACCCAATGCCTGGTTTTCAATATTTCCTGTGGCATCAACAACCAATATGACAACATCGGATTTTTCAATCGCATCCAGCGACTTTAACGCCGCCAATGTTTCAACATCGTCATGCACATTGGCTTTGCGTCGCAGTCCTGCGGTATCCATCAGCAAAATATCACGCCCATAGAATTTAACAGGTATTTTGACCGTGTCGCGTGTGACCCCTGGTTCGTCTTTTACAATCTGGCGATTTTCGCCGATGACATAGTTCACCAATGTTGATTTGCCGACATTTGGCTGGCCCAGAATTGCGATTTTAACACGGCGGTCGGGTTCGATGCTTTGTGTTGTTTTTGTCGTTTCTGGTGCGATTTTTTGCAAAAATTCAAATATCTGGTCGAATCCCGATTTGTGTTCAGCCGAAATCATAACTGGTTCCCCAAACCCCAGTCGATAAAATTCGTGAATATCCGCCATGCGGCGTCCCGATTCAGACTTGTTCACCAACAACAGCACAGGCGCATGCGTTGCACGGCGAACCGTCCGTGCCCATTCGGTATCTTCGGGTGTCAATCCGACGCGTCCATCGACCACAAACAACACTGCATCGGCATCCGATATCGCATCAATCGCCATTGTTGTAGAATCTGCCGCAATACCCCGTTTTGCATGTTCAAGACCCGCCGTATCGCGAATTTCATATTCGGGATTATCGGCGCATACGCCACAGATTGTGTCACGCGTCACCCCCGGACGATCGTGCACAATCGCGTCGCGCGTATGTGTCAGCGCGTTAAACAATGTTGATTTTCCTGTATTCGGCCGTCCGGCAATAGTTATCTTTATCATGTCTTTTTCCATTGATTTTTTATTATTATAAAGCAAAAATATAAATAATCAAACCAAAGGGGGCATATATGTTACAAAAAATCAAACAATGGTATCGGTCAATTCGTGGTGTGGTTATAAACCCCAAACGTTTCTTTACAAAAATCGTCGCAGACGGTGATATCGAAGAATCTATGTTGCGGGCATTTATTTACGGATTGCTTGGCGGGGTATTGGTTTTGGCACTGCGTTTAATCGGTGGCGCAACAATAACGATAAATTCCGTGTTTATCGCATTGGTAATTGTTCCTGTAATTGCAGTGGCATTATTATTCGTTGGTGGCGGACTGATGATGTTAGTGTCTGAAATAACAGGTGGCGAACGCGACTGGGAAATTGCTATCAAAGGTTTGGCATCGATATTCTTTATCTATCCTGTTATACTGGTGCTGAATGCGCTGGCATTTAATTGCACATCGCTGTGGGTAATCAGTATAGTTTGCGACGCATATGTGCTGTTTTTGTTTTATAATATCGCACTGTATTGTATGCGCGGACGGCGCGGCGCAGTTATTACGGTTGTCGGCATAATTGCAATATTTATGATGACGGTGTATTTAACAAATTACCATATCGGATGGTTTTTGTTGAAAAATACTGGTGCCGCATTGTCGTGTTTATTGTAAAACATTACCAATTAAACATACCGCCAAACGGCGGTATTTTTTATATATTGAAAATTATTTTTGTCGGTTTATAATATGGCGTGTACAGCGGTTGCTGTACAGGGGTGTAAGAGCCCTCCTGAACTCGTCCGCGCGGACGCTAAAGAACCTTCTGTCATTGGCAGGAGGCCGATGGAATAACCAATACATCGGACTATTTAGTTTAGGTAGTTCTTACCCTCCTGCTATCTTTTGTTTAAAAGATGGCTTTTTATTTTAATAACTTGAACAAAAGGAAACAGAAATGGCAGGACTGAATAAAAAAGCATATATGCAGGCATTATTAGAAAGTACACCAAAATCATTGTGCGCAACACTGGAATATTTTTTCCAACGCAATCCAAAATACAGATTCAGAATAAAAGAAATGATACTAATATTGGGCTTGTTGCAACGCAAGATGATAGAACGAGTCAAAGCAAAGGGCGATGACGGTATGTTTTTTATATAAAATCGTGTTTATTTAACCGCGCGCAGCACAACCATTATTCCTGCGGGGGTCATTCCGGGGATTTTTTGCAATTCGGCGATATTTGTCGGGCGAATCCGCTTTAATTTCTCGCGCAATTCGTTGGTCAGCCCAGAAAGCGCGTCATAATCAAATTTTTCGGGTATTTTTATCATTTTATCCCGGCGATACGATTCTATTTCTCGGTCGTTTCGCATAATATATCCGGCATAAAATTTATCATTTTCGGAAATTTTCCCGGCTTTTTCATTCATTTTGTGCAAAAAAGCCGGCAAACCAATCAACCCACGGTTGAAGCCAATTTTACCCAAACGCGCAATCGCATTATCGGCGCGCAGGTTCAACCGATATTCCGAACGCGATGTAAACATACGATATGGTTCATCGATTCCCATGGTGGTTATATCATCAATCATAACCCCAATCATAGAATTTGTTCGGTCTAAATCCAGTGTCGGCAAATCTAACGCAAATGCGGCGGCATTCGCACCCGCAACCAATCCTTGTGCGGCGGCTTCTTCATAGCCCGATGTCCCGTTTATTTGCCCGGCAAAAAACAGTCCCGCATTTTCGCGCGCCATTAAATGTTTATTCAACGCGCGCGCATCAATTGCATCGTATTCAATTGCATAACCATATCGCGCTATACGGCATTTTTCAAGACCGGGGATAGTCCGAATCCATTTATCTTGGATTTCACGACCGAAACTGGTCGAAATTCCATTTGGGTAAATTAAATCGCTGTTCAACCCTTCGGGTTCAAGAAAAACATGGTGCGATGTATGTTCGGGAAAACGCATTACTTTATCTTCCAGTGACGGGCAATATCGTGGCCCAGTTCCGACAATTTCCCCGTTATACATCGGTGCGTCTTTTATGTTTTTCCGAATAATGTCATGCGTTTGTTCGGTTGTATGCGTAATATAGCAAACCGCGGTATTGTTATCGATGTCGCATCCGTCCGAAAACCAATCGTGCGGTGCGTCAGGCTTTTGTTCTTCGCATACCGAAAAATCAATCGAATCACGATATATACGCGCGGGTGTTCCCGTCTTTAACCGCATAATATCAAAACCAAAATCGCGCAATACGGCGGAAATAGTCGTATCGGGCGATTGATATGTGCCGTCATCCATAATTCGCCCAGATTCGATTTTTTCGCCGCCCATAGTCACAAGTCCGCGTAAAAATGTTCCGGTTGTAAAAACTATTGATTTCCCGCCGTATACACCATTTATAATTTTGTTTTCTAAATCAACCGATTGCACAGTTTCAAACAAAACAGTTAAATTTTTATATTCATTCAAAATTTTCACAATCGCGTCGTGATACAGATTTCGGTCAATCTGGGCACGCAGCGCCCTTGTCGCAGGGCCGTGTGATGCATTTAATGTGCGAAAGTGAATCCCCGCCATATCGGCGGCGCGCGGCATCACCCCACCCAACGCATCCATTTCGGCGACCATTTGTGATTTACCTGGGCCACCAATTGACGGATTGCATGACATCGCACCTAAATCAGATTCACGCATTGTTAAAAGTAAAGTCGTTGCGCCACGACGCGCCGCCGCCGCGGCCGATTCCACCCCGGCATGCCCCCCACCAATAACAATGACATCAAAATATCGCATTAAAATCGTCCCAATCCACCATTGATATGTAATGTTTGACCATTGATATACGACGCCTCATCCGATGCCAAAAACACACAGGCGTTTGCAATATCATCGGGTTCGCCGAATCGACCCGCAGGGATTTGTGCAAGGTATGTTTTCTTTAATTCATCCGACAACACATCGGTCATTGGTGTTTTAATAAACCCAGGGGCAATCGCGTTTGCAGTAATACCCCGCGATGCAACCTCGGCCGCGATTGATTTTGTTAAACCAATCATTCCGCCTTTGGATGCCGCATAGTTCGCCTGGCCTGCGCCACCAATAACACCAATTATCGATGCCATATTTATAATACGCCCGAATCGTTGCTTCATCATCGGCATAATTGCGGCACGACACATTTTGAAACACGAACGCAGATTTGTGTTTATAACATTATCAAACTGTTCATCGGTCATACGCATCAATAATGTATCCGCCGTAATCCCAGCATTATTTATCAAAACATCGATACGCCCACATTTTTCAATCGTCGCCGCGACCAGTTTTTCTGCGCCGTCGTCCGCCGCCAAATCAGTTGGTATTTTTATATACGAATCATCATATTCTGAGTCCAGTTTTTGGACATTGCGTCCAGACACAACGACCGTTGCGCCTGCTGCCTGCATTTTACGCGCGATTGCACCACCAATGCCGCCAGTTGCGCCAGTTATTAAAACAACTTTGTTTGTTAAATCGAACATATTATACCTCCAGTTTTTTGCCGTCCATATCATCGCAGATACGTTTTGTTAAACCCGTTAAAACCGCGCCTGGGCCGACTTCGATTGTTTCGCGTATGCCCATATTGTGCATAGCCAGCACACTTTCGCGCCAACGCACACCATGTGTTATTTGATAGACCAAACATTCGCGAATTTCATCGGGTTCAGAAATCGGCGCGCATGTTTTATTTGATATCAATGCCGCCATCGGCGTTTTTATTTCTGTATGCGCCAGTGCGTCGCGCATTTCGTCTGCCGCAGGCGACTGAATCCGACAGTGGACTGGTACCGATAAAGCCAGCGGCATCGCGCGCCGTGCACCCGCCGCCCGCGCATCATCCAATGTTTTTTCTACGATTTCGCGCGCGCCCGAAATTACAACCTGGCCGGGGGAATTATCATTCGCAACATCGCAATCATTTTTTGCACAGATTTCACGAACTATATCTATATCCAGCCCCAGTATAACCGCCGTCAAACCATTGCCAACAGGTACCGCGCGTTGCATCGCGTCGCCACGCAGTCGCAATAATTTCGCCGTATCCGCCAACGACAATGCGCCCGCCGCACACAGCGCAGTATATTCGCCCAGCGAATGGCCTGCGACATATTGTGTAAGTGGAACACCCGATGCCCGCAACATCGCAATAGATACCGCCATAATTGCCGGCTGGACATTGGTGGTCAATGTTAAATCATCCATTGGTCCGTTAAAAATAACATCGGACAGTTTTTGATTTAATGCATCATCCACTTCGTCAAACACCGCGCGTGCATCGGCATTATTCTTATATAATTCATATCCCATACCAACGGTCTGGGACCCCTGGCCAGGGAATACAAGTATCGATGACATATCGTCACTCCTTTTTCTGCAATTATAGCAGGGAATTTCGTGTATGCAAGCAGTGGTTGTTTATACCACAATACCGAACAAAACGCGGGCACTTTCGCCAATCGCGAACGCGACCGTTGTCACAACGAAACAAACGACCAACATCTCGATAAATGCCGCCCAAAAATTCTGGGCCATAATTTTAGATTTTAAATAATTAAATCCAAATATTATCGCGATGCTGATAACATAGGTCAATGATACCGCAACAACAGGATTCATTGACAACGCAAACGGTATCAACAATGCGGCGGCTGTGAATACATAGGCAACGCCCGTCATTATTCCGCGCCACATTGCGGTCGATGAATTGCCACCTGATTTTTGTGACAGGTATTCAGACGCCGTCATAGACAGCCCTGCGGATACAGCCGCAATTATTCCTGTCAGTATAATGATGTATTGCGTCGCATCGGCAAAGGCCAGACCCGTCACTAACCCCAGTGTTGACACCAGTGCATCGTGCAGCCCCAAAACCAGTGATGACCAAATTGGCTCGTTATTTTTCATATCAAAAAAATACCCCCATTTTGGGGGTAAATGTACAGGATATTTGTCAGAGTCTACCATGTCGGTGCATGGTCACCCTCTTTGATAATTGGTTGTTCATCTTCCCACAGCGCAAGGCCTGTTTTAACATCGGTCAATGTCATCTGCAGATAATATTCTACGCGTGTATCAACCGACGAAAACCAGCCAGATTTTAAATGCAAATTGCGCTGTAACATTTTGCCCGACAGTGACATATTCGGCGCAACCAGTGTCCCACGTTCCACAACCGTTGATTGGTCGTATTCTGGATTATTGCGTACATCACGCACTGCATATGTTGTGCCATCTTCGGCGGGCGCATAATTTTCGAAACTGGTTGTGACCTGGGCGCGCCCAGATTTTAACAATGTTGTACGAATTTTCTTGGTCAAAATATCCGTGTCAAAGCGTTGCATAGTGTCATTCTTTATCGGCCCCATCGCGATAACTGGATTTTTAACACGCACGAATGCGCCACTGGCAATCATAGATTTAGTCATATTTTCGGCTGTGCGGGTCCAGTCGCGATATTCTAATTCCATAACATCCTGCATTGCGGCAACTTCTTTTTCGTTGTCTGTGTCAATAACTGTCGTTCCGCCACAGCCCGCCAGTACTGCACACAATGCGATTGGTAAAAATTTTTTCATATTTTCCCCCTTTGGTTTATTTCATTTTTATAACTTTTACATCATTCTTGTTTGGACCAACGCGGACATAGACCAGATGGTTGCCCAATGTTGGTACAGATATTCTGTCGATAACATTACCATGTGATTTAATTTCAATCAAGCCACTTTTATTGTTATCCACACGCATAACCGATATTGTCTTTGGTAATGTTGTCCATGTGCGAACATCTGCATTGTTCGTAATTTCGGAATACAATGTTGAAACAAACCCCAATAATGGTGCGGAATCAGATTTCGAATTGTGCACAGATGACTGCAGCGCGGTGCGTGATGTTGCCGATACAATTGCACGCAGTATATCATTGATTCGATATTCGTTGAATTCTGTTATAAACATCGCATCAACATCGGCCAACATCATTGCGCCATCAACATTTGAAAAATTATTTGAAAACACTGGTTCAGATATTGCGATGGTCAGTGTAGAAAATCCTTTGCCGTTTGATATTGGGAAACTGGCGCGTCGCTCGGTCAATTTTGGTGCAAAACTGTCTTCGATGAATACCCAGGTTGTATTTTGTGGACGCGTGCGTGATTCTGCCATCCCTAAATCACGGGAAATAAAATTGTTTTCGGGCACCATACCATTTGCGCGTTTTAAATATGTTACTGCGTCGTCAAATTCGCCGACATCAAGGAAATATATGCCCGACAGATACATCAATGCTGGGTTCATAATATCACGATACGCCGTCCATTTTGAATTGTCTATCTGGACCGCGATTTCGGAATTTTTTGCCAAAGATTTTTGGTTTGATTCAATCAGTTTTTCATATTCGCGCGACATTTCTTGTTGGCGTGCATAGGACTGGTTTATTATCACACGTGCGTCGTCCCATCGCCCATCGGCAATCGCCATCCATAATTGGTAATATGATACAAACAAAGCATCCATCATATATGGGCGATAATCGCTTGCATTGCCGCCAAGTGTCAATTTGGTCAATTCGCGTGATAAACTGGGTGATGTGATATCTTTGTTCTTTTGATTAAATTGTTCATACAGGTTATCAGATTTTGCATAATCGCCATTGTGAAATGCATTGTCGGCATTTATCAACAGGTCTAAATTACCATCGGTCCCAAAATCATTTGTCGCCACCATATAGTTTGCACGCACAGAATCAAGACGCGATTCAACTGTTGCGGCGCATCCCGTCAACAAAACACCAATAACAAAAAATCGTGCAAGTTTTAACATTTGCCGTTATTTTACCACAGGCGCCAATTCTTTCAATTCATTTGTTTGTGGATTATAGTATTTCGGTGTACCCGCGTATTCAAGGGTCGCATGGTGCAACGGTATTAAAAACTCTGGCAACGGCGAACACCGTCCCATTTTGCGATACTCAACCATTTTTGGGTCGCTGAATGCCATACGCATTTCCGCTTTGATTGGGCGTTGATACCAACCCTCGTACAATATGACCGCCTCGGCAGGTTTGCCGCCCACGGTTGTTTTTAATTGCATCAGGTCAAATGCACTGAATACAGGTTCTTCTTTCTTATCTTTGGTTTCGGTTTCTTTTCCGTCGGGACCTTTTATTTTTTTCTTTTCAATTGTTATTTTGGGTGGAATCATTTTTGCAAATCTTTCTGCGGTATCTGGGTCGTTTTGACGGAATACAACCTTGGCCGCCGTTGTTGATATAATTGTTGCCGCCGCATCTGCACCGTATTTTTCCTGAATCTGGTGCAGGTCTTGACCGATAATCAGATACGATATTTCTTGGCCACGACCAACATCGGGCCCTTGGATAACCGCCTGCATCTTTTGCATTTTTGGCATTTCATCAAGCAAGAATAACACTGGATACGGCCCCATTTTCTCGCCACTGCGTCCAACCTGGTTCGGTTTGTTAGCCAACAAGAAATTCGACATAGTTTCAATAAACATTGCAGTAATCGGATTCAATGCCTTGGCATCAACCATATTGATAGACAGATAAACTGTGACCGGTTTCATTTTTCCGTCGCGCGGGTCAATCATTCCCCGCATATCGGAAAAGTGAAAATCCGAATGTGATGTCCGATTGCGCACTGCGGCATTACGGAATATAGCAAGTCCCGTCAATATCGTTGAAATAATAGAACCGCGTTCGGTTGACGGCGTGTTGGCAAGTTTCGTCAATTCCGCCACCGCACGATTCGAATATGAAAATGCACGGCATTCGTTCACCGCACCTTCCAGCCAGTCTTTCATCGGGTCGGCCATCATAACGGTTTGGTCGCCTTGGCGCTGGCGTTCGGCTAAATCGTTGGCGACGGCAATTTGTGCCTCGGTAATCCAGTCCAACATCATTGAAAACGACGCCTCTTTCCCCAACCACATTTGCGGAATATTTGCCCAGGTTCCAATATGTACATAATTCATCGCATTTAATTCGCCGTTTTTAATCAATGCCTGGGCGGCAAAGGCATTTGGGTCGTTTATCATCGAAAAGTAATAATCCGACAGTACCGCCGCATCTTCGGCATCGAATGTACCAGATTGCAGACGTGAATAAAAATAATCATCGGCCTTGGCGCGTTCGATTTTCGACACAATAAATTGAATAAACCCCGCAAGTCCTGCGCGCCCAGACTGTGTCCAGTGTGGGTCGGCACTGCTGCCGACGGCATCAGGAACCAAAACATCGCACAAATAATCAACATACAATTCGCGTTGCTCGGTGCTGAACGGAATATGCCCTGGCGAAAGTGGGTTCCACGACGGATAGTAAATACCCTTTTCAGGTTCGTCTTGTCCGCCCCAATCCATAATAAACACAGGCCCGACTTTTTCAGAACGATATCCGCTGGATTTCATATCCATTTCTGGTTTTGGGTCGTTTATAATCATTGAAACATTTGTGCATTCAAAAATCGTAGGCAATGCAATCGCCTCGGTTTTACCGGTCCCGGGGGGCGCCAAACATAACACAGATGTCGTTTTTGGTAACATCAACGGCTTTTTCTTGAAATAGCCCAATACCATCATAAAACCTTTGAATAATCCCATTTGTTCGACATCTTTTTCGTTTGCTTCGCGGCCTGCTTTTTTGTCGAATACATCTTTTCCATTCGGGTTAAATTCGCCCTTTAATGTATCGTCGGTCAACAGATAGTACGCAATAAATGGGAAAATCGGCACAATGCATGCCATATCGGGATGCATAATACAGCGCGTAATCCAATACGGTATTTCGGCAATAACCGACAGCCCTGCGCTTTGGCCCATATTGGCGATATATATTTTTATCCAATCCACCGTCGCAGGTGACCAGCCATACCGCCAAATATGTTCAAAAACAAACGAAAAACAGAACACCAGCGCGCATATCAACCACACGCCAATCGACCAACGCAAGACCCAGAAAGTCTGGGCCATTGGGGTTTGTTCGTGTTCTTTGTATGCACTGGATTTGAATATATTCAAACCTTTGCTGTCACGACCTGCGGATAAAATCTTGAACTTTTCAACCATCGTGCTATGATTATATCAGAAAAAAAGAAAATTATAAACACGGAATTTAAAAAATATGAAAAATATTCCACGCATTTTTATCGATAGTGATATAAAACCTGGCGATATTATTTCGGCGACACGTGATGTGGCGCACTACCTTGGGCATGTGATGCGAACCAATGAATGTCGGGTGTTCGGTGGTGGGGACGAATTTGTGGCCAAATTGACCGATGATGGTAAAAATCTGGTTGTTGGCGACAAAACACCGCATAGCGACCCATCAAACGATGTCACACTTTACTTTGCACCTATTAAACGCGTGGATGATTTGGTAAATATGGTGACCCAGATGGGTGTTGCGCGATTGGTTCCTGTTATTACCGAACGGACAGTGGCACATCATGTGAACTGGACGCGTATAAAGAAAATTGCGATTGAATCGGCCGAGCAATCAAATCGTAACAGTGTTCCCGAAATAACTGAACCGATTCCGTTTGTGAAACTGGATTTAAAAAATATCGCCTTTGCGGATGAACGCACCGCGTATGGTGCCCCCAGTAATTCGGAAATCCCGTCAAATATAAAATCAATTTTGGTCGGTCCCGAAGGTGGTTTTTCTGACGCCGAATTTGCTGCGCTGGATAATGCAGGCGCAGTGCCTGTGACACTGGGTAAAACGATTTTGCGCGCCGAATTGGCGGCGGTAATCGCAACAGAAAAGATAATAAAATGAAAGTACGAATTGCAAAATTTATAGCGGACAGTGGCACTACATCGCGGCGCGGTGCCGAACAGATGATTGCGTCGGGTTTGGTCACTGTGAATGGTGCGATTGCAAAAACGCCTGTTATGTTTGTTGATGAAAACGATGAAATCATCGTGAATGGCAAAAAGATTGAACCACGAACAAATACCGAAGTTTACGCATTTCACAAGCCGATTGATACTATGACAACAACGCGTGACCCGCGTGGACGGAATACAATCTATGATGTGTTGCCGCCCAAATACAGACACCTGAAATATGTTGGGCGATTGGATTATAAAACGACCGGGGTGTTGCTGATGACGAACGACGGGTTGCTGGCGCGTAAATTGACTATGCCAAATTCGAACATCCCGCGTGTTTACATCGCCGATGTTATCGGAAACAACATGTCGAAATTGGATAAAGCACGCCGTGGCATTACAATTGATGGAATTAAATATCGCCCGATGCAGATTGAAATTATGCCTGACCGTCGGTTGCGCATCACTGTCACCGAAGGTAAAAAGAATGAAATCCGCATAGTATTAAAGCATTGTGGGCTGCCTGTGCGCACTTTGCACCGTATAATGTATGGACCTGTTACGATAAAAAACCTGTCGTCGGGAAAAATTGTAAAATTGGATGAAAAAACGATTGACGAACTGATGCAAAACTTTCTATAATCCAATCATCAAGTAAGGGGGATTATATGAAAAAAAATACCACAAAGAAAACACAGTTCAATAAATCCGCGGTTCGCGGGGTGAATATAAAAACATCTGCGCGTGCGCGCGGTGCGTCATCTTGGTCGTTATCGATTTATGTTTATTGGTTTATAATTTTATTTTTTATTGCGGCGACATTTTATATTTTGGGGCGTGGGCATTTTGCGCATAATGTCCGTGGCGCATTGGATAATTCGGCCCAAATGGAAATGACCGCCCCAGCAGAAGAAAAATTAGAAACCCCATCGGATTACTATGAACATGGTAAAAAAGAAATTTTGAACGGCAATGTTGATGGTGCAATATCCGATTTGACAACGGCGATTTCAGCCGATGCAAATATGATTGATGCGTACATACTGCGTGGCGAAGCATATATGCAGACAGGTGATTATCGCAATGCGATGGATGACTTTAATGCGGCGGCGGCAATCGATGAAACAAATTCGATTGTGTATTATGACCGTGCTTTGTTGAATACTCGTCTGGAAGATTTCGAATCTGCGATGAACGATATCAATAACGCGCTGGCGACATACGCAACAAAGCCGAACAATATCCTGCAATTACGTGATTTGTATGCAAAACGCGGGCAATTAAACCTTTGGGCCAAAAACTGGGAAGGTGCAATCGCCGATTATACAAATTCGTTGGCACGCCCCGAAGGTACAGTCAGCCCATCGGTCTATGCGGAACGCGCCGAAGCGTACACCGCGCTGGGTCAATATTCTGCGGCGATTAATGATTATACATCGGCGATTCGCGTCATCACAGAACAGATTCAAGGTACAACCACCATGGATCAAAAAGAAGACCTTTCTATGCGCGCGATGAATTATTTTGAAAAATCTGCGGCGTTAAATCTGAACATCGGCAACACAGATGCCGCGCGCAGTGATTTAGAATCGGCATACGCAATCGCAACATCGTTGAACGATGGTGATACCGCCGATCGTTTGCAACAATTGTTGGAAGAAATGCAATAGAAACAACATCTCTCTTGACCCAACAAACGCCCTGCTCTGGGCGTTTTTTTATTGTGTGCCATCGGTTAAAAAAATTAAATTGAAAATTCGTGATATATAGGGTATAGTCTATATCGCAATAGCGAATTGCTGTTGTGGGGAATAGAAAACCCCGATATCTCAGTATATTTCCAACTATGACTGGTTGGAGTCTGTCGAATATACAGAATAAGACAGTCAATACTCACTGAGATATTGTTTTCTATACTCCAACCGTTTGTAATTTTTGCAAATGGTTTTTTTATTTAACCAATTACAAAAGGAAAACATTATGAACACGGTTGTTTTTTCGGATAATATTCCCAACGCTATGATACGCGCATTGTACGGCTATTATGAAAATGCGAAACATTCTATGACGATTGGTGAATTGTATTTGTTGCTGAAATTGTTGGTCTCTTGTCTGGAAGAAGAAATTGAAAAAATGGGTATGGACATCAATATGCTTGAAAATCCACAAAATTAAAACGGCCGCATGTTTGTGGCCGTTTTTGAGCTATTTCTTTTTGTTTTCTTTTTTCAAATATTCTTCCAGCCAGTGATTATCAAAATTCAATGTGCGAACATCGCGATTGTTCAATAATTTTTTTTGCAACGGAATCGTTGTCTTTACACCTTCGATAACAAATTCGTCCAATGCGCGTTCGGCGCGCATAATACATGCAGACCGTGACTGGGCATGTACAATCAACTTTGCAATCATCGAATCGTATGTCGGTGGAATTGTATATCCAGTGTAAACCGCACTGTCTACGCGCACCCCAAGGCCGCCCGACGGCGCATAAAGTGTTATTTTCCCGGGATTTGGAACAAATGTTTCAGGGTCTTCGGCATTTATACGGAACTCTATGGCATGACCGTGCGGAATGACATTTGCCTGGGTATAGCCCAATTTTTCACCCGCAGCGATACGAATTTGTTCGCGCACAAGGTCGACACCATAAACCATTTCAGTCACCGGATGTTCAACCTGGAGCCGTGTATTCATTTCCAGAAAATAGAATTTCCCGTTTTCATACATAAATTCAAATGTGCCTGCATTTGTATAGCCCATTTTCTTGGCCGCGGTTTTACAAATTTCAATCATATCGTCGCGTTGTTTCTGGGTCAGTGCGGCGGCGGGACATTCCTCCATAACCTTTTGATTTTTGCGTTGCAGCGAACAATCGCGTTCGCCAAAAATCACAACATTACCATGTTTGTCCCCAAGGACCTGGAATTCAATATGCCGCGGATGCAATAACAACTTTTCCATATACAATGTATCATCACCGAAACCGCTGCGTGCTTCATTTTTTGTGATCTCGAACGCTTCGGCCATTTGGTCCCCCGACATAACAGGCCGCATACCACGACCGCCACCACCTGCGGCCGCCTTTAACATCACAGGGTACCCGATTTTTTCGCCCCAGAAAAGTGCGTCTTCAATTGTATCAACCGCACCGTCCGACCCAGGCACCACAGGCAACCCACATTCAATTGCTGTTTTTTTGGCATTAACTTTGTCGCCCATCTTGTTTATCATTGCCGCATCAGGCCCAATCCATATCAGGCCATGCTGTTCAACCTTTTGTACAAAATCGGCGCGTTCAGATAGAAATCCATAGCCTGGATGAATTGCGTCCGCATTAGTCAGTAATGCCGCCGTCAATATTGCCGATTCGTTCAAATACGAATCACGCGATGGCCCTGGTCCGATACAGACCGATTCGTCCGCCAATTGAACATGCATCGCATCCCGGTCAACCGTTGAATATACCGCAACGGTGCGTATTCCCATATCGCGACACGCACGAATTATGCGCAACGCGATTTCGCCACGATTGGCAATTAAAACTTTCTTTATCTTTGGCATAATTTTATTCAATTATTATCAATGGTTGGTCAAATTCTACCGCGGCACCGTCGGTGACAAGGATTTCTTTGACAACGCCATCTTTGTCCGATTTAATTGGGTTAAATGTTTTCATTGCTTCGACCAAGATAACAGTGTCGCCCGCTTTGATTTGTGCGCCGACTTTGGTGAATGGCTTTGCACCGGGTTCAGGTGCCAAATATGCAACACCAACCATTGGCGACTTTAACGCATAGCCCGATGTAGCATTATCAGCAGGTTCGCTGGTCGTGTGTTTAGCATCGGATGATGTGGGCAATGTCGGCATAGCAACCGTTGTCCCGCTTTGCTTTGATAAATGTATATGTTTACGATACACGCCGAACAAAAATTGGCGTTCTAAATCAAGTTCTGTAATCCCCATATCATCCATTATTTTCGACATGGATTCTACAGTTGAACGAAATGACATAATCTTTATCCTTTTGTAAAATTATTTCGTATCAACAAAATTCTAGCATAAAACGGCAACTTGTCAAGGCACAGGGTCAAATCCAAACCCACCGCCAGGTCGACAGCGTGAAATCCGTCGAATTCCCATCAATGTGCCCCGAAGCAACCCATATTTCATAATCGCGGTTTTTGTGTATTCACTGCACGTTGGGGTAAAACGACAGGCGGCCCGTCCACCAAACAGTGGCGAAATAAACCGTTGATAGAAATTTATAAGGGAAATACCGAATCTACGCATTGTGTTTAAAAATCCGCATCCAATTGTCGGGTGTTTTTGGTGCATACACGCGCAACACGTGTTTCAGCGCGCGCGCCATCGCGCTGCGCCCCGTTTTGCGGTCGGCACCAAGTATAGGGGCGCGCGCAACAATAATATAGTCAAATTCGGGTACCATTAAATCGGCGTTAAACCGCAACCAATCACGCATTAAACGCTTTGCACGGTTGCGCTGGGTCGCCAATTTAAAGGTTTTTTTTGTCGCCATAAAACCAACACGCGGACTATCAGGAAATCGCACAGGCTTTGCCCGAAGCGTAAAATATGGCGAACGCGCCATCGGGTCCGAATCTGTCGTATGAAAATCTTCGTGTTTTTTTATTGTGTCTCGCATAGTTTCAATAATAGCAGAATATATATAAAGTCAAAGGAAAAATGATTTTATCTACATCGGCTTGATTTTTCGTCTTTGTGCGTTTATAGTTATGAAAAATATTTCGAAAGGGGCGACAAATGTACAATTGGTTAATGAAATTTTTCTCGGCCGATATGGCAATAGATTTAGGAACGGCAAATACACTGATTTATGTCAAAGGGCGCGGAATCGTGCTGAACGAACCGTCGGTTGTTGCGGTTGCTGAAAATCGATTGCTGGGACGCAAAGAAATATTGGCCGTCGGAACCGAAGCAAAACAGATGTTCGGTCGTACACCTGGCACTATCAGTGCGGTTCGCCCGTTGCGTGACGGCGTTATTGCCGACTTTGAAGTTGCCGAAGAAATGATAAAATATTTCATTCGCAAAGTTCATCATCGCAGTCCGTTGACGGCACCACTGATTATTATTTGTGTGCCGTCGTGTGCGACCCAGGTTGAACGCCGTGCTATCCAAGAAGCGGCCGATGCCGCTGGCGCGCGCAAAGTTTATATCGTCGAAGAATCAACGGCGGCCGCGATTGGTGCGGGATTACCTGTCGAAAAACCATTGGGTTCTATGGTTTTGGATATCGGCGGTGGTACGACCGAGGTCGCAGTTATGTCGTTGGGCGGAATCGTTTATTCAAATGCTGTGCGTACCGCAGGCGACCAAATGGATTTAGATATTATCGAATTTGTACGCAAAAATAAAAATCTGTTGATTGGTGAAAATACCGCCGAAGAAATCAAGAAAAAAATTGGAACTGCTATTTCACCAAAAGATAAAACAACCGAATTGTCAATGAAAATCAAAGGACGCGATTTGCTGTCGGGAACACCGCGCGAAACAATTATCACTGAATCGCAAATTGCATCGGCACTGGCCCAGACGGTGACCAAGATTGTCGATACTGTTCGTCATGCATTGGAATTGACGCCACCTGAATTATCTGCAGATATTGCCGATTTAGGTATTGCTATGACGGGTGGCGGTTCGTTGTTGCGCGGACTGGATGCCGCGATTCGTGCCGCGACTGGGTTGCCGGCATTCTTGGTTGATGACCCATTGGCGTGTGTCGCCCGCGGCAGTGGCAAGATGCTGTCCAGCCTTGATAAAAACAAACATATATTACAAACGATGTATTAAAAAAACGGGCGTATCAAAACGCCCGATTTTTTTTGATTATTTTTTTATCAATTCACCTGTTTCTGGGTTGAATACTTCGTCGCCAACAATGATTGTTTTATTTTTGTATTCGGGCGCGTATGATTTTTTTATCGCGCTGCGCCAATATATTGCGCCGTCACGCATACGCACTGCGTCCAGCCGATTATCGGTATCAACCAAATATATTGTTTCATCGGCGATTATAAAGGGGTGCGCGGTACCGATACCTGTGCACCATGCGGTATTTCCTGTCTTGTCAGAAATTTTGCAAAACGCGCCACCCAGTCCACCGACATAAACATAGTTTTTATATATTTGTGGCGGTGTCACAATATCCAGTACTGATGCGCCACCTGTCATATTCGTCTGGCGGTATACATCGGCAATCCAGGTGATTTGGCGATTGCGCGGATTCAGTTTTACCAATTCACCTGTTGATAATCCTGCGTACACATATCCATTATTGCACATTGGATTGCGTTTGCCCGAAACATAGTTATTCGTTGCAAATCCCGAAAATATTTTTCGTTCGCCATCCCATATCGTGTTATCAGATTTCTGGGTATATGGGCAATCGTCATATTTAATCAGCGTGGCATCATCGGGCACATTTTGAACAGATGTGTTTAAAACATTTATTGATTCTGTGTCGAATATGCTGTTGCGTACACCTGGCAAAATTGGGTCGTGTTTATCGCACGCCGAAACCGCCAACGCAACGCCGATTAAAATGAACGATTTTCTGTGCATTTTTCTACCTTAACGATTCTGCATCCGAACGAATGACGGCGGGCGCATTTGAATCATTTATGATTTTGTCTAACCATTTGTTCGCCGAATCGCGATTTCCATCTGCGATGTATTTTTGTGCAATCGTCAGACACGCAGTGTAATAGAATGGCGAATCTTTTGTTGCAACCCCCGCCAGATATTTTTCTAATTCGTCCGCCGACATTTCATCGCCACGAATACCGACGATGTGCATTTTTGCCAAATCACGAAACTCACGCGTTTGTCCGTTTTGCGCCAATTCATCCAGTTTTGCGACATCGTTATCAATCAGGTACGCATTAAACAGCGCTAAATCTGCGGTTGCACCACGTGTGTTGTGCGCAATTCCGACCAATGCATTCACATCTGTATTTTCTATTGCAGTTTCATAGTTTTCGGCCGTTGCCATTTTGGCGGCATAATGTGCACGCACACCAATTTGAATAGCCGTGACCACAATCATAATAGCCAACGCCCCTGCAACCATCGCTTTACCATATTTTTTGATAAATTGTTGAGTTTTTTCGTTATTTACATCTTCCCAAACTTCGCGGTACAGCGCGTCTTGGGCGTGTTCTTCGTATGTTTTTTCGGGCATTTTGACTTTTTTATTTCTTTCTAACATATTTGCCATAGAAATCTCCTGTTGTTATGTTTGGCATCTTGATAATTTATATTTTCTTGCTATACTATAAACATAATGACGAAACAAATCAAGAACGCTTTGGTACCAAAATCTGAAACTGGGGTCACTGTCCCAGTATATGGTGACGACACAGGGTTGGCGGGATATATGCGGGCAATTTCAAAGTTTCCGATACTGACCGCAGAACAAGAATACGAATATGCGTCAAAATGGGTGCGTGACCACGATAATGATGCGGCTGAAAAATTACTGGTCAGTCATCTGCGCTTGGTTGTATCTGTCGCGTATGATTTTCGCAACTATGGCATCCCGGTCGGTGAATTGGTGGCCAGTGGTAATATGGGCCTGATGCAGGCGTTACAGAAATTTGACCCCGAAAAAGGCTTTCGTTTTTCCACATATGCGATGTTTTGGATTCGGGCCGAGATTTACGAAACTATATTGAACAATTGGTCGATTGTAAAAATTGGAACATCGGCGAACCAGAAACGGGTTTTCTTTAACCTTGCGCGGGCAAAACGGGCATTGGGAATTATGGATGGAAATTTATCTGATGCCCAGGCGGAACAAATCGCATCATATTTGAATGTGCCGACGGATGATGTAAAGCGTATGTCTACGCGAATCGTTGCACGTGATTTGTCGTTGAATTCGCCTGCGCACAACACGGAACAAGACGGCGCAGATATGCTGTCGAATATGGCGGACAATGCCGACAGTATTGTCGACAATGTCGAACGCCACGAAATGATGGTGCGTGGTGGCGCGTTGTTGCGCAAACACCTTGATGCGTTGCCTGAACGTGACCGCGATATTCTGCGCGCACGCCGATTGTCGGAACCGGCGGCAACATTGGAATCGTTGGCAAAAAAATATAATATTTCGCGCGAACGTGTGCGCCAGATTGAAGAGCGCGCCTTTAACAAACTGCGCGACGCAATTTTATCAGAAACCACAGGAAAAAATGATGTTAAATAAATTTTGTTTGGGTGCGGTATGCGCGATTTTTCCAATTTATGCAAATGCATTATCGTACGCCAGTGGCGGTTTTGATTTTGGACTGACGGGCTATGGCACAATTGGAATGATTGAACCGAAATTCGACAATGCGCCAAAAATGGTTGGTGATTTCCGACTGCGCGCCCAGGCGGCATATAGTGCAAACGACAGCCACAAATTTGGCGCAGTTTATATGGTCGACGAAATCGCAACCGAAGAAGACAAATGGTGGCACGAAGCATTTGGTTTCTGGCAATGGCGTGGTGTTGGTCGTATAGAACTTGGGTTGACTGATTCTGTTGCACATAAACTGGGGCTGGGGTTGCCTGATGTTGGTGGACTGCGTATAAATCACGATTCGTTGATTTATAAAAAGGTTGGCACACCGGGCGCGGTTATTTCCGATCCAACAATTACGACGGGATCTGAATCGCTGCGTGCAAATATTGTCGCCGCACACAGCGCGAATGTGCAATACGGTGTTTCTGTATCAGGATTGACCGGCGACTATGATTGGGAAATTGATTCAGGAATCAAGATAAAGAATTCAGATGCCAAGACGAAATTCGCGTTATCATTAGGGGCGTCGTATATGAATCATCCGAACGGTTTTTCAACCGATACATTTACACCGGCGGCAACTGCGGACTGGCGGGGCCAGGTTTATGCAGGCCTGAACATTCAGTATAACAGTCTGGTGTTCGGTCTGACTGGGCGTGTTGTCTATGATGAAAACCCAATTGGAACGGCGGTTGACGGATTGGTTGTCGGCGCAGGTGCAAGTTATGATTTATTAAAGTACACACTGTCGTTATCTTATTTGTTTTCAGATACCGGACTGTGGCACGATGACGCGCCTGTATCGCGTGACCACACAACGGTTGTATCATTCAGATATAAATACAGTCCAAATGTCGACGGATGGACATCGGTTGGTATGTCTGGGACATGGCCATTTTTGGCCGCAGGCATTCGGTTAGTGTTCTGATGGTAATTGGTGCGTCGCATTTTTAACGCACGGTTTTAATTAAATGCGTTGGGTGATTATTCTTGTTCAAGGATTTCGCGCAGTTCCAACATGTCGTCAGGCAACTCTGTTTTGAATCGCATTTTTTTGCCAGTTATCGGATGATTAAATTCAAGGACACGCGCATGTAACATCTGGCCTGAATGATGTTTTATAAAATATAATAAATCACTATCGCGTACAGACCCAAGACGCGCTGTGCCGTGTCCATATACAGGGTCGCATAACACAGGAAAACCGTGCGCCGACAGATGTACGCGTATTTGATGTGTTCGCCCAGTCATCAATGTGCACAAAAACTCTGATACGCCGACGCGTGGCCATGCATCAATCACATCAACGATTGTATGCGCTGGTTTTCCGCCAGATTTCACCATTGTCATCTTTTGCCGATTGCGTGATGAACGCGCGATGTTCCCAGTTATGTCGGCACCATTCCAATTCGGGACGCCCCAAACAAACGCAACATATTTTCGTACCAAATCGTGCGCCGAAAATGTTTTTATCAATCCGCGGTACGCTGCATCAGATTTTGCCAGAACGACGATACCACTGGTATCTTTATCAAGGCGGTGCACAACCCCAGGTCGTGTTTCGCCACCCAATCCAGACAAATGTGTGAACGACAATATGTTTTGAACCAATGTCCCTGTTTTGTTGCCTGGGGATGGATACATAACAACACCGCGCGGTTTATTTACAACGATTATGTCGTCATCTTGGTATAAAACATCGATATCCAGTTCGTCCGAGATATTATCGGTTGCGACCATCGTTTGCGCATCTGGGATTTCAACCGATATTTTGTCATCCAATTTAACTTTATCCGCGAATCTGCACAACGCATTATTTCGCAACACAGAGAATTTTTGAATTTCGCTGCGCGAAAATTCGGGCATAACCATAACCAGAAATTTATCCAGTCGCAGCCCCACAGAATCGTCGCCAACAATAAATTCACGAATGTTTGGCATTGTTATTTATATTCCTTCCAGTCGGGACCGCGCGTGCATTTTGAAATATCTATATCCAATTCATACTCACCTGTCACAGGACAATTCAATATTCCTGTGCTTTCTGCTTGGTCTGCATCGCGGGTGGCATTACGCCATGTGAAACTGATTTTTTCGGGCGCATGCACACACACTAACCTCAGTACGCCGTCCGATTGCCGATTCGGCCCAAGCCATATACGAACGCTGTCGGCTTCGCCATAGCACGGAAATGCATCCAAATAATACAGAACCAATCCGCGCATAACATCCGAATTTGTCCATTTGAACTTTCCACGAAACTGGCGCAGTGGCAGACCTGTCAACGCCGACCAATCGGTCGTTGTTGAAAAAATGCTGACGCGTGGTGTGGGGGTTGGGATTGGGCTCGGCTGGGGCGATGGCATCGGTGTTTGTGGCGAATCTGTGGCCCCAACAATCAATGGTGTTAAACATAATAAAAATGCAATCAATATTTTTTTCATTTTTGTGTCCCCCCTGTTGTATCCATCAATTCAACTGCGACGCGTTTTACCCCGGTCACAGTTCCAGTTAAACTGTGTGAAAATCCCACCGATTGACCTGCGTCCAATAATGTCGCCGTTGGCATAAATTTTTGACGCGAAATCGCGGTACCGTTGGCATCATAAAGAATTATAACTAAATCAGGAAACGCATAAATATCGTCCGATCGATTCGTGACAGTTCCATTTACGACCACTTGGTCCGTTCCGTCTTTGTCTTGGACGGTTGAAACATTTGTGATGGTGGCAATCAAAGGACGCTTTTCAGGGTCATCGCGTCGCGATATAACAATCACAGCCACAGCAAATATTGTCGCCGCCAACAACGCACACAGCGACGCAAAGAATACCAATAATCCCGAACGTCGATTTTTCGGACAAACACGCCATGTGTTGCCACAAACTGCACACCGCACATTTCCATTGGGTGCATCCGATAAAGTATATTCTGTTTTGCAAACATCACATTTTATTTTCATATTTTCACCCCTGGTTCACTGTATAGCACAAATTATTCCAAATTCAACAAGTGATATTTCCCACGCACAGATTGCTGAATTTCGCGTATCGCATTCATATAGTCGCCCATCGTTGCATTTTTGTTTGCCACAACCGCACCAAATATGCGTGTCGATGCAGACCCCGACACAGATTCGCTGTGTAATATCTTGGCCGCCATATCTGATAAAGTCGGCGAATTTATATCAACCATTTTTGCGGTGTTCGATTTTACATCCCAAAAGAAATCTGAATTTTGCGAATCTGCAATTTTCTGTTTAATGACCAATCGTGGCGTGATTGACCCAGTAAAGCCGACACTGACGACACCTGCGGTAATGCGACCTTCGGTCATATCCAACGCGGCGCCACAGCGCAAAATAGCCCGTCCACCTGTGGGGGTTGCAAGTCCACTGAGATTCAAAGTATTGACCCACAAATTATCAGCGGTAAATCCAGAAAATTTTCCGATGTCGCTGATATTGAATACACCGTTTACCGTTATGTTCTTTGAATCACCTGACATAGGTCCCGACACAACAGCTGTCTGGGTGGTGAATTTTGTATCTATGCTGGTGCGATTTTTGAATATTAAATCATTTACCACTAATTTGTTTGCTGTCAGAATTTCGTCCAGTTTCAATCCGCCCGCATTTACAAAAGACGCGTTTTTTATATCGCGTCCCGCCAGATTCAGTGGTGTCATCATTGTCGCATCAGATGCATTGTCCGAAGGCACGCGCCACAAATACAGCGCATTATCACGATTTATTGCCGTTGTTTGCACTATGCCCGAACCGCCGTCAACGCCGATATCTGCGGTATCTGTACGCCATGTTCCAAAACCACCATATGCACGCGTGCCATCAATAAATCCTATTTTGTCGTCACCCATCGTCACAATTTCGCGCGTACGCAGTGGCGATATTTCTGAATCGTGCAACACAATAACGCCCTGTAATGTTGCCTGGTCATTCACATCAATCGATTTTAATACGCGGATTTGATATTTATCTGATACCATATCTACAAAGTCTGAATCCATACCGTAATCAATTAAATCCGCCAATTTTACTTTGATAATTGTGCGCCCAACATTTTGTAATAAAACATCTTTGTTTTCAACGATATAGCGTTCCAAAACATTTTGAATGCGCTGCATTTGACGCGTAATACGCAGGTTTTGCGCGCGTTCAACCGCCCGCTGTTGATAACCGTATACAAATGGCATCAATGTTCCTGCCAATGCGATGGTCAACAAGAATTCAATCAGCACTGTTCCGCGACAGGTATGTTTATCAGAAAAAATGCGGCGTATTGTTATCATTTTGTTTGCCATCCATTTGTTATTATTGCATCAAATTCTGATTTGTCTGGTACCGATGGAATCGGGGCGCGCGTAAGTATCAACGACGAAAATGTTGGTGGTGTATTTGATGGAAACGACCACGAACCAACCTTTAACGGCGGATTTGTCGACACCAGCAATTCACCCGATACCGTCAGCCCAAAATTTTCATTGAATATTATTTCGCGTGTCACGATATACGGTGCATAGACCGCCCCAACCGATATAGCCGAAAAACCGCTGATTGTCTTTAACGAACTTGATTTCAAAACCAAATTACCCGCGATATTCAGTGAATTGTTTATTGTTGCGCGGTCTGCGACCACTGAACCATTCAGATTAAACGCCGAACCGTTTAACTTTTTTGCTTCTATGTTGCGGAAACCGTTGATGTCACCTGAAACGCGCAAAGTCCCGATTTTAACATTGTCGCCATTCATATTTGCACCCGCCGAAAAATACACAGCCTTGGCGTCCAGTGTATCAGCCGTCACGAATGTTGCATCCAGATTACGAACGCGCACAGATTTTCCATCAATCGTCCCGACATTATACACATCGTATCCGCCCATATTTAAATCACGCATCATAACATTCAGCCCATCATCGCCCGATTCACCGCGATGCAGAAAACGCGATGTATCAAAATCCGACATACTGCGGGTAATTTTATACACCAATCCGCCCGGACGAAAATCTGGCGCAGTTACCGCCCATGTGTCGCCGTGCGCAACACGTGTATCGTCAACCAGTGCGGCGTCTGTGCCAATATAGTCGGCAATTTGGGCCACGCGTTTTGTTGGTAAATCAAAATTAAATTCTAAATATACATCAATAACCGTGCCGCCGTTTACAACATATTTATCAATGAATCCCGATGTGATAGAACCCGAAAATTGCGACACTTCATCATCAGACATTTTTATCTGTACTGTATCAGGCCACAAATCTTGGTTCACGCGAACAAAATTCAACATATCGTCGCGCAGGCTGATTATATCATTGGCAATCGCCATATTATGCATCGTATGTGTCGATTCAGAAATCATAGAATATGTAAACGGTGTCGCCACCGCGATAATAACCAATGCCAATAAAACCTCAACCAGTCCGCCGCCGCGCTGGGTTGGCACATCGTGTTTCGTTGGGGTAAAGATGCGAAATTTATTTACACGCACTGCCACCCCCCATTAAACATTGTTTTATATCTATTCTGTGTTCCAACCGTTGCCAGAATACATATTGGCACACAATATACTGGGCCAGTGACTTCTGGTTATAGGTGTTGCCAATGCCAGATATTACAGAACGACAGTCGACGGTTTTATCGTCATCATCTGATGGATTTGCAATGATTGCGAATTTGCTGTTGTCTAATGTGTTTATTAAAACATCTGGCAACAACGATGTTCCGGCTGGTCGAATGTCGATAATTGCTGCACCACTGCCACCGCGACTTAAACTTTCCGATGTTTGGTCACGTAATGTAATATTTGACGCGTAAATCAGGTCTGTATCAATGCCACTGGCGGTACTGTATTGCAAAGTACTGGTATCAATAAACACATCTTGGCCGCGCGACATATTTACATTTGAATCAACTTCTAATCGTTCGACACCGAACGATATACGACTGGCGATAATATTCCCGCCGACATCCCAATTATTCGGCCCAGTAAATGCAGTATGCCCCGCCGACATATCAAAAGTATTTACCGCGGCATCCGTCACCGTTATATTACCTGTGTCACCAAATTTTGCAACCGTGTGTCCAACAACGGTATCGGCATTTAATGTTCCACGACTAAGTGATAGTCCGGCTTCACCAGATGTGGTTTGAAATACGGTTTTATCGGTTTTTATTGATGCGATATTGTTGCGTTCTTTGCGCCCAGTTTCGGTTCCATTGATTGTCAGTGTTGTGATTTCGCCTGTTTCAAATTTCGCGTTCATCGCAAGTACGTTCCCGATGTTATCAATGCGAAATTCCCCCATGTCAATGTCGGTCAAGAATCCCGCCAAATCAGCATTTTTATCGTTGCGTCGCACAACATCAGAATACATATCACCCAATTGAATCCCGATATCAATACTGCCATCGGGGTTTTCAGGATCATAATATGCATAGAACCCAATTCGGTGCGCCAATTCTGCGCGTTGCATAATACTAAGGTCGCCCCCAGTCAATCGTAAAAACGCCGATATTTCATCTGGGGTTTTGGTAATAACCAACATCATATCCTGGCCCAGTGCGGTACGCGCCACGAATCCCAGTGGCAAACCGTACGGTTCCAGTGTTTCACTGAATTTATCACCCGCGATAACGGTCTGGTTAAATGGTAAACTATCGGCGTTTTCCTGGATAAATATTCGCGATGCAGTACGCGCAGTTTCAATCATTCGCGTTGCAGAATACATCTGGGCGCCGATATCGCGCGTCGCCAGACGGCGCGAAAAAAACGGTATAAACGCAAACACCAATGTCAGCGAGAATAACGCCTGGATTAAAAAATTTCCATTTTGGTTTCGCACGAAAACCCATCCCCCCTTGATTATCATATACAGCATAGCAACAGAAAAAAAATATTGCAATTGGTTTTAATATGTTTTAACATTATTATCGTGTAAGCAAGGGCATTGACGATAACATAACGCATTTGCCCACGGAATATTTCCAAAAACAAAAGAATGAAATATGCAAAATAAAAAAAATCAAACATCCGTCGGTATGATGATTCAGCGCTGTCATAAATGGCGCCAAAAAAGAAAACAATACATGGACCAGGCACGCCAGGCCCAGGATGAAATTGAACGCGAACGTCTGTTACAGGCGGCCGAGCATTATGGCCGTATCGTCAACGAAGAACAGGCGAAAATTGATTCTACGCGTGATCCAAAAGATAAAACGCCTGTTGAAACCCAAAATGCCGATGATGGAAACAATCCAGACGAAGAAGAAAACAATTTCCCAATGTTTTTAACAAATTTGAATTAAATTTGTAAAACGAACTGTATTTATTGTATTGTGAACACCCGTGCCATATACGAAATACAGCGCATTGTGCCAAAGAGTTTTTATTTCTTGCGTTTGCGAAATTCGTCCAATGAAACAACGCGCCCTGTATCAGGAATTGTATCGCCATTTCCGTCCAATGGTAATTCTATATCATTATCTGGCGCCGATTGTTCAGGGCGTTGATGAAACGATAACATAAAGTCAACCGATGGATCTTTGAATTCCACCAATGCAGAAAACGGAACGCGTATAAAAAACGGCCGACCATCAAATGTCAATTGCACCCCAAATTCTTTTTCTGATACATGCAGGTTATTGTATGAATACTGTAACACAATCGTCATAATATCAGGATAGCGTATACGCAGGAAATCGGGCAACACAACCCCCGCGTCATGTGTGCGAAATGTTATATAGAAATGCATCCCATCGCCAAGTCCGTTTATCTGGGCGTGCACCAACGCTTCGCGTACAACGGACTTCAGTGCATTGTCCAATAATAATTGATAATCTATTTTTGCCATTTTTTACATCCTTGCGATTACAGTATATTATTTATTTTGCCATCAACGCAAGCAACAAATGTTGCGTCATCAATATCTTGGAATACATCCGAATTCAACCCCGTTGCCCACACCTGGGCATTGACCCGCCCAAGTTGTTCAAATAAATTTCGTCGTGCATTCGAATCCAGATGCGCAGCGGCTTCGTCCAGTAAAATTATTGGACGTGCCCCTGTTTTGGTGTATATCAACTTTGCATGCGCCAGTATCAATTCAATCAGTGTCGTTTTTTGCTGGCCTGTGCTGGTCAAAGCCACAGGCAGATTTAACTTGTTATTAAAAACACCAAAGTCTGATTTATTCACACCATCAATGACCATTTTGTCGTTTGTTAAACATCGATTGGATTTCAGATATGCCATATATTCGCGTTCCGCCACCGCGGCGTTTTGCTGGATTATCATTGATTCAATCAGCCCATCAACCGACACCGCCGCATTTTCCATCATAAAATTTAATTCGCCGGCATATTGAATGCGCGCCGCGGCAATCGCCGTTGCCGTTGCGGCAATTTGTTCGTCTAACGCGTCCAGCCAATTAGAATCTGCACCAATTTTCAATGCGCCTGCGCGTTCAGTCATCAATTTAGTATGTCGTGCAATACGGCCCGAATGTGCCGAATCAAAACTTGCCGCCAATCTGTCGAAAAATGCGCGCCGTTCGGTCGCCCCATCAATAAAAATACGATCTTCGCGTGGGGTCAACCACACAATGCGTAATTTGCGCGCTAAATCCGACAAAGGTGTGTTATCGCCGTCAATTTTTGCGTGCCGATTCGTATCACCTGAATTAAAGTACACACACACAACACTTTCGTCATTCAGTTCTGCAAATACCGAAAAACCCCCATCGCCATCGAATCGCGCAATATCTGTCATTGGTGCACCCCGCATTCCACGGTCACCCGATAACATGGATACTGCTTCGATAATCGCAGTTTTCCCCGCGCCATTTGGACCAGTTATGATAATGTTCCGCCGTCCCGCCGTCGTTATGCGTGCCGCAATATGGTTTCGAAAATTTGTCAGTGTCAGACTTTTAATCATATTGAATTCTGTTCAAACCGAATGGTAAAAATTTTATCAATTTTTTGCAAGAATAAAAGCGGTATGCACCGCTTTTGAATCTGGAGGCTTGGGTCGGAATCGAACCGGCATACAAGGATTTGCAGTCCTCTGCATAACCACTCTGCCACCAAGCCATGTGACTGACCATACAATCCTAGCAAAAAAAATTTATTTTTCAATATAAAAAATGTATAATTGCAAATGTCGGAAATACGCAAAAGAATGAAGATTACAAAGTTATCTTTGGTTTTGCCTTTGTTGCCAGTAATTGCAAATGCCGACGATGATTGTATGTCCAGGAAAACAGTCCCAGATACAGTAATGGATTTACAATCGGTTATTGAAATGGGACTGTGTCGAAATCCTGATACTGCATCTGGGTATTATTCACTGCAATCGGCGCGATATAATAAAAATGCTGGGTATGCCAGTTATCTGCCGTCAGTAAACGCGTCGGCAAATATGGGTAAAAACTATCAATCCAGCGATTGGTCTGATTGGCAATATGGTGCATCATTGTCGGCGTCATATTTAGTTTTTGATTTTGGCAAAAGATTGGCAGATTTGAATCAATTATCATCTGTTTGGCGTGCAACAGGATTTGATTATGATGATCGCGTACAAAACTATGTATACAGCGTAATTGGTGCGTATTACGCATTGTTAAATGCCGATGCAGATGTTTTGTCTGCGCGGTCACTGCGAACAGTTGCACAAACCGCATTAGATACCGCAAACAAGAAATTCCACGCCGGGGTCGTTGCGCGCGCAGATGTGCTGCGCGCAGAAACAACATTAGCAAGTCGCAATCTGGATTTAGAACGCGCAAATAATAATCGTGAAGTTGCAAAAGGCGCGTTGCTGACGAAACTTTCGTTTCCTGCGAATCAATCGATAACGATTGCCGATATGCATGACGATTTCGGTTCGCCACGCGAAAACCGCAGTATTGATGAATTGATAGAATTTGCACGAAAACACCGTCCCGACCTTTTGCGTGCATCAGCAAACAAAGACGCAGCATGGCATCGGCGTAACAGTGCATTTTTGAAAAACTTGCCAAGTATCAGTGCAACAGGTTCGCTTTCATGGGACGATAATACTATACAATATGCCGATTACGGATTAAAACACACCAGTGCCGCCATCGGTATTCGGGCGACTATGCCGATTTTTGCGGGTTTCGCAAATATGTATAATGTGCGCAGCGCAACCGCATTATATGACAGCGCGACCGAAAACCTGCGCAGTGCGCGTGATAATGCGATGCTTGATATCTTTACGGCGTACCAAAATTACAAAACTGCGCAAACTGTGCTGACGCAAACAGAAACGCTATTAAAATCTGCAACCGAATCAGAACGGGTCACCGCAGGAATGTATCGTGTTGGTCGTGCCACGATGCTGGATTGGCAAACCGCGCAATCTGAATTGGTGTCCGCACAAAAGCAGAATAATGCTGCAAAGTATGATTTATTTGTTAAACGTGCCGCACTGGCACTGGCAATCGGTGATATAAAATCAGAATTAGAAAAGGATAAATAATGCCGGAAAATATCGAACAAAAACATTCGTTTATTCATCGATTGTTTGGTTGGTTGTGGCGACACAAATGGTGGTCTGGAACGATTTTGATTGTTTTAATGGCGGGTGGCATTTGGTGGTACTTTGCGTCACGCGGACCGAAAATCGAATATGTAACTGTGAACATTTCACGTGGTGATATACGCCAGGTTGTAACCGCAACCGGGGAAATCAATCCTGTAAATACTATCAGTGTCGGTTCCCAGGTGTCGGGTACAATCGAAGATATTTTTGTTGATTATAATTCGCATGTCAACAAGGGCGATTTGTTGTTAAAGATTGAACCGTCGGTATTACAGGCGACCGTTGATGAATCTATGGCGGCACTGGACAGCGCGAAATCACAATTAAACCTTGCCAAGAATGATTATGAACGCAACAAAACACTGTATGATTCAGGCTATATCGCGCGCGCAGAAATGGAGCAATCGCAAACCACATACGAACAGGCAATTCAATCTGTAAAACGCGCACAATCGCAATATGAACGCGCAGTCACCAATCTTGGCTATGCGACGATTACATCGCCTGTGGATGGCACAGTCATATCACGCAAAGTCGATAAAGGACAAACAGTTGCGGCATCGTTTCAAACACCCGACTTGTTCGAAATCGCCGAAGATTTAACAAAAATGCAGATTGAAACCGCTGTATCCGAAGCAGATATTGGTGTTATAAAAGAAGGTCAAAATGTGACATTTACTGTCGATGCATATCCGCAAAAGAAATTTAACGGCGTTGTGCGCCAGATTCGTCTGTCGCCAACAACAACATCAAATGTTGTTGTATACACCGTGGTTATTGATGTTGATAATTCCGACCTGCATTTAATGCCAGGTATGACCGCATTCGTAACGATACTGATTGCGGAAGCCCACGATGTATGGAAAACGCAAAATTCGGCATTTTTGGTGCGAAACTTTCAAAACATAATACCAAATGCACCAAAAGATATAACCCCCGAAAACCATATGGCAATTATGCGGGACAAAGATATTGTATACATTACATATACCAAAGGGCTGGCAACCCCAACCGAAACCCAAATTGTGTCCGATGAAATCAAACCAAATGACAAAGTTATTGTTGGGCGTGTCGGACAATCAAAAAGTTCGGCGGCAACGGCGGCGCGTCGTCGTGGACCGATGTAAAACGGGGTGCGTATGAAACAAATTGAAAACATTATTTCAATGAACAAAATTTGCAAAAGTTTTCCACTGGCAATCGGTGGCGCACAACAGGTTTTGTTTGATGTGACTTTCGATATAAATGCCGGTGAATTTGTTGCGATTATGGGGCCATCGGGGTCTGGAAAATCAACATGCATGAATATCATAGGCGCGCTGGATACGCCGACATCTGGCGTATACACGCTTTATGGTACGAATATCGCGAATATGACGAATGATGAATTGGCCACAATTCGGAATGAATATATTGGCTTTGTGTTCCAGAATTTTAATTTATTACCGAAACGCACTGTGTTGGACAATGTGATGTTGCCATTGATGTATCGTGGTATGTCGCCCGATGACCGCATTATTCGGTCGCGTGAAATGCTGCGACGCGTAGGCCTTGAAAAATTCGAAACATATTTGCCGCCCCAGTTATCGGGTGGAATGAAACAGCGTGTCGCGATTGCGCGTGCATTGGCGGGTAATCCAAAACTTATCTTGGCAGATGAACCCACAGGTGCGCTGGATTCAACTATGGGAAACGAGATTTTAAGGTTTTTTAAGCAACTGAACCGCGATATGGGCATCACCATCATTATGATAACCCACGAATTTGAAATTGCTGGCTATGCGAACAGACTGATACACATATATGACGGGCGCATAAACTATGATGGTAAAATCCCGACCAGTGAAGACGCACTGAATAAAAAGACCGAGAAAAAGGCACGAAAATGACCTTGAATGATATTTTAAAAGAATCATGGCTGTCAATCAGTGGTAATAAAATTCGTTCGTTCCTGACGGTGCTGGGGATTATTATTGGCGTGATGGCGGTTGTGATAATGGTTGCGGTTGGCGAAACGGTCCAGAAAGAAATCACCGACCAATTTTCATCACTGGGCACCAATACAATCGTTATTCGTGCGGGTGCGGCACAAATTGGTGGTGTGCGCAGTGGCAACCGCCAAACACTGACAACCGATGATGCAGCGGTTATTGCAAAGTTGCCCGATGTCGCGGCTGTATCACCCGTCCAGGTCGCCGGTGCCCAGGTTGTATATGGTAATAAAAATTGGTCGACATCAATGATTGGTGCATATCCCGATTACACAACTGTCCAGACCATTGATATGGAATATGGCGCGTTTTTTGATGATATTGCTGTTCGTAATGCATCTACTTATGCGGTAATTGGCCCCAAAACCGCCGCAGAACTGGGGATGGATAAAAATCCTGTGGGCGAAGTAATTCGCATTCAAAATGTTCCCTTTGTAATTATTGGTGTTCCAAAAGAACGTGGCGATTCTGCTATGGGGTCTAATGACGATATGGTTATGATACCTGTCACGACATTAAAAAAACGTCTGCAAGGCAGTCGTTTCCCAAATGCAGTCAGTATGATAGCATTAAAATTATTCCAAGATGCGGATAATTCGGTTGTTATTGACCAGATATCCGCCCTGCTCCGTGACCGACACAGATTAAAACCTGGCGACGAAGACGATTTTCAAATTATGGATATGAAGCAAATATTGGAAACTATGACAACGGTAACAGGATATTTAAAATTGTTGTTGATTGCTATTGCGGCGGTATCTTTATTGGTTGGTGCAATCGGCATTATGAATATGATGCTGGTATCGGTTGCTGAACGCACACGCGAAATTGGAATTCGCAAAGCAATCGGTGCACGCGAAAGCAACATCATCATCCAATTTTTGGCGGAATCCATTATGATTTCATTTATTGGTTCGATGATAGGCCTTGTGATTGGGGTCGGGCTGGCCCAGGGGGTGGGACGGTTTATATTGGGATATCATGTTCCATTCAGTTTATGGCCTGTGGTATTGTCTATATCAGTGGCGGTTGTTGTCGGATTAGCATCGGGTGTTATGCCGGCAATCAAAGCGGCCAAATTGAACCCAATCGACAGTTTAAGATATGAATAAAAAACTATACAAAAAAGACCGACTTTGCCGGTCTTTTTGTGCGTTTTATTTTGATAGTTTCTGCGCCATATTGTACAACAACGGTGCGTCCACTTTTAACTTTTTTGCACACTTATTCAATGCGTCAAGCGCGGATAAACCCTCGACTGTGCCCACAGGCTTTTCACCACGCGCTAACGCCATACCACCCGAAAAATTACGACTGGTCTGTGATGTTGCGGTCAATAATAAATCGCCAACACCGCACAGGTCGGAAAATGTTTCCAATTTTGCACCCCTTTTCAAACCTATTTTTATAATCTCGCGCCATGCGATTGACATGTTCAATGCTGTTTCGTTTTCACCCGCGCCTTTTACTGTGCTGTATCCCCCAATCAGTGCGACCGCGTTTTTCCCAACACCACATATTTCTGTGCCAATTATGTCGCGTGTCGGGCTGATGTACATCTTGTTGAATATCTGGTGCCCAATCTTTTGAATTTTGCGCCCGCCCGCCAATGTTGAACCGGTGGGCACGCCATGTGCGACTTCGCCTGCGAATTGGGGCCCCGAAAGCACACCAATATTTTGTTTGCGTGGTTTTATCGTTTCGGCCAATACTTCGGTCATAAACTTTCCTGTCTTGGGTTCTGCGCCTTTGGTGCAAATTATAATCGGTTGATTATTATAGAATGCATTAAATACCATCATTGTGTCGCGGAAAAAAGCCGCCGGTGTCACCGCAATCCACACATCGCAGAAACGAATATCTGTCATACTTTGTGTAATCTGCACATTGTCGGGCAATTTCAGCCCGTCAAAGTGCGCATATTCGCCATCAAATGACCACAGAACGACATTATTCCCACCACGTGCAATCACATGTGCCAGTCCTGTTCCCCATGCGCCTGCGCCGATAATTCCTGTTTTCATTTTATTTTCCTTATTTTCTTTTTTATCTTTGGTATAACACTTAATCCATCGTTTGCCAGTTCAATTGCGCGATTGTACGATTCGCGTGCCATCTGTTTATCGCCCCGCGCCAGATACGCATCCCCAAGGTGTTCAAACAATGACGAACAATTGTTTGCGTTGGCACCAACACGTTCCAGAATATTGAACGCGGCGTCTGCACCTTCGCGGGCGTTTATCACAACCGCCAATGTATCCCATGTGACAGTATCGGTTGGATTCTCTTTTACCATCGTCAACGCGAATTTATAGGCATTATCCAACTCGCGTCCCTGGGCAACCCAGATTCGTGATTGAATCGCCAATATTTCACCGTCTACATCATTGAATATTTTTGCTGCACTGTGTATATCAGCCTGGGCGCGTTTTGTGTCATCAAATAACAGATAAACCAATGCGCGCCGTTTCAGTAAATATGCCCTGCCCTGGTCTGATATGTTTTTGTTGTCGATTGCGCGATTGATTGTGCGTAACGCGATTCTTTTATCGCCGTTGGCTGTGTGACGTGCGACGACTTTATTCAACGCAGGAATAAACAGCGGTTCGCGACGCAGAATTCGTTCCATTGTGCGTCCCGAATTATCGGCATCCGCAATTTGCATTTGTCCGAACAAGTAAAACGGATTATCTGAATCTATATTGTTAAAAAACTTTGCATAATCGCCACCAAAATTCACAAAAAACTGTCCGATATAGTAATCCGTTGTATTTTTAAAAAACGGCGTTTCTGGACCGATTATTTGCGCAAAACGCAGCATTAAAACCGACAGGTCAGAATACATTATGATTTTGGTATGCGAAACATTCTGGACAAGATTGAACGCCAGTGCATTTTTATATCCGTGATACATTTCCCAATTGGGTATATCGTTATATTCGGCCATAAACATTCCGCCTGGCACAGATGAAAATTTTTGCCGCAAATCGGATGCATTGACATCCAGGTTATGCGCCGTATAGAACGACATCAGGTACAAATAATCATTTATATTTAAAAATTCTGGATCGACATCTGTAAACGCGGCGACGGCTTTGTCTATATCGCCCTGCTCTGCATAAACTTGCCCGCGCAAGAATGCACGCCACGATGAATTTGATTCCAGTGTATCAATATACTTTAATGTTTCGGTGATTCGATTTTTTGCAACGCCCGACCAAATGCGAAATGGTGCATAAAGCGCAGATTTATCGTTTTTATGCCGATTGTAAACATCATCCCATTTGTTGTTTTGGACAAGATGCGCGTCATAAATTATTCGCAACGCAGGATTTTTATCGTCTACAATTTTTTCAATATCAGCGGAAATTTTTCCGCCAAGAAATTCGGCAATACACCGTGTGTTGCGCACCGTTTCATAGTTTACATCGTCGAATTCGCGAATAAATTTATCGGCAGAATCGAAATCGTTGGCATATATTGCATGCTGGGTCGCCAAATACGCACCATATTTTGATGTAATTTCGCGGGGTTCGTCGTGCGTTTTAATGCCGTGCATATCGTACAAATGCACCCCCGCCATAACCAATATGGCAAAGAAAATTATATAAAATAAAGTTTTTCGTTTTAACATTTGTGAACTTATGTTACAATAAGAATATGAATAGTAAAGAAAAATTTGCAAAATATGCCGATATTCTGCGCGACTGGTCCGCGCGGATGAACTTGGTGGCGCCAAGTACATTGGCCGACATTGAAAACCGTCACTTTGCCGATTCTGCACAACTGGCCGATGTTTTGCCACGGGATGTTGAAATAATCGATTTAGGCAGTGGTGCGGGTTTCCCGGGTGTAGTGTTGGCGATTTTGGGTTGGAAAGTGACCTGCATTGAATCTATCGGCAAAAAGGTCGCGTTTTTGGATACGGTTCGTTCGGCATTAGGTTTAAGTAATTTAACAATTTTTCACGGCAGGGTTGAACACTTTTTTCCGGCTTTTTTGATAAAAAATAACAAAAAAGCCGGGAAATTTGTTATCACTGCGCGCGCGTTTGCACCATTGACTAGAATTCTGGATTATGTAAATGCAATAAATTGCCGGCTTTTTCTGCTAAAAGGCCGGGAAATTGAAAACGAAATTGCGATCGCAAAACAGAAATATCAATTTGATTATAAACTTGTTCCGTCAAAGACTGGCGACGGATTTATAACCATTATCGATTTTGGCCGGTAATTTCATATGAAATAAATCATAACATATTGATTTTACTATATTTTTTGATTTATGCGTTTTTATTTCATATGAAATTATTCATAATGTATTGAAATTACAGACTTTTTTAATTCTTAAAAATCTTGCTTGACCGATGTTTTTTTATGTTTTATAATTCTGGCGAAAAGAAAGGAAGTGTAATATGACAGAAATAATCGCGTTTGCAAATCAAAAGGGTGGTGTCGGTAAAACAACGACTGCGATAAATTTGGGTGCGTCGTTGGCGGCGATAAAAAAACGGGTTTTATTGATTGATTTGGATTCCCAGGGGAATGCGGGCACAGGGCTTGGGTTTGTGCGTTCATCGCATACGCAAAGTGTCTATGGTGTTTTGATGGGGACCGACAGTGCGGCAAACAACATTTTGTCTACGGCGGTGCCGGGTTTGCATATATTGCCGTCGACCCAGGCGTTGGCGGGTGCAGCGGTTGAATTATTAGATATGGAAAATCGCGAATATCGCCTGCGTGACGCACTAAAGCCGATAATGGAACATTACGATTACATTTTGCTGGATTGCCCCCCTGCTCTGGATTATGTGACATTGAATGCGTTGACGACGGCAAATCATGTGATTATACCGTTGCAGTGCGAATTTTTCTCGCTAGAAGGGGTTTTGCATCTTATCAACAGTATCAAAGGTGTTCGCCAGAAATGGAACCCGAATTTGGATGTTTTGGGGGTTGTTTTAACTATGTATGATCGGCGCTATGGTATGACGCGCGATGTTGAAAATAATGTTCGGGCGACATTTGGTGACAAAGTATTTAAAACGGTCATTCCGCGTAATGTTCGCGTTGCCGAAGCACCCAGCCACGGCAAGCCTGCGCTATTTTATGACTTTCATTCGACCGGCGCCCAGGCATACTTGCGCGTTGCGACCGAGGTTGTGGAAAAATTAGAAAAGGGGAAATAAAATGTCAAAATTTGGACTTGGACGAAATTTAGATGATTTGCAGAATGAAATTGGTGTTGCACCCGATATTTCGATATTGTCGGGAACCGAACGTGTTGTTGTGCGGCAAATTCCACTGGCACAGATTGGCGTAAATCCTGACCAGCCGCGAAAAACATTTAATCAATCAGATTTAGATGATTTGGCGGCATCCATTCGTGAAAAGGGGGTCTTGACACCAATATTGCTGCGCACAGTTAAAAATCGGCCGTATGCGTATGAAATTGTCGCAGGCGAACGGCGATATCGCGCCAGTAAAATGGCCGGACTGAATGAAATACCGGCGTTTATCAAGAACCTTGGTGATGATAACGCGATGGAAATCGCATTGATTGAAAATGTACAACGCGAAAACTTGAATCCAATAGAAGAGGCGGCGGGCTATGTAAACTTGATGAACAAATGCAAGTACACTATGGACGATGTATCGCGTTTAATTGGCAAATCGGAAAGTTATATTCGGAATCTGATACGGTTAAACGCGTTGCCAGAATCGGTCAAAAAGATGGTAGAGCAGGGCGAAATATCGGCGTCGCATGCGCGCACTATCGTGGTTGCAGAAAACCCCGAGGAATTGGCGCGTGAAATTGTTAAAAACAAAATGTCGGTTGCCGATACCGAAAAGCGCGTAAAGCGTGTTGCACGTTCGACAAAAACGCGCAAATTTACCGATAGCACCATGGATGCAGAATCTGTCACAGAAATGACGCGACGCATCGGTCGGGTATTGATGTCGCGGGTAAAAATTACCGAACGACGCGGTGGGGCAGGGCAGATTGTTATTTCATTTAACACCCGCGCACATTTAAATGAAATAGTTGACAAAATTGCCGGCAAAAACGCATAAAATTATTAAAAAAGCCGGCAAACTTGACAAAAACGGTTGTCGCGTCATCCCGATGTAAATCGGGGGCTCTTTAGTCTTACTGTACCCACAGAGCCCCCGTGTCAAAACACGGGATGACGAGATTTTTGTCGGTGTTTTTGCACGTCTTGTTATTTTCGTCCTTGGGATTGTAAAACGTCCTGTTGCATTTGTTGCGCGTGTCTGTGTCGTTGTGAATTTCGTTCCATTTCGTCCAGTTTCGCATTCACCGCACGTTTTAATCGTTCCATGCCACGCTTGGAGTGGAATTTGGCAACTTGTTCATAATTACCTGTTTTCGGGTTTATAAAGAACACAGATGCTTCATGACCGCCGTTCGCTATGGTTGCCGTTGGATTATTGGTAAAATTGTAAAGAAACACAATATGACTGTCATCAATGTTTATAACTTTGCCTGCTTTGTTGATAAGACCTTTTATTAATGCGCTTTTATCTTTTGTTATATCCGTTGTACGAAAATCGACGATTCGTGATTCGTGGATTATTTTTTCAATTGCCTGAATTTCTTCTTCTTCAACGGTTTCTTCGGCGTTATCAACAGCGTCCTGTTCCTTTTGCGCACGAATTGCTGCAGCTCTGTTTTCTATTGATTTTTGTTCGTTCTTTTTACGTTCTTCGGCGTGTGCTTTTGCCGCCTCGTGTTTTTTGTAGGTGTTGATAACCGATTTTACACCATCCGAAACCAGGGCCCCAATACCGACAATCGCAAGAACAGGGGAAGACAACACAAACTTTTCTAATGCTATTGGTGTTGCTTTGTATTTGGTTTCTATACCTGCCACCTCAAGTGGAAATTGTGCCATTTCATTAAGGTCGCCTTCGAAATACTTAAGAGATTTCAATCTTTGTTGAGCCTTTTTGTATTTTTCAAGTTTCTTTTGTCGATCTTCATTATCATTTGCTTGCGCTTTTTCAAATTTGTTCTTTTTAATCGCGGCATCCAACGCAAGTATGCCATGTGCAATAAGTGTCATTTCACAATCCTTTTGTTTTTTATTGAATTTATTGGTTGGAGCTTAAGAACAATCTGCATGAAACTGCGCGCCTTATTCAATATATTCAACGCACTCCAACCCAGGATTGTGGAGTTTCCATCTCTGGCGAGATGGCATGCAGATGGGGTTCTTATGCCCCGATACAGACAACCGTCCGTACCGCAGCAATTATAGCATACAGATAATAAAAAGTACATAAAAAAAAACGCCCAGATGGGCGTTTGATAGTTTCAACACTGGTAAATATTATTTAACAGTTGTTGTTGCGTTACGATTGAATTTCCAAACGTCTTCGCCTGTGCCTTTGACCAACGGACGTTCCTTACCATACGAAATGGTAGAGATACGGCGGGCATCGACACCTTCGTTAACGATGACTTTCTTTGCAGCGTTTGCACGACGTGCACCCAATGCAAGGTTGTATTCAGTTGAACCGCGTTCGTCGCAGTTACCGGCAATTTGGATTTTAACATCTTCATTTGCCTTTAAATACAGAGCCTGACCCATCAGGTTGTCTGCAGCCGCGTCAGAAATTTCCGCGGAATTAAACGCGAAAAATACGCGTTGGTTGTTGATATCTTCCGGCATTGTAACCTTGGAAGATCCGCATGCCGCCAGCAATCCAGCAGCACCAGCTAATAAAGCAAAGTTTTTTATTTTCATGAAAATACTCCCTTGAGTTTCTGTTACTCATGGTATAGTCTATACTAAATTAAAAAATAAATCAAGATAAAATCGGGGGCATAAATGCAAGATTTAATAAAAGATTTGGTAATGGCGGGTGTAAAGTGGGAATTATCCGACAATTCTGTGGGTTTTATGTCGGATTTGGCGGCGATAAAAGCGCCCGCGCGTACGCGTGTTTCGTCGGTTGTGCCACCAATTGCACCCATATCAACGGTTGATTTAGATACCGTCGCTGCGATGGCAACGCGCCCAACGACAATGGATTCGCTGTGCCGTATGATATCAGAATTTAATCATCCGCTGCGCGGTGGTGTTTCAAATGTTGTTATTCCGATGGCGGCGTCAAATCCAAATGGTCTGATGATTATTACAGATATTCCGTCCAGTGATGATGATGCGTCGGGGCACATTATGTCAGGCCGAGCAGGGGATTTGCTGGATAAAATGCTGAACGCAATCGGTATGTCACGGGACAGTGTATCGATTTCACCAATTTTGTTCTGGCGCACACCAGGTGGGCGGACGCCGACGCGGATAGAAATTGATTTATCCCGCCCGTTTTTGAATCGTTTTATTGAACTGACCGAACCGCGGATAATTTTAACGCTGGGCACATTGGCGGCGGCCGAGATATGCAGTGTTGATTTAATGCATAATCACGGTGCCGAGACAACCCTTGCGTCGGGTGCGCGTGCGTTTTCGATATATCATCCGAACTATTTGATGTTAAAGCCAAATGCCAAAGCCGATGTCTGGGCGGTTTTGCAGACTGTACAAAACTTGTTGAAAAATGCATAAAAATGTTTAATAATCGGCACATAAATATAAAAGGAGCGTAAAATTAAACCGCAAAATAATCGTGATAATCGGCGTGATATGGGGCCGCGTATAAACAATCGTATCGTTGCAAAGTCGGTCCAGGTCATTGGCAACGACGGACAAAATATGGGTGTTATGCAGACATCGGATGCATTGCAAATGGCAATGGATTTGGGCCTTGATTTGGTGGAATTAAATGCAACGGCCACACCACCAGTTGTCAAGATAATGGACTTTGGCAAATATAAATATGAACAGAAAAAACGCGCGTCCGAGGCCAAGAAAAAACAGAAAACCATCGAAATGAAAGAGGTCTGGATAAAGCCGTTTATCGAAGAAAACGATTTACAGATAAAATTGAAAAAAGTTTTCGAATTTCTGGACGAAGGGAACAAAGTTAAAATTGCGGTAATGACGCACGGTTCTAAACGCATATTGGCGATGGGCAAAGATGCTGTGCCGGGTTTGTTTGCACATGTTGTCGAATTGATTGGCGAACGCGGCACATTGGAAAGTCGTTCTAAACCCGATGAACGAACAAAGTCAATTGTAATCGCACCAACAAAATAACGATAGTGGTTAGTGGGCAGTGTAAGTGGTTAGTGTGCAGTGTAAGTGGTTAGTAAAATCTGGAACAGCCCCACAATTACGAAATTATTCCAGAATCCCCTAACCACTATCCACTAACCACTAACACTCACCACTAACCACTATCCACTAACCACTCCCCACTTTTTTACTTTTTTTTTACTTGCATCTGTGATATAATAAAGCGATACCAAAAGGGGATCGAGAATGAAATTTTTAACAACATTTATTGGATTTTTACCTGTTTTATGTGCGATTCAGCCATCGTTTGCTGACCTGCGTGCGGGTGGCGCGCGCGTGTCTGTGGCGTCGGGTCGTGGGTCGGTTGCGTCGGCATCAGATATTGCATCGGCGGCGGCATCGCGTCGTATTCCGACGATGATTTCTGCGACGACATTGACATCGACGGCGGTCACTGGCACAACGACGACCGATTCGTCATTGATGTCAGAGCGCGAATGCGTTGACGCGTACACTGAATGCATCCGTGACCCCGAGGTTTGCGGTTCGGAATTCGAAGAATGCACGACATCGGAATTGTTCTATGCACAAAAGCCAAAGTGCAACAGTGTCTTGCTGCAATGCTCTTCGGCGGGCATCAATACCCTTTTTGGCACGTCCAGCACGGCAAATCTGGCAACGAAAAATTCTAATGGCGAATATGTGTACCCATCGGCGGCCAGTGTCCTTGGCCAGTTTATCGAGGCAGGCGCAATCAACAACCGTTTGGATACATCGACATGTGTTAAACGCTATACATCGTGTTTAAAGAAAGAAAATGTTTGTGGCAATGATTTTGAACTTTGCACAACGAATACAGAATTTAAAAAGCAGAAATTATTTTGTGAATCTACATTGGCGCGTTGCCAAGAAGATGGATTAAAAGAATTGTTTGGATCGGCAAATACATCGGCAAACCCAACATCGGCAAGTCGCCTTGGCATATTGATAAAAGAGGGTGGCGATTTGGCGGCGACGAATGCCGTTGCAACATGCTACAAGGTTGTTGATCAATGCTTCCTTGGCGCGTGCAGTGAAAACCCATACAAATGTATTGTTGATTCCAGTTCGATTATTTCAAACATAACCGATGCGATTAACGAAGGGCGAACACTGACGACGGAACAGGTCACAGCAATCGCGGATGCGCGCACATCGGCCCAGGTTGCAGGCTATATTCGCAATACATGCCTTGATACAATCGGTGGTAATAAATATTGCTATGCGACATTCCTTGGTGGCGGCAAAATGCCGACGGCATCGCAACTGCGCGACGAAGATAACCGCGACGAAGTCTATGCCGAGGCATATTCTGCGCGTATGAATGCATCTATGCGCGAAAAGATTTCGCAAATCGCCGACAAATTCGATAAAAAAACCAAAGATAAATGCGTCGATACAATTATGTCATGTGCGATGCGTTCATGCGGCAGTGGTCTTGGCTCGGCATGTTACCAGTTAGTATTTAAAAACGGCGCGCGTGCTGATTTAGGCGGCACAATCAACGGCGACACAACCTATCAAGAAATTAAAACGGGTTGTGAAGCCATCGTGAACACCGACGCAAATTGCCAATACGCCGCGTCATCGGCCAATGCGACAACATATAACTATAACTATGCAGAATTGGGCGCGTTTGGCACATTGTTCCCCGAAGATACCAGCAAAGACCCATTGGGTGTTGTTGCGCGTCTGAATGGTTCGTTGATGGAAAACTATAACGATGCGGCGATTGAAAGAATGGCAAAAGAATGCAAAACCACCGCGGTCAGTTGCATCCGTTCCCTGTGCGGCACCGATTTTGTAAATTGCTATCGTACGCGTACCGATGTTATGGCGGACACCTATGATACAGGAAACGCGAATTTTGATAAAAGTATGAATAAACTTGGTGGTGTTTTGGACTTTAACATTGTTCGCGGGCTGTGTGTGAATACGGTCAAAGATGCAGATACCTGTGACGAACATTTGAAAATTCAAATGGTAAAGAATTACACTGGCACAAATGGGAAAACCGGTTGGGGTGATAAAACATCTGTGCGTGACGCGTGGGTTGACGCAGTAAAGGACGGCTATAAACAGACCGATTCTGCGGATACGCGCGTATTGATGGGCTGTATGGTGAAAAAAGGCACATCAAATGAATGTGACACAAAGGCGGGCAATCCGAACTTGGTCGAAGATTGTGGCTATGTCGATGACCAGGGATGCGTGTACAGTGAAGAATACTATATAACCGAAACCGATTATCAATTCACAATGTCGGTTGACACATTGTTCCAGGAAGTCTTGGGCGATATCGAAAAAGAAGCCCAGGCAAAGTACAATGCAAAACTGACGGCGGAACAACATATGTGTATCGATGCAAATTCGGGTGGATTGATGGGCGCACGTGAAATGTCGGGCACATATATGTGGGTGAAATTAAAGAGCAAACGCATACCAAAGAATTACAGCACTGCGGGTTTGAAAGTAAATGACTTTGTGGCAAGTAATGATTTGTACGGTTCGTTCTGTCGCGCCCGTGTCACAATCCAATCGGATGACCCAGATATCCAATCTGCGTTGCAAAGCAAGAACCAGAATTGGTCCACTGCGTACTTTGCAGTTGGCGATGTATTCACCTGTGGTTCGTGGATACCGCAAGAACAACTGGAAAAGATTGCAAAGAAAGTTGCATGCAAAAAGGCTGTTTCGGCTGGCACATTGCCATCTGGCACAGATTGCAACAATGCGGATGTTGAAAACATCGGGTTGACCACAGGCCAGAAATGGGCAACCGCCGCAGCGGCAATCGGCGGCGCAGGCCTTGGCGGCGTTGGTATGGATTTGTTACAGACCAAAACAGGTTTGGGTGGGTTGGTCACCACACGCGAAACAACAACAAGTGAACAACGTGAAATGAGCGTTTACATAGAGAGTATTGACAATGAGTATAAAAAACATTGTGCTTCAGATGTTGTTGACAAAAGTAACAAGTGTGGTGGTGACGGCAAATGCTTTACAGCTAGCACTCACTGGGTCGGTTCTAATATGATACGAACGTTTGATTTTAAAGATAAAGATGGTAAAAACGCATATACCTGTCAAAATTTGTTAGACGAGCAAGAGCAAATGGCCAAATTGGTGGGAATTGATGCAACAACTGGTAAGCAAAGTGGTAACTGGTGGCAGAAATATGGTAAACGTGCGGTTGTTGATACCGTTGGTGCGACGGCACTTGGGTTGACTGGTGGGTTCGCGGTTGCGAATAATGTCAAAGCGTCGAACCGTCAGCAGTTTACCGCCGACCAAGAAGCGTTTATGAAAAACATCGGTGACCATATCTATTGCTTTATCGGTTCAGATGAAGCCGGTACCTATGGCGATCTGATCGAAATCAGCATAGATTAGTGGTTAGTGATTAGTGGTTAGTACGGGTGCGGAATCGCACCCGTTTTTTATATTATTCCAGAGTGTAAACAACCCCGCCCTTGCGGCGGGGTCGACAAGCACGAGTGGCCAAACCACGAAGTGCGCGTCGGGGGCGGGTTTTCTGTTTTTTTTACCCGCCCCCGATTTGACCATCGCTGACGCTCGGTCTCATCGGCCCCGCCGCAAGGGCGGGGCTGTGGCCCCCCCCACAGGTTGTGACCTTGCCTTGTACCTTGGTCAATCGAAAAACATCTGGACAAACAGAAATTTATCATTTATGATTTATTCGCACTTGGGTGTTTAGCTCAGTTGGTTAGAGCGACTGCTTTACACGCAGTAGGTCAGGGGTTCGAGTCCCTTAACACCCACCATAATACAGACACACCGAAAAACCGACGATTGCCGTTGGTTTTTCTTTTTTTATTCTGTGTGTTGCATCATCGGCACACGGGGTAAAAATATCTTGTTATGTTGCCTAATTCCCACTTGAAATTTAATATATGTCTGCTATCCTGTACGGAAAAGGAAAGATGCTATGGACGGCAATTATACAGTTCTGGCGCGAAAGTATCGCAGTCAAGATTTTCAATCCCTGATTGGCCAGGATGTTTTAGTAAAAACCCTGACCACCGCAATTAAAACAGGGCGCATCGCGCACGCGTATATTTTTACAGGTATTCGGGGAACTGGGAAAACCAGTACTGCGCGTATATTGGCCAAAGCATTAAATTGCTTGTCATCGGACGGACCAACGGCGACGCCGTGTGGTACATGTGAAAACTGTCGCGCGATTGCGGCGGGGCAACATATAGATGTGTTGGAAATCGACGCTGCGTCGCACACAGGCGTGGACAATATGCGCGAAATCTTGGACGCGGCCCAGTATCGACCAACAAATGGCCGATACAAAGTCTATATAATCGACGAAGTCCATATGCTGTCGTCCAGTGCATTTAATGCGCTGTTAAAGACACTGGAAGAGCCACCTGCACATGTTATTTTTATTTTGGCAACAACCGAAATTCGCAAGGTGCCTGTGACGATTCTGTCACGGTGCCAACGTTTCGACCTTGCGCGTGTGCCAGTAGAGACATTAAAGAAACACTTTGCGTGGATTGCCGACCAAGAAAAGGTTGAATTGTCCGATGCAGCGAATGAATTACTGGCGCGGGCGGCCGATGGTTCGGTGCGTGATGGGTTGTCGTTGTTGGACCAGGCGATTGCCCAGACGGGTGGTCATGTGGACGAATCGGCGGTTATGGATATGCTGAAACGCGCAGACCGTGGCGTAGTTGTTGACTTTATGCAGACGATATTATCGGGAAATGTCGCAACGGCCTTGACCAAAGCGGACGAGATTTATACTAATGGCGCCGATTTAACAATGCTGGTCACGGATATGATGGAATGGACGCATTGGGCGACGCGTATGCACCCTGTGTTGCGTTCTGGAAATATTGGAAACATACCCTATACCGCAGACCAACGCGAACGTATAAACGAAATAAACAAACATGTGTCGCTGAATACATTGTCCCGTATATGGCAGGTTATGGTTGCGTCTGTGCCCGAAATGGCGGCGTCGGCGAATCAAAAACAGTGTTTTGATATGTTGGTCATTCGTTTGATGCATATTGCCGATATGCCCTCTTTGCCCGAGATATTAAATAATTCAGAAAAAACGAAACCAACGGTGGCAAAACCTGAACCCGGGGCCGCAACCCCAGACAAGAAAGTGACGATTATTAAAACTGCATCGGATTTAGCCGATGCCCTTGCGGCGGCGCGTGAAATGATGATGTACGCGTACTTTACGAAAAATATAGAGGTTTCCCAGATAGCGGACCATCGTATATCGTACTTTGACCGTGGAAATGACGCCGATTTTCAACAGAAATTGGCAACTTGGTTGAATACCCAGACTGGGTCGAATTGGGAACTGGATAAAATTCAAGAATCGCATAACGATCAAACGGTTCGCGAAAGTGTGCGGGCGGATGCAGAATCCGACCCAATGGTTGCAGATGCGATGTCATTGTTCGAAAATGCGGAAATTGTTGGAATCGCAAAACAGTAAAACATAAAAAACGGGGGGAATAGAAATGAAATCTGAATACGGACGTTCGTTGATAGAGATAATTGGTGTGTTGGCGATAACTGGTGTTATGACGGCCAGTGCGATTGGCATCTATAATTCGATTCGACATAACCAGCATAATACGATTGCGACCGCCGAATTGCGCGAATTGGCCAAGAATGCAAAACTTTTGATGGGAATGCGTGGCGATTACACAGGCATTTCGGTTGATTATTTGATAAAGGCGGGCGCACTTCATTCTGATAAAGCACCGGCGGGTTCGTCTTGGTCTGTGGATGTTGGGACAGATCCTGCGACATTTGTAATCAGTTTGCATGGCCTGTCGCGTGCCGAATGTGATTTCTTTGCGACCACGGTGCCAAATTGGGCGACCGAGATGTTTGTAAACAAATACAGAATCGAAGATTCGGTCACATGCTATGCAAACGCCGATAACGATATATCATTCACAGTGCGATAAAAATGCGAAAAATATTGATTGTCTTTTTATTATTGTGTGGATGCGCGTCGTATCACAGCCCTGAACGCGCCACTTGGTCCACACACTTGCGCGGGGCCAGTTTTACCGATATGAACGCAACATCAATCGCTGCCAAGACACCAATATACCTTGGTGACGGTGGCCGCACAGTCCGCGACGCAATAGAAAATTCACCAAAAATGGAATATGGTGACCCCGAATCAAACACTGCGGCGATGTATGTAGGGTATATGAGTGCGCTGGAATCATCATTATATGATGCATTGCGTCGGCCGGGTTTGTCGGTCCAGCGCGCAGGTACAGATGTTGTCATTATAATGGTACGGGATGCGATTATGGAATTGAATGCACCAGATATATCGGATGTTGGCGATGAAAATCTGGCAACAATTGCGAAAATATTGAAAAAGTATGATGCGGCGTTTGTTGAAATTGCTGGGTACACAGATTCTATGCGCGATGCGAATGCGGCGCGTGCGTTTACATTGGATATGGCCCAGCGTGTTGGTGTCTATATGGCGTTGCATGGTATCAAGAATTCGCGTATGTTTATCGTTGGGCGCGGTTCCGCGCGACCAATCGCATCCCAGGATGAATGGGGTCGTCTGACGAATCGACGCATAGAAATAAGATTATCGCCCGTACGATAAAATTATTAGAAGTTTTGCTTTTATTTTTGTTTTTTTATTGCTATAGTCACCATGCTAACAAAACAACCAAAAGGAAGAAAAAAATGGAAAACAATCAAAAATCTGCTGGGAATACGGCAAAATATGTAAAATCTGGAATCATTGCGGCGATTGTCGTTGCGGTTGCCATCGTTGGTATATTTGCGATTGGCGGCTTTGGTGGCAAAAATGTCAGCGCAGACCAAGCAATCAGCAGCGTATCCAGTGAAGCAGCCAGTGGCGCCGATCTGCGCATAGCGGTCGTTCGTATGGATGCAATCCAGGGCGAAGCGAAAGCACTGCAAGACCTGCGCAAACAAAAAGAAAGTTACGAAAATAAATTGCGTGACCAACTGACAAAACAACAGAAAGATTTAGAAAAAGAAAAGGCCGATATTGAAAAGTCCCAGGATGTTTTATCGCGTGATGCATTACAACGTCGCGTCGTTGAATACCAGGGCAAAGTCGCACAACTGCAACGTGATTTGACTGAACGTGCCCAGGCGGTTGATGTCGCGTTTCAAAAGGCGCTGGCACAAATCCAGGAAAAACACCTTGACCCGATTATCGAAGCGATAATTGCAAAAAAGAATCTGTCGTTGGTAATTGATGGTCGTTTCGCGCGTACAGGTAAAAATGTTGCGAATCTGGACATCACATCTGATGTTATCGACGCATTGAACAAGAAAGTTTCATCGGTCAAAATGGATAAACCGAAAGGCTTTTAATATATCGTCGCTATATGAAAACAAAAAACGGCGCCCCGCGCCGTTTTTTTCATCACCCCACATTTGTTTCGTCACCCCGATTTCCCGCCGTCACCCCGATTTTCCGCCGTCACCCCGACGAAAGTCGGGGTCTCTGCAACACCGCAGAGATGCCGTCCGCCTGCGCGAAACGCTACGGCGCGACAGGTTTTTCAACGGCATGACGAGGAAAATTGGCAGGAATTTAAGATGTCCAATTTTATTTGCGCATAAACATCATTTTTTTGCTTGCGTGCGATTCGTGTTTTGTTCTAAGATAACAGCAAGGAAGGAAAAAATATGAAACAAAAATTAGTTTCGGGACTGGGAATTTTATTGGTTTTGCCTGCGTTTGCGGGCGCGCGTTTGCCGGCGGTAAATATGTCGGCGGGTGCGGTTTCTGCACGGGCGCAATACGGATTGCCAACACAAAGTATCAATGCAGTTGCCCAAGTGAACCAGCGCGAATCGGCCGCATCGGACACAGCACCCAGCGTTAAAAAGCGCGTTGTCGCACGCAATGCAACAAATACAACCGCAAAAAAAGCAAATGAAAAAATCACGGTTGCAGAATACCTGACACCGAATCGCCCAAGTTCGGATCTGTGGGCGAAAAATGATGCGCCACTGCGTATGCCACGCGCCGATGAATTTTCGGTTGTTGCGTCAAATGATATGTTACCCGAAGAAAATATTTCATCTGTGACGATTGCGCGGAATGATCTGGATGAAATTTCGTCGCATGTTTCGAATCTGGATTCGCAAATTGCGCATTTAATGGAAATGCAACGTCGTGCCGAAGAATCAACGCGCAACGCATCGCGCACAACGGTCGCGCGTAACGCCTATACGGCGGATTCCGCGGTTCAGCGCACGACGCGTGATGTCGAAAGTCGTCCAGAGCCGATTGCGCAAAATTTTGCAAAACCATCAATTCGCGAATCGGATGACGATGTTAAAATATCGCGTATCGTGGTCCCGCGTGATGAAGTGTCAAACAATGATGTGATTGTACGCAATGCGCGGACACCTGCAACGCAACAAATTCAAGATGTACGCGAAGATATGACAAAAATGTCACCGTCGGAATTGCGTCGCGCATTTCGTAAAACATTTTTATCCGAAAATAAACATCTGTCGACTTACCCGATTGATGACCGTTTCGATGTAGCAAGTGATTTGACTACATCAATCGAAGGATTCACATCGGCGCGCGATTTGTCCGAAGATTATGAACGTATACGCCCGTTGGAAATCAAGATTACTTTCCGCAATTCAGATTCTGCATTGTCGCGCGATAATTATAATTTGCTGTCTGAATATGCCGGCATTGTTGTCGCAAATCCAAAGCGTGCGATTCAGGTTGCAATACCTGCGTCGGCAACCGAAACATCGGATGGACGCAAATTGGCGGCGCGTCGGTTGGCGATTGTTGAACAGGTCTTGCGCGATACGGGGGTTGCAGAACAGCGCATCGTCCCAGTGTTGTCCGAACGCAATATCGAAGGCTTTGTTTTGCGGATTATTTCGAACGAACAATTCGAAACTTTGACCGAACAGACGCGCAATAAATATGGGCGTACAGTCGGCACAAAAACATATAAAAATATGACGTGGTAATTTACGGTGGCTGGGGTTTCTTGCACAAAACTGTTTAACAAATTTATCGAATTCTTGTTTCCTGCGTCGTGTCCAGTGTGTTCGGCACCTGTTGAAACGCATGGTGAACTGTGTGGTGATTGTTGGTCGTGCTTTGATTGGATTGATGGGCCACATTGTGCGTGCTGTGGGTATCCATTTCCCGATGATTATGAATCAGATTCCGAATCACTGTGCCCAGTGTGTGCAGCGGGCAAAAACGAATTAGACTGTGTTCGCGCTGCATGCCGATATGACGATATGTCGCGGTCGGTAATGTTGCCGTTCAAGCATGGTGGGCGGATAAAGTTTGCGCGTTTTATGTCGCATGCGATGATTTGGGCGTTGCGTGATGTTGATATTTCACCCGATTTAATTATGCCTGTGCCGTTGGCAAATCGGCGTCTGTTTCATCGTGGGTATAACCAGGCAACACTTCTGTCGCGTGAAATTGCGCGCGTGTACGACGCGCCGATTGACTTTGACAGTGTTCGCCGTAAATATCGACCAAATATGGGGCATAAAACGACCGCACAAAGGCGCGAGCATATTCGCGGTGTGTTTCGGGTCGCGCGTCCAGATAAAATACGTGGGCGGAAAATTTTACTGGTTGATGATGTTATGACATCAGGCGCAACATTTGATGAATTGGCGCGTGTGCTGCGACGCGCTGGCGCAGATGCAGTCTATGGCGTTGTATTCTGCCGCGTTGTGCGCGTGGATTAAAATATTATATGCGGGCTTGAATTTCATTTTCAATTTGATATCATTTTGTGAAAATAACCAAGGGATAAACCGATGAATATAGAACTGGGCAAAAACATAGCACCACGCGAAATAGAAAAACGCATCCAGGAATTTTGGGATTCTAATGATTTTTGGGCAAATGATGTAAATTCGTCAAAAAAATCGTTTTGCGTTATGATGCCACCACCAAATGTGACTGGCAATTTGCATATGGGACATGCGTTGGATAATGTTATGACCGATATCATTTGTCGGTATAAACGCATGTGTGGTTTTGATGTTCTGTGGCAACCTGGCACAGATCATGCGTCTATTGCGACCCAGTTGTTGGTTGAACGTGATTTATCAAAACGTGGTATAAATCCACATAGTTTATCGTTAAACGAGAAATTAGATTACGCGTGGAAATGGAAAGCCGACAAAGGTGGCCAGATTTTGAACCAGTTGCATATTCTGGGGGTGACACCAGTTTGGAAACGTGAAAGATTCACTATGGACGAAGGTTTGTCCCGCGCAGTTACAAAACTGTTTGTAAAAATGTATAACGAAGGTTTGATATATCGCGAAAAACGCCTTGTCAATTGGTGCCCAAAACAGCAAACATCTGTATCTGATTTAGAGGTTGAAACCCGCGAGGAACACGGAAAGTTTTATTATTTTAATTATCCATTGGTTGATGGCGGATTTGTTGAAATTGCGACTACGCGTCCCGAAACATTGTTTGGTGATGCGGCGATTGCGATTCACCCAGAAAATGAAAAATTAAAACACTTGATTGGTAAAAAGGCTATCATACCGTTGACCAATATTGAAATTCCGATTGTGGCGGATGAACATGCCGACCCAGAAAAGGGTACAGGTGCGGTGAAGATTACACCTGCACATGATTTCGACGATTATGAAGTTGGGCTGCGCCATAATTTAACCCCTGTTTGTATTTTGACCCCAGATGCCAAAATGATAAGTGCGGCACCCGTGCCAGAAAAATATTGGGGAATGGATCGCTATGCAGCACGTGCAGCCGTTATGGACGATATAGCGGCCGCAGGATTAGTAACCAAAACAGAAGATAAAATTATTCCGACCCCATATTCCCAGCGCGGTAATGTGCCGGTTGAACCAATGCTGACCACCCAGTGGTTCGTCGATGCAGAGAAATTGGCAAAACCAGTAATTGATGCGGTTGAAGCGGGCAAAGTACAATTCTTGCCAGATCATCGTTACAATTTATTTATGTCATGGATGAAAAATATACGTCCGTGGACAATTTCACGACAGTTATGGTGGGGACATCATATACCAGCCTGGTATGATGCAGATGGTAATGTATATGTCGCCGAAACCGAAGATGCGGCGATTAAACAATCGGGTGGAAAAACATTGACCCGTGACCCCGATGTATTGGATACATGGTTTTCATCTGGATTGTGGCCATTTTCAACATTGGGGTGGCCAGATGATACACCTGAATTAAAGCGGTATTACCCAACAGATTTACTTTATACCGCCGCTGATATTATATTTTTCTGGGTGGCGCGTATGATGATGATGGGAATTTATGTGATGGGTGATATTCCAATCAAAACATTAAATTTCCATGGATTGGTTCGCGACAGCAAAGGGCAAAAGATGTCCAAAACCAAAGGCAACGGCGTTGACCCATTGGATGCGGTTGAAAAATTTGGTTCGGATGCGTTGCGTTATTTTGTGTCCACTGCGCCAATTGGAACCGATATTCGTTACAGTGATGACGAAGTTAAACGTGGTTCTAAATTGCTCACTAAACTGTGGAATGCGGCGAAATATGTCTTGATGAATTTAACAGATTTTGAACCGACGGGAAATGCGCCATTGGTTGAAAAACGCCCCATAGAAGATCGTTGGATTCTGGCAGAGTTAAATAAAACGGTTGCCGAAGTACGAAAGAATATGGATAAGTACGACAGTTTTAATGCACGCAGTGCAATTGATACATTCTTTTATGATATGTTCTGTGATCAATATTTGGAATTCATAAAAGACCGTTTCTGGTCGCCGGAAAAGTACGGTGCTGAATCAAAATTATCGGCCCAGTGGACATTGTGGACAGTGTTGCGCGCAATAATCGGTCTGTATGCGCCGTTTATTCCGTTCTTGACCGAAGAATTGTGGCAAAAGATATATCAACCATACGAGGGCGGCAAAACACTGCATTTGACCGAATATCCAACCGTACGCGATGAATATGATACCGATGTTGCTGATATGCAATACGCGATTGACACGATTCATACTGTGCGCGGTCTGCGTACCGAGCGCAAGATTGGTAACGGTGCGAAACTGGAAACTCTGACTGTTTTGCGCGATGTACCTGAATCATTGTACGAATTGATAAAGTCCGCTGCGCGTGCAAATAATATTATTGTCGGCGATTCGGTCGACTTTGTCGTCGCACCAACCGAGGTAAAATAACATGTCCGATGCGAAATTGATTGTCAAACGTGAGTTATTGGCGTACCAGTGCGACCGATATGGCAATATGCGGCCAGGTATTTTGATGAACGAACTCCAGGGTATGGGCGACACAAACGCAGAAAATATGGGCTATGGGCGTACATTTATTCACGAAACAAATGTCGCATGGGTTGTGACGCATTACTTGGTTGATATTGTTGAAATGCCACGTAATGGCGAAATGCTGGAATATTCGACGTGGCCGGCAAATCATGACAGCTTGCGTGCGATTCGTGATTTTGAAATTCGTGGTGGTGACGGCCGATTGCTGGTGCGTGCAACATCCCAGTGGGTTTTGCTGGATTTGGCGCGTCGTCGGCCTGTACGCATAGACGATTGGGTTAAAACACCGTGGCCCAGTGATGTTGGACGCGCATACGATCGCACATTTGAAAAGTTTGCTGATTTCGAATCGGAAAAGACGCACGTGTTCAAATGCCGATTCGATGATATAGATGAAAACCAGCATACAAACAACGCGGTTTACGCGGTCTGGGCAACGGAAAGCACCGGGTACGAGTATCGCAATACACATAAATTGCGCGGCATAGAATTAAACTATAAACGCGAAATTGCACCGAATACGCCCGATGTTGCAATTGATGTTAAAATTGATGGGTTGACAACATATCATCGTATACGCACGAACGGCGACACTGAAAACGCCCAGGTCGTGTGTTTCTGGGAAAATTTATAAAAAATCATTTAGAAAATTATGCAAAAAAATACCAACGATTCGTTGGTGTTTTTTAATTACTTGCAACCCAAATTTCTAAAAATGCCGACGGAGTACTTGTACTTGGGGCGCCTGCACCGTATGGAATCTTGACATAGTCCGCCGAAACATGTTGGTTTGCGTCATTACCCGTATAGGTTAAAACTTTGCCCGACGCAACAGATGCAGGTTTTTTCTGAGCATAATCTTTGACTGCGGCGGCCGACGGATACTTTGTTGCTGCGTCTGTTGTTGTATCTGCAATGCCGTTGCCACTGGAACCATCCAGCTTGTTTGATACAAATTCAGGGTTGGACGTCGACAATACAACATCGCCACTGCTGTCCACAACCAACGTCTTTCCAACATTAGCATTGGATGTGCCGACCCCAGGGTGCGCGTTAACCGCATACTGTTTAACAGCAGCAGCCGATGGATACATAACCTGGTCTTGGCCTGCGGCACTGCCTGCGGCTAAATCGCCAATCTTTTGACCACTTGTTGAAGTGCCATTCAATTTATTGGATGTGGTCTCATAACCACTCAGGCTGCTTGTGTCGACTTTCCCAGCCAGCATATCATCAACATAATCTTTACTTGGGACGACGGCGTCGGTTGCAAACGCAAAACACGGCGACAAAATTGCCAGCGTCGCAATCGAAAATATTCCGAATTTCCCACAAAAATGCATAATCACCGCTCCCTTTCTTGGAATAGATTCCATTTCCTTGGTCATCATAATATCATATTTCACCAAACTTTGTAAACAACAAAATTCAAAAAAATTTTTTTTCGCCAAAAAAAACGATAATAAAACAAAGTAAATCTGCTTTATTACCGCTTTGTTGTTTGTTGTGTGACACTATTATATCATAAAATCGCATTCATTCCAAACAGAAAAATTTACAATGCAACAATTCTAACGATTCGTTGTGTTTCGAATTTCTGATTATGTATATATAAATATGTTGTTTACACAACGGCGACAAAATGCTATAATAGAAAAGAATCATAGTGTAATTCGGTTTCGAATTACGCCGCAGATGTCACGGTTTTCAAATGTTTCAAAATATCCAGGAGAGTATTTATGAAAAATCGTTCATTTAAAAATTTTTGCAAAAATGCAGTTGGCACGATGTTTTTATTGATGGCTGCGTTTTTGGTGTGTTCAACATTTTTATCTATGCGTGCGGTGTTCGCTGATCCAATCGCCCCCGTGATTCAGGCGGTGCCGGTCAATGCACCTGTGGGTGCGGCACCACGTGCAAATCCGCGTGCGAATGTGCGTCAAACATCGGCGGCGCGTCCGACATCGACGACATCACGTAACGTTGTCGCGCGTGGCAAAACCACAAATGGAAATTCTGGCCGTAACGTTGTTGCGCGTACTGCGAATCGGAACGCGGTAAATACAACACGCAATGTTCGTTCGCGCAGTGCAACAACAACAAATGAATCGCGCATATCGTTGACTGGCGACGCCATCCGCGGCAGTAAAAGCACCGCCAGCACAACATACACATATTTATCAGGCAAATTGTATACAGGGAATTATTCAACAATTGTTGATTCGTCGACGGGGTTGATTTCTGCGGACGCGTACAGCAATTGCATAGAATCATATTATACATGTATGGATGAAATTTGCACTGCGCGTAACGAAGCGCAACGGCGCTGTGCATGCGCGGGTCGTGTGAAAGCGTTTGCCGAGGCTGAAACCGCATTAGAATCTGCAAATGAAGAATTGATAAAAATATCGGGCCAGTTGGCATTGCTGATTGCAAACAAAGGTAAAGCTGTCAGTGCCGCATTCGAATTGACCGACGCGGAACGTGTTATGAACTGTGTGTCCTGGCGTGAAGCAAGTAAGAACGGAACCAGTGATACAAATTTTGGTACCTGGTGTTCCGATCATGGAATATATGATACCAGCTGTTCTTATAGTGTGGCGCCATCATATTGTAAAAATGAAAGCGTTTACGGTTTTAATGTAGATAATTTGGATGGTGCGGGTTCGGATATCTTGGCGTCGTTGACATCATGGGCGGACGAGGTCAAGAAAAATACAGATACGATATTAAACACTGACAATGACAATGTGTACACTACGATTGCTAACTTGACCAGCGTTATCAACGGCATAACTGGTTCTGCGATATCATTATCTGAAAATGTAACAAAAGACAGTTTGTCCGAGATGTGGGGCTATGATTTGTTTGGCTATGCACATAATAATGTGTGTGCACGGGTTCTGGATTCATGCTTTAACGGAATATATGAAGCGTGCGGCACACCGCCGTCGGGTGGACGCTGTGCAAACAGTGCGACATCATCATGCCCATATAATTACAACAGCAAAATCACAATTTCATCGTCGGGCGATGTGACGCTGAATGAACGCAGCACATCGGGCGCAAATGCGTCAGCATCATGCTTTGGTTATACATCATCATCGGGTGACCCGTATGCGTCACTGCGTGGGCCGGTTGCCGATGCGCGTCGCAGTGTTATGCAGAAATATTTGCTGGATGCAAATGCGGATTGTGACCTGTATGGCGAACAACTGCGTACAGCTGCGCAAAAGATTGCGTATCAACGCGTGGCGGCGCAACAGGCATTGCAACAGAAACGTTTGGAATTCTATACGGCTGAACAAAACGAAGTGCGTTCGGCGGCGGTCACCGCGGGTACGAATTTCAACGAATGCGTCAGCGAACTTTGGGATTGTTACCAGACCCAGGAAAGTTCGAATCCATCATGGTCGACGGCGCGTATAAAAACATACTGTGCCCAGATTGCAAATGTTCCGCATTGCTATCAAGATATGATTTGCAACCCGTCGGCGGCCCAGTTCCGTGCGATTATCGATGTCGCGGATAATACCCAGTGCAAATGGCATTCATCAGATTATACGCAAAACACATGTCGTAATGTTGTGACATTGAATGAAATTTTGACCCGTGCTGCAAGTGCGCCAGCAACCAGCACGCCTGCAAACGACGGCACGGCCGATTCGGCGGCGCTGCGTGAAATGTGTTTGCAAGATGCATTGGGCTGTGGTTCGGGCAGCGGAACCGATTGTATCCGCAATTGGACGAAATCCAAGTAATTCACACAACACAACAAACAAAAAGCATCGGGACCCATCCCGATGTTTTTTTTGTGGAATTTTTTATTTCTGCATAAATTTTTATGCAAAACACTTGACTTTTGATATAAAAACGATATTATTTGCATAAACTTTTCAACAAAAGTTAAAAAAACAACCATAAAAGGAATAAAAATGAGTGACTTTGCAATCTTTCAAACCGGTGGCAAACAATATCGTGTCAAAACCGGTGATGTGATCAAGGTTGAAAAACTGAGTGCGGACGGCGATGTCACATTTGACCATGTCTTGATGATTGGTGACCGTATTGGTACGCCAACGATTGACGGGGCCAAGGTTATCGCAACGGTCGTCGAACAAAAACGTAATGACAAAGTTTTGGTGTTCAAAAAGAAACGCCGCCAGAACTATCGTCGTACACGCGGTCATCGTCAGTTTATCACCGTGTTAAAAATCAAAGAAATCAAGGGCTAAGATTAAAGGAGTTTAATTATGGCACACAAGAAAGGTGGCGGCAGTACTACAAACGGACGCGATTCGGCGGGACGCAGACTGGGTATTAAAAAATCTGGTGGTGCACGCGTGATTCCGGGCAATATTATTATTCGCCAACGCGGGACCGCGGTTCATCCAGGTGAAAATGTCGGCATGGGCAAAGATCATACTATTTTTGCCAAAGTTGCCGGGACGGTTTCGTTCAAACGTGGATTCCGTGACCGCAAAACGGTTTCGGTTATTCCAGGCGATGTCGCAAAATAATAAAATATAAAAAACATAAACCGCCGTTTGGCGGTTTTTATTTTATGCGGATTTGTTGTTTTGCAGTTTCAACATACAAAAACCGCGATGAAATAAACAGAGCAAAACATTTTCTGGAATCGGGTCCAGTCCACGTTCGTATCGTCGATATTGTCGTGCGGGCATATTAAAGAATCTTGCAGTATTTGCTATGTTCAGGTGTTGATGTCGACGCGCATTTCGCAACGCGTTACCAAAATATTTTGAATCAACCAGTACAACCATTTTCTTTTCTCCTTGTGTTATTATTAAAAATACCGTCAATGACAAGTTGACGGTTGGAGGCTAGAAAACTGCCATATAAACAGTGTCACTTATTCAATATATTCGTGACCCTCCAACCAAGTGGAGTTTTTTATATGGGGGTTTTCTAGACCCCGCGCAGCTGTCAACTGTGCGTGTGTATTATATGAAAAAAACTATTTGATTGCAATAAAATTCCAAAAAACTAACCACTTATTTTCTTTTTTCTTTGGTATATTTGTGATATAATTATTCACAAAGATGAAAGGGTTTACACTTGGACTTTTGGTTGCAATTTGTGCGACACCGTCGTTTGCGGCGGGTGGTTTTTCGCGTGCAATTCCATCATCGGATTCATCAGGTAATACAAAATCGGATGTTGCCAGTCGCGTTGTTGAAACTGGGGCCGACACCAAAACAACTGGGTCACGCGTTGCGGTGACGCGCGCGGTTCCGAATACGACAACGACGGTTGATATGCCGGCGATTTCACGCAGTATTACACGGTCAATTGATACAGGTGGTTCGACAACCACATCAGCCGTTACGCGCAGTGCGACAAATTCAAGTGTTGTAGCGCGTTCGTTGATGTCGGCAGATTCAATGTCAGATGCCCGTGCGAAACTGAATGCCACGATAAATACCGTTGGTCGTTCGTCGCGCACCGATGCCGCCAGTATAAATGCGAATCCAGCGGTGCGGCGGTTGGGGATTACACTGCGTCCATCCACAGCCGAAGTTGGTGGTCGTGCGTTTATCGGCGACACAGGGGTCCAGACAGGTTCGAATATCAAAAATGAAATAACCAATATTCAATCGCAATCTCGATTTGCATCAATTAAACCGCGCGATGAAGCAAAACTGGACGCAGCGGCGATTGCGGCGGCCAAAGATCAATTAGAACAAAAGGCGGCATTAAATAAATCGTGCCAGGAACAGTATAACGACTGTATGGACCAATTCTGTGCGGTTATCGATGCGAACCAGAAACGTTGTTCGTGCTCGTCGAATTTGGCCAAATATACAAAAGTTGAAACCGCAGTCAAAGATGCAAACGCCCAGTTAAATGAAGTTGCACAAAATATTCGCTATGTTGGATTGTCCGCCGATGAAATATCGGCAATTATGTCCGCGACCGAGGCCGAAGAGGCTCTGTCGGGCGCAGTCGACACAACCGAAAGTCGCGCGATGTTGGATGAAATTGCAAAAATGATAAAAGACCCAACAACAACATCATCGTCTGCGTATGTTTCGGATTCATATGGATTGCTGGACATCGATTTAGATTTCACATCGGATGACGCGTCGGATTTATTCAGCCTTGATTTTTTAACCGATACGAACGACGGGTTTTCCAGCCTGCGCGGTAAAGATTTATACAATGCCGCAAAAAAACGCTGTGCAACGGTTATTTCCCAGTGTCGCGATGTTGGCGCAACATCGGACCAAATCACAGGGAATTACGATTTAGCAATCGACAAAGACTGTATCGCATACGAAGCGGGTCTGAACAAAATGAACGAAACATTGATATCCAATGTGCGCAGTGCGACCCGTATGCTGCAAAAGGCGCGTTTGGCGGTACTGCAAAACCAGAATACATACGACGCGCGCGGTTGCATTGGTGCGCTGGAAAACTGTATGATGGACGATATGGTGTGCGGTGCAGACTATACGAAATGCCTTGACCCGACAAAGCAATTTATCGACGAAAATGGCAATGTCGTTCTGGGCCAGAATATAAATTCTATACAAAAGTTTATGACAAACTATAACAATGCCAGTGTGAATTTGAAAGATGCGGATGATGTAAACACTATTAATAAAGAAAATTGTGAAGCAGACGGCAGCAACGACGGCCGTTGTGTTGTGAAATATTTACTGACGAAAATCGGAACGGGTGATAAAGCAACCGATGGCGGGCTTTGCCGACCGGTTTTGGATAAATGTCGCGCATATACATATAACGACGATGGAAAATATCAACCATATAACGATATTGTAAAAAATTATATCCAGCGCGCAATGGTGAACATCAAGGCCGCACAGTACAAAATCGTATCGGACTATGCATCGACATGCTTGAACGATATCGCCACATGCTATAATCAACAGGTTTCCCAGGTCACATCCTGGGCCGCGACCGCATCCGCCGACAGTATTTATAATATCATGACAGGCGCATGTCGTAATGTCGCATTGACGTGTGGATATGCGGTGTTTTCTGGCGATACAAACAGCTGTCCAGATGGTGATACAGATAATGCCAAAAAGACATGCATAAAAAATATATCGTCGGTGTTCTATCAATCTCTGTTATGCCCAGATAATTCGGTGTATCACCAAAGCAGCATAATAAACAAAAATAACATAAACGGTGGCCAGGTGAACAAGATGTGCAGATGTATGGATGGTTTTGTCACATATAACGGCGCATGTTTGCCAGAATGTGCAAAAGGTGAAGTCTATACAGGTACGGGTGTGTGCACTCTTTCGTGCGATTTGATAGACTTTGCGCAGAATGCGACCAGCACAGATACGGCGCCACATTTGTTCTTTGATGGTCTTTGTGCGTGTAAGCAGAACAGATATTATTTCAAACAACAGTGTCGCAAGTGTCCAGCTCATTCTACCGCCACAACCGATGGTGATGGCGATGTACTGGACGGGCACTGTCGATGTGACACTGACTATAAAGGAATGCCCAGCGGTTTGTGTTGCATAGCAGACACAGCAAATCCTGATGAATGGCATTGTAAAGATGACGGCACCGCAGAGCTGTATACCAATGCGTCAGCACCAACCAGCCCAGTGGACTAATTCCGCACTATTCGTCACAGATTATAAAGACCCTATGGCGGACCAAGCCCGCCATGACAATTCTTATGGTAACAAGTAAAGTAAAACAATAACGATTTTTCTGGAATAAATAAATAAATGGAATAAACTGTGATGCATGAAAGAATATAACTTTTGGGTTTACATATTGTTCGACAAACGTGCAGGCGGCACTTACATCGGTATAACAAATAACTTGTCATGTCGAGTTTTAGAACATAAAAAAGGGCTTGTGCCTGGTTTCGCACATGACCATGGCATTGATAAATTAGGCTATTTTGAATATTACAAATATGTGAACAATGCAATTGCCCGAGAAAAAAATCTTAAAAATTGGCGACGCGCATGGAAATACAAATTGATAGAAACTATGAATCCATTGTGGCAAGATTTAGCCGAGTATTTAGACACAATAGACATTTATCATAACCCATGCAAAGCGGATTTAATAGACCCCAGAACTGGTAAAAAAGTATTCGAATAAAATTCCAGATATCTCATTATTTATGTACATTACTAACCATTCAAAGAATTGTCATTGCGGGCTCCGACCCGCAATAGGGTAAAAAAAATTACTTCTGACGCTCGGTTTCTGCGATGATAATACAACAATATTTTTTTTTCTGGCATATTGAAATTTATTTTTGTATCGTAACAATCGACAAGGGGTTTGATATGGATACAGAAAAACTATCATTCGAAGAAGCGTACAAGCAACTGACCGAATTGGTCAAAAAAATGGAATCCGGCGAATTGCCACTGGCGGATTCGGTCGCCGCATACGAACAGGGCATAAAATTGAAAGCCTATTGTGAACAGTTGTTAAAAGAAGCCGAGTTGAAAATCGAAACTTTAAAAGTTTCCGCCCCGAACGAATAGTGTGTGAACCGTGTCTGAAAAATCTAAACTTAGTCCCGTTATGCAGCAATATGTGGATTTCAAAGCCGAAAATCCTGATGCACTGTTGATGTTTCGATTAGGGGATTTCTATGAGTCTTTTTTTGACGATGCGCGCACAATCAGTGAAAAATTGGGGCTGGTTCTGACATCACGCGGGACCGATGGTGATGGTGTTGATATTCCGATGTGCGGCATTCCGTGGCACGCGTCCGATAATTACTTTGGCCGACTGGTGCGGTTGGGCTATAAATTGGCGTTGGTTGAACAAATGGAAACGCCCGCCCAGGCGAAAGAACGTGGCCATAAATTTATTGAACGGAAAATTGTGCGCGTGCTGACCCCTGGGACATTGACCGATGAAAATTTATTGTCGCCAAAAAGTTCGAATTTTTTGGTCGCGATTGTTGGAACAGGTAAACAATCGTTTGATATTGCGGGGTGTGATATATCTACTGGGGAATTCTTTGTCGGGCAAAGTGATGATATTATCGATGATTTGCTGCGTGTTTCCCCGGCCGAGGTTATTTATCCGTCACTGGATGCCGAAAACGAAACAATCCTTGATATACGTGATATGTTCAAAGCAACCCCAGTATTCGAAAAAATTTATCGTCGTGGCGACATTGATACAATCATTTCATCTGTGTTTTCGAATGTGTCCGAAAATTCGAATTCGGCGGTCGGATTGCTGGCGGGATATTTGTTTAATACCCAACGTGGTGCGTCACTGACTTTCCGTGCGCCATCAAATTTTAAATCGGGTGCCCAGTTGTTGATAGATGCCGCAACGTGGAAAAGTCTGGAAATTGATGCGCCGATAAACGATGGTGGGCGGTGCCTGCTGGATGTGATTGATAAAACGAAAACGGCGGCGGGTGCGCGCCGTATGCGTGCATATCTGCGCAATCTGACGGGCGATATTACCGAAATTCATAATCGCCAAGAACACATAGAACATCTGGTTTTAAATTCGGATGTTCGTACGATGGTGTGCGATGCGTTGGGGCGGATTCCTGATGTCGGGCGCAGTCTGTCGCGTTTGCTGTCGGGTCGTGGCACACCGCGCGATATGCGCAATACGGCGGATTTTATGACGGCGTTGCCTAATTTAAAGATAATCGGGACGCGTTTGGATGCGGGTATGGCGACACGCATTCAAAATATCAAAACGCATTCAGAACTGTCGTTGCGCTTGAATTCGGCGCTGGCGGATGAATTACCGACATTTTTCCGCGATGGTGGCGTGATTCGTGACGGCTTTGATGGTGTGCTGGATAATGTGCGTGCACTGTCGCATGGGGGCAAAGAAACCGTTGCAGCGACCCAGGCAGAGTACGCCGAACAAACAGGTATTCATAACCTGAAAGTGAAATTCAACAATATGTTGGGGTATTTTATCGAAGTACCCGCCACCCGTGCAGAAAATATGATGAAACCAGATTCAGGATTTATTCATCGGCAAACTATGGCGGGCAACATGCGGTTTACAACCGAACGATTGATAGCGCTGGATAACGATATACGCAACGCAACCGATAAAGCCGCCGCAATAGAAGACGCATTGATTGAAAAACTGATTGATGAAATTCGTGGCGTGTCTGATGATTTGCTGGCGGCATCAGAAATATTGGCGGATTTGGATGTGTGGGCAACGCTGGCGACGGTTGCAGTCTATATGGATTGGGTGCGGCCCGATATAACAGATGGTCAAGATTTTGACATCGTTGGCGGCCGACATCCCGTAATTGAATCTGTACTGCGTGAATCAGGCAATAATTTTGTAAAAAATGATTGTAATTTGGATGAACGCCAGATTGCATTGCTGACGGGGCCGAATATGGCGGGTAAATCAACATATTTGCGCCAGAACGCGATTTTGGTTGTGTTGGCGCACATGGGTTCGTTTGTGCCTGCAACGCGTGCCAGAATCGGAATCTGTGACCAGTTATTCAGTCGTGTCGGTGCATCGGATAATTTGGCGGCGGGGCAATCTACATTTATGGTTGAAATGACCGAGACAGCGAATATCTTGCGTCGCGCGACACCGCGTTCGTTTATAATCTTTGACGAGATTGGACGCGGAACCGCAACCTATGATGGTATGGCGATTGCGCGCGCCGTGTTGGAATACCTTGATACACTTGGTGCGCGAACATTGTTTGCAACGCACTATCACGAATTGACGGCGCTGGCGGCGGGCCAGGGCGGACCATTACAGAAAGTTTCGTGTTTAACGATTGATGTTCGTGAACATAACAACGATATTGTCTTTATGCACCGAATTGTGTCGGGTGTTGCAAATCGTTCGTACGGAATACATGTTGCAAAAATGGCGGGAATGCCTGATTCGGTTGTCGCGCGCGCGACGGCGGTGCTGGCGGAATTGGAATCTGTGCGTATGCCATCTGTGGTGAAAAAAACGAATACAGCGACCAATCAACAGTTGTCTTTTTTTGATGTGGGGGAAAAATGAACGGTTGGATTATTCTTGATAAACCATCGGGCGTTTCTTCAACGAACGCATCGAATCGTGTTGCCCGTATATTTGGCACAAAAAAGCATGGACATATTGGCACATTGGACCCGATGGCGTCGGGTGTATTGCCTGTTGCAATTGGCGCAGCAACAAAAATGGTACCATTTATCGAAGATTTTTCCGACCGCAAAAAAGAATATATGTTTTCAATACGATTCGGTTACGAAACCGATACGCTGGACAGTACGGGAACGGAAACGCGGCGTTGCGATACTGTGCCAGATGTTGCGATGGTTCGTTCTGTGTTGCCAAAATTTATCGGGCATATTTCCCAAATCCCACCGATATTCAGCGCGATTCACATTGATGGTCGGCGTGCATATGAAATAGCGCGGGCGGGCGGGACACCTGAAATTCCACCGCGAAATGTTGATATATATTCGCTTGAATTGCTGGATTCGGTGGAAAATCGTTGGGTTTTTCGAATGTTGTGTTCGCCTGGGACCTATGTGCGCAGCGTCGCGCGTGATATTGCGCGTGAATGCGATACATTTGCGACGGTAGATATGATACGGCGCAGTCAATCGTGTGGTTTTACATTAAAAAATGCGCATTCACTTGATTTTTTAGAAAATCTGTTTAATAATGGCACAGATGTCAGTAAATATCTGGCACCGATAGATTCAGGACTGGGGGACATTCCGGTTCTGGATATTGGGGATAGGGCGGTCAAACTTTATCGTGATGGCGGCTTTATCGGGGTCAACAGTGGCGATGGTCTGCGACGTGTTTATTCGGGCGATACTTTCGTTGGAATTGGCACGGTGACAGATGGCGTACTGAAACCAAAACGAACAATTTAACAAAACAAAAAGGAAAATATAATGTCCATAACAAAAACCAAGAAAGCGGAAATTATCGCCGCATTCAAGTCGGGTGAAAATGATAACGGTGGTTCTGTGGAATCCCAGGTTGCAGTTCTGACCGAACGTATTCGCAATTTGACGGAACATATGAAATCAAACCACAAAGATCAACATTCGCGTCGTGGGTTGCTGATGATGGTAAATCGTCGTAAAAAATTACTGGCATACATCAAAAAACGTAACCCAGATGAATACGAAGCACTGATTAAAAAATTAGGCTTGCGTAAGTAAAAATAAAATCCGACAAGAAATTGTCGGTTTTTTATTTGTTTATAAAATATTTGCAAATGATTAAATATGTCGGTATAATCCGCATCGGCGAAGAAAGAATTATTCATTTTTGCATTTGTATAAAGTGTGCAAGAGTGCAAAAACGAATGATTTTTCTTCGCGGTTCAAAAAAGTATAAAGACTAACAAACCAATTAAAACGGAGGAAAATATGTTATTTGGTTTAATAAACAAAAAAGACGAAAAAAATCGTCTGAACAACCCTGTGGCGGTTGAAATTAAATATGGTGATGAAACATTACGCCTTGAAACAGGTCGTTATGCAAAACAGGCAAATGGCGCAGTTATGGCAACAATGGGTCAAACAATGGTTTTGGCAACGGTGTGCGCTGAAAAAACTGCGGTCGAAGGACAAGATTTCTTTCCATTGACTGTTGATTACCAGGAAAAATTTGCGTCGGCTGGTCGTATTCCGGGGTCGCGTGACCGTCGTGAAGGCAAAGCATCAATGAGCGAGACATTGATTGCGCGTTTGATTGACCGTCCAATTCGTCCGCTGTTTCCTGAAACATTCAAAAACAAAGTCCAGGTTATCGCCCAAGTGTTTTCGTATGATCGCAAGAATCAGCCTGATGTTTTGGCAATGATTGCATCAAGTGCGGCGTTGGCATTGTCGGGCGTTCCGTTTGCTGGACCTATTGGTGCAGCGCGCGTCGGCTATATGGATGGCAAATATGTGTTAAACCCATCAAAGCAAGATATTGAAAATTCCGAAATGGATTTGGTTGTTGCAGCGACCAAAGATGGTGTTTTGATGGTTGAATCGGAAATTGGCGAATTGGACGAAGCAACCACACTGGGCGCGGTTAAATTTGGGTTTGATGCGCAACAGGCGGTTATTCGTGCAATCAACGAATTAGTCGAAACAGCCGGCAAAGAACGCTGGGCAATTCCAGAAAAAACGCCTGAGTATATCAAGATGGAAAGTGCGTTTGAAAAATTTGCCCCCGAAATTGAATCTGCGCTGGGTATCAAAGAGAAACTGACTCGTTTAGAGACGCTTGGCAATATTCATGCGGCGGCAAAAACAATGATACCAGAATTGTTCCCCGATACCACGGTTGCAACATCTACACTGGAATCGGCGGCGGACGAAATAGTTGAAAATATAACTGCGCGTATTATGCGTTCAAACATTCTGGCGGGTAAACCGCGTATTGATGGACGTGATACTAAAACCGTTCGTCCGATTGAAATCGAATTAGGTGTGTTACCGCGCGCACACGGTTCGGCACTGTTTACACGTGGTGAAACCCAGGCGTTGGTTTCATTGACATTGGGTGGTGGCAAAGACGCGTTGCCGTTGGATACGCTGGATGGCGCCGATGAACGTGACTTTATGTTAAATTATAATTTCCCGGGCTATTCTGTTGGCGAAGCCAAAGGGTTAAAGGCCCCTGGTCGTCGTGAAATCGGTCATGGTAATTTGGCATGGCGCGCAGTACATCCAATGATTCCATCACGCAGCGAATTTGATTATGTAATCCGTCTGTGTTCTGATATTTTGGAATCAAACGGTTCGTCATCTATGGCGACAACATGTGGTGCAACATTGGCTATGCTGGATGGTGGTGTGCCGATGAAGCGTCCTGTGGCGGGTATTGCGATGGGCTTAATCAAAGAAGGTGATGATTACGCAATTTTGACCGATATCCTTGGTGACGAAGATCACCTTGGTGATATGGATTTCAAAGTGACAGGAACAGATCATGGTATTACTGCATTACAGATGGATATCAAAATCACATCTATTACATTTGAAATTATGCAAAAGGCACTGGCCCAGGCAAAAGATGGTCGTATGCACATCCTTGGCAAAATCAATCATGCGATTGCAAAACCGCGTGACCATGTTTCCGAATATGCACCACAACTTTATACGATTCAAATCAATCCAGATAAAGTTCGCGATGTTATCGGCAAAGGTGGCGTTGTGATTCAGGCCTTGACCCGTGACACAAATACAACAATTGATTTGGATGATGACGGAACGGTGAAAATCTTGGCTGTGACACGCGAAGATGCCGACAAAGCGATTGCACGAATCAAAGAGATTGTTGCAGAACCCGAAGTCGGTATGATTTATCCGGGTGTTGTGTCGGGTATGAAAGATTTCGGAATCTTTGTAAAAATTATGAATGGTTTTGAATCCATGGTACATATTTCAGAAATCACAGGTAAACATCTGGCAAAAATCGAAGATGCAGGTCTGAAAGAAGGTGATTCGGTGTTTGTGAAATATCTGGGTCTGGACAAACGCGGTAAAACACGGATGTCTATGGTCGGCATTGATCAAAAGACTGGTGCCGAGGTTGGTGCCCCGAAAGAAAAAGAATCAAAACGGAAAGGCAAAAAGACCGAAGAATAAAAATATGCCCGGTCATTTGACCGGGCATTTTGTTTAACAACAGGAGTTTAAAATGGATATGGATGCTTTGATGGCCCAGGCCAGCGAATTACAATCAAAAGTTGCCGCTGCCCAGGAAAAATTGGGGGGTATGCGTGTCAAAGGTTTAGCGTCGGGTGGCGTATGTATTGTCGATATGTCGGGCAAATATGACATACTGGGCATAACAATCAACCCGAAATTGTTGGATGATGGTGTGCATGCAATAGAATCTGCGGTTGTGTCGGCGCTGCGCGATGCAAAAGACAAGGCCGATAAACTGATTGATGGTGTTATGTCCGACGCGACGGCTGGGATGCCTATGCCGAATTAGTTCGCGCATATATTTGGTTTATACGAAAATGCACCGTTCCGATATTTTGGACGGTGTTTTTGTATTATAAAATTGGTTCGTGGGTCGGAATATTTATCTGATTTACTGAATGCGAATCGGTTTCGAATCGGTTTTCTGGGGTTTTGGACTAAATTTTTTGTTGCGTAAAGCAAAAAAATCAAAAAATATTCAAAATAAAAAATGGCGGATTTCGGCCGATTTTTAGAAAATTTATTCGCCCACACAAAAAAATATAAAAAAATTTGAAAAAACGCTTGACTTTTTTGCAAGATATGTGCATAGTATACGGGCTTTCTAAGTTAGGACGCAAAAAAGATGTGGAAACTAACCTCTGGATGGCGGAATAATCCGCAACATTGTGAATAAAAGCAGCTCATCAAAATGATTTTTGATGTTTTTCAAAAATCTGTTCAAGAAGAGATATGCAGACAGTTGAATTTGGAAATATCCAAACTTTGACTAAGTCAAATGTGCATATCCTAGACAGGTAGTAGGTTAGAAAATTCCAAAATCTTGATTTTGTGAATTTTATTATCGCGGCGGTGCTTGCACCGACGGATAATAAGCAAGAATAAATAACCTCGTTAAAAACTTGTCTTGCGAATATATCATATGTAAAGACGAACTGATTATATGTCAGCTTTGTTTAATATGCACAGGACTTAAACCACAGGTTTTTTAAAACTTGAGAGTTTGATCCTGGCTCAGAACGAACGCTGGCGGCAGGTCTTAGGCATGCAAGTCGAACGGGTGAAGCAGGGGCTTGCCC
>Ga0310786_10000309_pt1 | contig 81301 bp, 70 predicted proteins | sample AusTroGonzalo_MG_FD_203881 | JGI IMG/M metagenome (GOLD analysis project Ga0310786, IMG submission 203881) | Bovine rumen microbial communities from tropical cattle in Woodstock, Queensland, Australia - Gonzalo_03 (v2) (version 2) | ecosystem: Host-associated > Mammals > Digestive system >... | reverse complement strand
AATTGCATAAAGCAGAAATGCAAAAGCAAATTGAGGAGCATTTAAACAACTTTGACTATTCAAGAGTTTTTAAAATTGATTTGGCACTTATTTATTTGGCTCTGACTGAAACTTTATATTGTGGCACACCAAAAGCTGTTGCAATCAATGAGGCCGTTGAACTTTCAAAAAAATATAGCACAGACAAATCATCAAAGTTTGTAAACGGACTGATTTCGGCGATAATTGAAAACAAATGACACAAGCATATACTTTGACTGTTTCAAAATTTAATAATATTGTTAGAGACATCTTTAACAGCGAAGAACTTCTCCACAACATCAAAATCGTTGGAGAAGTTTTTGGCATTTCTTTGTCAAAATCTGCTGTTTACTTTTCACTAAAAGATGAAGAGAGCACTCTTCCTTGTGTTGCTTTTTATGGCAACATGATGGACAATGTCAAAGAGGGTGACATGATCATCGCAACGGGCTCACCAAACTTTTATACAAAAAGTGGAAGATTCAACTTTGTTGTAAACAAAATTGAGCCTTTTGGCCTTGGTCTTCTATACCAAAACTTTCTTCTTATGAAGGAAAAACTTGAAAAAGAGGGCCTTTTTGATCCATATCACAAAAAAACAATCCCACAGACAATCAAAAGAATTGGTGTGGTAACTTCAAAAGATGGAGCAGTCATTCAAGACATCAAAAATGTTTCATGGCGCAGAAACAGAGCGGTTGATATTGTGCTTTATGACACAAAAGTGCAAGGAAACAACGCAGAAAATGAAATCGTGGATGGAATTAACTTCTTCTCTGAATATGATGGAGTAGATGTTGTTGTTGTTGCTCGAGGTGGTGGCAGTATGGAAGATCTTGCAGCTTACAACACTGAAGTTGTTGCAAGAGCAACATATGCTTGCAAAAAGCCGATTGTTTCTGCAGTTGGGCATGAAACTGACTTTACAATCATTGACTTTGTATCTGACCTTAGAGCACCAACTCCAAGTGCTGCCGCAGAACTTTTAACCAAAGACACAAAACAGTCTTTTGGGGCACTTTTAAAGGATATTTCACGCATATCTAGGGCAATTGATATGTTTGTTGCAGAAAAAACAACAAATTTTGTAAATGAAAAACAAAAACTTTTTGATGAAGCAGAAGATTTGCTTGATGACAAATCTCAAAAATTGAAAAAACTTACAAATAAAACCTCAACAAAACTTGATGTCTTTGCACAAGCACAAGACTATCAGCTTAAACTTAAGCTTGCACATCTTAACAAACTCAATCCACTTGACATCTTGTCACTTGGTTATGCTAAAATAGAACAAGATGGAAAGTGCAAGGGTAAACTTGCTGATCTTGATTTGGAAAAAGAATTCGACATCAATTTTGTAGATGGAAAACTTGTTGCAAAAGGAGAAAGAAAATGACATATGAAGAAGCTATAAAAGAACTTGAAACAATCATTGAAAAACTTGAAGACAGCACTTTGCCGCTCAAAGAAGCGCAAGAGCTTTTTGAAAGAGCAAACACTCTTGCAAAATTTGCACAAGAAGAACTTTCAAAAACCACAGGAAAACTTTATCAAATTAAAAAAGAACTTGACACCATTAGTGAGGAGGAAGTATGAAATTAAGCAAACTTGTTGGAAAACGTGTAAAAGAAAATCCAACCGGAGCAACACTTCGAAGCCATATTTTACTTTTGAGAGCTGGCTACATAAAACAGGTTGGAGCTGGGATTTTTTCACTGCTTCCACCAGCACAGAGAGTTAGTTTAAAAATTCAAAACATCATAAGAGAAGAAATGGACAAACTTGGCGGACAAGAAGTCCTTTTCCCTGTTGTTATGCCAAAAGAATTGTGGCAAATGAGTGGAAGATATGACTCTATCAAAGAAGAAATGATCAGATTCAAAGATAGAAACAATCACGACATGCTTCTTGGCATGACACACGAAGAGGCTGCTGTTCATATGCTGTTAAACACTGTTTCGAGCGCCGACTCCTTGCCATGCATGATTTATCAAATTCAAACAAAATTCCGTGATGAAGCAAGACCACGTGGCGGACTTATCAGAGTCAGAGAATTTACAATGAAAGATGCTTATTCTTTCCACAACACACAAGAAGATCTCGATGTATATTACAAAAAGATGTATGACGCATATATCAGAATTTACAAAAAACTTGGATTTAAAAACTTTGTTGTTGTTGAAGGAGACAATGGCATCATGGGAGGAAAAATTTCCCACGAATATATGGCAGTAACTGATGCAGGTGAAGATTATCTCGTTTTATGCCCAAAATGCCATTACAGCAGCAATATGGAGGTTGCTGTATGTCAAAAAGATGAAAATGATCACACAGTTGCTGGTGAAATGGAAGAAGTATGCACAGGAAATGCCCACACAATTGAGGAAGTATGTTCTTTCCTTGGCACAGATGCAAAACATACTGCAAAAGCTGTGTGCTATCAAACAGCAAACACAAACAAACTTATTGTTGTATTTTTAAGAGGAGATCATGAAATCAATGAAAGCAAACTTGCAAAACTTGTAAAAGAGGAAATTGCTTTTGTTGACACTGACAAATACAACCTTCCTGCTGGAAACATTGGCATGATAAACTTAAATATACCAGAAGATAGTTTCGTTTTCTACGACAAATCACTTGAAGGACTTGAGAATCTTGTTACTGGGGCAAACAGAGCGGATTTCCACTTGCAACATGTAAGCATGACAAGAGACCTTCCAAACGCAGAATATGTTGATGTTTCTCTTGTTATGCAAGGAGAAAAGTGCGCTCATTGCGGTGAAACGCTTACTCTTACAAGAGGAATTGAAATTGGAAATATATTCCAACTTGGCACAAAATACACACACTCAATGGGGCTTAAAGTAAACGCACCAGACGGAACAACAAAAGATGTTATCATGGGGTGTTATGGAATTGGTGTCGGCAGAAACCTTGCAAGCATCATTGAAGAAAAAGCTGATGACAAGGGGCTTGTATGGCCAATTACAATTGCTCCATGGCAAGTACACTTATGTCCACTTCGTCTTGATGATGAAAGTGTAAGTGAGGTTAGTGAAGAGCTTTACAAAACGCTTACAAATGCTGGAATTGAAGTTTTGTATGATGACAGAAATGTCTCCGCTGGAGTCAAGCTTACAGACAGCGAGTTGATGGGTCTTCCTATCAGAGTTGTAGTAAGTCCAAAGACACTTGAAAACCTTGAAGCAGAAATCACAATTAGAGAAACAAGCGACAAAATGTTTGTTCCTATTGCCGATCTTGTATCAGAGCTCAAGCTTGAAATTGAAGAACAAACAAATGCCATAATGGAAAATGTTTAATTTGAAATAAAAGAGGTTGACTAGTCAACTTCTTTTTTTTATAAGTGATAAAAAATTCACAAAACAAATATTATATTGTATGAAGAAAAACGCAGTAGACTGGGCTATAAAAATCCTTATACTATCAATCACGCTCTCAATCGTCTTTAGCATAATTTCACAAAGTATATATCCAATCCTTCCAACAATTTTATCAATTTTTATTATACTCTTTTTTATTGTGTTGAGCAGTATTTTTGATATGATAGGTGTTTCATTTACATCCTTTGACATAAACAAACTTGAAAAACACAAAAATGATATAGAATATAAGACGGCACTTAAACTTTGCAAAAACGCTGGCAAAGTTTCGTCATTCTGTGCAGATGTCGTGGGTGACATATGTGGCATTTTGTGTGGAGCTGGAGGTGTAAGTCTTATTTTAAATTTAAACATTCAAAACCCCAATATATATCTTTTTTTGACCTGTGTGACAAGTGCATTGATTGCAGGCCTTACTGTTTTTGCAAAAGCAATTATGAAACCATATGCAATTGAAAACTCAGAAAACATTGTTTTGAGGACGGCAAGAGTTCTAAACAGTCCCATATTGTCAATTTTCAAAAAAAGAAGAAAATAATTGTTTTAAATACTTGACATGCCTTAGCTTGGTATGTTAAGATAATGCAGTAAGAAAGCAGAAGTCCTACTTCTCACCTATCGAATTTCGTTTTGATATGGTTCAAAAATTTTGAATAATATACTTGTTCTTTATTTTTGGTAGGATTTTATGCGTCCTACCAATTTTTTATAAAAGGAGATTACGACCATTTTTAAAGAATTATTGATAAATGATCAAATCACTGCAAAAGAAGTAAGACTTATCGGTGCTGAAGGAGAGCAACTTGGCATGCTTTCAAAAGCAGAAGCGCAAGATGCTGCCGACAGAGAAGGACTTGACCTTGTCCTTATGAATCCAAACGGGAACCCACCAGTTTGCAAACTTATGGACTATGGCAAGTATAAGTTTGACGCAGTAAAGAAGGAAAAAGAACTTCGTAAAAATCAGAAAGTTGTTGAAATAAAAGAGATTCAACTTTCAATGAGAATTGACGACTATCATGTAAACTTTAAACTTAAAAACGCTCAAAGAATTTTGCAAGGCGGAGATAAAGTTAAGGTTTCACTTCGCATGCGTGGAAGAGAACAAGCATATTCACAAAATGCCGTTGAAATTGTGAAAAAGTTTGTAAATGACTTGGCAGAATTTGGTTTTATTGAAAAAGACCCAGCAATCATGGGCAAAAATGTCACGGTTGTAATCAATCCGAAGAAAACAAAATAAAGGAGAAAAAGAAAAATGCCTAAAATGAAGACACATAGCGGTGCAAAAAAGAGATTTTCTCTCACTGCAACAGGAAAGGTAAAATTTGCTAGACCAGGAAAAGGTCACTTTTTGACAGCAAAAAATAAAAGTCGCAAAAGAAAACTTAGAAAGGGATCTTACATTGCTGGAAAGAACAACCAGAACATTAAGACCTTGCTTTGCAAGTAATTAGGGGGACAACATGAGAATTAAAAGAGGCGTAAACGCAGTTAAAAAGCGTAGAAAGATTTTAAAACAAGCGAAAGGTTACTTTGGCGCAAAGAGCAAACTCTATAGAACAGCCAGAGAACAAGTTATGAAGAGTGGTCAATATGCATATATTGGCAGAAAGCAAAAGAAAAGAGATTTCAGAGCTCTTTGGATTACAAGAATCAATGCTGCATGCAGACTTAATGACATTTCTTACAGCAGATTTGTAAGTGGACTTAAAAAAGCAAACGTAAGTTTGAACAGAAAAGTTCTTGCTGACATGGCTGTTAGAGAACCAGAAGCATTTGCAAACCTTGTTGAAGTTGCAAAAAAGGCATAGTTGATGCAGGGCGCAAGCAAAAATTTTATACAGTCCTTAAAAAAGCAAAAGCACGAAAATAAGTCTTTGCTTTTTTTAGATAATGTCAAAATTATCAAGGATGCCATAAAAGATGGAACAATCAATGTGAAGTATATTTTGACTTCACTTGATGTTTTGCCATTTGAATTTGATGGTGAAGTATACCATGTTGAAGAGCATGTGATAGAACAGCTTGCAAACACAAAAACACCACAGAAAGTATTATGCATTGCATACCTTACACAACATATTGTAGAAAAACCAAAAACGAATTTTCTGGTTTTGGACACACTTCAAGATCCAGGAAATGTGGGAACACTTATCAGAACTGCAAAAGCATGTGGGTTTGAGACAATCTTTTTGCTTGACTCTGTAAACAGACAAAACGACAAACTGATCAGAAGTTCTGTTGGAGCTGTATTTGATAGCAAAGTATATGAAATGACAAAAAAAGATTTCATCAATTTTGCAAGGCAAAACAAATTAAAACTCATCATGACAGACATGAATGGTGAAAACGTTTTCGAAACAGAGTTTGAAGATAACATTGGTGTTGTTGTAGGCAATGAAGGACAAGGTGTTTGTGATGAAATTGCTTCATTGTGCTATAAGACAATCAAAATTCCTATGAAAGAGGGTATAGAAAGTCTCAACGCAGGTGTAAGTGGTTCTATTGTTATGTATCAAATCAACAAAAACAAAATATAAAGGAGAAAAATTATGTCCGGACACTCAAAATGGCATAATATACAAGCCAAAAAAGGTAAAACAGATGCTGCTAGAGGCAAAATCTTTACAAAAATTGGAAGAGAACTTGCTGTATGCGTAAAACAAGGTGGACCAGATCCAAACACAAACAGCAAATTGCGTGATATAATTGCAAAGGCAAAAGAAAACAACATGCCAAACGACAATATTGAAAGATCGATCAAAAAGGCTTCAGGAGAACTTGGTGGCGTAAACTATGAAGCAATCACATACGAGGGTTATGGCGTTGGCGGTTCTGCAGTTATTGTTGACTGTTTGACTGACAACAAAAATCGTACAGCTGGAGATGTTAGACACTCTTTTGACAAGCACGGTGGAGCACTTGGAAATCAAGGTTGTGTTTCTTATCTTTTCAAAAACAAAGGTGTTGTCGTTGTTGTCGATGCAAGTGATGTTGAAACATTGATGCTCGACGCAATTGAAGCGGGTGCTATTGATGTTGAAGAAAGTGAAGAAGCTGTTGAAATCATTACCGAACCAAACAAACATGGTCAAATGAGAGAAGAGCTCGAAAAGAAAGGTTACAATGTTGTTTCTGCAGACACAGAAATGGTACCAGACTTATATGTAGATTTGGCTGGAGATCAACTTGCAAAATTCCAAAGAATGATTGATGATTTGGAAGATTTGGATGATGTGCAAGAAGTATATCACAATGTAAATTTACCGGAAGAAGACGAATAGTCTTCTTTTTCTTTTCAAAAGGCTCTTTTGTTTGACAAAATAATGCTTTTTAATTTACAATTAAACTATGAGAATTTTAGGGATTGATCCAGGTTATGGGATTGTTGGATTTGGAATTATTGACACACATAGAAACAATGCTGTTGTGGACTATGGTGTCATCGAAACACACAAAGAAGATCCATTTCCAGAAAGACTTATGAAAATTGAAGAGGGATTTAGGGTTCTTTTTGAAACTTACAAACCAGATGAAGTTGCAATTGAAGAGCTATTCTATTTCAGAAACCAAACAACAGTTATTCCTGTTGCAGAAGCGAGAGGGGTGATTGTGTTGACTGCAAAAAAATATTGCAACAGATTGTTTGAATATACACCTATGCAGGTTAAACAAGCTCTTACAGGCAATGGTAGAGCCGAAAAAAAACAAATGCAGTTTATGGTTAAAAGCATTCTTGGACTTGAAAAAATTCCAAAACCTGACGATGCTGCTGACGCTCTTGCATTGGCAATTTGTCACAGCCAAATTAATCCACATTTAAATGACAACATGATATAGGAGATTACGTATGATCGCTTTTTTGGTAGGAACCATTACATCTAAATACGAAAACACCGTCCTTCTAGACGTAAACGGAATTGGGTTTGAGCTTTGCGTTTCAAACACAACTCTTGTTTCTCTGCCTATGGAAAACGAAACTGTCAAAGTTTTGACATATATGCAAGTCAAAGAGGATGGCGTTGCACTTTTTGGATTTGCCACAGAAGAAGAAAAAGCTATGTTTATGAAACTTATCACAGTTTCAGGAATTGGTCCAAAAATGGCGATAACAATCCTTTCTGGCATGAAACTATCCGACCTTGTGATTGCAATTGTCAACGAAGATACTTCACTTTTATCCAAAATAAAGGGACTTGGCAAAAAGAGTGCAGAAAGAATTGTGTTGGAACTTAAAGACAAAGTTTCAACAACATCTCTAAACCTTTTGGATGCAGAATCAATGAGCCAAGCATATGATGAGGGCGCACTCAACGATGCTGTTGCCACACTTATTTCTCTTGGAATTAACAAAAACGAAGCTTATAGACTTGCAAGAAGCAAAGCAAATGAAAACACTACTGCAGAAGAAATCATTTTGCAAGTATTAAAAGATATGGGAAGATAACAACATTTTGAGTGTTATGCAAAACAACTATTTGAATATCACACAATATATTGAGGTAAATGTATGGAAGATAGAATTATTACAAGCACAAAAAATTGGACTGACGCAGAGATTGAAAACTCTCTTCGTCCAACCACGCTTGACGAATATGTTGGACAAGACAAGGTAAAAGAAAGACTTGAAGTCTTTATCAAAGCTGCAAAATCAAGAAAAGAGGCACTCGACCATGTTTTGCTCTATGGGCCTCCGGGACTTGGAAAGACAACTCTTTCTCATATCATTGCAAACGAGCTTGGCTCACAGTTTAAAATTACATCCGGCCCAGCAATTGAGCATGCTGCAGATCTTGCCGCAATACTGACAAATTTGGGCAAAAACGATGTGCTTTTCATTGATGAAATCCACAGATTAAACAAAAATGTTGAAGAAATTTTATATCCTGCAATGGAAGATTTTGCACTTGATTTCGTTGTAGGAAAGGGGCCATCTGCAAAGAGCATGAGACTCAAAATTCAGCCATTTACGCTTATTGGAGCAACAACCAGAGCAGGAATGCTTACTGGGCCACTTCGTGACAGATTTGGCGTTTTATGTCGTCTTGAGCTCTACACGGATGAGGAGCTTCAAAAAATTGTTTTGCGTTCTGCAAAAGTGCTTAAAATTGAAATTGAACCAGAAGCTAGTTTGGATATTGCAAGACGTTCAAGAGGCACACCAAGAATTGCAAACAGACTTTTAAAAAGAGTGCGTGATTATGCCGAAGTTTTAGGCTCTGGAGTTATCACAAAAGACATAACAGACAAAGCACTTGCAAAGATGGAAATTGATGATTTGGGCCTTGATATGATTGACAAAAAGATTTTGGAAAGCATCATCATGAAATTTGGTGGTGGTCCTGTCGGTCTTGACACTTTGGCAGCAACTGTCAGCGAGGACACTTCAACAATCGAAGATGTTTATGAACCATATTTGCTGCAACTTGGATTCGTTGCAAGAACGCCAAGGGGTAGAGTGGCGCTTGAGCCAGCATACAAACATCTTGGAATACCTTATGTGGAGAAAAAAGACTGATGCAAAGAGAATTGTTAAAAAGCACGTATTATTATGACTTGCCACAAGAATTGATTGCACAAACACCTATTGAGCCACGAGATCATTCAAGGCTATTGTGCTATAATCGCGCAACAGACATTGTAGAACATAAGCATTTTTATGATATTATTGACAAACTTAAAAAGGGGGATGTGCTTGTTGTTAACAACACAAAAGTTTTGCCTGCAAGGCTTTTTGGTTATAAGGTCACAGGAGCAAAAATTGAAGTGTTTTTGCAAAAGAGAATCGATTTGCACAATTGGAGTGTTTTGACAAAACCTGCAAAAAGATTGAGCGTTGGCACAGAAATTGTTTTTAACCAAAACATAAAATGTGTTGTTACTGAAAAGGGTGACTTTGGCGAATGTAAAGTCCGTTTTGAATATGTAGATACAAAAACATTTGAAGAACATTTGATGGAAATTGGCACAATGCCACTTCCACCATATATCAAGGAAAAACTGAAAGATCAAAGCAGATACCAAACCGTCTATGCAAAAGTTGATGGCTCAAGCGCAGCACCAACAGCAGGGCTGCATTTTACACCGGAATTGATGACAAAATTGAAAGATAAAGGTGTTGAAATAGTAAATGTTTTGCTTCATGTTGGACTTGGCACATTTAGACCAGTGTCAGAAGAAAACATTTTGGATCACGAAATGCACAGCGAATATTTTGAGATTACACAGGATGCTGCTGACACAATCAACAAAGCAAAAGCAGAGGGCAGAAGGATTGTTGCCGTAGGCACAACATCAGTCAGAACGCTTGAAAGTGCAGTCAATGAAAAGGGACAACTTGAGGCTCAAAAACGTGAGACAAAAATCTTTTTGTATCCACCATACAAGTTTAAAATGGTTGATGCTCTCATAACAAATTTTCACTTGCCAGAAAGCACACTCATCATGCTTGTTTCAGCATTTGTGGGAGATATTGACAAAACTTTGGAGCTTTATGAAACTGCAGTAAACGAAAAATATAGGTTCTTCAGTTTTGGCGATGCGATGTTTATTGAATAAGGAATTTTATGAAAGATAAATATTTTCAATTTGAAATAGAGAAAGAATGTCCAAAAACTGGCGCACGTGCCGGTGTTTTTCACACACCACATGGAGACATCAAAACTCCAGTTTTTATGCCAGTAGGGACACAGGCCACTGTAAAAGGCTTGAGACCAGAAGATTTGAACGATATGAATGCGCAAATTATTTTGTCAAACACTTATCACTTGTTCTTAAGACCAGGTCACAAACTGATTGAAAATGCTGGAGGGTTACATCAGTTTATGAATTGGGATAGACCAATCCTTACTGACAGCGGTGGTTTCCAAGTCTTTTCACTATCAGATTTACGTAAAGTGTCAGAAAAAGGCGTTGAGTTTAAGTCACACCTAAGTGGAGAAAGATTTATGATGACTCCAAAACTTTGTATGGAGATTCAACATTCTCTTGGCAGTGACATAAACATGGCTCTTGACCAATGCACAGAAGGTCATGCAAGCTATGCAGAATCAGAGAGTGCAATGAAACTCACAAAAATTTGGCTTGAGCAGTGCTATAAAGAGCATCCGGGTGGCAAGCAAATCCTTTTCCCAATCGTTCAGGGCAATATGTATAAAGATTTGAGGGCAAAATGCGTTGAATACTGCAAAGATTACACAAGATGTGGAATTGCAATAGGCGGTCTCTCTGTTGGAGAAGAAAAACCTGTTATGTACGATATGCTTGACTATTTAAATCCTATTTTACCACATGACATGCCACGATATTTGATGGGCGTGGGCAGTCCTGATTGCTTGATTGAGGGATTTGCACGTGGAGTTGACATGATGGACTGCGTTTTGCCAACAAGAATTGCCAGAAATGGTACAGCTTTTGCAAAAACAGGAAAACTTATCATAAAAAATTCATCTTTTAAAGAGGATTTCAGACCAATTGAAGAAGATTGTGACTGTTACACATGCAAACACTATACAAGAGCATATATAAGACATCTTATGAACGCAGAAGAAATGCTTGGGGCAGAATTACTATCAATTCACAACCTCAGATTCCTTATAAGGCTTGCAGAGAAGTCACGTGAGGCAATCATGGGAGGTTACTTTGCTGAGTTTAAAGATGAGTTCTTGTCAAACTTCAAATACTAAAACACAAAAATATGCTTGGGCGAGCATATTTTTTCTTTTATTTGAGTGTTTATATCTATTCGCAAAAGACAGCTTTTGCGAATAGATAATACATATTTTGTATATTACGCAATAATTATGTCACTAAATATTGTATTATGCAATAAACTGAATATTTATCAAAAACATCAAAAAAATCAACTTTTTACATTTTGCATACTACTGCATAATACAAAAATAAAAAAACAAGATTATTTTTATCTTGCTTTTTTCAATGCTTTTTTTGCTTCTTTTTCTTGTCTTTTGAAATAGTCTTGTATTGCAACTTTTACAACTTCTTCTGTAAGCGCCATGCATCCTTTTTTATATTCTGGAATTTCCCCTAGTATTTTTGATACATCTTTTTCAGAAACCTGCAAAGCATCATCAACGCTTTTGTTTACAATCAAATCACACATAACATCAAGAGTTGAAATTGCAACTGCACAGCCAAAAGCCTTAAACTTTACCTCTTTAATTTTCATGTTGTCTATTTGCAGGTAAAGTTTCATCATGTCAGCACCAGAATCTCCACGAACCTGTCCAACTGCATTTGCTCCACGTAAAACTCCGACATTTTGAGGATTTTGAAATTTTTCCATGATTGTTTTGCTATACATATCTAAATCCTCCCTGCCTGTACCGGAGAAATTGCCCTTAATTTTTCTACAACTTTTGCAATTTCTTCTACTGCATAATCAATATCTGATTTAGAAATGTTTGTGTCAAACGAAAATCTCACAGAACTTTGTGCAATTTCATCTGAAACACCCATAGCTTTTAAAACATGTGATGGCAACATGGATTTTGACGTGCATGCAGATGAAGTTGCAACATAAATACCTGCCAAATCCAAAAGCATCAAAATTGATTCTCCTTCAACACCATAAAAGGAAATGTTTAAAATAGCGTTTGATTTTTGATGTTGATGTCCATTTACCTTAAAATACTGGATTTTTTCGGTCAATTTTGACATAAAATGCTCTCTAATATCTTTCAACTTCTTATTGTTTAAAGTTTGATTTTTGATGGCAATTTCAATTGCTTTTCCAAAACCAACAATTCCCGGAACGTTTTCCGTTCCACCGCGAAGTCCTCTTTCTTGATCTTCACCACCACAAATAAGTGGATCAATTTCAACTCCATTTCTTATATACAAAGCACCAACACCCTTTGGTCCATGAATTTTGTGTGCAGACATTGACATCAAATCAATTTGCATATCTTGAACATCAATTTGAATATGTCCAACAGCTTGGACTGCATCAGTATGAAATATAATACCGTAATCATGAGCAATGTTTGCAATCGCTTTTACATTTTGAATTGTGCCAACTTCATTGTTTATTGCCATGATTGATATTAAAATTGTATCTTTTCTGATGGCATGCAAAAGCTCGGCAATGTCAACAAGTCCTGTTTCATCAACTGGCAAATATGTAACTTCAAAGCCCTCTTTTTCCAGATAATGGCAAGCATTTAAAACAGAGTGATGCTCAATTTGGCTTGTGATGATGTGTTTTCCTTTGCTTTTATTTGCTCTTGCAACACCCATTATTGCCCAATTGTTTGCCTCACTTCCGCCACTTGTAAAGTATATTTCGTTTGCTTTGTTTGTATGGATTGCCTCTTTGACTCTGTCACGAGCTTTGTCTACAAGAGCCATAGCATCTCTTCCAAAAGTGTGCAAAGAACCTGCATTTCCATACACAACGTTAAAACACGAAGTCATTTCATCCATAACTTCGCTTGAAACATATGTAGTTGATGCACTGTCGAGATAAATTTTTCTTTCCATACAAACCTTCTATCGCAATTTTACCATTAAATATAATTCTTGTCAATATCAAATTTTTGGCTTATTTATGTAATAAATAAAAGCAGCAACAGCTGCCCTATCTTTTATAAATATTTTGAAACCCAAGCAGTCAAAACATCTTTCTGCATCAATCCAACTTTATGCTCAACTTCTTTTCCGTCTACAAACAGGAAAAGTGATGGAATGCTCATTATGCCATATTTACGTGCAAGATTTTCACTTTCATCGACATCCACCTTGTAAATATGCACTTTTTCTCCCATTTCGCTTTGCACTTGCTCAAGAATAGGCGCCATCATGCGACAAGGTCCACACCATGTGGCAAAAAAATCTATAAGAACAACACCATTTTTGATTTTTTCATCAAAATTCTTCTCATTTAAAATTTCCATAAATCCCCCTTATTTCAAAAGATTTTCTATTACATGTGCAGCCAAAACACAACCGCACATTGCTGGATAATATGAAATACTTCCCACAGATTTGCTTCTTTTGTCAATCTTCTGTGCAAGAGCCTCACAGCATGCAACATCAAGTTTTTTGATTCCTCTTTCTCTCAATTTTTTTCTCATAACTTTGGCAAGCCCGTCATTGTATGTTTTGTATATATCAAGAATTTTGAAAGTTGGAATCCCAACACGATTTCCAGTTCCCATCGCAGACACAATTGGCAAATCATGCTCTTTACAATAGCAAATAAGTTCAATTTTGTCATTCACACTGTCTATTGCATCAACAACAAAATCATATTTTTGAGCAAAAATTTCTGATGAAGCATCAGTATTGAAGCGTTTTGTATATGTTTTGACCTCACATTTTGGATTTATATCCAAGACTTGGCCCTTCAAAACATCAGTTTTATATCTTCCCACCGTTTTTTGATATGCAACAATCTGCCTGTTTATGTTTGTTTCATCAACCTTGTCGAAATCAATCAAAGTCAAATGTCCAACACCAGCTCTGGCAAGCATATGACAGACGTATCCACCAACGCCGCCAAGACCAACAATACACACAGAACAATTTTCAAGTCTATCTGTTCCATCTTTGCCTATCAAAAGCTTCGTCCTATCATTCCACATAAAAACCTCTAAACGCAATATATTGTGGTATTATTCAGCCATTTTATTGAATAATACACAAAATCTACACTGTAAATCCAAATTTTGGTTTTGTGTTTGCAATGAGTTTTGCCTTGTTTTTAAAGACATTTTGAACATATTTTCTGTCAATCACAACATCCAAAAGTGGATGTTCTCCAGTTGCATTGAAAGAAACATCTTCCAGTAAGCTCTCCATGATTGTATGAAGTCTTCTTGCCCCAAGATCCTCATCATCGCGATTTTGTCTTTCTGCCATGTCAGCGATTTCATCTAATGCATCGTCCATAAACACCAAATTAATGTTGTCCACTCTTAAAAGATTTGCATATTGAAGTGTTATAGCATTTTTTGGTGTGGTCAAAATTTTCTTAAAATCTTCTTTTGTCAGGCTGTCAAGTTGAACTCTGATTGGAAATCTTCCCTGAAGCTCTGGAATCATATCTTCCATGTTTGCAACATGAAATGCTCCAGCCGCAACAAACAAAATAAAGTCTGTTTTTACATTGCCATATTTTGTTGGAACTGTGCTTCCTTCAACAATAGGCAAAATATCTCTTTGAACACCCTCTCTTGACACGTCAGCACTGCTTGTAGCCTTGCTTTTCCCAATAATTTTGTCGATTTCATCAATGAAGATAATGCCCTGTTCTTCAGCCAAAGTGATTGCTTCTTCATTTACATTGTCCATGTCAATAATTTTGTCAGACTCTTCTTGTAATAATGCTTCTCTTGCATGTTTTACAGTCATTTTCTTCTTTTTGTGACGTGGTGGTGTCAAGCCATCAAACATAGACCCCAAGTTTATCTCGCCATTGCCAAGTGCCATAATTGGTTTTGGATTGTCCAAAACAGTGACCTCAACAGTTTCATCCTCGCACTTTCTATCTCTTAAATCTTGCAATAATTTGTTTCTGTCAACATCAACTTCGACAACTCTGCGATTTTGATAAAGTGCCTCAACAAGTTTTTCCTCAACAATAGGCATTACCCTGTTTTCAACTTCTTTCTTCTTTCGGTCTTTCACCATTCTTACAGCAACTTCAACCAAGTCACGAATCATGCTTTCAACATCACGACCAACATATCCCACTTCGGTATATTTTGTGGCTTCAACTTTTACAAATGGCGCACCAACAAGCTTTGCAAGTCTTCTTGCAATTTCTGTTTTACCAACGCCAGTTGGTCCACTCATAATAATGTTTTTTGGTGTGATTTCGTCACGAACTTCAACAGGAAGCTTGCTTCTTCTGTATCTGTTTCGAAGTGCAACAGCAACTGCCTTCTTTGCATTTGCTTGACCAACAATATATTTGTCAAGCTCTGTTACAATCTGTTTTGGTGTAAAATTCATAACACCCTCCTTTGGTAATTATACCATATTTCTCAAAAAAACAATCGTTTTTAGTCTTCAACCTTAAAATCACATGAAGAGCATCTTATAAGTTTGCCCTTACGCACTAAAAATTTGCCACAATTTGGGCATTTTTCGCCAGTTGGGATGTCCCAGCTCATAAAGTTGCATCCTTCTCTATCTTCGCACGCATAAAAAGCCTTTCCGCGCTTTGTTTTAAGTCCATATACATCTTTTCCACAAATTGGACATTTTGCAACAGGTTTTTTCTCATCCACTTCATATGGCCTGATGTTTCTACATTTTGGAAAGTTTGAACATCCAAGGAATTTTCCAAACTTACCCTCTCTAATAAGCATCTTGTGTCCACACTTCTCACATACAATGTCAGTTTCAATTGGTTGTGATTTCATGTTTACACTGCTTGCATCTGCATTTTGCAAAAGCCCCTTAAATCCATTCCAGAAATTGTCAACAACATCATGCCAATCATCTTTATCTTCTGCAATGTCATCAAGTCTTTGCTCCATATATGCGGTAAATTTGACATTGATAACCCCATGGAAGAATTGATCCAAATATTCTGTAATATGTCTTCCAAGCTCTGTTGGAACCAAAAATCTGCCATCTTTTGTGCAATAGTTTCTTGCAGTCAAAATTGTGATTGTTGCAGCATATGTTGCAGGACGACCAATTCCTTTTTCTTCCATTGCCTTAACCAAACTTGTTTCCGTATATCTTGCTGGTGGCTTTGTAAACTTTTGTTCTTTTGTTATTTGCAAAACTTCAAGCTCTTCTCCCTCATCAAGTTTTGGTAGTTTGTCTTCTTTTGATTTGTCATCTTCTGTATATTCTTTATAAACTGCAGTAAAACCAGCAAATTCAAGGGTCTTTCCTGTAGCCTTGAATGTGTAATCACCAGCATCAATTGAAACATTTACATTTGCGTATTCTGCCTCGACCATTTGGCTGGCCATAAATCTTTCGTAAATCAGTTTATAAAGTCTATAATTGTCTTTGTTTAGGGAATCTTTAACCATCTCTGGTGTCATATGCATAGAAATAGGTCTGATTGCTTCGTGAGCGTCTTGAGCATTTCCCTTTGTTGCATAAATGTTTGGTTTTGCAGGAACATACTCCTTTCCATACTTTTCTCTCACAAAATCAAGACAGGCACTTTGTGCATCAGTCGACACTCTGGTTGAGTCAGTTCTAATATATGTGATAAGAGCAATCTTGCCCTCACCTTTAACTTCAACACCTTCATACAATTCCTGTGCGCAAGATGTAATTCTTTTCAAACTCATTCCAAGTTTGTTTCCTGCGTCTTGTTGCATTGTGCTTGTTGTAAATGGTGATGGAGCATGAGATTTTGATGTCGTCCTTTTTATTTCTTTAACAACAAATGGTCGGTTTTCAATTTCAGAAAGTACCTTGTCTACTTGCTCTTTGTTTGAAATCTTTATCTTCTTTCCATTGTGATGAGTAAGAGAAGATTTAAACTTCATGGTTCCTTTTTGATGCTCTGCTGCAACATTCCAATATTCTTCTGGCTTGAAGTTTTCAATTTCCACTTCTCTGTCAACAACAAGTTTAAGTGCAACAGATTGAACTCTTCCTGCAGAAAGTTTTGGAGCAATCTTTTTTGACAAAATTGGTGAAAGCTTATATCCCACAATTCTATCCAAAACTCTTCTTGCTTGTTGTGCATCAACAAGGTGCAAATCAATTGCTCTTGGCTCTGTAAGTGCCTTTACAACGGCCTTTTTTGAAATTTCGTTAAACTGTATCCTACACTTTGTGTTTGGATCAAGGTCAAGCTCATGTGCAACATGCCATGCGATTGCCTCTCCTTCTCTATCCGGGTCGGTCGCAATCAAAACTTCTTCAGCCTTTTTTGCCTTTCTTTGAAGTTCTGCAATCAACTCTTTTTTATCTGGGTTGTCCTCATAGTGAGGTTGATAATTATTGTTTAAATCAATAGAAAATGATTTTGTTGGAAGATCTCTGATATGTCCCTTTGTGGCAAACACCTCATACCCTTCTCCCAAATATTTTTTTAGTGTGTCTCTTTTTGCTGGAGCCTCAATAACTACAAGTTTCAAAACAAATCTCCTTTTCTAATTTGCCGCAAACATCTTTGCTGGCAACCTCTTAATTAAACCACGAATTTCTAAAGTTGTCAAACAACTATTCAAAATATTGACAGGTATCCCCGATTTTTCTGCCAAGCATTCTATATCTTTTTCCCCATTCGACAAAACATCCAAAATTTTTCGTTCATCAAACGAGAGTTTAACCTATTATACCAAAATTTACACCTTAAACAAAGCGATTTAATCTTATAATCTTGTCTCAAATAAAAAAAGACCGAATCCGGTCTTTATTTATATAAAATGATTGCTGAAATAAAACTTGCTGCAATTGCAAAACAAAGCACAATCAAAGCCCACTTGAATATCTTTTGTTTAATCAACGTTTTGTTGAATGTTTTTCTGTGCGCCTTTTCGTTTTCTTCAAACACCTCTTTTGTGATTTGCAGTTTGTTTATCTGTTCAACTTTATATCTTTCAAAATCCTCATTTTGCTCTTTTTTGTAAGATGTAAAATATTTATATATTAGCCAGCCACCCCAGCAAAGTGCAAGTACCAAAAGAAGCGACAAAACAAAGTAGGTAAATCCTCCCCAAACGTACTTATTTAAAATAGCAAACAATGCTGAAAGAGCAATATCAATTGCAGTTATAATGTAAATAATCATTTCATCCTTCTTTTATGCAGTCATAGCAAAAATGTAAATCACAACAATCAAAACTGATGCAACAAGCCAGCAAATAAACCACCAAATATTTTTATGTCGTCTTGTCCAGTAAAAGCCAAGCCAAATACAAATGATGTAAGAAAGAGCTTCTCCGATTGATTGGAATGCAGATGCAATGTTTGGACTGTTTTTCTTGAAAATCAATCTTAAAATGAGTGCCACTGCAATGCACATAATTGCAAAGTATGCAATGCAATCCAAAACTTTTGTTGATGTCCATCTTTGTGAATTTTTGTTTTTGTTTGAATTGTCAGCCATAATTCCTCCAGTAATTTTTTATGCAAAATCTTATTTCGCTGTTTCTGTAAATCTGCTTTCTCTGATAACATTGACTTTGATTTGTCCAGGATATTGCATTTCACTTTCAATCTTTGCAGCAATATCTTTTGCCATAAACATAGCTTCGCTATCTGAAATTTGATCAGGTTTTACAATGATTCTTACTTCTCTTCCTGCTTGCACAGCAAATGATTTGTCAACACCTTTAAATCCATTTGCAATCTCCTCAAGCTGTTGAAGACGCTTGATATAGTTTTCATAACTATCTCTTCTTGCTCCAGGTCTTGAGCTTGAAATTGCATCAGCAACTTGAACAATCACTGCTTCAATGGTTTTGAATTCAACATTAAAATGGTGCGCTTCAATACAGTGAACAACCTCTTCATTTTCCCCATACTTTCTTGCAAGGTCCACACCGATTTGCACGTGTGTACCTTCAATCTCATGGTCGAGGGCCTTTCCGATGTCATGCAAGAAACCGCCTCTTTTTGCAATCTTTACGTTTGCTCCAAGTTCTGCAGCCAAAAGTCCAGCAATAATTCCAACTTCAACAGAATGTTTCAAAACGTTTTGTCCATAACTTGTGCGGTATTTGAGTTTTCCCATAATCTTTACAAGTTCTGGATTCATATTGAAAATGCCAACTTCAGAGAGAGCTTCCTCTCCAGCCTGTTTGCAAGTCTTGTCAACTTCTTTTTGAATTTTTTCAACAATTTCTTCAATCCTTGTTGGGTGAATTCTTCCATCAGAAATAAGTTTTTCAAGTGAAAGTCTTGCAACCTCTCTTCTGATTGGATCAAATCCTGAAACAGTGATTGTTTCTGGTGTGTCATCGACGATAAGTTCAACGCCCGTTGCAGCTTCAATAGCTCTGATGTTTCTTCCTTCTCTGCCGATTATTCTGCCCTTCATTTCGTCATTAGGCAAAGAAACAACCGACACAGTCATTTCACTTGTCGTTTCGGTTGCACATCTTTGAATTGCTTGCCCAACAATCCAACGTGCCTTGTTTTCGCCCTCTTCTCTTGCTTCGTCTTCAATTTGCTTTACAATTGAAGCAGCCTCCTTTTGGGCATCATTTCTCATATTTTGAATAAGTAAATCTTTTGCTTCTTGCCTTGAAAGTTTTGATGTCTTTTCAAGTTCTTCCAAAATTTGATTTTTGAGATTTTCTTGTTCTTGAATAGTCTTTTGAAGATTTGCTCTTGTTTCGTCCAACCCCTTCTTTTCTTCGTCAAGTTGTTCGTTACGTTTGTCAACAGCAAGCTCTTTCTTTTCAAGATACTCTTCTTTTTGGTTTAAGCGTTCTTCAAGTTTTACAACTTCATTTCTACGCTCCTTAACCTCTTGCTCAATCTCCTCTTTGAGTTTTTGAGCTTGTTCTTTGCTTTCAATAATTGCTTCTTTTTTTATTGTTTTTGCTTCTGCATACGCATCTTCAATAATTTTGATAGCATTTGATTTATTTTTGTCTAATTTTTTTGCACTATAAACTTTGTAAATCACAAAGCCAAGAATAATTCCTACAATGGCACAAACAATGCCAGAAACTAATCCAGATACGAGAGCAGAAGAAGCTAAAATCAATTCTTTCATACTTCCTCCCCATATAAGTATTTGCCTTAAATGACGAAAAATAAAAGGCAAACTACTACGAAATCTAGTTTACCTTTTTTCCTTTTTTTTGTCAAATAATATTATAGATTATTTTTATTTATACAGCCTCTTTTTTATCTTGTTGAGCTTTCTTGATAAAAAGCGGTTTCTCATCTTTCTCAAAAAATTCTTTTGTTATGATAATTTTGTCATATTCATTTGGATCTGGCAAATCAAACATAAGATCAAACATCTTACTTTCCATGATGGTTCTGATCCCTCTTGCGCCTGTTTTAAGCTCCATAGCTTTCTGTGCAACATATGCAAGAGCATCACTTTCAATTTTTATTTCATAACCATCAATTCTGAAAAGCTGTTTGTATTGCTTCACAATGGAGTTTTTTGGTTCTATCAAAATCTTTTGAAGAGCATCTTGGTCAAGATCATCAAGTCCTGTGATTATTGGAAGTCTTCCAATAAACTCTGGAATAAGTCCATATTTTACCAAATCATCTGGTTGAACATCTTTGTTGAAGTCGATTTTTTGTTTGTCATTTTCTCCCCTCACATCAGCATTGAAACCAAGTGAGTTGTTTGCAACAATACGTTTTTCAATAATCTTGTCGAGCCCAACAAAAGCTCCACCACAAATAAACAAAATATTTGTTGTGTCAATATGAAGCATCTCTTGTTGTGGATGTTTTCTTCCACCTTGTGGTGGCACACTTGCAATTGTGCTTTCAATGATTTTCAAAAGAGCTTGTTGTACACCTTCTCCACCAACATCTCTTGTCAGAGATCTACTTTCACTCTTTCTGGCAAGTTTGTCGATTTCATCAATATAAATTATTCCTCTTTGTGCCCTTTCAATGTCAAAGTCCGCATTTTGAATAAGCTTCAAAAGCACGTTTTCAACATCTTCTCCAACGTAGCCTGCTTCCGTCAATGTTGTTGCATCAGCAATCGCAAATGGCACATCCAAAATTTTTGCCAAAGTTTTTACAAGCAGGGTCTTTCCTGAGCCTGTTGGACCAATCATCAAAACATTGCTCTTTTCAAGCTCAACAGAATTTTTATTTTCAGTCTTTTTGTCTTTGTTGTGATAATTGTAATTGATGCGCTTGTAGTGATTATAAACAGCAACAGAAAGCACTCTTTTTGCCTTATCTTGCCCGACAACATAACTGTCAAGTTTTTCCTTAATCTCCTTTGGTGATGGAACTATAAGGTCTTTGAGCACTTTGACTTTTTGTGTTTCTTCCTTTATGATCTCACCACAAATTCTTACACAGTCATCACAGATAAAAGCATCGCCATTTGGACTGGCGATGAGCTTTTTTGCGAGTTTTTGAGGCTTTCCACAAAAGGTGCAAGCACAAACATCAATTTCTTTCATAAACCCTCTTAATCTTTCTTTTCTTTTCTTGAAACAAAAATGTCATCAATAAGACCATAGGCTTTTGCTTCTTCAGCAGTCATCCAATTGTCTCTTTCGGTGTCTTTTTCAATTTCCTTTTCAGTTTTTCCAGTGTTTGCAGCCAAAATGCTGTTGAGTCTCGCTTTTGTTCTCTTTACTTGCTTTGCTTGAATTTCAACATCTGTCGCTTGTGTGTAGCCTTCTGCTCCACCAACAAGAAGTTGGTGAATCAAAATTTCACTGTTTGGCAAAGAAAATCTTTTTCCCTTTGTTCCACAAGAAAGGATTGTTGCACCCATTGATGCTGCCATACCAATACAAATTGTTGAAACGTCACATTTGATGTATTTCATTGTGTCGCAAATTGCAAGACCAGCTGGAACAGATCCACCAGGACTGTTGATATAAACATATATGTCCTTGTCTGGATTTTTGCCTTCAAGATAGATAAGCTGTGCAATAACTGTGTTTGCAAGATTGTCATCAATTGGACCAGTGATAAAGACAATTCTGTCTTCAAGCAATCTTGAATAAATGTCATAAGCTCTTTCTGATGAGCCTGTTTGATCAATGACTGTAGGAATTAACATATCTCCCTCCAAATTATATTATTTCAATTGTATTGTTTTCTTTCAAGAAATTGTGAATTTTCTCAAGCAAAAGTTCGTTTTCTTTTCTGTCAATTTCTTCTTGTTTTGTCATGTCCTTTGTTGCTTCTTTAAGCTCTTTTGCAGAAACAGAAATCTTTGTTTCTTCCAAAAGTTTTTTGTAAATGTAACGAGTTTTGATCATGTTTAAAGCGCCTGCTTTTGCATTTTTCAAATATGTTTCAAAATCTGATCCCGTTTGCTTTAAGTAATCTTCAAATGAAACATTGTATGGCTTGAGGGCTTCTCTCATTCTGCTAATGTCAGAATTCACCTGCTCTTCAACCATTGCTTCTGGGATTTCAAGATTTGTGTTTTTAACAAGATAGTCACGCATTACATAATCAAGTTCGTTGTCTTGCTGTTTGTCCTTCATATCTTGAATATGAGCAGTTAAGTCTTTTTTATACTCTTCGACTGTTTCAAATTCTGTCGCATCAGAAATAAATTTGTCATTAAGTTCTGGAACAGATTTTTTTCTAACATCCTTCACTACAACTTTGAAAAGTGCGTCTTTATCAGCAAATTCTGGTGCACCGTAATCTTTTGGGAATTTTACCTTAACATCAACTTCATCACCCTTTTTATGTCCTACAAGCTGGTCTTCAAAAGTGTCAATAAATGTGTGAGATCCGATTGTAAGTGGATAATCTGTTGCAGCGCCGCCATCAAATGGTTTATCATCAATGTAACCTGTGAAATCAATAAGTGCACTGTCTCCATTTCCTACTGGTGCATCTACAGATTCAAACTTTGCATTATCTTCAAGAAGATGATGAATTTCATGCTCGATTTCTTCCTCTTTAACTTTGCTGTCATGAACTTTGAAAGTCTGTCCTTTGTATGCACAAAGCTTAAAATCTGGCACAACCTCAAACATAATCTTCATTTTCAATCCTTTGTCAACTGTAAAGCTTTCAAATTGAGTTGTTGGCATAGCAACAGGCTCTAAATCAGGATTTTTCATCAAAACTTCTCTCAAAGTGTTGTTTACAAAATATTCAACTGTATCTTCAAAGAAAACATTGTCACCATATGTCTTTTCAATAACTCTTCTTGGTGCATGTCCCTTTCTAAATCCTTCAATGTTAAACTTGCTTTTTGAAGTTTCATAAACCTTTTCAACGCCCTCTTCCCATGTTTTGGCGTCGATTGTCATTTCAATTTCGACTTTTGTGTTGTCTTTTTTTAATTCAAACATTATATTACCTCCGATAGTTATTCGACTTGTCAATTTTAGCACAACCAAAATTAAAAATCAAATATTATGACAAATTATAATATAAATCTTTGTTAAAAATTTGGCTTTTGCGAATAGATATGATAAAATATCAACATGAAACCACTCACATATTATGAAAAACGTGATGTAACAAACATGAAAAAAATTGGCAATTATTTGGTAAAACTTCCAGAGTATTGCTATGACTATTTTATTGGTGTCGAACAAAACACCTCGAGCCTCACCCGCTTAAACTATGCTATGGATTTGAGTGTTTTTTTTGATTATCTGTCAAAATATGTATGCAAAAAGCCTGTTTTGGAAATAACACTTGACGACCTAAACAGCCTTCAAGCCAGACACATTGAAAACTATCTTTCACATCTGTCTTATTATGAAAACAACGACAAAATCATCAAAAACACAGAGCGTGGAAAAGCCCGAAAACTCGCAAGTGTACGCAGTTTTTTCAAATATCTTTTCAACCATGATATGCTCTCTTCTGATGTTGCATCAAAAGTACCTACACCAAAGCTTCACAACAAAGAAATCATAAGACTAGAAACAGACGAAGTTGAGAGAATGCTTGATGCCGTAAATGGAAACACAACTTTCTCTAAGAGACAAAAAAATTACAACAAAAACACAGAAATCAGAGACAACGCCATCGTAACATTGTTTCTTGGCACTGGCATAAGAATTTCAGAACTTGTTGGATTGAATGTAGAAGATTTTGATTTTTCACAAAACGCCTTCAAAGTCACCAGAAAAGGTGGAAATCAGGCAATTTTGTATTATTCTGACGAGGTAAAATCAGCCATCAAACAATGGCTTGAAAAAAGAGAAACATTAAATCTCGACGATGATGAACATGCCCTCTTTATCTCCCTACAAAACAAGCGAATATGCGTCAGAGCGGTCGAAAAACTTGTCAAAAAGTTTGCAAGAGAAAGCACACCACTCAAAAAAATCTCTCCACACAAACTTCGATCAACTTTTGGAACAAATTTATATAGAGAGACAAAAGACATCTATATTGTTGCAGATGTCTTGGGACATAAAGATGTAAACACAACCAAAAAGCACTATGCAGCAATCAATGAAGACATGAGAAAGTCTGTTGCAGATGTAATAAAAATTCATAGAGAATAATCGTAAAACACAACATATAGTGTAGTATTCCATAGTATACCACACTATATTTTGTTTTATATCATCCAATCTACATAAACACCGTAAACCTTTGTTGCATCAGAAGTAAAGACGTGAGTTACCACACCCACAATTTTTCCATCTTGCATTATTGGAGATCCACTCATGCCCTGAACAATGCCTCCAGTCATCTCTATCAAACGTTTGTCAACAACACGAAACACCAAACTCTTTTCGTTTGCCTCTTCTATCTCTTCATCATCAGTCAAAAATCCGTCCTCAAGAGTGTCTAACTCTAAAATAGAGGACATAAAGACAAAGCTTATAAGCAACAAAAAACACAGCACACAAATTGAGATTTTTCTTTTCATCATTTTTATGCTGTGTAAATCTAGTTTCAAATATTCTCTTTAAGCAGAAAACTATATTGATCTAAATAACGTCTCTTTTCCTTAAAATCTGGGCATAACTTCTCAACTTCTGCCCAAAATTGTGGTTTATGATTGAAATGTTTGCTATGTGAAAGCTCATGACAAATCACATAATATGCAAGTTCTTTCGGCACAATAACAAGTTTCCAATTAAGCTTCATCACTCTTTTTGCATTGTAACTGCCCCAAACTTTGACGGACGAAACGCTTTTAATGTCATTATAAGTCAATCCGCTTTTTTCAGACACACTGTTTGTCATTTCAACAAGCTTATAAAAGTTTGACAAATAATATCTTTTTCTTGCTCTTTCCTGAGCTTGAGCATTCATATTTTCAAAACCAATCACAAGATCTTTAAAATCAGCGACATAATCTCCATTCAAATACGCTTTGTTTTTGAGATCAAAGTCATGGGCAAAACTTTCTTTTGCTTGAAATTTTGTAATTCCCTTCTCTATCCATCTTTTCTTTTCACTTAAAAACTTCTGTACCTCTTGCTCTGACAGTTTGGTTGGCACTTTCAAAACGGCATTTTGAGAATCAATCAGCTTTAATGATATTGTTTTTCTTTTTTGTCTTACAATTTCAATTTTCATGAAAATATGATACCACTTTTTTTTGCAATATACCAAATATTTGACTGAATTTAAAATAAAACGCATAACACCACAACATATTGTGTTGTGCATTAGCATACCACCAACTATATTGTTGAAGTATGCAACAAAAATTTTTTGCATAATACCTGCAAAATGTTTGACATGCAAAATAATTATTCCTATAATTATTCATGAAAAAGGAGTGTTGTATGACTTTTAGTTCTAATGGACAAATTTCATATTTGGTGCTTGACAGTTTGGTTTCAGGCTCAAAATATGGTCTTGAAATAATCGAATACATTTCACAAAAAACAAATGGTGGGTTTGTTATGAAAAAACCTACTCTTTATTCTTGTCTCACAAGAATGGAAAAGAAAGGTCTTGTTTCTTCATCATTTTGGGGAGAAAGTGAACTTGGTGGAAAAAGGCACTATTATTCTATCACCCAAGCTGGAAGAGAAAGCTTGGCAGAACTTGCAAAACAGCTCGATGGAGAAGACTTCTCTCAAGCTGAATCACAAGAAGTGGAACAATCAGCACCTTATGTTTCCGTTGCAAAAAAACCTGCGACAGAAAATGAGGAAGATAAGCCAACATACCTTCAACAAGACAATCTTTTTGACCTTGTAGAAAAGACACCTTCCCAACCAACCCAAGATGACGATGAAGAAGAAAGTGATGTTTTAGAAAATCAAATCGACATGTTCAATATAGAGTCTATCTCCCAACCAGAACCTGAAGAAGAGACAGTGGAACCTGTCCAAAATGCTGACAACAACTTTGTTGAAGAAAAAAATTCTGAGACAGAGAGATACTATCAATCATTGCTTGAACAAGGCACCGAACAACAAGCGGAAGAACCTGTTGAAGAAGAAAAAGTGGATGATGCAGTTCTATTAGATGAAAACGAGCGCACATCGCTCACCCTTGACGAAGAAGCACAAAATCAGAGACTTTATGATACTTCAAACGAACTTAAAAAGTATCGCAAAAAGAAAAGTTTTTCTGAAAATCAAATTGAAATGTCTGTTGTTTATGAAAAAGAGGAAGATGAAGAAATTCAAAAAGCACGCATTGCAGAACTTAAACGTTCTCTTTTGAATTTGAAAGGCGAAGCACCTGAACAACAGGAAGAAAAAGCGGAACCAATGACACAATATCAACCTCAATCAGTAACACCAAATTACAACACATTGCCTCAATACAACCCTATTCAAGAAGTTAAAGAAGAAGTTGAAGAAACAGAGGAAGAAGCACATGATGACGGAAAATTTATCACAGAGCCAAGAATCAACGCTTCAGACATTCCTGTCGCAAGAAAGATTGCTCCAACAAATATTGAAGTAAATATCTATGATGACAACCTCCCTGCACCAAAGCGTAACAGCGAGCTTGAGCCATCTTACAAAGATATGATGTCAAAACTGTTTGAAAGAAAAGCAGAAAGACAAAGACAACCAGTTGTCACACCAGAGCACCCTATTGATTATGCAAATGCACCTGACACAAACGGAAATTTTGTTGACTACAATTCACTCAAACGCTACTATCAAGCACGCAACATTGAATTTAAAGAATACAAAAAGACAACGGTTAGAAGATCCTACAACACAAACCTCTTGCAACTTATAAATTCAATAGTTTTGTTTGCCCTTTCCGTAATTGCAAGTCTTACCCTTCTTTGGATTGTTGCTAGCACACACAACCTGATGAGTTCAACAAACTTCTTATATTACACAATTCCAGGATTGTTTGGACTATATTGCTTATATGCACTGACAAAATATAAGTGTTTTGCAAGCAAAAAAGCTTCCTTAAGATACAACGCATTTACAAATTGGATGATTTTCCTTCTTGCAAGTTTAATCACTTTGATAATAAACATTGCATGTGGCATGCAGTTTGAAACAATTGCAGCTTACTCAACATCACTCTTCTTGCCAATGCTCGCCCTGCTTGTTCTCTTCCCGGTAAATTTCTACACAAAGAAACTTATTTACAGAAGATATTCAAAATAGTTTGAATAAATTGGATATAGTTGCATAAGATATAAATGAAAAGAGAAAGATTTGTTTGATGACAAAAACTTGCTCTTTTCTTTTTTTTATTGATTTTTATGTTGACTAGTCAACTTAACCTTTAACCAAATAAGAAAATTGACAAGCAAAAACAAAAAAGCAATGCCAAATAAAAACAACAAAATGTAAAACGCAGAATTATCAAAAACAGCACAAAGAATTGTCAGACAGACACAAGAAATAATCTCTCCAACTAGAACAGAAACAAAGCATTGCCAAATTTTAAGTTTTAAAAAGCCGGCAATCAAACAGCCAGTGTACACCCCAGTTAGTGGCAACGGTAATGCCACAAAACCAACTAAAAATAAGCACTTTTTGAAAGCATTTTCTTTTTGTCTAAACTTATCAAAAACAAATCCACTCGCTTTGTTTTTAAGCCATCTTGCAAAGATGATAACAAAAAATGCAGGTAGCATTGATCCGAAAAAAGAAATCAATCCAACCCAAATTGGAGAAAGCATTTGTCCTGCCCATATTTGCTTTGAAAGCCCAAACGGAATTGCGGTTCTACTTTCAATTGTTGGCAAAAGTGAAACAAAAAAAATTGCAAGGTCAGGATGCTTTGCAAAAAGTTTTGCAAGAAATTCAAGCATTCAAAACTCCTTGCCTATTTATATGTAAAACAAAATAAAAAAAGAAGGGACAACCCCTTCTTATTTCTCTTCAACAAGTTTTCTTGCATGTTCAAGTGCTGTTTGTGAAACATCTTTGCCCCCGTCAATAAGTCTTGCAATTTCTCTTACAGATTCTTCATCATCAAGCGCTTTTACAGTGGAGTAGGTGCTGTCCTCAACAACATTCTTTTCAACAAGCAAGAATGAGTCTGCTTTGGCCGCGACAACAGGAGTGTGTGTTATGCAAATGACCTGTGTGTATTTTGATATGTTCGCAATCTTCTCTGCCAATCTGCCTGCAGTATGTCCGCTTATGCCAGCATCAATTTCATCAAACACGACTGTCTCAACGCCTTCCTTGTCAAGCATAATGTTTTTAAATGCCAACAAAAGCCTTGAAAGTTCTCCACCAGATGCAGTTTTGTGTAGATCCTTTACATCTTGACCTTTGTTTGCTGAAAACATAAATTTTACAGCATCAAAGCCCTTCGTGTTTGGCTCAATTCTTTCAAAATCAACTTTAAAGAATGTCCCCTTCATCTCCAAATCAGCGAGTTCTGACATAACCTTGCCTTCAAGCACACTTGCAAATTCAGCACGCTTTTTGTGCAACTGCAAGCAGGCATCTTCAAGCAATTTCTGTGCATGCTCCTTTTCTTTGGTCAGTTTCTCAAGCACAAACTCACTGTTTTCAAGTTCGTCAAGTTTCTGTTTGGAATCTTCAAGATATTTGAGCATATCTTCTATTGTTTTTCCATACTTCTTTGACAGCTTTTTGATCAAATCAAGTCTTTCATCAATTCTCTCAAGCTCTCTTGGGTCAAATTCAGTGTTACGCTTGATGTCAGAAAGTGTTTCAGAAATATCTTTAAGTTCATAATAACAGTTTTCTAGTCTTTCTCTACATTCTTCAATATTTTTAAAATTTGAAAAATCGGAAAGCTCATTTTTTGCCTCATAAACAAGCGTTGTTGCATTGTCCCTGCTCTCCTCAAGCTTCAACACAACATCAGAGACCTTTTCAAAAATATTTTCAGCAGAAGACATAAAATCAAATTTTTCTTTAAGCTCAACATCTTCTCCAACAATCAAATTTGCCTCTTCAAGCTCATCAATTTGATATTCTAAAAGCTCTTTTGTCCTTTCCCTTTCAGCTTCGTTTCCACCAAGAGAAGAAATCTTTCTTTCAATATCTTTGACTTCTGCATATCTCAAAGACACAACATTCTTTAATTGTTCAACTTCCTCTCCACCAAATTTGTCCAAAATGCCAAGATGATTTTTTACATTCAAAAGTCCAACGCTGTCATGCTGACCACAAAAATCAATCAAAAGTTCAGACAGCTCATTTAAAACCTTAAGTGTCACAGGAAAACCATTGATTTTGATTGATGATTTGCCATCAATAGACAATGTTCTAGTAACAATAAGCTCATCAGCTTCAATATCTTGAGCTTTCAAAAAATCAGATATTTCAGTTGAAACATTTTCAAACACGGCATCAACACGCATTTGAGTTTCGCCAGAGCGGATTAGATTTTTGTCAACTTTTGCGCCCAAAACAAAAGATAGAGCATCAATAATAATGCTCTTACCTGCTCCAGACTGTCCCAAAAGACAGTTGAAACCTGATCCAAATTCTATATTTTGCTTTTTTATAAGCGCAACATTGTTTAATGACAGACTAGAAATCATATTCAGCCCCTAATATTACATCATAAGTTCGTTTAAAGTTGCAACAGCGCCTGTTGCCAAAGTTGTTGATGGAAAAACAAGCATAACTGTGTCATCACCATATGTGGACCCCATAAGTTCCGTCAAATTGAGTTTGTCAATAAAAGAACAAATACTTGAACCCATACCTTTGATGGTTTTCAATACAACAAGGTTTAAAGCAGCCTTTGCAGAAATAACACATTCTTTGAAAATGTTTATGTATTTGTTTGAGACAACTTGTTGTTCTGCTGATCCAAGGATTGCATACTTATATTTTCCGTTTGAACCAAGAATTTTTGTTAAACCAAGCTCCTTGATATCACGAGAAATTGTCGCTTGAGTAATCTCAAAGTTTGCATTTTTAAGTTCTCTTGCAAGCTCATCTTGGGTCTCAATTTCTTTTGTAGAAATCAATTCCAAAATCTTTGACTGTCTTGAACTTCTTGCCATCATCGTCCTCCATCAAACGCTACATGCACGTATTTTACGGTATTATAGCGTTTCTTGCATAAATATAAATTTATGAATATTCATGCAATTTTGATTATTATACAATAAAATTTATAAATATGCAAGTGTTTTTATGCATATTTATTCACAATTTTTTTATGATTATTTTGTATTGTGAAAAATTATAAATTTGTCACTTATAAATATAAGCCTTATGCATATCACTCATACCTATTATATAGAACATAAAAAAAGCATATCATCCTTTGATATGCCCTCTCCCATTTTAGTAATTGTCAATTTCAATAATCTCTTCTTCAGATATTGCTTGCTCAACCAATCCATCAATATCAAGAAAACTTTCATTTCTTTGTACCCTCTCGATGGTCGGTCTGATAACAGGATTTTTTGGTAAGAAGACTGTACAACAATCTTCAAATGGCAAAATTGAAGTTTCATAAGTTCCAATCTTTTTTGCTATATCCATAATTTCTTCTTTGTCAAAAGCAAGCACCGGTCTAAACACAGGAATTGATACGACAGAATTTGTAACATTCATACTGTTCATTGTTTGGCTTGCAACCTGCCCCAAACTCTCTCCCGTAACAATTGCGCCAAGCCCATTTGTTTTACAAAGTCTTTCTGCAATACGCATCATAATGCGACGCATAATTGTTATCATATACTCTTCATCGCAGTTTCTGTGGATTTGTTCTTGCACTTCTGTAAATGATACAACGTGCAATTTGATTCCTCCGCAATATTTCGAAACAATTTTTGCAAGCTCAATCACCTTTTCTTTTGCTTGCATGCTTGTATATGGATAGGAGTGAAAATGCACAGCTTCCAGCTTAAGTCCGCGTTTTGACATCATATATGCAGCAACAGGGCTGTCTATTCCACCTGAAAGAAGTAAAAGAGCCTTTCCTGCACTTCCAAGTGGAAGTCCTCCCGCACATTTGATCAAATTAGTGTAAATGTAAGATTTGCCATTTGTCCTTATTTCAACATTTACCAAAACATCTGGATTGTATAAATCAACCTTAAGATGAGGATTCTCATTTAAGATAACCTCCCCCAAATAAGCATTGATTTCCATTGAATGCATAGGAAAGTTTTTGTCTGCATGCTTTGAAAAGACTTTGAAAGTCTTATATTCGCTCAAATCAAGTTTTTTTACTTCTTCAACAATTTTCTCAAGTGATGTGTCAAACTCTGTTGCTGGCATAACCCCAATAAGTCCAAAGACTTCTTGCAAATTTTCAACAATTTCCGCCTCTTGGTCAATGTTATATGCAGAAAGAATCAGTCTTCCCTGCGTTTCAGTCAAACTGCACTGATAATTTTTTAGTTTATCCATAATATTGTTTTTTAAAAGCCTGATAAAATCATGACGATTTTTTCCTTTTAAAAACAATTCTCCAAACTTCAAAAGCAAAACTTTTTTCATTATGACACCCTTTCTTTTATATCTTTGTAGGTTTCAACAACAATCTTTGCCGCATTTTCAATCTCCTGCAAACTTTGATAAGCATCAAAACTTATTCTTGCACTTGAAACAACCTTTGTTTTTTCAACACCAATTTCTTCAAGCACACGGTTTCCAGCTTTTTTTGCAGAACAAGCACTGCCAAGCCCAATCACAACACCTCTTTGATTGAGCGCGTGAAGCATCGTCTCCCCTTTCACCCCATCAAAAATCACATTTAATATGTATGGAGATCCGCCAAAATCCAAACATCTGACTCCTCCATCTTCCAAAATCTTTTTAAAACTTTCTTTTAATATGGAAACATTTTGATAATTTTTTCCAGTATCAATAAGCTCAACCGCTCTTTTAAATTGCATTATACCAGGGACATTTTCCGTGCCAGAGCGAAGACCATATTGCTGTCCTCCACCCTCAAATAATTCCTTAAGCGCCCCCTTGTTTTTGATATACAATCCGGCAACACCCTTTGGACCATGAATTTTGTGAGCACTAAAAGAGTATAAATCAACAGCAAGATTTCTTAGATTTACAGGGATTTTCATATATCCTTGCACACCATCAACATGTAAAACAGCCCTTGGACACAATCTTTTTTTCAATTTTGAAATTTGATCCAAATCGTTTATCGCACCAGTTTCATTGTTTACATGCATGATGCTGATAAGTCTTGTTTTCTCACTTAAAACACTCTCAAACTTTTTCAAATCAACTTTTCCATCTCTCCCTAATGGAATAATATGGACATGATAACCTTCAAGCTCCATCTTTTTAGCTACATTATATACTGATGGATGCTCTCCAGCAGAAAAAACATACTCATGGTCACCTTTTCTGATGCTTCCACGTATTGCAAGATTGTTACTTTCGGTTGCACAACCGGTAAAAAGCACATTTCCTCCAGATGCACCAAGTGTTTTTAAAAAGAACTTCTCTGTTTCCGCAATCTCTTTTGAAACTTGGACCGATTCCGCAGCCATAGCGGATGGGTTGAAAAAATGTTCGCAAGCATACTTTTTGTATACTTCCAAACATTCTTCAAACATTTTCGTCGTTCCCGCATTATCTAAAAAAATCATTTACACCCCATTATATTGTGTGGTATTCAACAAGATTATTGAAGAATACCTCAATATCTAGATTTGACGCAATTTTGCACCATATCTAAATTCAAGGCTCTTTAACACTTTATTTACAGCCGTGTTTATCTCATCGCCAGTCAAAGTTCTGTCATCTGCCATAAAGACAATTTTGTATGCCATACTCTTTTTGTTTTCACCAAGAGACTCGTGTCTGTATATATCAAAAAGGTTGACATCATAGAAAATCTTGCCACAAGCAGATTTGATTGCTGACACAAGCTCACCATTTGTAACCTTTTCATCAACAACAATAGCAATATCTCTTTCAACAGCTTGATATTTTGACACCTCTTTTGTCTCATATTTCTTTTCTGGCAAACTCGCAAGATAATCTGTGTCAAGTTCTGCATAGAAAACATCTTGATTTATATCATAGTTTTTCAAAACGGTTTTGTGAATTTTTCCAAAGTAACCCACTTTTGTCCCATCTTCTGCAATGATATCTGCACTTACTCCACTGTGAAGGTAAGGCTCTGTTGAGCGCTCAAGTTTGTAACTCAAACTTTGAGAAACAAGCAAGTTTTCAATAACATTTTTCATTTCAAAGAAATCATACTTGTCTTCACACACAGCAATTGAAAGTCTGTTGTTTTCAAAAGGCAGTTCCTTAAGTGGCAATTCTTTTGGCTGATATGTTCTACCAGCTTCAAAAAGTCTCAGCCCTTTGTTTCCAACTGACAAGTTGTAACTTATATCCAAAAGAAGAGCATGAGCCATCAATGTTCTTACCGTTGACAAATCTTCACTGATTGGATTTGCAATTTTAATCACATTTCTTCTCTTATCATCTTCTTTCAAAAGAAGTTTGTCTGGTGCTGATGCCGAGTAAAGAGAATAGTTTAATGTCTCATAAAAACCAGCATCAACAAGAATGTTTTTCAAATTGTTTTCAAGCACCAAACGTGGTTCATATTGCCCGATGGTGATAGAAGAGTTTTCAAACATTTTCCCTTCAATATTGCTGTAAACATCATAGCCATAAATTCTGATGACTTCTTCAGCAATATCATTTTCATTTTTAATATCTTCTCTTATATATGGTGGAACACACGTCAAAGCATCTCCATCAAGTTTTGATTGGATTCCAAGTCCATTCAAAATCTGCAAAAATTTGTCCTGTGGAACATCAAATCCAAGAATTTTGCATACCTTTGAGTAAGAAAGTTTCAGTGTTTCACTTACACCAAGCTTTGCTCCAACCTGCACCTTGTCAATAATTCCATCAACAATTTCTCCACAGCCAAGAGCATCGACGAGATGAAGTGCTCTTTTGAGTGCAACTGATGGCATGTTTATGTTTACACCTTTTTCATATCTTGCAGATGAGTCAGTCCTTACACCAAATTTTTTAGACGTCAGTCTAACACTCTTCAAATCAAAGACTGCACACTCAAAAACAGACTCAGTTGTTGTCTCACTAATACATGAATTTACTCCACCAATCACTCCAGCAATAACAACAGGCTTTTTGGCATCAGCAATAACCATAACATCTTCATCCAAATTGTAAGTTTGTCCATTTAAAACAGCAATAGACTCACCCTGTTTGGCTTGACGAGCATAAATCTTGTGACCATCCAAATATTTATAGTCAAAAGCATGCATTGGTTGCCCCTGTTCGATGAGAACATAGTTTGTGATGTCAACCATATTTGCAATCGGTTTGATTCCAACAGCAAAAAGTCTGCTTCTAATCCATAGTGGTGATCTTTCAAGTTTGATATTCTTTATATACGCGCCTGCATAACGGTAACAATTTGGTGTATCTACATGAATGTCAACATAATCATTTACATTTCCACCACATGTCTTGTATGACAAGTCTGGCTCTTTAAACTTTTTCCCAAAAATTGAGCAGATTTCTCTTGCAATGCCAACGACACTGTTGCAGTCTGGTCTGTTTGGTGTCACATTGATGTCAAAAACAACATCATTCAAAAGCAAAGCATCTTCAACTTTTGAACCAACAACAAAATCCTTTGGAAAAATCAAGATTCCATTGATAGAAGCCCCCTCAATGTAATTGTCATCAATTCCAAGCTCCTCTCCAGAACAGAACATTCCATCACTGTCAACTCCACGAAGCTTTGAAGGTTTGATTTTTACACCATTTACAAGGTCAGCACCATCAAGAGAAACTGGCACAAGAGCACCTTCAAACACATTTGTTGCAGATGTGATAATCTGAACGTGTTTGCGTCCAACATCAACTTGACATACAACAAGTTTGTCCGCTTCAGGATGCTTTTCAATCTTTAAAATTTTTCCAACATAAACATCATGAAGATATTTGTTTAAATGAATCACCTCTTCAACTTCAAAGCCTGATGTTGTAAGTCTCTGTTCAATTTCCTCTGGACTGATTCCATCAAGATCAACAAAATCTTTTAGCCAATTATAACTTACTTTCATAAAATTCTCCTTAATCAATATCTAGTGTAGTATGCAATAGCATAATACACAATATCTATCTCATTTGCTTTAAAAATCTCATATCATTTCTAAACAAATATTTGATGTTTGGTATCTTGTTTGTCACCATAACGCTTCTGTCAATTCCCGGTCCAAACGCAAAACCAGAATATTTTGTACTGTCAACACCAGACATTTCCAAAACCTTTGGATTTACGACACCAGCTCCAAAAACTTCAGAGAATCCAGTTCCCTTACACAAGTTGCATCCTTTACCCTGGCACAATTGACACGTTGCATCAATTTCAATGCTTGGTTCTGTGAATGGGAAGTATGATGGTCTAACTCTCATTTTTACATCTTCACCAAAAAGTCTGCGCAAGATTTCTTTGATCATAAGCATCAAGTCCTTAAGACCAATATTCTCATCAACAACCAGTGCTTCAAATTGATTGAAGATTGGTGAGTGTGAGCTGTCACTGTCATTTCTATAAACTCTGCCTGGACAAACCACTTTAAATGGCGGTTTCATCTTTTCCATTGCCCTAACTTGCATATTCGATGTTTGAGACCTCATCAAAATGTTGTCCGTAATAAAGAATGTGTCCTGCATATCTCTTGCAGGGTGATTTTTTGGCACGTTCAGGGCTTCAAAATTGTAATAATCAGTCTCAACTTCAGGCCCCTGAATAACGGTAAAGCCCATCTCAACACAAATATCCATAAATTTGTTGTTAAATCTTGTGAGTGGATGCAAAGCACCTTTCTTTGTGCCCTTGCTTGGCTCTGTTATATCAACTTTTTCCTTCTCCATGTCAGCCAACAGTTTTGCATTTTCAAGCTCGGCAAGTTTTTCTGAAATTCCATTTTCAAGCTTTTCTCTAACCATGTTTGCAAGTGAGCCAACCTCTCTTCTGTCCTCAGGCGCAACATCTTTCATTCCACGCAAAATTTGAGTCAATTCTCCTGCCTTTCCAAGATATTTGACTCTGATGTCATCAAGACCTTTCAGCTCTTTTGCACTTTCAAACTCCTTAAGACCATTTTCCAAGATTTGGTTAAGTTTTTCTTTCATAATGTCTCCTTTTACAACAAAAAAGTCGCCCCAAACATTAGGACGACTAAAAATCGTGGTACCACCTAATTTCTTGCTTAACGCAACTCATTTCAAATTTACGCATTGATAACGGCAATCCCTACTATTATTTCAAGATGCAGCTAGAAAGTGAATTCAAACGCTCATCAATATCCAAATTTCAGCCAAGTTTGGACTCTCTGCAAAAGACTTCTGCGTTTTACTGGTCTTTCATCATCGCCTTTACATATGTCTTATTCTAGCACAACACTCAACATAAAGTCAAATAATAACTTTTGTTTATATAAAAAATATGTTAAAATATCCTCATGAAACAATATGACAAGTTTATAATATCAAATATTGAAACATTGAAATCTCCCACAATATACTTCTTTTTAAAGAGAAATGGCATTTCTGAACATTTTATAAAAGCACTTCGCAAAGCAGAAAGCTCAATCTTACTCAACGAATGCCCTGCAACTTTGAGAAGTATTGTCAAAAATGGAGATATTCTTTTAATTTCAAAAGAACCATCAACATCAAATTATGTCGATGAGTGCGATGGCAACCTTGACATTGTTTATGAAGACGAAGATTATCTTGTTGTAAACAAACCTCATGGACTTGCTTGTATCCCAACGCGCTCACATTTTTCAAACAATCTTGGTGGGCAAATCATGCGCTATATGCATCAAACAATTCCAAATTTTGTGTTGCGTATAATCAATCGACTTGACAAAGACACTGCTGGAATTGTGATAGTGGCAAAAAGCTCATTTGCTTACAACAAAATAGGCAAAATTGAAAAAACGTATCATGCTCTTTGCAATAGACGTCTAGATCATGATCTTACAATCAACAAACCTATTTTAACAGAACTAGAAAACGGAATAAACAAGCCTAAACGCGTTATTTCCCCAGATGGAAAGCCGTCTGTTACACATGTTTTTCCTATAAAAAATTATGGTAATTACTGCCATGTCAAGTGCACACTTGAAACTGGCAGAACACATCAAATAAGAGTGCATATGTCAAGCATAAATCACCCTCTTCTTGGTGATTCAATTTATTCCGATGACAAATCAAAATCACACACTTTTCTGCTCTTGAAAGAAGTTACTTTCAAAAACATCCATTTATCTATTCCATTTCCTGATGATTGGCGTGGTTATATAAAATAAAAGACCCACAAAATGTGGGTCTTCTTTATCTTTTTGTTGAGTTTGATTTTCCTCTTCCAGCGCAGCAATGTCCGCAATCCGTTTTTCTTGAACGACCTTCCATATTTTCTACGTCCATCTCCTTGCCAGCTTCAACATTTCTCTTTTTCATGTCTTTTTTCTTTTTACCAAACATATTTTCCTCCTTTAGCATTTTGGTCTACACTTTTATTGTGAGCAAAAGAGGATTTTTTATGCAAAAAAAAGAGCAAACGCTCTTTTTGTCTTTGTCTTATTTCTTTGAAGATTTTTTCTTTGGGTTTTCTGCATCAAGCAAGTTGTAATATTCATCAAAAACATCAATTGCAACTTTTTCATCTGTTTCAACCATCAAAACAGATCCTGTTGGTCTCTCATCAACATAGAAAACAACAGCTTCGTCATCATTGATTCCATCAATTTTTTCAACGGGTTTCAACACTGCATAAACCTTGTCATTATGTGGAATAACAGCAATTTGCTCAAATGTATATCTTTTTCCAGATTCATCCGTCAAAACAATTGGTTCTGCGTTATCTTCGTCCAAAAGTACGTCCAAAATATCAACTTTTTCAGCCTCTTTTGCTGCCTCTGCAGCGGCTTCATTAATTCTATCCAACTTTTTCTTATCCATAATATTCTCCTTTATCTCTTTGGATTTTCATCTAGATAATTTTGCAATATAATTTGTGCTGACACCATATCCAAAAGTTCTTTACGTTTTTCCCATTTAATCTTAGCTTCTTTCAGATACTCTTCTGCTTCAAAAGATGTATATCTTTCATCTTGAAAAGCAATTTTCACATTGGCCTGTTTTGAAAGCTTCTCTGCAAATTCGCGCACAACAAGTGACATTTCACCTTCTGTTCCGTCCGTCTGCAAAGGTAATCCAAACACAACTATATCCACAGATTTTTCTTTGATTAGGTTTGAAAAATATTTCAAATCCTCTTCCTGTGACCTTGTTTTGTAAATGTGATCAGCAGTGGCAATTGTAGATGACAAATCTCCAAATGCAACTCCTATTCTCGCCTTTCCATAATCAAGCCCCATCTTTCTTGAATATTGCATGTCTATCACCATTTTTATTTTATCTTACTTTTGTCAGTTTAGTCAAACGATTTGCTTAAATTATTTACATTCAAACAAATTTTTGCCAGATGAAACTGACACTATAAGTGGAACAACAAAATGACAAACATTTTCCATTGTATTTTTCAAAATATCCTTGACCTGTTCTATCTCATGCGGTGGAGCATCAATAATAAGTTCATCATGTATCTGCAAAATCATGTGGCTTTGCATTTTTTGCAGTTTTTCAAAGACACTTACCATAGCCATTTTTATAATGTCAGATGCTGTCCCTTGCAGCGGCATATTCATTGCCACACGTTCTCCAAATTTGGAAACCGTTTTGTTTGACGATTGAATTTCTGGTATATGTCTAATCCTTCCGAAGTATGACTTGATATAGCCATGTTCCTTTGCAAACTCAATGTTTTTATCCATAAAGTCTTTTATTTTTGGATATCTGATAAAATAGTTTTCAATATAATGCTTTGCCCTGGCAACAGATGTCTTTATGTTTTGAGCAAGCCCAAAATCACTTATGCCATAAATAATTCCAAAGTTTACTGCTTTTGCATCACGTCTTTGCTCTGGCGTAACCTCTTCAACAGGGACCCCAAAAATTTCACTTGCAGTTTTTGTGTGAATATCAATACCACTTTTGTATGCAGCAATCATACTATCTTCCTCTGCCATATTTGCAAGAAGTCGAAGTTCAATTTGACTGTAATCTGCCGAAATAATTTGTCCATCTTTATATTTTGAAACAAATATCTTTCGCAAATTTTTACCTTCCTCATTTCGAGTTGGAATATTTTGCATGTTTGGCTCGGAGCTTGAAAGCCTGCCAGTTGCAGTCAAAGTTTGATTGAAAATGGTGTGAATCACATCACCAGATATTTCATACAGCGATTGATAAACATTGATATATGTGCTTACAAGTTTTGCAATTTTTCTATATTGAATTATCCATCCAACAATTTCGTGTTGGTCCTTTATATCTTCCAAGACATCAATGCTTGTCGAGCGCTTTTTGTTATTCCATGCAGAAATTCCAAGTCTATCAAACAAAACTTCTGCAACTTGTTTTGGAGAATTAATATTAAATTCCCCACCAGCAAGTTCATAAATTTTTGTTGTTACCACATCAAGTTCCACTTTATATTTTTCATCAAGTACCCTGAGCTCTTCAGGATTGATTTTAAATCCTTCATCTTCCATTGAAGACAAAACTTTGACAAGCGGAATTTCAACATCCTTGTAAATCATAAAGACATTTTCTTTGAGCATCAATCTTTCAAGACTGACTTTCTGTCCCAAATATTCATTTACGGCAGGTTTTTCTTCCTTTGGCAGCCCCGCATACAAAACATATCTTGCAATGTCAATATCAAAAAAGTTGTTTAAAATAGTGTCGTATTTCTTTAAAATCTTTATATCATCTTTTGATGAATTTGTGATTTTCAAAACATTTTCACTTTCAAAAGCATCTTTCAAAATTTCAATAACCTGTGAGACTTCCAAATTTTCGGAGAATAAATCAAACTCTTTTTTGACAAAGTAAACTTTTTCTGCATCAAGTGCAAATTCCAAATTATTTAAGTCATAACACAAAACATTGTCAACAAGCGCAGCAAAGTTTTTTACTTCATCAAGTGTCTTAAGTTGAACTCTCTCAACGACCTGATGTTTTGATGCAACACCTTCTGCAAAAATATCCTTTCTGTTTGAAAGACTTCTAAAATCCCATGCATCAAAGAAATCTTTGACCTCCTGAGAAAATGGAAAGTGGTATTTGCACTCTTCAAGTTTAAAACCGATTTCACAATCAGTTTTAATTGTTGCAAGAGCCTTCGACATATATGCTGAATCTTTGCCGTCCACAAGCTTTTCTTGAAGCTTGCCCTTGACGTTTTCAATATGGCTATAAATATCGTCAAGATTTTGATAGTCTGACAAAAGCAAAAGTGCCGTTTTTTCTCCCACACCAGGCACACCAGGAATATTGTCCGAAGAATCTCCCATAAGAGCTTTCAAATCGATGATTCCCGCCGGTTTAAGACCAAACTTTTGCATAAGAGCATCTTCATCAAAAACCTCAACTTCAGTAACACCCTTTCTTGTCAACCAAACTTGCGTGCTCGGTGAAATAAGTTGCAAAAGGTCTCTATCTCCTGAAACAAGAATATTTTGTTTGCCAGAAGAGCGAGAAATTGTGCCGATAATATCATCAGCCTCAATACCAGCAAATTCAAAAACCTTGACCCCCATAATTTGACACATAGATTTTATGACAGGAAATTGTTTTATAAGATCATCTGGTGTCGCACCACGAGTTCCCTTATAGTCAGCATAAATCTGATTTCTAAAAGTCTGTCTTGCATGGTCAAATGCCACAGCAATATAATCTGGTTTTTGTTCTGAAATCAGCTTAACCAAAAGATTGGCAAAACCAAAAACAGCCCCAGAGGGCTGTTTCTCTCTGTTTGATAAATAAGGCATTGCGTAAAATGCCCTATTTGCCAAACTATTTCCATCAATAATAATAAATTTTTCCAAGGTGCACCAACTAGATTGTTGTCAAATTGTTATATATTATAACAAATGTGCAACACTATGTGCATTGAAAATAGCGTCTGATACTTGTGGGATGTAGAAAATCACATAAGCAACAATTGCAACAACCAACAAAATGAAGAAAACTGTCTTAAGTGGGCTTCCTGCAAAATTTACAAGTGCAAAACAGAAAATAATCGCTACCCCACCAAAGTCAATAATTGCTTGGAACCATGTTGATGTAATCCATGCTGGATTCCATGATGTTTTTGGTGCAACTTTTGCCAAAACAAGCAAAACAATGTATGCAATTGACAAAATTGACAAAACTGTATACAAGCCTTTTTTCATTTTTCTCTCCTCCTTTATTTTTCTTATCATACCACAAAAAACACGCAGTGGCAAGTGTATTTATAAAAATAAATACATTTTTAGAAAATAATCGGTAAAAAAAAGAGCACCTGATTGGTGTTCTTTTTTTATCAATTAAATAGTTAACAGAACTTGTTATCTTGTTCTTGTATTTTCCATTGAGGTAAACCTCAATGCTCGACCATTCTCTTTAAAAGGAGGTGATCCAGCGGCACCTTCTGATACCGCTACCTTGTTATGACTTCACCCCAGTCGCTGGCTTTACCTTAGACGGCTGCCTCCTTTGCAGGTTAGCTCACCGGCTTTGGGTCCCTCCAACTCCCATGGCGTGACAGGCGGTGTGTACAAGACCCGGGAACGCATTCACCCCAACATTCTGATTTGGGATTACTAGCAACTTCATCTTCGTGTGGATGAGTTTCAATCCACAGTCTGAACTGAGACTATCTTTTCCAGGTTTGCTCTTCATTACTGATTCGCTTCTCTTTGTTATAGCCATTGTAGCACGCTTGTAGCCCAAGACGTAAGAGGCATGATGATTTGACGTCATCCCCACCTTCCTCCGTATTACCTACGGCAGTCCTTCTAGAGTTCCCTAATTGAATAGTGGCAACTAAAAGCAAGGGTTGCGCTCGTTGTGGGACTTAACCCAACATCTCACGACACGAGCTGACGACAACCATGCACCATCTGTAGTGGCGTTTTATTACTAAAATTTCACATATCTCTATGCTATGCACCATTATGTCAAGTCTTGGTAAGGTTCTTCGCGTATCTTCGAATTAAACAACATGCTCCGCTGCTTGTGCGGGTCCCCGTCAATTCCTTTGAGTTTTAACCTTGCGGCCGTACTCCTCAGGCGGATCACTTATCGCGTTTGCTTCAACACGGAAGGAGTCGATACCTCCCACGTTTAGTGATCATCGTTTAGGGCGTGGACTACCAGGGTATCTAATCCTGTTTGCTCCCCACGCTTTCGAGCCTCAGTGTCAGTTGCTGTCCAGTAAACCGCCTTCGCCTCCGGTGTTCTTCCTAATATCTACGCATTCCACCGCTACACTAGAAATTCCGTTTACCCCTCCAGTACTCTAGTTACCCAGTATTAAATGCAATTCCAGAGTTGGGCCCTGGGCTTTCACATTTAACTTAAATAACCACCTACGCTCCCTTTACGCCCAGTTATTCCGGACAACGCTCGCCACCTACGTATTACCGCGGCTGCTGGCACGTAGTTAGCCGTGGCTTTCTCCTGTGGTACCGTCACTTTCTTCTTCCCACAGATCAGAAGTTTACAATCCGAAAACCTTCTTCCTTCACGCGGCGTTGCTGGGTCAGAGTTTCCTCCATTGCCCAATATTCCTAACTGCTGCCTCCCGTAGGAGTCTGGACCGTTCTCAATTCCAGTGTGGCCGGTCATCCTCTCAGATCGGCTATTCATCGTCGCCTTGGTGGGCCGTTACCTTCACCAACTAGCTAATGAAACGCAAGCTCATCTATTACCGGATTTCTCCTTTCACCCCTTCCTGATGCCAGGTTGTGGTCATACGCGGTATTAGCACTCGTTTCCAAGTGTTATCCCCCTGTAATAGCCAGATTGCTCACGCGTTACTCACCCGTCCGCCACTAAGTTCTCGGGAGCAAGCTCCCTCAAACTCCGTTCGACTTGCATGTTTGAAGCACGCCGCCAGCGTTCGTCCTGAGCCAGGATCAAACTCTAATGTTAAACTCTTTAACAACTTTCGTTGTAAGGTTAATATTAGTCGCATCTTACACTTAATGCATTTTTCTTTTCCTGAACTCGATAACTAAAACATTGACTTTTGTTCTTAATAACTTCGTAAAGTTTGTTGTTTGATTCTATTAACTATTTAATTTTCAAGGATCTTTGTCACACTCAACTAGAAATCTTACTCTCTTTTTCGTGTGCGACGTTGTTATTCTACAACATTTTCTCTTTCAATGTCAACACTTTTTACAAAAAAATTACTCTTTTTTACATCTTTTTTTACCCTTTTTTCCCTATCTCTCGAACAACTACTCCGGGTGTGTCACACTTGTCTGCTTCACTCAATAAAAAAACAGCCGATTGGCTGTCTTTTATTGTTTTTATGTTTATTTATTTTCTTCTTGTTTCTTATCTTTGTGTAAACATTTGAAAATCACAACAGCAAGTACCGCCCCAACAAGTGGTGCAACAATAAACATCCAAACTTGAGAAAGTGAGGTCCAGCTTCCGTTGTAAATCAAGTCTGAAACTGCTGTTGCAAGTGATCTTGCAGGATTTACAGATGTGCCAGTTACATTGATGCCAACAAGGTGAACAAGTGTAAGTGTAAGACCAATGATAAGCCCAGCCTTCTTCCCTGCGCCAGAGTTTTCTTCTGTCACATTCAAGATGACATACACAAAAATTGCAGTCAAGACAATCTCAGCAATAAGTGCTGCAAAAATTCCTCCAACTGTCAAGCCATTTGCTGCAAATCCAGCTGCATAGTTGCAAGCGTTTCCAAGCACATTTACATTTGCCATCTTGAAAATTCCGAAAATTGCAATTGCTCCAACAGTTCCACCAAGAATTTGTGCACAAACATATGCAAAAAACTCTTTAAGTGTCATTCTCTTTGTAAGAAGACAACCAAGTGAAACAGCAGGGTTTATGTGACAACCAGAAATTCTGCCAATTGAATATGCCATAGCAACAATCACAAGCCCGAATGCAAGTGCCGTTGCAACCAAATCTCCTCCAGTTGCTCCTGCAACTCCACATGCTGCAAAAACCAAGACAAATGTACCTATAAATTCTGCAACAGATTTTTTGAAAAGTGTGTTCATATTTCCTCCTTTTTTTATTTCAATAAACATTTTATCATTCAAAAATATCTATGTCAAACAAATAAAAAAGAGGATTTTATCCTCGTTTCTTATTCAACTGTCAAAACATATTCTGTTTCAATATCGTTTACAATTATTTTTAAAACATAACTTCCAGCAGTACTACATTTGATTGTGTATGCCATATTCTGCAATGTTTTCTTGGTCACAGAGATACTATCACTTGTGCAAGTGATGTTGTAAGATACAATTTCTTCACTTCCCTCTTGTATCTGCAAAAGAGCATTAACTCCACTCGTCATTGTTATTGTATTCTCACCCAAAACACAATTTTGCACAAGCAAGGTATAATCCACTGCAGTGTTCTGCTCCTCTCCTTCGTCTATTTCTTCTTCATTATTATCTTGACTGTTTGGATTTTGTTCTACGCTTAAATAAAATGTTTTATCAAAACCATTGACATTAACAATAATCTCGTAATCGCCTACAACAGAACAATCAATTTTAAAACTCTTGTTAACTGGTTTTGATGTAATTGCCACATTTGTGTCAGCACAAGACACACTAACACTGTTGATATTTCCACTGCTCGAAACAACACTAAAAATCGATGGCTCATCTGCCAGCATAACAATGTTATTTCCAGAGCATCCAAAATTGTTTGTCCCATGCAATTCATATTCAATTTCTTGATTTGCATCTTCCCCGTGCTCTTTTTCTTTGACAGTCACAATAGCTTCACCAAAATTTTTATATTTGTTGTACTTTGCTGTCATGGTCAGTTTGGTTGTCCCTGCAGACACTCCTTTAACAACAAATGCCTCATCTTTTTTCTCAACTCTTGCAATGGTAGTATCAGTAATGCTAAACAAAATTTCAGCATCTTTCATACTGCATGTGTACTTTATTTCTTGTGATTCTTCTTCAAAAACTTCAACATTCTCAACGCTGATATTTAAACTCACATTGCTGTTTTTCACAACATAATAAATGCCAACTCCAGAGCTTGCAATCAGAATCAGAGAAATTATTATCCCCAAAACTTTCTTCCTTTGTATAATCCTTGTCTATAATATATCACACTTTCATTGCTTTATCAAACAAAAACCTTCTTAAATAAAGAAACTGCGTTACACAGTGTTCTATATGCCAAATAAAAAGCACCACCTTAGTGGTGCTTCATATGCCTTTGGTGGAAGTTAACACCGTCACCTGCAAGTAAGACAAGCGTGAGAAACTTCCAATTGGCAAAAATAAAAGCACTGCAATTGCAGTGCCTTATTTACATTATGGTGGAAGTTATAGGGCTCGAACCTATGACCCTCCGCTTGTAAGGCGGATGCTCTCCCAGCTGAGCTAAACTTCCTCAATGCTCTCTAAATATAACATATCTAAAGAACATCTGTCAAACTTTTTTAATAACTTTTTTTAATTATCTAAACCAAACTTGGAGTACTGGGCAATCAAATGTGTCTGCATCAGCAATTGTGTTTGTTGGGTCTGTATACATATATTCAATGAAGTCATTGATTGTTGCAAACTCTGAAACGAATTCTTGGTTGAAGTAGTTCTTTGCTGTGTCATCATTTTTTACCTTGTAAAGTGAAACGTCTGCACCTTCAGCAGAATCTCTTCTTACTCCTTGAATTGTTGCCATAAGCCATGTTGCAAAACTTGTTGTTGTGTCAACTGATTCCAATTCAACTGTTGATGTTGCTGGGAAGTAAGAATCTCCAACATCTTTTACATATACAATTTGATCGAATAATGCTGGATTTGCAGTACTATTCGTTCTGTAAAGAACATTTACTGAAGCAATTCTTGTGAAGTATTTATAGATGTTTGGTGTGATTGCAACTGATTTTGAAGCATGTTTGCTTGAAGCAATAATTGCATCTCCAAGAGCATTAGCATCAGCAACATCTTCTTCACCAAGTTTGATTCCTGTAAATTTCCAGAATGAATATTCTGTCTTCCAGTTTGCTGCTGCAAACACATCTGCAAGAGCTGTTGCTTTGTTTTCAACAGTAAATGAAATGCTTTGTGCTTTGTCAGCTGAATAGTTTGCTACATTTGCAACTCCATTTACAGAAACATTATATACGATTGCTTCTTTTGTAAGAGTTACTGTAACTGCTGATGTTGCTTGTGAAGCTTCTGCCCCGTTTACTTTCCAAACTGCTTTATATCCATCTTCAACAACTGGTCTGTCAGCATCTGCCAAGGCATCAAATGTTGTAAGTTTTCCATCAGCATCCAATGTGATTTCTGGGAATGTTACTGCTTCATCGCTATACTTTGTGATTGATCCAAGTTCTGTTTCATTATATACAAATCTAACTGTATATTGTTCTGCTTGTTGCCAGCAGTCATCATCAACTGTAAGTGCAACATCTCCATCTACGTTAAAGTTTGCCTTTGTGTAAAGCTCTGTGCTTCCATTTACCTTCCAACCTTTGAATGTGTAATGTGCCTTTGTAAATGTTGGCAATGCTTGACCATAAGTAAGGGTTGTGCCAAATCCTGCTGGAACTTCTGTTGAGATTTCTCCTTCTGGATCTGCTTTGTATGAATATGAAACTGTAAATGTTTTCAATTCAAATACTGCAAGAATGTCGTCATAATCCGTCATTTTTGCTTCGAGTGTAGCAGCATCGCTGATATACTCAATTTTTGTTGGGTCAACTGTATATTCTGCTTTGTATGTCTTTGCTGTACCATCATACCAACCTACAAAATTATATCCATTTGCTTCTGCTTTGAGAGTAAGCTTTTTGAGGTGGCTTTGATTTACATCAAACTTTGTGTCGTTTTCTTTGTTATCATAAACGACCTTTGCAAATGCACCTTGTGGATTTTCTTCTACGTTTGTATATATTCCAATACTTACAAGTGCATTGACTGAGTAATATGCTGCAAAAGCTGTACCGATCACCATAAGTGGCACGATAACTGCCAAAGCGCAAATCACCATAATTTTTGAAAGTGTTTTTGACATAAAATCCCTCCTAAGATGCACTCATTATAACATATGAAAACACAAAATTCAATACCCCAACTCAATTTTTTTACATTTTTTTGTATTTTAATATAATTTTTGACAAGTTAGCCATCCATTATCATTTTATCAGCGATAAGTGCAATAAGTTCACCATTTGTTGGCTTCTCATTTCTATTATATATCTTTAAACCGAAAATATTGTTAATATTTTCAATTTTACCCCTATTCCAAGCAACTTCAATAGCATGCCTCATTCCTCTTTCAACCTTGCTTGAACTTGTTTCAAATTTTTCTGCAATTGTTGGATACAATTTCTTTGTGATTGATCCAATGATTTCTGGCTCTTCTACTGCAAGTTTCACTGCTTCTCTTAAGAACTGATAACCCTTTATATGTGCGGGAATTCCGATGCTTATAAAGATGTTTGAAATCCTTTCGTCAAGTTGTTTGTTTCCTTGTTTTTGTGCATTATTTCCAAGTACTTCATCTATGCGACTTTCAAGATTTTCTGGAGAAACTGGTTTCACCATAAAATAGCTCGCCCCAGCTTGAACAGCCTTTGTGACAAACCCACTATGTGACAAATTGGACACAAAGAAAACTTTTGGACATTTGTCTCTCATATCTCGAATTTGTTCAAGCACAGCAAACCCATCAAGATTTTGTAAAAGAACCCCCCATCACCAAAACATCTGGCTGTAGTCTTTTTACATCTTCAACCACCTTGCTTCCATCGGATGAAGATCCAACAAAATCAAAGTTTTCATTGTTTTGAAAAAACTCAATCAAAGAGTTCTCATCTTGTGTGTCGGCAACATAAATTTTTGGCAACTTTCTTTCAATAACATTTTCCATATCTCTCTCCTTTTGTTTTTGTGAAAACAAAGAAAAGATAACACAAAAGCAGTCTTTACCAAAGAAGAAATGCTCCTCATTTTGTCGACATAGCAAACATATTGTCGAAAACTTTCTAATCTGCGGATTTGTTATTGAAAATAAAAGAATTGAGCAGTTTTTGCAAAGATAAAAAAGATATTTGAAAAATGACAACAAAAAAACATCTAAAAAGATGTTTCTCTGTTTTTATGAATGTCTTTCTGCTGTTTGAGTAAGTCCCAAAAGTTCGTAAGAATATTTGTCACTTCCACCTACTCTTGTTCTATACAAATAATAGTTTCCGTCTGTTTCAGTGATTGTTTCATCATCTTTCACATTTTCAAGCTGTGCATAGAAGTAAATATACTTTCCGTCAAATGAATAAAGCCCCTCGTGTATTGCTGTCATGGTCACAATCTTTTCACATTCAAAAGTCTTCTGCTCTCCATTTGTGATTGTAAGATTTGAAATGTCGGCACTGTAAAGGCCTGTTACGCTTTCAAGGTATACTGTTCTGCCATTTACAAACGCAATGTTTGCAATGCTTGTGCCTTCAGATTCAAACTTCAAAACAGCACTGTCTCCTGCAACATTTTTGTAAACTATATTGCTGTTTGCTGTAAAGATGTATCCAAGTTCTCTTGCACTTGATGCAACAAGATAAATATTTGATGCTGCTGCATTATAAAACTCATAACTTGTTGAATCCAAGGCAACCTGTCCAGCTTTGTTTGTGTCAAGTTTGTATGTCTTGCTTCCAATTGTGTAGAAAACAACATCTCTTTCTCTTCCAACAATTGAAATGGTCTTTCCTTGAATAAATCCAACTTGTGAAGAGTCTCCACCATAAACTGAGACTTTTGACATAACTGTTCCTGAGATGTCTGTGTTGTCTTCAACACTTCTTGCTGTTGTATAGTAAATCATTCCATTCCAATCAAGGCTGCTTTGCTCTTTGTTCTTCTCGTAAGTCTTTGGAATTGCAACTCCACTTACACCTGTGGCAATTGTGCTTGATTTACACTTGTTGCCAAGCTCAATCTTTACAAGATTTTCTCCAGCAAGGAAAACAATATAATATTTTCCACTGTATTTCAAAACTTCAATTTTTGTGATTTCAGCTTCGGTCTTATACAATTCTTTTCTGTCATCACCATTCAACTTGCTTCTGCAAAGTGTTGAATATGAAAATTGATATTCAAGTTTGTTGTCACTGTTTGTTGATTGTTCTTTCTTTGGTGTTGTGTAATATACATATTGACCAAGAACAAACATAAATTGATTGTTTTGCCCCACAACCTCTTCAGCAACTTTCTCGACCTTTTTTGGTGAATAATTGTTTGATGTAGCTGCAAGCTCGATGTTTGTGTTAAGTCTTGCAAGGTATGACAATTTTGCGCTGTTTTTGTAATCATTAAGATTTTTGAATGTGTCAGCGGTTATGTCAGCAAAAGAATTTCCATAGTAGAGGTACCCATCAACCATAACAGCAGCATTGCCATTGTAAATAAGCTCGTTATCACTGTTTTTGATGTTTCCTACTGTGGCACACCCCGTAGCCAAAAATGCTACACCCAAAATTCCACACAGAAGTTTAGTAATCTTTTTCATAATTTCTCCAAGTCGTTTTATTATACATATTATTGCCATGTTTGTCAATAAATTTCAGTTTTAGGTTTAGTCAATTTCAATCATCTTGTTTCCAACAATATCGCAAGAAGTAAGGTAGTAATTTACACCATTCTTTTCCAAAACAAGATTTTGTTTGCAATAAGCATGAATATGACCATAAACTACCTTGTCTGCTCCATACTTTTCAATAAGAGCGGTGACTTCATTGTCCTCCTCATTGTAAGTGTATGGTGGATAGTGCAACATGCAAATTATCTTTTCATCCGCAGTTTTCAGTTTGTTTGCCGCTTGCAATGTCATTTCAAGCCTCAAAAGTTCTCTTTTATAAATTTTTTCATCTTCTTCAGATTGAACCTTGTTCATTGCTGGCAAATTCCATAGTCTTGTTCCACAAACAATATAGTTACCAAATTTGATTGCATCGTTTTGAATAGCATAAAACTGTTCTGGCAAAACATTTCTGACTGCACTTATACTCTTCCACCAATAATCGTGGTTTCCTCGTATCAAGATTTTCTTTCCCGGCAACTCTGAAAGAAGTGCAAAATCTTCTTTTGTATCTTCAAGTTTCATTGCCCATGAAAAATCCCCAGCAAGCAAAACCAAATCTTCTTCGCTTACCTTTTCCTTCCAGTCGGCAAAAATTTTGTCTAAATAATTTTCCCAAACAGGGCCAAAAATATCCATTGGCTTTGGATTGTTTACAGACAAATGCAAATCACTTATTGCAAAAACTTTCATTATAAACTTCTCAAAACCTCTTGAACAAGTCTCATATCAACCTGTCCGTTATAGTTTGCTTTAAAGTGTTTCATAACATTTGGGATAGATTTGTCATCAAGTCCAAGAATAATGTTTTTAATCTCTTCCTGTGACAACTGCTTTGGCAAATAGCCACTTGCAATCTCAATTTGTCTTGTCAAAACAGCTACTTCATCAGCATTGTTTACCTTTTGGTAGTTTTCTTTTTCTTCATTCAATTCTTTGATTGTTTTTTGAATGAGATTTGCAAGGTCAGCGTCTGGCAAAGCTTGTTCTCTGTTTCCTTTTGCAATCTTTTCAAGCAAAATTTTATTTAACAAAACACTGTAAAAACTTCTTGCAACAGTATCTTTGTTTTTCATTGCCTCAATGTTGGCCTTTTTTATTTGTTCTTCAATCATTTTTATCTCCTTACATTTCATTTTAAAACAATTTGATTTCCTTTGTCAAAATAATTGACAAACAAACAAGTTTTATGTATAATATGCTTACGTTTTGGTGATGTAGCTCAGCTGGCTAGAGCGTATGGTTCATACCCATAAGGTCGGTGGTTCGAGCCCACCTATCACCACCAGAAAAGATTTGCCTTTTTATAAGGCTTTTTTTATTGCTCTCAAATGTTTTGTAATTAAAAAAAGTCACGCTAGGTGACTCTTTTTTTTATCTTTTTGTCAACATCTTCTGAATTGCCCTTACAACAGCTGGATCAACAGAATTGTCTGCAAGTTTTTCAAGTTGCTCAAGCCCTGCTCTTGAAGCCTTGAGTTCTTCTCTTTGTTTTGCAAGCGCAGAAAGTGGCTCTCCGCACATTGGGCAATAGTTGTACTCATCATTAATGTTTGCTTGACATGTCGGACATCGGAATTCCATCTTTTACCCCTCCTTCATTTACAGCAGCTTGTCTTTGTTCTCTTTCTCTTCTTGCAAGATATTGTTGAATTTTTCTTACAGGATCAGAGGTCTTTGGCAATTCATACTTCTGCAATTCTTCTGTCATACGGCGATTTAAAGTTTCCCTCATAACTTCATTTTTGATGTATTCCTTATACACAATCATCTCAAGTGGGTTTGTGTGTGGAACATTTGATCCTTCAATCACCGTGATTTCTCTGTTTGCTGGGATTCGAAGTGAGAATGTGTTGTACCCTCTTGGTCTTTCTGCAGGGTTTTTCTTTGCAGGAGTTTCAATAAATGTGCTTTCACTTGAAACATAATAGTCTCTTGGTCCCTTTTTGCCTGCAACGTTTGTGTTTGTTGAGAACACAACATCTGCCATATTCTCACCACTGTTGAGTTTCACAGCATTGATTGCAGCTTGTCCTTTTCTCGCTTTGGAAAGAGAGTTGTTTGTCAAAAGTCCAATTGTTGCAAATGTGCTCTTTTCTCCGTCATGTTTCTTTTCAACATTAACAACTGTGTTTACACCTCTGATGTAGTGCAAGCGTGGATTGTCTATTGCTGCAACAAGAGTTGCCAAAACATCAATCTTAAAGTATTTGTTAATTTTCTCTTCTTGAGCACCATTAACAAGATAAACTTCCACACCTGGGTGTCTCAAAGTGTAAAGAATATCTCTTTTCAAAACTTTTACACGCTCACCAAGCGCAAAGAAAAGTGCTTTCTTTACATGTTCTGTATCATTCTTTTGAGGTTTTTCATTTTCTTTCAAAATCTCATCAGCAAGCCCCTTCACTTCTTGATATGATGCATCCGTAATGTCTTGCTCAATAATTTTTGCATTGTTGAGTTTTTTAAGTTCCCACTCTTCACCCAAAAGGTCTCCACCATAAATCACACAAACTTTGTTGTGTGCTGCATCAGCAAGATTGATGTTTGTGCTCAAGTTTTTCTTGTTTGTCTTGTCTTCCTCTCCAAACATTGGGTTTCCCATATCACGGATGTTAAGCCCGTTTCTAAAAATGAGGTTGAGTGCCTTTTGGTGCTCTTCAACAACAATCACTTCACTGCTTACAGGGTTTGTTTGTCTGTTGTGAATGGCATCAAAATAGTCTTGTTGGGTTGGACGTTTAAGATTTTTTACTTCATCGGCTGTTGCCCAATTGACATTGCCACGCAAGTTTGCAGTAAAGTCTTCTCCACTTTCTTTGATATATTTTTCGATGATTTCTTGAACTTTGTTTTCGCTTTGATTTTTTCTTGTCGACATATCACCTCACCTCCTTACAATTCTCTATCATCAGGCATAACAACTTGAGGTTCTTCGTTTACCACAGTGTTTGTACCTTCTCTAAGATAAGGTTCAATAAATTTTACAGTATTGTAGTTGTCTACTTGTCTTGCCAATCTCGTGTTTAATTTTTCACTGTTTGTTCTCTTGATTGAAGCAGTAATTTTTTCGACACTTGGCTCCATATAGATCTCCATATATTCCTTTGCTTCGTCAGTATATTCATTTGAATTTTTTCTAAACATTGGAATACGTGTGTACTGCATTATGTATTCAGGTTCTGTGTCCTGAGTCTTTGTTGTAAAGAATGGATTGCGCACCATGCACAAATCATAAATATATACATTTGAATCTGCAGGATTAAATCCACCAGCAAGAGCATAGTTTGAAACTTCTTGCAAAGTTGATTCACTCACAACAACGGCATTTTTCTTGAGCACGTTTACAAGTTTTCCTTCTTCGTTGTAAACTGGCACTCTTTGTGGAACAATTCCAGATGTGTTTGAGTGATGATGTCCAGTAACCACTGCATCCACAAGCTCTCCTTGCTCATTTATGTAAGCCACTGCTTTTGCATACTCATTGTCAATGCTGCTTGCAGGTGTGCCACCTTTGCCAGAGCCATGATGTAAATAAATGGAGATTGTCTTAAGATCTCTTCTGTTGTCGCATGTAGGTACCTGAAATTTGAGTATAGCACCAAACTTGCAGTGTTGTGGTCCTACCCATGAATGTGTTTCACGGTCATAAGATCTCAAACCATCAACAATGTGTCTGATTGGAGACATATTTGATGCACTAAATCTATTTCCATTCTCTCCATCGTGGTTTCCATCCAAAATCAAAGGCATTTTGTCCAAAATCTGAGCATACAAATCAATTGCACGCGCAATCGCTCTTTGATTTCCAAACTTGTCATCATGAGAGTTTTGATCTGCCTTGATAATGGAGTTGACTGCGTCACCACCAATCACACAAAACGCATTTGATGTGTTTTTGACAAAATCAACAGCCTTTTCTTCTCTTATTGCATTTGATCCAACCGCTGCACCATGCACATCAAAAAGTGGAACAAAGCATATATGAGAAAAAATTGGTGCTGGCTGCTCAACCGTAACAACCTCAACAGCCCGTGGATCATACGCCGTTTCACGTGCAAGCTCGTTTGTAAACTTGATTTCTCCCCTTTCTTTTTCTGTGTCCTTAACAATTGTAAATGGTCCCTTCATATTCCTCCTTCTCCCATTTTGTCTCGTGTATAGTTTACCGTTTTGTCAACAGTCATATTTTTTCTAATTACATAAAAAAGGGGTTGCTAACTTATGCGTGTCAAAACGCATTTTATGCAACCCTCTTTGTTTTTGTTGTTCTTGTCGTTGTCCTTGTTTTTATTCAAAAGACTCCTCCTCGCTTTCACATCTATATTATATAATATTTATATATAATAAGTCAATACTATATAAAAAATTCACAACTTTTTTTCTTCTTTTTTCGACATATTTCTTCTAAAAACAATATAAAAAAGACTGGGATTTCTCCCAGCCTTTTCTTATTTTGTCCATTCGGCATAAACATCTGCATGTTGGTTAGTGATGTCTCCAAGCCCTAAGGCGAAGTGATTGTTGAAACCAAGTTTGCAAACACTGCCAGTCTCTTTAGCAATTCCATTCATAAATCACCTCAAGGTTATTTGCTAAGTCCAAGCTCTTTTGCAAGCTTCTTCTTTTCCTCTTCAGACATACCTGCAGATCTTCTGTTGTACTCCATTTCGGCAGCAATTCTTGAAGATGACTGTGCAGACTTTTTGATGTTTGCAGCTTGTTCTTGTGCCTTCTTCTTTTCCTTTTGAGTAAACGCATCTGTAAAATCGTTACCGTATGTCTTTCCGGCGATATCTCCAATTTCTCCTGGAGCAGCTTTAAGTCCACCAACAAACCCTCCGACTCTGATCTTTCTTCCTTTTTCATCGACTTTGCCGGTATCCTTTCCAAAGAAGCTGCTTCCTGCACTCTTAACACTTGATCCTGCACTTTTTACAACTTGACCTGACCATGTTTTCATTGCTTCTGCCCTCTTGTATTGTGTTTGAGATTTAAGCTTTGCCGTTTTTGCCTCCTGATACAATGCTCTTGCACCAGCCCTTGTATTATTATACTCTTGTTTCTTGATGTCTTCTTTGCTCTTGCTTAAATCCAACCCTTGTGTAGCACCTAACAACGCTTCAGCATCTTTATAATGCATACCTCCAGCAACCAGATTATCTATTTGTTGCTCCTCTGTTAGACCATTTTGTCTCATGGTCCCTATATCATGGAGGGTTTTTGTGCTTGCCTTATCAATAATTGCTTGGTTCTTGTCACTTTTTGCTTTTGCATCTTTGCGCGCTTTATTTACCTGTTGATTTAGTTGATGTGCCTTCTTCTCATTTCCTTTAGCTTTAGCTTTTTCAATCGCACCAGCAGCTTTGCCACCAAGAGCCGTAAGACCCTTTCCTGCTGCTGCACCCATTTTTACACCAGCCATTGTAAGGTTTCCGCCAGTCTTTGCTGCCATCTTTGCTGCACCAACTGTCATGTTTGCGGCCTTACCAGCAACGGAGCCAACTTCTTTTGCAATATCCCCACCGGTCTTGTTTGCATCTGCTGCACCGATAAGCTCGGACATAAGAGCAATGACTGCTTTGATTGTCACAAGACCAACAATGATGAAGAGTGATTGCGCCAAGAGGTCAATGATTGGGATGTTAAAGAAGTCAATTTCATATAGATATGGCAGAATCATCATCATAAGATTCATTCCGACCACTGCACCGTAAGTCATAAGTGCTTGCTTCATAAAGTTTTCACGCCACTTCTTTGCTGCACTTCCACCATCAAGTGGTGCAAGACCAAAGACTGGTGGTGCCACCAAGAACAACGTGATGCACATGAAGAATCTGACCATCAAGCCCATGATTATGTTGATAAAGATTGAAACGCACACAATGATCCCCGCAAATGCAACAATAAAGTTGAATTGCCACAAATCGTAGAAGAACCATACCGCACCGATATTAAATTTTGAGAATGCATGCACAAATCTAATATTGAAGTTTGTAAAGTATTTCCTACTATCAAACTGATTTTGTAGCTTTTTTCTTTCTTTTAAGTGCATGTTGTTTGCAAACGCCGTGTCAATCATTTCTGCAAGCATTGTATTTTGCTTATCCTCTGATGTTTGATTCTTCGCATTTTGGAATATGTCACTCATTCCAACACAATTGTTTACATTGTACTGTCCAAGTCTTACTCTGTTTGCATTGTATGCAGCAACTCTAAAGAGTGAACCGGAGAACGATTGTGTCTTAGATCCAATCAATGCCATATTTTTAAGTTCATCGGTAGTCCATGCTTTTGCAACTGGGTCTGCCTCACCATAAACAATGGCTCCACCAAAACCAAACATGTCATAGTAGAGATATGTTTTTTCACTGTTCTTTCCTGTCGCAGCTTTTACCGTGTTAACATCTTGGAACGAATTGATTCCATTTCCAAACATAGAGACCACACTGCCAGAGTTTACGGAAGTGATTGTGTCAAGCGCATTGAGAAGTGCGTTTGAAACATAAAGACCCATAACAACAATGATTGGCACTGCAACCATGTTGATGATTGATTTCACACCAGTATAAACATATTGCATTGGTCCTTTTGCAGACTTTTCGTCATATGTGTAGTGACTCTTGATGATTGCAATCAAAACTGATGCAAAGCAAATGATAATTCCAAACACAAGCATTGAGTAGAACACTGTTGCAAGTGAGGAGTATGTAATATTTGAGCGGTCATACATTCCAAAAATTCCTCTAATGAAATTTCCTACCAAGTCTCCTGAAACCGCTTCACCATTTACATAGTAGACGTCAAGTCCAGCCAGCTTTCTGAAGAACAACTGTAAAACGTCAATGATGCAGGCCAGTGATGCGTACAGCAAATATATAATTTTTGGAATAAGATTAAAAAGCGCCTTAAAGAAGTCGCCAATCCAGTCAAATAAACCTAACAACATTGAAGATGACATCGCCACAGTCCCCCTTCTTTTCTAGTTTTTACCATTATAACAGATAAAATTACAAATTACAACATTTTTAAAAAAAAAATGACACATCCAATTCTTTTTTCCTTCTTGCATAAAAAAGTAAAATCTCTACACCCCCTTAAAATACGAGCATTCCGCATGTTATCTCTTCTTTGCATTTATATTGACTTTTTTATAAAAAAATTGTTACAATATCATTATGAACGAAAGGATCAGAGCAAAACTTGACACTTTGACCACAAAACCAGGTGTTTACGTAATGCGCGATGTACACGGAGACATCATATATATAGGCAAGGCGAAAAACCTGAAAAACAGAGTGTCACAATACTTTAGAAACACCCAAAAGCCAGCAAAAGTCCAAGCTATGGTGGACCACATTGATGACTTTGACTATTTTATTGCTATGAGTGAACTTGATGCTCTTGCTCTTGAAAGCAACCTGATTCACAAACACCAACCTTTTTACAACATTCTGCTCAAAGATGGCAAGATGTTTCCATATATCAAAATTGACATGAAAGAAGATTTTCCACGACCAGAAGTTGTACGTCATGTCAAAAAGGAAGATGGTGCAAGATACTTTGGCCCATACATTGCTGGCATTGATCCAAAAGAAATTTTGAAGACGATAAACTTTGCCTTTAAAATCCGCTCTTGCAAAAACAAGATTTTTGAGGGCAAATTTGCCAAGAGAGAATGTCTCAACTATTCACTTGGACTTTGTCTCGCCCCATGCACTGGCAAAGTCACAAAAAGTGAATATATGTACGAACTCAAAAAGGTGATAAACTTTTTAAACGGCAATGATGACGAAATTGAACAGGTGTTGACAGAAAAAATGAACAATGCTGTCGAACTTGAAAATTTTGAAAGAGCAATTGAGTTAAGAGAATCTCTCAAGATGATTGCAAAACTCAAAGAAAGAGTTGTAGCAAACATTCCAAAAGATGTAAACAAAGATGTTTTTGCTTTCCACACAAATGGACTAAGTGGTGTTTTGACAGTTATGGTTGTTCGTGGTGGAAAAATCCTTGGTGTGGCAAATTTTGAGCAAAACGACGCAGAACTTGAAGAATCTGCGACCGTATTCAATTTTTTGACGCAATATTACTCAAAAATGCTTGTTCCAAACGAAATTGTTGTCTCTCACAATGTGGATGAGGAGCTTTTGAAAAACTATTTGCAGAAAAACATAAGAATCATTTCAAACCCAAAAGGTGTAAACAAAACACTGCTTGAAATGGCAAAGCAGAATGCAAAAGAGCACCTTGAAAAACACATTGCAAAAGAGAAAATTTTGTACAACTCAAGCATCGGCGCAATCAAACAATTGCAGGAAAGCTTGCATTTAAAAAATCTTCCAAAACGTATGGAATGTTACGATATTTCGCACATTTCAGGCACTTACAAAGTTTCTTCTATGGTTGTCTTTACAAACGGACAAGCCGACAAAAAACAATATAGAAAATTTAAGATCAAATATGTAAAAGGAAACAATGATTTTGAATCATTGAAAGAAACTTTGACACGCAGACTTCAACGCCTGGTCGATCGAAATGGAGAAAGTTTTAAAGAAAAGCCAGATTTGCTTGTCATCGATGGAGGCAAAGGACAACTGTCTTCATGCCTTGAAATTTTGCAAAAATTTAATCTCGAAAACGAAATTGAACTTATTTCTCTAGCAAAAAAACAAGAGGAAGTTTTTGTTGCTGACAGTCATCTGCCTGTCATTTTGAAGAGAGACAGCACCGAACTTAAACTTTTGCAACGCATAAGAGATGAGGCTCACCGCTTTGCAATCACCTTCCACAAGCAGATCAGAACCAAGGGACAAACGGAAACTGAACTAGAAAACATCCCTGGTCTTGGAAAAGTAAAAATTGAAAACCTCTTGAAGGCGTTTGGCACCACTGAAAATGTTAAAAAAGCCACCGTAGAAGAGCTGTGCCTTGTCAAGGGAATTCATGAATCACTTGCTGTTTCAATCAAAAATTATTTTGAAACAAAATAAAATTTGTTTGTAAATGCAACTTTTTTAGTTTATTATAATAATAAATTGGAGGGATATATGAGAAACAAGTTTAAATTGTGCTTGCTTGCACTTGTGATAGCGTTTCTCCCACTTGTTGCTTTTGCCGGATGTGATAAGGGAACAATAAATTATTACGATGCATCAAACATGGTGGTATATTCTGTGAAGGTCGGTGCAAAAGACACTGAGTTTAAAGGGACTCTGCCAACAAAAAATGCTGACCTTGAGTATACATATTCTTTTGAAAACTGGGTTGATGAAGACGGCCATTATGTAAATCCAACAACAATCTCCCGTGCCACAAATCTTTACCCAAAATTTAAGGCGACAAAAATTGAATATCACTTGCAAAAAGCAAACAATATTGTTGTCACAAGAGAAAACTCAAGTTTGACTGAAGATGATGTGATTTATTATGGTGACAAACTGACTTTTAGCTGTCTTGATGCAACACAAGATATTTATGTAAATGGAACGAGAATTCCAAATGAAGCCATTCTGTCTGTTGTTGGAAACACCACTGTTGAAACAACAACGCATAAATTTACAATCAGATTTTATGACGAAGACAAACAAACACTTCTTGAACAATTCCGTCTGACAAGAAATCAAGCATTTACTGCTCCAACTCCAACAAAATCTTCATCCGTACCCGGAATTTCTTACGAATTTGAAAACTGGGTGGATGGAAATGGCGAACTTGTTGTTGTAAATGCAGTTGATGAAGACATCTCTGTTTTTGCATATTACAAGACAAATTTGCAAGCTTTTTCACTTTCAGTCTCAGATGATGTTGTTGTTGAAAAAGGCGATTATATTTTAAATTCAGAAAGCATTTTGTTCTTTGGAGACCAACTCAAACTCTCTTGTGCAGACCCAACAAAAGACATATATCTCAACGGCACAAAAGTTGAAAATAACTATGCATTTGAAGTAACAAACAATGTTGTCATCACAACCGCAGTTTACACATTCACAATTTCTTATTATGACGATGACCAAACAACTTTAATTGATCAAGACATTTTGACGAGAGGTCAATCCGCTTCTGCTCCAACCCCAACAAAAACAAGCGCTGACCCAGCATACACATACGAGTTTGACAAGTGGGTAGACGAAAATGGAAATGCTGTGATTTTAAACACAATCACAGAAGATGCTGATGTTTATGCAACATATAAAACAATTTCAAATCAATGTAGTGTTTATATCTATAGTGAAAATATAAGTGTAACCGCAAATGGAGTTACACTAACAAGTGGAAACATGGTAAATTTCAACACAGAAATCGTTGTGACAGTCAACAACCCAGACGTTTTGCTTCTTGTAAACGGTGAGACAGTTTCACTTGATGCAGAACGCAAATATACCTTCACAATAACACAAGACACAACGTTGAATATTGATGTAGAAACAATATAACAAAAAACACCGAAATTTCGGTGTTTTTTTTATTCATCTTCTTCGTCTTCTTCAAACTCACCAAAGCCATATTCTCTTTGGATTTTTCTGTCATATTGTCTTACATGAACTTTGGCATTCATCAGTCTCAAGCATCTTACCTTTTTTCTCATAAGATCCCCTCGGTCTTCCAGAATATACTCAAGCCCATCCCATAAGAACATCCAACCAATGATAGCCATAATTTCATTTATATAAATTGAATGAAGTTGATTGTAAAACACTGCAGTCAAAATCATAACAGAAAGTCCAACAAAACAGAAAATCAATCCAATAAGCAAACTCATAGCAAGTTTTTTGTTTATAATAACAACCTGTTCTGCATTATGTCTTTTTACTGCTTGTCTAATACGTCTTTTTTCAATGTTTGTTGTAGGTTCTTCAATATAAAAGTCAAGCGAAACTTCATCACTTTGTGGAATTGAAGCTGCGCACATATTTATATAATCTACAACAACTGGATTTAGAAGCTCATAAGTTTTGTATGCGTATGGCGAAAAAATTTCGTCAGCACTCTTTGCTCCGACATCAATAATTGCCCTGTCATCGTTTGTGTAATCAATTTGTCTTGCCTCTTTCATGGCAGTGGTTTTTTCAAGTTTTTTTGCTAATCTTCTTTTGAAAAACATAAATTCCTCTTCTCTTAAACTATCTATATGTGCCTATTATAGCACATTTTAAAACATTTTGCAAATTTGATTTTTGATGTAAAAAAATATGACCCAAATATGAGTCATATTTTCTATCTTTTTGCTCTATAAAAGTGCAATTGAAATTCCACAGAAAATCATAAGTGAAATTGCATCAACAATTGTTGTGATAAATGGGCTTGCAACAACCGCAGGATCAAGCTTAAGCCTCTTTGCAAGAAGTGGCAAGCATGCCCCAACAATTTTTGCTATGCAAATTGTTGCAAAGAGTGCAAGTGAAACAACAAGTGAAATTGTCCATGTATAATCATAACCAAAAATCAATTTGTCAATAAGTTGAAGTTTTGCAAAACATGCCACTGCAAGCACTGCTGCCAAAAGCACTGCAACACGAATTTCTTTCCATACCACTTTGAGTATATCTTTTGGGTGTAATTCATCTAGCGCCAGTGACCTGATCACTGTAACTGATGCCTGACTACCAGCATTTCCACCTGAATCCATAAGCATTGGAATGCATGCAAAAAGCAATGGACTTAGGGTGTTAAGCGTTCCCTCAAATGTGTTGATAATAAGTCCTGTAAAAGTCGCCGAAACAAGCAATATCAAAAGCCATGGCACACGGGATTTGAAGATTGACCATATGCTTGTTTGCAGATATGGCTTTGATGTTGGTGTAACGTGATTAATCATGCTGATATCTTCTGTTGCCTCTTCTTGCAAAACGTCCATAGCATCATCAACTGTAACAATACCATTGATTCGATTTTCACTATCAACAATAGGCACCGCCAAAAGGTCATATTTTCTAAGCAAATTTGCAACTTCTTCCTTATCGTCATGCGTATGTGCAGAAATGACATTTTCCTTCATGAAAGTGCCAATTTTTTCTGTTGCAGCATGCAAAATTATATCTCGCAAAGACACAGTACCAAGCAAATGCTTTTCGTCATCTGTCACATAGCAAGTATAAATTGTCTCCTTGTCAAGAGCTTGTTTTCTAATCTTTTTTAAAGCTTCTTCAACTCTCATACCTTCACGCAACGTCACAAGCTCTGTTGTCATGATTGATCCAGCACTATCCTTTGGGAATCCAAGCAATTTGTTTACAGATTCTCTTGTATCATTATTTGAAAGTTTTATAATTCTTCTTACAACATTTGATGGCATCTCCTCAATCAGGTCTGCTGTGTCATCAACAAAAAGGTCATTGATAATAAAACTCAATTCTTTATCAGTAAAAGATTTTATAAGCACCTGTTGTGCATCGTTGTCCATATTTACAAAAACATCACTCGCCGTATCCTTTGGCAAAAGTCTGAAGAGCACAGCAACATTTTCATCATCAATATCACTCATAACATCAGCAATATCGACTGGGTCCATCTCTTTAAGAAGAGGTTTGAGTGTTGAAAAATTTTTATTTTCGAGGTCATCAATAATTTGAAGCAATTTTTCGTGTCTTACTTCTGCATCCGCTTTAAGCAAAATCTCATTCAAAACTTCAGACGAAACATTGTCCTCAATGTCAGAATCCAAAAGCTCTTCTGCCACCTCTTCAAACTCAATGTCACTGATGTTGTCTGTCAAAAATTTCTGCAATTTCTTTGGGAACAAAATAAAAAGTTCTGCAGAAACATCTTTGTCCAACTTTGGCAAAATGTCAGCTAAAAGTTCCGGCTCAATAGAAGATAGCTCTTTGGCAAGAGCCTCGTAGTCATCTTTTTTGATTTCGTCAACAAATTTTTCAAGTTCTTCAAGTTTTTCCTCTTGAAAAAGCCTTACAATTTCTTCAGCAAACATCTTCTTTCTCCAAATATTTTTTCAGTAGATATTATAGCACAAAAACACCATTTGTCTAGCATTTTTTATTTGTTTTTTAAATACTTTAAAACGCGTGGCGCAGCAATCAAAAACCATGTCGCAAATTTTTTCGGAGTGTTTATCATTTCTTGTTCAAGTTCTTCAAAATCAACCCACCTCATGTCATTTACTTCTTCTTTGTTTAAGACAAAATTTCCGTCATAATCCCCAAGCAAAACATGGTCTATTTCATATTCAAAAAGGTTTTCTTCATATTTTGAAAAATAGTTGAAGACAAAAATTTCTTGCAAGCCATCACAATGTATACCAACTTCTTCAACAAGCCTTTCCTTTGCCTCCGCAACAATATTTTCAGTCCTTGGATGACTGCAACATGTGTTAGCCCACAGACCGCCAGAATGATATTTGTCAAACGCTCTTTGCTGAATCAACATTTTTCCGTTGTGACAAAGAAAAACAGAAAATGCTCTATGCAAAATTGCATCTTTGTGTGCTGCCTCCTTTGTTACCAATCCAATTTTATTGTCATAAATGTCAACTGCAACAATTTTGTTTTCCATAATTTTTATTCCTTTTTCAAATTATACATAATCACCCATCAAAAACCAAACAATGCACAAAAATCTTTGTCTTGACAAAAAGATTTGATATGTTATAATAAAAATATATGAGAGGTGGGGAATGATAGATAAGAAAAAATCAAACGCAATTTACGATTTTAACACATCTTTGTGTCTTGTTGAATATGTTATGCATATTTCAAAAATGATCAAAGGTAAGTTTTTTGAAAATGATGAATATGGGGCTGTCAAAACATTGCCTCAAGCATTTAAGGACTGCGTGTTTTACAAGAATCAAAAAGGTAAAGATGCAAGATTTGGTCCACAGCTTTTATACTATCCATGCAAACCAAATATGGAAGAATATGACGAATATACTGGCAGAGTACACAAAGACAATTATCAAACAGAAAACTATTTGACAGTAAGAAGCAGCCTCATGGTCGCTGACAGAGTGAAAGATGCAAACCCAGATATACTTTTGGAAAGGCTTAAGCCAACTGTTTACTCTCACTCAACAATGCTTGACTGCATCTTTTCAAACGCAGATTTGTCTTCAACCAAAAATGAAGCAAAAAATTGTGTGATATGCTTAGATGCGTTCTTAGAATTGTATAAAACCGAGCCTAAGTTTAAAGAAAAGCTTGACGAAGGATTGTTGTTGCAAGCAATGACTCAAGCATGTCCTGAAACAAGAAAACATATCATTCGCACTTGCCCAGAATTTTATCAATATCTCCCAGCAAAAGTGTTTGCTGAAAGACCATTTGAACTTTTCCACAATCAAGTGTTTAGAGTAAACAATTTGGAATACAAACAAATTGCCCTCGAAGCAACACCTGAAGAAGAAAAGCCTGCACTAGAAGAAATTATCAAAGCAAAAGATATTGAAATGCAATCAAACGATGGGCTATTAAAATAAGACTGATCAAATCAGTCTTTTTTTTGTCAAAATATATCCATATTGACAAATTTCAGCAATATGGTATAATAAACCATGTAAGCGAGGTAAATTATGAACCAAACAAAATTTAAAGATTTGAGACGCAAGTATGAGGAAAAGTTAAACTCATTCGAGAAAAAATATGGAATTTTTACTGATTCAAACTACAACCCAATCATTCCATTAATTGAAATCATAAAGGGTTGGAGCTTTGCGAAAGGTCCAAAAGGACTTAAGCCTTGGGAAGAGTCATTCAAAGATTATGTTTGTCCATTTAGACGCTCAAAAAACAATATGGGCTTTGTGGAAAACATTAGACAAAAATTGAATTGTGGCCCACAACTTTTATATTATCCATGCAAACCAAATGCAGATGAGCATGCTCAATATGCCGACCCTGAAAAAAATCTTTTGGCTGTTCCAGCAAGAGTTTCAAATTATTCTAGAGTTGAAAACGAACTTAACGCAGTTGTATCAGGTGGAGGAAAATATTTGCTTGATATAAACAGTTTTCCTCTCACAGACAAATTGAATCATGTCCTTTATTCTCACTCAACACTTTTGGATTTTATCTTTGCAAATGCAGATATAACTGAAGAAGGCCAAAAAGATTCTGTAACAGCTTGTTTAAATGCTTTCCTTGAGCTATACAATGAAGAGCCAAAATTTAGAGGAAAACTTGATGATGCACTCTTGCTTCAAGCCATGGACAATGCCCCTGAAGAAACACAAATTTATATCACAGAACATTGCCCTGCTCTTGCAGAATATTCAACATTGACAAATGAAGATTTATCAAAATAAAAGACTGACAATTCAGTCTTTTTTTTAGTGAACTTGACTTTTACATTTGAATTATGCTATAATGTCAATGTTGATGTCAGAGATCTGGCGTTGATGTCGTATGAAAATCCGACAACTAGACAGAGAGTTGAACTCTCAAAGAAAGCCCTTGCGGCTTTCTTTTCTTTTAGTCTTGACTTTTTACACTTTTGTGCTATACTATGTTTAGAAATTCAGATAGGTCATTTGGTTGACGTCTTGTGGTAACACAGCTCGGGTACTGAATTTCTTTTTTTTATAAAACTATTGACTTTTGTGTGTTTTGTGGTATGATTGCAGCATAAGCGAGAGGATAAAACTCTAATGGTGAGATCTATTCAATATCCGTGGGTCGCTTACAAGGAGTGGCAAAATGCCTCTCTTTTTTTTGATAACTATTAAGTGTTGCACATGAAAAAGACAAAAGCTTGAAAAATATATTGCTGTGCCAACTTTACGGTGATTTATACCCTAATTTTGACTAAACTTTCTACACAAAATGAGACACAATTGCACTTTTTTGAAAAATACAAACACAACATATTTTGTATGCTGTGTTTCTGATATACTATATGGTGCACCCGTGGGGGTCGGAGCGTTAAGAAAGCATGCCAGTGTGCATGTTTTTAGCGGAAGACGGGCGTGACCACGCCCCGGTTTAGAACCCTTGGGTGAGAATCCCCATATGCAAAAAATAAAAACACGACAAAAGTCGTGTTTGCATGGTGCACCCGTGGGGATTCGAACCCAAGACCTTTCGTTCCGTAGACGAACGCTCTATCCAGCTGAGCTACGGGTGCGTTTTTCAAATTGCTCTGTAATTATAACAAACCAAACAAAAAAAGTAAAGAACTTTGTCAAAAATAAAAAGAGCAGTTATAGCTGCTCTCCCACAATATGTCCACTTGTCCATGCCCATTGAAGATTGTATCCGCCACATACTCCATCAACATTTACTGCTTCCCCCACGACATATAAGCCTTTAATTTGTTTGCTTTCGAGAGTGTCCGTCAAATCTTTTAATTCAATGCCACCAGCATAAATTTGATTATTTTCGCATGCTCCACACACAGAAAAATGCAAAAATTTGATTGCGTGTGCAAGTTTTTGAGCCTCAATGTCCGTCAAGTTTTGACACTCCTTGTTTGTATTTATTTTTGACTGTTTAAAAACTTCGTTTGCAACTGCATTATGAAACATTCCAACAAACATTTTATCCAACTTTAAGGAAGAATTTTTTCTTCTTTTTATTTTTTCTTCAATTTGCTCTTCTGAAAGTTGTGGCAACAAATCGATATAAATTTCTCCGCTATAATTGTCTTCTCTTGCAAAAAGTGATGACATGTTGAATACAACAATGCCACTCAATCCATTTTCTCTAAATTGAACTTCTCCAACCTCTGTCTTTTCTTGTCCACCAAGCGTTTTTGCTGTCACTTTTACATTTGAAAGTCTCACCCCATTCAAATCTCGGGTTTCTTTGTTCTGCAAACCAACCAAACTTGGTCTAAATTTTGAATATTTTAGCCCTAAATCGTCAAAACACCACTCGCACCTTCCACCTATTGCTAAAACAAGCTTTGGGGCTTCAAAGCTTTGATTTCCGGTTTTTATGTAAAATGTACCATTTTTGTGAGAAACATTTTCAACCTTTTCATTCAAAAACATCTCGCAAGACACATTGTTTTCAATTACATCAACAACAGATTTTGCAGTGTTTGAAAGTGGATAAATTCTCCCCTCATCATCAGCATATGTCTCAAGACCCAACTTTTCAAAAAAATTGAGAGTCTTTTTATTGTCAAATCTGTCGAAAAACTTTTCCAAGTCTGTGTTGTAAAAACTTGAATTGATATTTTGATTTGTCAGATTACATCTGCCATTACCTGTCACCATCAGTTTTTTTGCTATTCGACTGCCAGCATCAAGAATTGCCACATCTTTGCCCTTTGCCGTAAGTGCACACATAGAGCCTGCGGCACCACCACCAACAATCACTGCATCATATTTTTTCATTTAACCCTCTTTTTCTTCTTTTTCTTTTCTTTTACCAAAAATGTTCCACTCTTTTTGTTTGAATATAAAAGAGCTAAAATCGTCCCAACAACCACAATCGAAAGCCCCAAAGCAAGCATCATCCAACCAGATGAAATGTTGTAAGAGAAAAATTTGATGTTTACGGAATAGCTTTCCATCAGTTGAGAAACAAGTTCCTGTGGCAAAGTCTGCGACATTCTTTGTGTCGGCCCATGCAAGAAGATGTTTCTAAACAGTCCTGCAGAATAAGTCCCCGGGATAAAGCACACAAAATATTGAATGGCTTTTGGAAACATTGAAAGTGGCATATATGCCCCAGTCAAAAATCCGATGGCCGCACTCAAAATTCCCGTAAAAGATCCCAAAGCCGCTTCCGTGTTTATAAAACTGCAAATAAGCACCATAAAAAGTGAAGAACTTATGATGGACAAAATTGTTATCCCAAGGCAGTACAAAAGATCCACAAAAGTCATCATAAAACCACCAGTGGCAATCAAATAAATCAATCCAACCACCAACACTGCCATGCAGATAAAAAACGTAATCAAAAAGCAAGAGATAATATAACTTGCAAAAATTACCCACCTTTTGATTGGAGAAACCAAAATATCATTGATTGATCCCTTTTCTTTGTCTCTGACCATAATCATATTTGCACTGAGCGCAACTGTGATACATGAAACACCCATAACACCTGAAAGCATCCAATTGTTTATAAATCCCATAATCAATTTTTGATCAACTGTCTGTCCTGCTTCTTTCAAAATTGTTTCCACGGCATCTTTTTGAATATCACCCAAAAACAAAATATAAAGCATAAGCACAATAATTGGAGCAAGCAGTGAGAAAAACACTGTCGCCTTATCTTTCAAAAACAACTTCACATTTCTTCTTACCAAAGATGATAGTGCTTGCAAATTATTCTTCATCTGCATCACCACCCTCTAGTGTTTTGCCAGTTATGTTTAAAAACACATCATCCATATCACCCTTTAAAACTTCAAAGTCGGTGATATACTTGGAATACTTGCTCAATATATCTTTTGTCTCTTCACTTCCACTTACGTTCAAACGGTAATAGTCCGTAACATACTCCCACTCGCCATCATATTCACTTTCAAATTCTTCGTTTTTCTTCATGTAGGCCTTAATATAGTCCTTTGAATATTTCATCTTAAGTTTGTGTGGTGTGTCGTATGCCACAATCTGCCCCTTGTCTATCATGACAACCATGTTTGCACGATTGGCCTCTTCCATATAGTGTGTTGTCAAAAAAACAGTCATCTTGTTTCTTTTTCTCAATCTTTCAATAATATCCCAAATTTTCACTCTTGTTTGTGGATCAAGCCCTGTTGTAGGTTCGTCCAAGATGAGGATTTTTGGAGAATTTATCAAACTGCGTGCAATGTCAACCCTACGCCTCTGTCCTCCACTCAAGTTTTTGATTGGTCTGTTTAAAATTTTCTTTAAATCCAACAGCTCGGTAAGTTCTGAAAGTTTGTCCTTCCACTCTTCTTTTGAAAGCCCATAGAATCCTGCTCTGATTGCAAGGTTTTCTTTGACACTTAAAAAAGAGTCAAGCACGCTGTCCTGAAAAACAACCCCCAAAAGGGATTTTATCTTGTCAGCATCTTTATCCAAATCCATGCCACCAATCAAAACCTGTCCACCGTCCTTTTTCAAAATGGAACACAAAATTTTGATGGTTGTAGACTTCCCTGCACCGTTTACTCCCAAAAAAGCAAACAAAGAACCTTCTTTGACAGAAAAAGAGATGTCATCAACGGCCTTGATGTCACCATAAGTCTTTTTTAAATTTTTGATTTCAATAATATCTGCCATCTTTCTCTTTCAAAATATATTATACAAGAAAATATCTAAAACAAACAAATTTTAAGACAGTTTTTTGACAAAAAAATGAATCTTGTGATATTCTAGTTATAGATTGGAGAAAACATGACTACAAAAACAAAAAATGAACCTAAAGTAATCAAACTTTTGGGATACCATGATTTAATGTTGCACACTTATCTATACGACAAAGTAGAAAATCCAAAAGCTGTTGTTGTGATTGTACATGGCATGCAGGAGCATGCTTACAGATATAAAACTTTTGCACAGTTTCTAAATCAAAATGGTTATATCGTGCTTGCAAACGACCTTCGTGGACATGGACACACTGCAAAAAACAAAGCATTCATGGGACAGGGAGAAAAAAATATTTTTGTCGAAAGTGTTATTGATGAAATTTCAGTAATCAAATATGCCAACAACACATACAAACTTCCTGTGTATTTGTTTGGTCACTCATATGGCTCTATGCTTTCTCAAAGTATCATTCAACACACAAAAATTGTTGAAAAAGCTGTTTTGTGCGGAACAACTGACGGATCTTCTCCCGCCCTTAAAGCGGCAAATATTGCAACAAAAATCATTTCTTCTTTTAAGAAAAAAGAAAACGTAAGCAAGTTTGTTGAAAGCATGTCAATCAAAGCATACGGTAGAAAATTTGAAAGAGGCAATTGGCTCACAAGAGATGAAAAAGTTTTTGACAAATATCTCAAAGATGACCTTTGTGGCATCAGTTTTCCTTTTGGTTTTTATTATAGCCTTGCACACAACATGAGCAAAATCAACAAATCAATCAACAAAATAGGAAACAAAAAAATCTTTCTTATTTGTGGTGAATTTGACCCAGTTGGCTCCAACGGCAAATATGTAAAAACACTTTACAAAAAATATCTCAAACATAACATTGATGCAAAAATCAAAATATATCCAAATGACAGGCACGAGCTTTTAAATGAGCTTGACAAAAAGCACGTTTATGCAGATGTACTTACATTTTACGAGGGTTGATTATGAAAGAAAAAAATTTTGTAACAGAAATCCATAAAGACAGAAAGAAATTTGTTTCTGCAAACAAAACAAAAGATCATGTTCTTGTCTCTGGCGAAAATCATGTTTTGCTCTCTGCACCACATGGTGTAAAGCAAACAAGACTTGGTAAACAAAAAGTTGCAGAAATTGGAAGTCTCGCCCTTGCGCTACGACTGTATAAAGACACAAATTCATTTTTTATTGCAAAAACCAAAAACAATTTTGACGATGCCAATTTTGACGAACATAGTGCATATAAGTATGATGTTGCAAAATGTGTTAAAGAAAATGACATACAATATTTTGTAGATATTCATGGTCTTGCAGCACACAGAAAATGTGATGTAAATTTAGGCGTTCATTTTGGACTTAACACTGAAGTTGATGAAGCTGCACTAAATGAGCTTGAAGATTTGCTAAAGAATAAAAACTTACTTGTATGGATTGACAAACCTTTTATGGCGACAACCAGAACTTTGTCTGGCGGAGCAAAAAAACAATTTCCAAATCTGTGGACAATTCAAATTGAAATAAACTGTTCAATAACAAACAACAAAGAAAATGCTGACAAATGCAAGCACCTGTATGAAGCACTCAAGCAATGGATAAAAAACAAAAAATAAAACACGGAAATCCGTGTTTTATTTTGTTTTATATCTTTTTTCAAACTCGTCTTTGATTTGTCGTCCTATTTTTTCAATGGACTGATTGGCATCAATCACAACAATTCTATCTTTGTTTTTCTCAGCAAGTTTCAAATATCCTTTTCTGACTTTATCATGATACTTCTTTCCCTTGCTTTCAATCCTGTCAAGGTTTTTAAGCTTCTCATCTCCAGATTTTCTTTTCATTGCGTCGTCATAGCTCAAATCAAGCAAAAATGTTAAATCTGGCACGGTGCCCTTGATGGCAAACTCGGTGATGTTTCTAAGATCTTTAACTTTCAAATTTCCAGCATATCCCTGATATGTGTAAGAAGAATCATAGTATCTGTCAAGCACAACAACCTTGCCACTTTGCAGAGCAGGCTTTATCACATCCTCGACAATTTTGCTTCTGCTTGCAGAAAAAAGCAAAAATTCAGTTTCGGCAGACATTTTGCCTTTTGAGTGTAACAAAATCTCTCTTATCTCTTCTCCAACATCAGTGCCTCCTGGCTCTCTTGCGCAGATATAATCATATTTATTTTTCTGCAAAAATTCCGTAAAAAGTTTGATTTGTGTGCTTTTTCCGCATCCGTCTCCGCCTTCAAACGTAACCAAAAAACCTGACATACTTCACCTCTTTTTTATTATATCATTTCACAAAAATTTTTAAAAGAAAAAAGGATAGATTTTTGTCTATCCTTTTTTTTGATGTTATACGCTCATGATATCTTCTTCTTTACGCTTTTTTCTCCTCTTGAGAATGAAGAAGATAAGAAGTCCAATAAGAATTGCTCCGCCAACTCCAGCTGCAACATACATAAGCATATTGGATGAAGAGGCTTCGCCCCAAACTGCATACAATGTCAAGTTTTCTTCAAAATCAACAATGATAATTTCTCCTGGTTGATATACAATTTCGCCATTTGGCTCTGTTGCCCAACCCAAGAACTCTCTGTTTCCATTTTTGTATGGACTTGGATTTTGTCTCAATGTGATTTCTTCTCCATACTCAGCAATATCATCAAGTGTGATGTTTGTGCCGTTGTTTGGATTGTACTTGATTGCAATTTGTTTTCTGAATGCTGAAGCATCAAGTCTGAAGTCGTCAGCCTTAATAATGTATTGATATCCAGTTGTTTCTGTTGAGCCACTAATAATTCTTCCACTATCAAGTCTCCAACCTGCAAAGTCATAACCTTTTTCAAGTTCAACTGAAAGCAAGATTGTTGCTGTAAACTTGGATACATAAGTCATGATATTGTTGTCTGTGTCAACAGATATAAGTGTGATTTGAGAAATTTCATCTGCTGCTTCAACTGTTACTGAAGAAATGCCTTCTTGGTAAGAAATTTCAAATGTAACAAGTCTGAGAGCGTAGTAGATTGAAACAACTGTCTCTGCATCACCATATATCTTGTATTCAGGGTCTGTGCAACTGAAGAAGTCGTATACATATCCTTCAACATCAGTTGAAATCAAACTTTCAATATCGATTTGACTTTCTGTTGTTCCGGTCTTGATTTCTGTCTTTGTTGGCTCACCATATTCGGTTTGGCCAAGCTCTTCATAGTAGTGCAATACCTTGTATGTCGATTGTCCACACTCTGTCACAATTGTAACAAGAATATCTGTGTCAACATCAACTATCAAAGTATATTCTCTTGAAGCACTTGTTGTGGTTTCACCATTCTTTGTGATGCGCCATTCAACAAATTCATATCCATTTTTGATTGTCATTGAAAGCGGAATTCTTGCTCCATATGCATATTCTCCTGCACCAACAACATCTGTCACTCTGTTTTCATCATAGTCAATTGAAACGCTGATAAGTTTGAGTGCATAGAAGATTTGGATTCTTGTCGAGCCGTCACCTGCAATCAAAACGCTGTTGATGTCAACAAGCTCATCTTTTGAAATTGCAAGGAAGTGACTGAATTTTACTCCGATGAAGTCGCTTTCTCTGTAGCCCTCAACATTTTCAACTCCTTCAATGTAGTTTTCTACGATAAAGTCATATGTCAAGTGTTGATGTGCAATACCTCTGTCTATTGCTTGAAGAATTTGAACGTCAATGTATTCTCCTCTATAGAACTCTTGTCTATAATATTCGATTGTGTATACAATGTCTGTTCTTGCTGTGATTATGGCAACAATCTCAAGCTCTTCGTCACCCATTGTCAAAGACAATCTTCTGTTTCTTACATTGTCTGTTTGGATTTCTCCATTTACTGTGTATGAAGTAAAGTCAAATCCATCATCAATATCAAGAGTAATCACAATTGATTGACCATAAGCAACTCTCCAATTCCACATTGATTCTTGGGCAATTTCTTTTCCGTCAACAAGGAATTTGAATGAGTCTTCGATCATTCCAACATATTCATCAACTATTGTTACATGAACATTCTTGTATGTTCTGATGAAGTATACATAGACGATTGTAGAACCATCACCAGCAATTTCAGTTTCTATTTCATCAAGAGATGTTCTTTCAAATTCAAATCCAACTACGTCAACAGATGAGTAGTCAATGTCTGCAAGAGTCAAGATGTGCTCGGTTTCCCCTGTCAATATGATTGGAGGATATGCGCTCTTGTCTTCATATTCATTTCCAAGAGCAGCTGTCTGGAACTTGAATGCAACTTTATATTGTGTGTTCGTATTCTTGCTTGTCAAGATTTGAACAGCCATTTCTGTTGCTTGAGCATTAAATTTGACTACATATTCTATTGCACCAGATGCAATTGCTGCGTGATTCTCTGTGTAATCAACAACAAGTTCTGCATCATCATCTTTTGCTTTGAATGAAATTCCTTCAAATCCATAACCCTTGTTGAGTATGAAACGAAGTGTTACTTCTTCGCTGAACATGTATCCAGTATCTTCTGTTGAAATTGTTGCTGCACGTCCATTGTTTACTGTGAAGTAAACCATGTATGTGTTTCTTGTATAGTAAGCATTTACGACTGTTGAACCATCACCATTGATTGTTTCAGGATCGCATTCAATATATTCAAAGTTGAATCCTTCAAAATTGAATCCTTGATCAAAGGCGTTGTTCATAATCCATTCTCTTACCATATCTTGCGTGATTGCTGTGTCTGTTGTTCCAAATCCCTGTGTTGTGTAATCAGCCTCATCAGCAAATGTTCTGTCAAGCAATTGCTTGAAGATGTTGATTGAGAATACTGTGTTGTCATTTGGCAATGCTCTTGCATTGATATAGATGTCTCCGCAAAGGATTTCTCCTTCTTCGCTCAATCCACTCATATACAAGCTTATTGCACCAGCATCAAGTGCTGCCCCTGCAACGCTTTCTTCTGTGTTGATTTCAATATAGCCACCGTGGTATCCAACGCTTTCTGTAAGTGTGAATGTCACTCTGTCGCCATACTTAATCTCCCAACGAGATCCGGCAACAACAGTTCTGTGAAGTTCTGAGTCTGTTTCGATTGTCACATTGTCAATATGATCTTTTGCAACAATCAATGAAACATATCTTCTTGCATATCTTACTCTGATGATTGTTGTTCCGTCTCCGGCAATTTCTTGTTCATCATTGTATGTCTCCAAATATTCATAACCAGTGATGTCTCTATAATCTGTGCCACTGATATATTCGTTGTATGCAATTGCACTTGTCATCAATGATTCTGTTTCGGCAATATATTCGCCAGGAACATCGAAGAAGTTTCCTGCCGTCTCAGCATAATTTCCGCTCAAGCTCTCAAGAAGAACTCTGATTGTAAATCTCGCTTGTCCAGCAAGCCACAATACATAAACTTCAACATCTCTTTCTTCTGCTGTCAAGTTTGTAAACTCTGGTGTCTCGTCAATATCGCAAAGCATTTCAACTTGTTCGCCTTCATCATTTTCATAAATCCAGCCACCAAATTCATAACCTGCTCTTGACCAGCCGAGTGATTCAAATGATGGTAAGCTGTATGTTTGATCATATCTAAACTCACCAGCATTTCTAAAGTAATCTCTTGCTTGGTTGTAAAGCAACGTTACTGTATATCTATTTGCTTCCCATACAACGAAGAGTGTAAGCTCTGTGTCATCATTCTCTCCAGTTGCAAGGTTGAGAGCATAATACTTGCCTGTTGCAAGGTCATAGTAAATTGCTGCTTCGCCTGAAATGTTTGCAGTGTTGATATCATCAACCGCAACAACGAGATTTGTTTCTCCATCTCTTGACCAACCAACTGGCTTGTAACCTATCTTTGCAAATTCTGTTCCGTCAGCAATTTCTGTCAAAACATCATATGTCAAGACAAGGTCTTCAATTTCATTTTCTCCACCATGTGCATCATAGTGAACTGTGTAAGTGTTTGCCTCCCACTTTGCATAAAGCTCAAGGTGTGTTGTGAATGTATACAATGGAATGATTTCATACAAGTCATATTCAATCTCTCCATCTGTTGAAAGCATCCAACCTTGAAGCACATAACCTGTGTTTGCATAATATCCATCTACACTTACATTTTCTTGCATATATTCAACATTTTGAACTGTGTATGATGTTGTGTCTCCTTTGAAGTTTTCAAAGTATCTGATTTCAAATTGTGAGTATTTTACTCCAATTTCAACATCACAAGCAACAGCTCTTACATTGAACACTGCAAATCCTTGTTCATTCAAACTGTCAATTGTAAATGTCATTGACACTTCTTCTCCATCAGTTATGCTGATAAAGTTGAAGTCATAACCAGGTTCTACATCAACCTTAATCTTAAACATTGCTGTATATTCAACTTCAATTGTTTCGTTTCCATCAAGGCTTCTGTTTACTTCTCCAGAAAGTGTTTGATATACAACTGTTACGTTTGAAACGCCAGCTGCTGGCACTGTGAATGCAAGAGCAAACTTATTCAAAGTGTAATATGCTTCAACAAGCGCATTTCCATTTCCAGTGATTTGAACATCTTCTGTTCTTGTTGCAAAGCTATAACCTCTTTGATCAATGTCAAGTGTTGCAAATCCTTCTGCAATGTTTTCATTTGTTACATATGCATCTGTCACACCTTGCAATGTCAATGTGTCTGCAAGTTCATATTCTCCATCAATTGTCTGCAAGTAATATTTTACTGTGTATGGAGTATCGTTTCTTGGTTGCCATTGAGCTTCTGCATCGATATGTGTTGGAACATCATATGTAAACTCTTCAAAATTGTTGTAGTGTGATTCTTCACCACCCTTTGTGATAATCCAGTCAACAAAGTCATATCCTTCTCTTACAAATCTGTTGTCTGCAAGTCTATCTGTTGTCTCGTAATAGAAATCTTGCGTGTATGTCTCAGATCCTTCAGCAAATCCACCATTTCCGTGGAATGTGATGTGATAAATCTTTGCTGTTGTTGTTGCACTGATATCAACATTGTTTGTTGGCATAATGAATGTGCCATATCCACCTGAAATGTTTGTTGAAATAGATGCTGTCAATGATGTCAAGCCACTGAAGCTATATCCGTCTCTTGCAACAACTTGAACTGTAATCAATGCGCCATGTCTTGCTTTCACTGTAACAAGATTGTCTTCATCATTTTCTGTTTCTTCTGCACCATTGTTTGAACCGGTCACAAAGATGGATGCGACACCCTTGTCGTATGTGATTGCAATATCATACCATACTCTTGCATAGTAAACCTTAAGTACAAGGCTTCCATCTGCAAGAACTCTGCCTGAAAGCTCTGCATCTTCATTTTCTTCGTCAAAGAAGTAAGTGTCTGGGCCTTCTTCCAAAAGTTCATAGAAGACTGTTGTGTCTGTCTTTGCTGTCTTCAACGCTGTCTTTGTTGTGTCAATCACAAACTCGCCGGCAGCATTTTCAAAGTAATATGTGATTTTATAGTCACTGTCACCAGGTGTCCATACTGCCCACAATTCAACATCATCAACAAACAAGAAGTGTTCGTACGTGAAGTCTTCTGGATTGTTTTCGTCATAGATATAAGTTGCAATTCCAAGCTCTGCATCTTCTTCTGAAGTTGCCCAACCAACAAACTCATAACCATCTTTCTGCCAATTCAATGGAGCATGATCTGCTGCTGTATAGTAGATGCTATATGGCGTGTTGTACGTGATATGTTCAACATATGTTGTCTCATCTTCGCCATCAATATATCTATGATATGTTACATCATAAACATTTGGATGAGATACAGTTGTGATTTCCAAATCAAATGCTGGCATTGCATCAATATGATATACCCCTGTCTCTGCATCAAGTTCAAATCCAATAACCTTTGTTGAACCATAGTAGAACCCGTCTGCACCAAAGTCAAGTGTCCAGCTTGTCTGTCCATCTGACAATCTTTCAGAGCTTTCTGCGTATGTTACAACTGCAACAACGTCATCAAGTGTATATCCTTCATGAAGGTTGATTACAAGATCAAATGGTGTTTGATATGTTACACGGTCTTCACTTGCAAGAGGTGTGATTTTTCCGTGTCCAACATAATCAATATACAATCCTGTTATTCCTATTGAAGGTGTAAGACTTACACCATAGTGAACTCTGATATATCTTACGTATACTTCAACATATTCTGCATCATCATTATGATAGATGATTGTTATTGGGCTTTCAGATCCATCTGCGTCTCTGATATCCAAGAAGTTAAATCCGATGAACGATTTTCCGTATCCAAGCTCTGTGATATAAGCGAATGAAACAAGTTTGTCTGTTTCACCTTCAACAATTTCTGTCTCAGATGCAAGGATATTGTATGTCTCTTCTTCATCCAGATCTTGAAGTTCATAGAATACCTTAAACTTCGTGTCTGTTCTTGGTGTTGCATTAAGTTTTACCGTTACACCAAGTCCAAATGTAAATGAGTAACTGTTAAGATCACCAACATCAAGACCTTCAACTGTAAATCCAGCAAAGTCATAACCCGCTTTAAGAACATTGAATGTCTCTTCAGTCGTTGGGTCAGTATATTCTCTGTAAATGACAACTGTGCTGTCATAGTAAATTGACATTTCTGTTGCATATGCGATTCTGGAAGTTTCGCCATCTGTTGTCACAAGAATTGCTGCATTTTCTTTTGTAATTCCTGCTGTTGAATCAAGTGTCAAAACGTAGAGGTTTGCTTGCCATACTGCGTGTAAATCAACATTTGCAACATAGGAGTCAAGCATAAATTCATCTGCATCTTGGAAGTCAACTTGTTTTGCATCAGCTCTTTCATCAGTCGTTGCCCAACCAATGAATGTGTAACCTGTGCGTACAAATGTGTTTGCCGCCAATGTAATTGTTCTTCTATAAACAACTTCTGGACCTTGTTGAACGTATGTCGTGTCACCAAGATAGTTTCCACCATTGCCATAGAATGTGATTGTATATGGATTTGGTACTGTTGTTGCATTTACAAATGTATCTGTTGTGCCAAGTGTAAATGTTCCATTAAGTCCACTGTTTGTGATTGTAGCTTCACTTGATGTGTATCCATTGAAGCTATATCCATTGTCACCCATCGTTGCAACCATATTTACATGTGCGCCATATCTTACAAGATAGTCATTTGTTCCTTCTGTTGACACTGAAATGTAGAATCCTTCATCTTGTGCCTCTGTTGGAACTTCTGTTGTTGTCACAACAACACTCTCAACTCCATCTGAAAGTGTGAGTGAAACTGTATAGTAAAGTCTTGTGTAGTAAACCTTCATTCTTGCATCGCCTGTTGCAGCAATGTTGTTAAGTGAGATGTTTCCAAGAGCAAATCCTGCTTTTGTTGGATACTCTCCACCAGTCAATGCCATAAGCATTTCTTCTGTTGCCATTGTATCTGCAGTTCCGGTGCCTTCTTGTGTCATTTCGCTGTCAGCTACATATGTTCCATCAAGACCTTCAAACATATAATCTACAAAGTATAATACAGGTTTTGCAGTCCATTTTGCATAAACTGTTGTGTCTTCTGTGATTTTTACAATGTCTGTTGCAAGCAATTCTTCTGTAAGAGTTACATCGAAGAACCACCCACCAAAATCGTATCCTGGTCTTGTTGCTGTTGCAAGTGTGCCATAGGCTGCATCATATGTCACAGCCTTATATTCTGGATCAACTGTTGCACTTGAAGAACCAATTGCATCATTTGCATCAAATGTCAATCTATATTCGTTTGCAGTGTATGTTACTGTCACTGAAACATCTTCTGCTGGCATTGTTCCACTTACAATATCAAGGTCTGGTGTATAACCTGTCACAATAGGAGTCATAATGCTGTATGCTCCTCTGTAATCAATCTCTTGAACTACAGTTTCTTGTGCTGGAACACAACCAACATATGTCACTGTAAGTGTATATTGATTGATAAGCCAAATTGCTCTCAATTCGACGTGTCCATAAAGTCCAACTGCAAATGTCAAAGAAGTAAGGTCATCAATTGTGATTGCATTTGCAAATCTTGTTAACCAATTTCCTGTGTCAGATACAATATCGTATCCAATAAGTGTGTATCCTGTTCTTGTAAGGTTTGTCCTTGAAACAAGTTCAACTTGATCTTCAATTGTATATTCTGTTTCATATTTGCCTTCAACAATAGGTGTGAGGCTTACATCAAATTGTGCTTCTTCAGAACCTTTGTCGTAGGTAAGTTTATAAACATTTGTTGTCCATACTGCATAAAGTGTGATTGACGTGTCACCAGTCTCACCTGTTGCAAGATTTACAACTTCTTCTTCATCGTCGTATGCTTTTGTTCCTCCAGCTGTTGTTGACCATCCTGCAAATGTGTAACCTATGCGTACAAATGTATTTGCTGTCAAGTTTTCTGGTTGGTCATATGTGAGTGTCATATCTGCCATCTCACCTTCACCATTGTTTCCATCAAATACAACTGTATATGTGTTTGCTGTCCATACTGCATAAAGTGTGATTGCATCGTTGTCATGATTTGCCGCTGCAAGTCTTGAAACAACCTCACCTGCTGAAAGGATATTGTCAAGGTCATTTTTTACAATAGTCCAACCTGCAAATGTATAACCCGTAAGACTAAATTCAAGTTTTACATCCGTGTGTGGTGCAAGTGTCACATCTTCTGTATAGAGATATGTATCATAAACTTCTATTACATCAACTCTGTCAGAATATGTGCTGTAATTTGAGTTGTATGACAATGTGTATGAGTTCTCACTCCAAATTGCATACAAAATCACTTCTCTGCTTGCAACTGCAGTCAAGTTTCTTACTGTGGTTGTTGCTGCCGTGATTGTTTGAACTTGACCTTCATCATCAAGGTAATTCCAGCCGCTCCATGTGTAACCTGTACGTACAAACTCATTTGTCTTGAGCGTTACATCTTGGTCAAACTTCACATCAGCATGTCCACTCATCTCTCCAGTGCCTTCATTTGCGTCATAAGAGATGCTGTATGCAATTGCTGTCCATTGTGCATACAAATCTAAGTCATCTTCAAGAAGGTATACAAATGTTGCATTGTTTGTATAATCGTTCCCTTCTCCGTTTGCAAGCGTGTTCCACTTGTTTGCATATACATAACCAGTTCTTGCAAATTCATTTTCAGGAAGTGTAACTTCTCTGTTGTATGTTGCATCAACAGTTTCCATTGTTCCTTCAGTTGAATTATTTCCATAGAATGTGATTGTGTAATGTTTGTTGTTTGTAAGTGCTCTAAGTGTGATGTCGTCCGCTCCAACAAGAAGTGCGCTTCCTGCAACAGGAGTCAATGTTTCTTGTTGTTCTCCTCCAACTTCTGTTGTTGTCACAGTTACCCACTTGTCAAATTCATAACCATTTACGCTTGTAAGTGTATATGAAAGGTTGAGCGTTTCACCATATTTGGTTGCAACAACATCATCGTCTGTCAATGTTGTATTTACATTGTATGCGCCGCCAGCAACCGCACTTTGAAGTGTGATTGATGCAATACCCTCTGTAAATTGAACATTTACAACAATGTCATTTCTCTTATAGAAGACATTTACTCGTGTTGTTCCTTCACCAGCAATGATAATCTTGTTTTGTGTTGTATCTGCATTTGCAAAACTCTCATAGCTAAATCCAGTGATTTCTCTCAAATGTCCGTTTGCAAGTTGTCCAGCAAGTTCAATTTCGCTGTCTGTTGCCCCTTGCGTTACATGTTCTGTTGGATCTGCTGTATATCCAGCTCCATCCAAGTTTTCAAGCATGTAGATGATTGTGTAATTAACTGGTTGTGGTGTTGCAAAGACATAAACAAGCAAATCACTTGCAGGCATATTCAACTTGTTCTGTGCATTTACCAAGTCACTTGACCATGATCCAAATGCATATCCCGCTTTCAATGTGTATGCAAGCGTTACTTCCTCTTCATACTTCACTGTATA
>Ga0310786_10000308_pt1 | contig 81568 bp, 47 predicted proteins | sample AusTroGonzalo_MG_FD_203881 | JGI IMG/M metagenome (GOLD analysis project Ga0310786, IMG submission 203881) | Bovine rumen microbial communities from tropical cattle in Woodstock, Queensland, Australia - Gonzalo_03 (v2) (version 2) | ecosystem: Host-associated > Mammals > Digestive system >... | reverse complement strand
ATCATATATTATGTGCAAAGTTACAAAATAAACTCCATACTTCCAAAATTTTACCCGTTTTTTTCACACTTTCGTCTGCCTTCGCTTACCCGCGAACTTTCATTTTCAATGAGAGTTCGCTCACGCTCAGCAGACTAAAAAACAAGTTTTTTTCTGCCTTCGCTTACCCGCGAACTTTCATTTTCAATGAGAGTTCGCTCACGCTTAGCAGACTAAAAAACAAGTTTTTTTCTGCCTTCGCTTACCCGCGAACTTGCAAAATCAGCAAAAAATGTTTCAAAATTAGCAAAATTTGCAGGTAAGTGGTATAAAAGTATTGCAGGTTTCGAAAAAAGTAGCTATATTTGCAGAAAATATTATCTAACAATCTAAACAATTGAAGAAAATGAAAAAGAATTTTTATTTTTTGCTCATGGCCGCGCTGGTGTGCGGTTTGAGCCTGAGCGTCACCTCTTGTAAGGATGACGACAAAGACAATGGACAAAGTGAAGAACAAAAGGAACAGCAAGCCATGGAGGAGCAGGAGCTGATTGAGGCCCGCTTTGCCGTGCTTGACCAGCTGGCTGATATTGACACTATCAAAGCAGACTTCCTGTCAGAGACCTTTGAGCCCGGTATAGGTATGCCCGATGGTGACGATACGAGCACGCGTATCGTGAACACCAACGAGGCTGAAACCGCTGCCGAACGCTTCGCTAATATCGTGGGTGCCATCGGCATCGATGAGAATACCACGTCGTTCCCATGGAAAGACGACAAGATGGGCACGATGACCTATACCAAGGTCACCGACGGTACAGCATGGGCTACGGTCGATGTCAATATCAAGCAGGTGCCTAAACTCCAGAAGATTATCTTCCGTGCTCCCGAGCAGGGCGACAACAACGCCGCTTTCAAAGGCCGTGCCTACTACCGCTTCGGCGATGTGATCAAAAAATTTGTATATGTCAACTCCTACACCAGTTACTGGGAGTACTGGCTCTGCGTGCGCCCAGCTTTCGGCCCTGAGAAGAAGGAGGACAGCCACTGGGTATGCCTCAGACCCAATCTCAACAATAACGTCCTCGAGCATATCGACAAAGATCAAAGGTGGTACATACCCACTAAACTTGGAACAAACAAGGAGCACATGCAGAACTTGGCTGAAATGCTTTACGCTATCCTCAATCCCGAAAAGTGGGAGAATAACGTTCTCACCAACATCAAGAACAAGAAGATGAAGATGTTCGGCGACTTCAATAAGAACAACGAGTCTTACCACAACAAGTTCTTCTGGCAGAACGTCTGCAAGGGATGGGACAGGCAGTATAAAAACGAGAATTCTGGCGAAAATGAGGATATCTGGAGTCTCGTCTTCAAGTGCAGCAAGGCTGATATGATAGACGATGTGAACAACTCCCAAAACGGCCTGCACCTGCTCTACAATGGTTATTCTTGGGCTTCGAAGAAGAACTTGAACCTCCAGTTATGGCAGGCCAGATATACCAACGGCGCGGGTGTCAATTCGAATATGCACACTGCCCAATATACTGAGCCTAAGGCCAAATTGAATGGTATTAAATTCGACTGCCGCTATATGGGCGGTGATCTGGACGAATATGGAGATTTCTTCCCTATCAACGACGAATGTATGCGCTGGTGCGTGCGTCACGCTACCGGTTTGGAACTGACAGATCCTCGCTATAAGTATAGTGTGAAAAAGGAAATACCCGGCACCTACCATGTCTATCGCTACTACCAAGACGTTGATCCCAATGGTGGCAAGGATTTGAACAAAGACCCAGAGCCAGATATGCCACTATAATGGTATGAATGATTAAAGTAAACCGCCGAAACTCCATTTAGTTTCGGCGGTTTATTATCCATACCCACAACTTTTTCTATGTTTTGGTAAGTCGGGATGACGCCTTGTTCTTTCATTTTTTTCCATTTCATCGGGAAACGGTAGTGGGGGACGAAGCGGACGATGAAGAGTTTCAAAATAAACAATTGGGGATTTAAAATAAGCAAAAAAAATGGGGGCGACTTTCAAAATTAGCAATAATTGTTTCAAAATTAGCAAAATTTGCAAGTGAGGGGCATTTTTATTTGGAGATATATAATCTTTTTCTTATCTTTGCAGTGTTGATAATGAAATCAGACCTGAACATCTTTACCGTGGAGACCTAAAAAACTTGAGTGTGAAACCTAAATATTTATTTTAAACAATCTAATTATAACGATTATGAAGAAAATGACAAAACAGCTCTTAGTTGCTGCAGTGGCTTTAGTAGCCTTTAACGCTTGCTCAGACTCTTTATTGCCTGATGCAGTAGTTGTTGACCCCACAGTGGAAGCAACAGTCACCGAGAATTCGTTTGCACTGACTGATGTAAACGGTCAACCAGTTACAAAACTGTCTTCTAATTTTGGCACCTACTATCTGGACATCAAGACCGATGGTCTGTGGTATATCGAGACCGATAACAACATGGAGTTCACGCCTACCAGAATGTACGGACGCGGCAGTACGCGCGTGCCTGTTTATATTGGTAATAACTGGGCAGCAGCCCGTCAGTTGTCTTACGGTGTGAAATTCCTCAGTGGGAATGGCGTAACGCGCGGTAAGGAAAATGCCCAAGGAAGTACTGAGAAGGTAGAACAGGAGTCTGCTACAAATCTTAATGCCTTCAAAGAGCTTGTTAACTCGAATATCTTTGTCGGCTATGGTTACAATCCCTTTAAGAACGTTGTTCCTGAACTCTGCACAGGTATTGAGATTTTCGATATGGAGATGCTTAAGGAGGTGGTAACGAATGATAGTGATACCACAGCTACAGATACCACAGCTACAGATTCCATTGACTCTCTTAAAATCGTACCAATCAAAAAGGTATATGTCAAGAGCAGTCTGGCACCACAGACCAAGGAATCGTATTACTATGCCGACAGTGAGGATGACATGGATAAGCTAGTTTCTGTTAAAGCCAATCCTGGCGGAAACTTCAACGTTGTCAAATTTGATTTAGATGTTGACGTGAATACGACTAACATCTCACGTCATGGCACCATGACCGTGCAGAAGTCGTTGACGCGTGCGCTTTACAGCCGTGAGCTTAAGTGGGCTAACGCGATGTTGGACGATGCTAACTACAGCGCAGGTTTCAAATACTTCAAGGAGCGTTTCATCGCTCAGCTTAAGAATGCCAAAGATTCGGCTCAGAAAGCCAATGCTGCCATGGAGTTCTTCAATGTCGTAGGTACCCATTTCATTTCAAAAGCATTGTTAGGCTGCCAGCTCGACTATCGAATGACTGTTGACTCTACCAATACTACTAAGGCTACGAACGTGAAGGCTGCGCTTGACTTCAAGTGGCAGCAGCAGGTGAAGGACACCGCTCAGGTTGACAGCTTAGAGGAGGAAGAGGCAGCAAAGACCATTCCTGACAGTCTGAGAAAGAATTTCGTGTTCAAAGCAAAGGTTCACGTGACCGATTCTGTCTATAATGCAGCCAGCCATACCAAGGCCGATGTCAAGGCACGCGGCGGTGAAATCGAGCGCGTCAACATCCTGACCACTGGTGGTCAGCTGCTCTGCGACGACCTGGCAACGTGGCTGTTGGCTACCGAGCCTGAAAAGGCAGCGATGGTGGGTATCGTAAATCATCCTATTTACATACTCTTTAAAGATACTGTAGCAGGTGACGAGAAGGATGCGCACGACTATCTCCAGAAGATTATCGATGCCAACTTCAACATCGACCCGACAAAATACGGCGTCATTAAATAGGCAGAATTGTTGTTTAAAGCGTTGTTCACCTAAATTTGACAGTTAGTTTTATGCATACTAATATGTACAGGTACATATTTTATATGATGTTGGTGTTTGTTGCCGCTCTGGCGGCAGCATGCTCCAGCACCGAGGATGTGGCAGGCAGCGAGATGGCTGGCGGTGCTAACAGCAATGCACCGTTAACCATTCTCGGAACTCCTGGCGACGGCCTCGTGAATACGGGCTCGTCATACGGGGAGTACACTGCCTTCATCAATGTGCCGGGCAAGTGGTCTGTAGCAACTTCGAAGGGTCTGGCGAATATCTATCCGTCAGAAGGCGAAGGTCCTACCACGGCTGTCGTTCAGGTGGGTGAGAACTGGGGAGATGTGCGCGAGAATGTGCTGACGCTCAATGCCCAGGGAGCTATCACGCGAGGTGGTGGTGAGAATGAGAACAAGTATAATCTGTCTATTGTTCAGTCGAGTAATCCATCTATGGATTCTATCTCGACGATATTCTCCTCCAATAAAGGTGCCGGCTACAGCTATATGCCTGGTGGCGAGTTTTGCGATGGTGCCATGATTCCATTGTTCAACCTTGCCACGCTCGATAGCATGCAGCGTGCCACGGGCGTCAGGCTGATCTCCGATATGGTCTTCCCGCAGACTTCGCAGGAGTTTATCTCTGCCAACAGCGAGGAGGCCATCGTCAAGAGTCTTACCGTCAATGCCTCGCTCGGCTTGAACTTAGGTAATGTGAAGAACAAGGGTACTGGTAGCGGCAGCGTTGGTGTTGATGTGGGTAAATCACATGAGGAAAAGAGTATCAATAAATATGCGCTCAAGCGCTTGAAAACCACTCAATTCACCCGCGAGATTCATTATATGAACATCATGTCACTGCTGGAACAGACAAGTTCGCCCGACATGCAGGAAAAGCTGTTGTCGCCAGGATTCCTGGCCGTTCAGAAGAGGTTTGCCAAGGAGATTGCTGCTGTGAAGGGTAATACGACCAAGCAGTATGTCATCTGCGACAGGTTCCTGGGCGAAGTCGGTCCTTGCTTTATCAGCAAGTCGGCCATGGGTACATCGCTCGACTATCAGATTAGTGTTGACAGTACCGCGCTGCGCGACACGCTGACCGTCAAGGTGGCCCTCGAAGCAAGCTTCCAGACCAATATCAAGACTAAGCAGGTATCCGGAGATGCGTCGTTCGATATTGGTGTTTCCAAGGAAGCCACCGATTTGAAGTCCAAAACGACAGCTACCGTCAAGGTACGTGGCGGCGACGTGAGTCAGGTATGTATTCTGGTCACCGGTGGTCAGTTGGACGACAGTGATGTCACGGCATGGCAGAACAGTTGTACGCCCACCCGTGCCGTCATGGTTGACATGGTGCTGATCCCCATCTATGTGCTCATTACTGATGAGTACGCCCGTGGTGTCCTGACGAACTACTTTAATTTGAAATTGAAGTGATGCGGCCTGCGGCCTAAATAAAAAATAAAAAATAAGAAATATAAAGATATGAAGGACAAGATAAACAGAAGACTAAGGTGTTTATTTTATATTTTATATTTTATATTTAGCGTAGCGCCTTTGGCTTCCTGTAGCAGTGACGACACCGTCTCAGCTCCCGAGGCTGACTTGACGGATATGGAGGAAGAGCAGGACGAGGGGTATAAGTCCCGACTTCTGGCTCCTCCGGGCTTCGAGCGTGGTGTAGGCTATACATACGCCACAGGGGCTGAGTATCTGGAAGGCGTGTCATTCAACATCTTCAATCTCAATTATCTGGATTCCATCCAGTATGTCAAGGGACTGAACTTCATTATGGACGATTATACGCCGTATAGTGAGGAACAGGTCATCACCGGCGAGACACGCAGTGCCGTGTCCAAGCAGTTGGCCATTTCTGCAAGCATTGGTGTCAACGTCATTGTGGCCGACATCAAGGTGTCGGGCAATTACTCCAAGGGCAGTGTACAGGAGAACCAGTCGGTGTTTGCCATGAAGCGCACCAAGCGCGTGGCCTACAGCCGTGACCTCCAGTACAGGAATGTCATCATGTACTACAAGGAAACGGGCGACAGCATGGTCTTTGCCCCAGGCTTCTATGCCGATTGGAAGAAACTCGAAGGCAACAATACCAACCAGGCCGATGTGAGCAATCAGGACGTCCTGGACTTCGTGAACAAATGGGGCAAGGGCTTCGTGGCACGCTCGTTCATGGGCGGTGTGCTGGAATATACCATGCAGATCGACAAGTCGGTGCTCAACGAGAATATGAGTGCCGAGATGGCCATCAATGCCAGCGTGGGACTCCTCATAGGTGCTGAATCGTCATCAAGCTCGAAGACCGAGAGCTTCAAGAACGTGTCCCGTGACCGCTACAGCCTCGACATCCACGTTCGTGGCGGCGATGTCCAGGCCGTGACAGAGGTGTTGGCCGGTACGAGCACGTCGCCAAAGGGCATCCAGGATTGGTTGAATAGTGTCAACTTCCCGCCCGTTCCCGATAACGAGCAATTGAAGACGTGTGCACTCACCGACGTGAAGATAGCATCCATCGCCTACCTCTTTACCGGTAAGGTGCAAGACAGGGTAAACTATATCTTGCGTACGAACGGAAGGTGATACAATTGAGAATTGACAATTGATAATTGACAATTAAGGAATGAAGTACAACTTATTACATATATTTGTAGCCGTAGGCATGTTGACAGTCGTCTCATGCAGCAGTGGCAGCGATGACGACGAGACGCCTGTTGTTCCCGAAACCAACCAGGCAGTCATCGGAACAGGCAGTCAATCTCCTTCTGAAAAAAAGGAGGCAGAGTCGTGGATTGCCAATGCTGCTACTCCCGAAGAATTACAGGAAGTAGAGGATGCTATTGGTGCCATTCGTGGTGCAGGCTACACATACAGAGATAATGCGCAATACTGCATGGGCACCGATATGGAGGTGTTCAACATACGTCGTCTGCATAGTATGGAAAAGAAGTACAATACCTCCTATCTCGTTGACGACTACATTCCTTTCACCAATCAGAAGTTCTTCTACAGTTCCAGCGAGAAAGGCTTGAAGGATTCGTTGTCGCTTGACATCGGTATCGGTGTGGGCGCCGGTATGTTCTCCGTGGATTTGGAAGTGGGCTTCAACAAGAAGAGCTTCGAGACCAGCAAGAACTACTATTCAATGATGAGCCTGAAGCAGGGTTACTTCTCTCGTGAACTCAACTACATGAACCTGCGTGAACAGGTGGCCAATGCCATTGCCGCTTCGTCGTTGGCCAATACCTTTCCCAGCGTCGATGCCGATTCGCTTGGCAAGGTGGTGCCGTTCTTCCGCGAGGCCTACGCCCCCGGCTTTGCGAATGTGATGCAGCAGTTTATTCGTAAAATCCATGCCGCTCCCTCGGCATTTGCGGCCAGTGGCATCTGCCGTGAGTTTATCGAGGAGGTGGGTTCCGGTTTCGTTATGCGCTCCGTCTTAGGTTGTTCGCTCGACTACTACAACACCACGAAAATGGACTCTGTGTCTAACTCGCTCGACGTGAAGGTGGCTCTTGAGTTGTCTGTTCAGATTAAGTTCATCAACATCAGCACCAGTATCAGCACTGAATATCATGATGCTGCCCAGAAGTGCAGCCGCGGTTCCGAGAGTCATATCATCGCCCGTGGCGGTAACGTGGCACTCGTGACGGCATTTACCACAGGTCAGCAGGCGACGATAGACGTGGAGACACTGAAAGATTGGCAGTCGTCGGTGACGCCTCAGGATGCCGCCCTCATCGACATCCGTCTGGTGCCTATCTACGAGGTTATCTACGATGCTAAGACGCGCACTATTCTGAGAAACTATATGAATAAGTCATTAGGCAACTTCGAGAATTAGTGAAGAATGAAGAGTGAAGAGTGAAGAATGGAGAACTTTGTGTCTCTGCGTACTAAATAAACGAAGAAATATGAGAATGAATCAGATAAAAATGAAGGATGGAAGGTTGAAGCAAGTTGTGAAGTGGCTGTCATGCATAGCACTCTTCACGCTTCACTCTTCACTCTTCACTTTATTGACTTCCTGTTCCGATGACTCTACAGACGTAGATGCCATAGAAGAGACGGAGGACCCCTGGCTGACGAGAGGCTATTCAGACAATCAGATACAGTTGCAGCGTCTGGGCTATGCCTACAATGCTGCCGGCAATGTGATGGACGACAGCAGTTTTTCTGTCAAGCCAATCATCAACATGGAGCGTCTCCAGGCAGCAGAGAAGAAGTATGGCCTGATCATCAACTCTGAGCGACGTCATTATACGTCCATGGACATTTTCAGCGGCAATACCCTTCAGGAGATGGGCCATGAGGAAACCAAGTACACCCTTAACGACGACGCTGACATCGGTAGTGGCAAGTATTACAAAAAGAACAATAAGGTTTATCACAACGAGTGGAAAAACTGTTATAAGGCCCACATGTTCATCAAGCACGTCATGGCTACAAGAACCATCGATGTGGGCATTATGCGCTGCATGAATTTAGATGATTTGGATAATGCCGAAAGCGTGTTGGAAGAAGATTTCCGCAAAGCCCTTGCCGAATTGGTCAAGGTTGGAGAAGGAGGTGTCGATACACTCAAGGCTACCAAATTCTCCGAGAAGTACGGCACGCATGTCGTGGTATCTTCAAATCTGGGCGGCATGATAGAGTTGCAGATGGAAATCAACCGCGACTCCTGCGTTGACAGGGTATATCAGACGCAGCAAATCATCGAGACTATCTGTGGCAAGAAGGTCGTAAAGACCGCCAACTCGAAGGTTATCAGTGAAATATCCAACCATAGCATTGAGTATCAAGGAGAGATTAAAGTCAAGGGTGGTGCGTCTGAAGATACTGCCAAACTTCACAGGACCTTTGACCACAAGAAGGCTGAGGCCGTGAAAATCGGCGATGGCGACTATTATACATGGGCCGACCATATCAGCATCGAGCCCGACAATTATAATGCTTCCTTTATCGGTGGCCGTTATGTGCCGTTGTACGAGCTGTTCGAGGAAGCCACCACGCGTAAGATATTGCGCAAGGTTTACGAAATGTACCTAAAGAAAGAGGCGCCCATGCAGGAAGTCTATGAGCCTGACTACGGTGTCATGGCAGTGGCCGACAATTACGGTCCTGACGTGCGCGTTGCCGTGTCGGGTAAAAATAAAGCCTGTATCATCTGTGAGGAATACGTGCCGTCCATCCGCAGCGACAAGCCCTGTATCGTGGCTTATCCCCTGCTCCGCGACGTCAATGGCGATTCCCGTCCGTTCCTGTATTCCGGACTGTTTGTCGGCGACGAGAGCCATCGTCCCGGAACCGTTATCTGGAAGGGTAGTGCATCGGTGTACACGCCTTCCGACAGCATCTTCTTTGAAAGCGACAGTGCTGCTATCCGCAAACTCTTCGATCCGAAAACCCATGCGCTGAAGAACGTGTATTTCTACTGGAATAATGTTCATCCTCAGCCCTGTCCCACGAAAAAGGATTCGCTGAAGACCTATACGACTTCCATTTTCAAGGTACAGCCTCAGGCACTGGCCGAAGCGACGGCTTTTGCAAAGGTTGCCAGCACTTTTTGGTCGGTACGCCCGGTGGCTTTGAAAACCGACGATATCTTTAATTTCTGGAACAAAGACCAGAGGTTTAAAGAGTTCAAAACTCTCAGATATAAGGAAAATGATGGCGTACTCTATAAAAATGGCAACTATTGGTTCTGTCTGTTGGATGGAGGCGATCTTATCAAACTCGCTGACGATCAAACAGATGACAACGATGCCAGTAAGAGATGGATTGAAGCCGTGAGCATGTCGATGAAAGCGTTAGGTGTGAATGACTATCTGCCCTCTGTGTTACAGTCGAAGAGCATCACCAAGATGCTGGGCAACCGCATGAGCCTCTTCTACGACAAATCATACGACGGTCGTAATATGCTTGGACTGGACTGGCCTACCGGCTACTATGTCATCTCGCATCCCCTTGAGAGAAGTAAGGCTACCACTCCTACGCTAACCGATGGCCAGGGCATGCCTATCCTCACGAACGATGCCGGTCAGGCGCGTATCATGCGTCTGAGCGGTTCGGGAACCGATTTGCTGCTCGAATATCCGGAGTATGTGAGTTCATTCAACTACTCCAATCAGCAATTCTTCAAGTTCTTCCCGATATATATCACGGTTGACAACTTCTGACAATTGAGAATTGAGAATTGAAAATTGAGAATTATGATTACTAATAACGACATAAGAAGGACGAGAGTGAAAGTTGGAATGATGATGAGGGGTATGCTGTGCGCAGCACTTTTCACTTTTCACTTTTCACTTTTCACTTCGTTGACTTCCTGTACGCGTGACGATGATTTAGAGGCAGTCGTTGAGGAGTACAACCCTGAGAATGCCTATGGCACCTACAGTGAAAGCCACTGGAGAAGAGTGCATGCGGCTCAGCGCCAGGAATACATTGGCGACCTGTATCGCAGCTACGGTGTGGGCTACGGCTATAATGGCACGGGAAAGTATAGCAACTACGATGAGGTGCGTGACCGCGTGATTGATCTGTCGAAAATTCAGGAGTTCGACCGTGAGCATGGCACTGCAACGATTGTTGACGACCTCTCTCCCTCATCCTTTCATCATGTCTATAGTGGCACGGATGCCATCACGATATGCGAGAAGCTCACAAAACAATCATCGGTGAAGGTCAACGTGGTTCTCTTCCAGGGAGAAGTCACTTCGACATACAACAAGACCGATATGACGAGCAATGAGTATGCATTCTGCACGATTTACGACGGTCTGACCCTGGCCTCGCGCCATCTGGAGCCTTACGACCTGTACTATATCGCCCGCGAGCATCCTGAAGTACTGTCTCCAGGATTCATCCGCTACCAGAACCTGGCAGCTGAGGCCCTCAAGAATAAGAATAACACCGAGGCCATCCGCATCGTTCAGAACATGTTCCAGACCTACGGCACCCATATCATCTATCATGCCAAGTTGGGTGGCAAGTTGAAGTTCAGCACAACAATGAAGCGTTCTGTGACTGACACACGTAACACGGTCGATGAACAAGCTGGTGTATCGTTCCTCGGTTGCATCGGCGTCAAAAAGGGTACAGAGAAAGAAAAATGGGTTGTCAACACCCAGGAAGACCGCGAAACCCACATGGAGGCGCTTGGTGGCAACAGTGCTCTTGGTCTGAAGCTGGCTGGACTGCATGAAAGCAATGACAACGCGCTGAAGAGTCAGGTGCTTGATGAGTGGTTCAACTCGATTAAGTTCGACCCCAGCGTACCCAAGGACAGCAATAATGTCGAGCTCATTGATATCAAGGTGGCGCCTATCTCTGACCTGATTATCGATGAAGGCGTAGCCGACCTCTACAATACGCTGGTGGGCAAGCATATCGCTTACGAGACCAATGTCATGCCACGCGTCAGGAATAAGATCTATGCCAAGATACCTACTAACACGCTGCGACTCGCTGACCGTGCCGTTACCAATCAGGTTGTCGTTGACCATGAGATCATCGGCGAGATACTCAACGAGCATGTCCATAACGTTGAATATACGGTGTTCTATCCTACGTTAGGTGGCAAGGTGGGACGTGAGGGCCTTGGCCGCCGTTGCAGCGACGACAGTCTGTTTACCATCACGTGGCAGTATCTTGATGGTGCCGAGAGTGAGGCGAAGGCATTCGTCACACCGCTCGTACGACTCAACTACGACGACAACATCTATTATAATAACGGCGACATCGATATTTCACCTGACAGTAGCGTGACTGCCTACAAGACCAACATCAATGTCAAGCAGGGTGCCCTATATATGTGGAACGACACCTGCGTGTCAAACATGAAGATAGGTCCCTACTACCTGCATCAGGGCGTGATGGCCAATACCAGCAGGGACTCGTCAGCCATGAACACCATCCGTACCTTGCTCAAGGATGTTCCTGTGGGCTATGAGGTTGCCGATACAGCAAAGACGAACGAGGTCATACGCTTTATGTACAAGTCCGGCGAGGTGTTCGGGCCAAAGCGTATTGAGGGTAATGACGTACCCGCATTCTTCAGCTTCAAGCGGTTTATCCTGTTCGATAACAACTTAAACCAGTATGGTATTTTCAAATTGGATGCTCACCAGACTTCTGTTAGCTCGATGAAGCTGGAGAACATAGGCCAGGCCTTGCTGGTGCGTAAACGGACCTTTAAGCACATGTAAGGAGGGAAAAGTGAATAGTGAAAAGTGAAAAATTTGCTACCGCAATAGATTTAAGAATATGAGAACGAATATGATAAAGATGAAGGAAAGAAAGATGAAACAGGTGGTGAAGGGTGTGCTGTGCGCAGCACTTTTCACTTTTCACTTTTCATTTTTCACTTCTACTGCAAGTGCGCAGGGCTTGTTGACGGACATCAAGGTCATAGCCATTCAGGAGTTTAAGGATCTTGACAACCAAGCTAAGGGCTATCATGGTACTGGCGATAAAGAGTTGGATTTCCGTAAGGGCCGTGGCGGTGGCTATGTGTTTGTGGTCTTCAAGAATAATCCTGACACATCCATGTATATCACCGATATGGTTGTGCAGACCAAACTCGAATATGGCATCGAGTTTGATCAGAATGACAAACATTACATGCCGGTCCCCTTCTTCCAGGCAGATGAGCACAAGGACGAAAAATACAAAGGCGGACTCAATGGCCGTAACTATAGCATTTATGGTGGCGCCTACCCTGGGCAGCCCCATATCTATGTCAGTCGCACCGGCAACAAAGATTTTAAAAATAAGTTGATCAAGGATGCATACGTCACGACTACCAAGCCAAAGAATTTGCGCTCCGATCAAGATTATACCGGTGGTCATGCCGGTGGTGGACGCTACATTGTCCGTACCTGGCATACCCATGAACCCAAATACAGGCCAAAGATTTCCCAAGAGGCTCCTAATGGCGACATTAACGTTCATGTCAAGTATTGTGATCGCGACCAGTGTGGTATCGAGGAGGATGTACCACACCATTTCCCTCAGTTGGTCATCGAAGGTGTCGACACCTGGATGCAGCTGTCCAAGTCAAACGCGTTGAGCGGCAAGTCGCACTACAAGAAATGTTCGGATTGCGGACAGATTGTCTATAACGACCATAGTTGGGCTACCTACGTGTCCGACAATACCAGTCATACCAAGATGTGTCTGGTTTGTGACTATGTGGCGGAGGCTGATCACAAGAATTTTGGCAAACAGAAACTTCCCGTTGACGAAAATTATCACATCATCTATTGTGATGACTGCGGATTCATCAAGAAACTCCATCATGACTTCAGCGATAACCGTTTTATTGTGAGCCAAGACTGTGAGCAAACCGTCGTGAAATATGCCTGTAAACAGTGCTTCCATGAGGCATACTTCGAGGAACCCGGCGTGGGGCACGACTACGACGCTCATGGCATCTGTCGCCGTACGAACTGTCTACATCCATACCAACAACCGGATGTGGAATATAATGGCAAGGACAGCGCCTATGTGATTAAGTCCTACGGCAACCTCTACTGGATAGCTGACTATGTGAACAACCGACGTCCCAAGGCCAATTTCCGTCTGGCCAACGACCTCACAGCCGACGACTTTATGCAGTTGCCGTGGCGTCCTATCGGTGCCACCGACAGCACAGCATTCCAGGGCACCTTCGACGGTGGCGGTCACGTCATCAGCATGCTCCAGACGGAGGAGCCCGTTGCAGGCTGTGGCGTTCGTGGACTCTTTGGCGTTATTGGTAAGGATGCTACTGTGAAGAACGTGACCATCTCTGCATGCAAGATGCGTGGCTGGGACAATATCGGTGCCGTGGCAGGTGTCAACGAGGGAAAAATCGTGGATTGCCATGTGACACTCTCGCTGATGAAAAGTATCGGTACTGAGAAAAACATCGGTGGTATCTGTGGACTGAACAAAAAGACGGGATCCATCACTGGCTGCACCACAGGTGGTGATGTATGGGTAGGCGGTGTGCGTGACTATGCCGGCGGCATCTGCGGTACCAACGATGGTGGCAAACTGATAGGCAATGTCTCCTTAGCTATCTGTGGCAGCGGATCTGATGCCATACTACCAGATACTGCGTCGGAACAGTGAAGAGTGAACAGTGAAGAGTGAAGAGTGAAGAGTGAAAAATAAAAGACAACCCAAACAACTAAAACAACTCTTCTGAGAATGCAAAAACGTTGTCCATGTTGTACAAGTTGTCTTTAAATATAAAATAATATGAGAACGAATATGATAAAGATGAAAGATAGAGGTATGAAGCAGATGATGCGGGGGTTGCTGTTAGCGGCATTCCTCACCTTCTCACCTTCTCACCTTCTCACTTGCTTGGCAGATGACGGTGACGTGGAGGTTGAGTTTCCTTTCGAGGGCGGTATGACCAGTGACAGTGTTTTAATCGAGAAACCGGTGTTCGAAGCGTTCCAGAAGATGGACAATATGAACTCCTGTCAGGTCCAGAAGAAAGTTAAATACGCTACTATCAAATTCACGGTTACTGTTCCTGAAGGAAAAGAAGCAAACCTTAGATTCAAGTCTTACTTCAAAATAGCTGCTCAGAAAGGCCCTAATGGTAAATATCCGAACACTTACATTACGCTCGAAGTGAAACGCGATAATACAACAGCATATAATCGTAGTGCTAAAAGGACTCTTAATAGTAAAATAGCTAATGTCTTTCTTCCTTCTGGAAAGAGTGAAATCACCTTTTTAGCTACTTTCCAAGGTGCAAGTGATTTTGATATTACGGGATGTATCGATGACATATTTGTTCATGTCCATCGTTACACCAAAACGTTTTTAATGAGTGAGCCTATCTGTGGCAAAGTGGGTAAAATCAGGTCCAATTGTGACATCTGTGCCAAGGTGAAACTTTACGATGTGCAACCTGAACATGCGAACCACAGCATGAAAGAGATGCCTCAGAAGAAGTTCAGTTGTCTGAGCGATGCGACCGTGGCGTCTGTATGTGAATATTGCCCGTATAAGGAAGTTAGAATCAGCAAAAATTCTAATCAGATGGATCATGATTTCGATGATAACGATGTCTGTAAGAAATGTCACATGCGCTTGCCTAAACACGATGAAAACATGACGGTGTTCTATGTTTATAATGCCGGCGAGATGCGTCTCCTGTCCGAGATGGTGTCTTTGGGCAGAATATCAGGTAATATTGGCGTTGACATCAGGTCCGACTTGGTGTTCAGCAGAGATACGACCATGTTGCCTTTAGGCACCTTCGACCACCCGTTCCAGGGCGTGCTCAACGGCAATGGCCACCGTATTCGGGGCATTGTCAATGCCTATCAAGGCATCGACTGTCTGGGCTTTGTGGGTGTCGCCAAGGGAACGCTCCTGTCGCATGCTGTCATTGCCAATCTCATCTTCGATACCGGCAACAGCCTGACGGGTATGGCTTGTGTGGGCGGCATCGTAGGCTATGCCACAGATTGCGACATCGTCAACTGTGCCAGTTTCGGTTCATTGGAAGGTACCGACAATATCGGTGGCCTTGTTGGCTATGCCGACCAGCACGTGAACATCCTCAATTGTGCGTCGATGTCCACCATCAGGACAAAAGGCAAGTGGAACACGATGGTGTGTGGCATGCCTCACGGACACATTCTGAATAGTTATGGTGCTGTCGTCAATACCGACACCGGCGTTTTCGACGAACTGCCTACTACCACGTTGCGTCATTGCTTCTCCACTCAAGCCAGTGGCGAAGGCCTTAGAAAGGTCACTGAGGATGTGTTGATGTCCTACACGATGGTTGAGTTGCTCAATGAAGAAAGTGAGTCGGAAAACTTTATGATGTCGGCAATCGAACCTTATCCTATTCCTGTTGTCAGCGGCACCGTTGAAGCCAAGTCCAATAGAGCCTTTCCGACAACAGACCGTCGTGCTTTTCAACGTCGTGCTGCAGAGCCAGACCTTGAAGATTATGAACTGTCAGAAAAGGATAGAGAAGAGTTGCAGGTGTTTGGTGGCTATGTCGATGAGGTGGCAACTGAATCATTTGGGCAGACCATGGAGGATGTCATGCAAAAAGACTCCGTCGAGTGTGCCGATTTCGCACGCGTGTATATTGCCACGCGTACGGTTCCTGAGGACGCCCAGTTCCAGCTCTACCAACCGCTCAGTGGAGGCGATTTGACGGCCTTTGAATCCTATATTGTTCCGCTCGATTCGTCGTATACCAGAATGATAGAATACGAAGTCATCTCATCCGATCTGGTGATGCCCAAGACTGAGACGGTCAATTATTCTGTCGGAGATAAGGAACTCGTCGATGAATATAAGATTGATGACGGCGGCGCTTGTACCCTTAAGGCGCGCATCAGTTTTGAGGACGAAAACAACCTCGTCTATATGGAGAGTGTCGATGGTATTATGAAGCCCGTCTGGAGCGTTCAGACCGTTTATGACGAATCGGGCAATCCCGCCTATACCAATGCCTATTCGCATAACCTCAGGACAGGCGAAAACAATTTGGAATATAGTTACCAATATAATAATGAGGGTAATGGTGAAGAAGATGACACTTACCAGGAGTTCTTGGATAGTATTAACAATACCATTCACGTTCTGTTCAACTATACTTACGACACCACTGCCAACGAGAGTTACACGGTTCACTACATCCTCCGTGCTTCCGACGGGTACCCACTGGAGGTTCGTACGGAGAAAATCGTTGACGATGAAGCTGTTCTGACCGATGGCATATATTTTGTCTATGATGACAACAATAACCTGGTGCAGTCAGTGGCTTTCGCTCCGAATGGCGAAGACGGCGAATTGCGTCCATATATGTATTATGAGTATGTAGGTGCTTGGGAGGGTACACCGTATCCGACGACAACGGCCATCCAGTTGCCCACGAAAGACCAGCCCTCATTGCAGAAACGTATGGATGCCATTGTCTATGACATGCAAGGCCGTGTGGCACGCAAGGTCACTGATATGAAGGATCCGTTCAGTGGTCTTTCACGTGGATTCTATATCTATCAGGGCAAGAAGTTCTTGAAGAGGTAAGATGTAAGAGGTAAGAGGTAAGAGGTGAGAGGTGAGAGGATAGCTGGATAAACTCTCTCTCACCTCTCCACTCTAATTTAATGAGATCATACAAAAATGAGATAAAATATGAAAAAGACCGGAATATTAATGGCGTTGATGCTGCTCTTTTCTGTCGGCGTATCGGCACAGAAGCATGACGTAAGAGGACGTGCTAATATAGAAAACGGAGAAATTTACGTTAAAACGCAGTATGTTGCAGTAGGAGATTCAGCGGAAGTCGATTGCAAACCGAAACAGGGTTATGGTTTGTCAAAGGGTTTGTTCTATGCTGTCAAAAATGCAAATGGCGAATATTCCGGTGCCTACATGGCTAAAAATACCAGTACGTATCCCGATGACCGTGCCAACAGTACGCAGTCGTTCAAGTTCAAAATGCCAAACGCGGACGTCGAGGTGTGGGCAGAATTCATCCCCTTGCGTACGATGATTGTCCATAAAGCTGTTGCAAGAGGTGGTAAGCTCGTACCGTTATATGGCTACACGAATACCGACACAGTGGTACGGAATATACCGTTGAAGCCCATCAAACTCCTCATCAGGCCCGATGAGGGTTATGAACTTGTGGATATAGAACTCGTTAATCTTGAGCGATCTTACTGCGATAAGCACCAAGATACCCTCTACGTTTATATGCCTAACGAGACTGATGTCGTGCATCTGACGCCAGTCTTTGGCAAGATTAATTATACGGTTACTTTACCAAAGGATCTGAAGAACATCGCAATAACGTTGAGCCCAACAGCTCCGAAGGCTCGTCAGGAGGTCACAGTTACCATGGAGTCGAAAAAAGGCTACATCCCAGCCAATGTCTCCTTCCCGGGCAGTTCGAAATGGTGGCGTGTGGGCAAACCTGAACCGTTAGACAGCAGCGGATGGAAGGTCGTCTATCGTTTCAAGGTCGATTTGAAGGATGTCACTGTCGACGTGAAAGCTCAGGAAGTACATACTTTCAGCGTCATCGACTCGGTGAATTCCGGTCGTGTACAGACCTTTATACCCGAGATTATTCCTGACTTCCCCGGTGTTGCCAGCAAAGGCCAGCAAGTCCCCGTGTTGTTTAAGATGCCGGCCAACTACAGCATCAGTTACACCGACACAGGCCAGCCTTCGGCCAAGGCGGTTTACCACAATGCGCTGGAGAACAGTTTCGCCGACGAGGGCATGGCAGGCTGGACAGAGTCTGAGTACGTTGACAAGGACGAAGTGGGTCTTCCCATCAGGATATTTACCGATTCCGTTGAAAACAAGTATTGGCGTGCCAGTGCGAAGAACATCATGTCGCAGAGTGTGTCGCTATCTGGTCGGTCTTTCTCTGATGATGCTATCAAGGACGGTAAACTGCGTGTTGCAGCCATTGCCAGCATCAATCCATGTCATAGCCGTATTGCATCGGCAAGTATCGTGGCGACTGGCAGTCAGAAAAAAGACTCCATAGTGGTGGCCGACTTGAACTTTTCACAGGACGAAGACTGGCATACCGCGTTTGTCGTCGATGAGGTCGATGCCAATGCCAGTACCATTAAGTTCGTTGTCAATGCCAAGGCCGACGATACGAAGAAGACGCGAAGCTATACCGGCCCGATGTTCGACGACCTCTGCCTGCTGCTGCCCAACGAAGGGTCGTCCATTAGAGACGAGGACGTGCTGATCTTTACGATGGGCGATGATAGTGTGACCATCAAATATACGCCATTGGCTCATCAGGACACGGTGCTGGTCAACCAACAGGCGCATGCTACCGTGACCCTCATCAATACCACCACTGGCGAGCAGGGCGAGACCGTCAAGGCTATCAAGGATGAAGTCATCGTTGTCAAGGGAACGTATGATGAAGGCTATGCCATCTACAGTATGAAGCGGGTTAGCCGTAATAAGGACACAGGTACTTCTGGTTCCGGTAGTTCTTCATCTTCTTCTTCTGATGATGATGACGATGAGGAAACAGAGTATTCAGAAAGTGCTCATGAGTTGAATGAAGTGAATTGGCGTCGTGCGCGGAGAGCGGCTGAGGCAGCTGAAGGACAAGACCTGCAGTTAGACAGTATCAACGTGGCAGCCCGTACGGTTTACTATCACTATATCAAGAGGAATGAGAACGAGGACATCATCATCACGCCTGAGGTAGATATCAAGAAAGTGAAAGTAGTCAATAATATGGGCGGACTTATCACGGTCAATGATACGCTAGCCAAGACGGGCGACAAGGTCCTTGTGACGGTCACAACCGATGCGGGTTGCAAGTATAGGCATATCAAGACAATCCCCGCCGATGTCCTGACAATCAAGGCAGAAAAGGTGGATGCCACGACTGGCGCCGGTACCTATTCCTTTACCATGCCGTCATCACATCTCACTTTGATTCCCGAGTTTACCGTTCCTATCTCGACGGCTCAGGATCTTGTCAAGATTCATAGGAAGTATGGAGAGTTCCTACTGACCAAAGACCTTGATTTAGGCACCAAATGGGATAGTATCATCTACGTCTATGGCGATTTCAACGGCAACGGACACCGCATCACGTACGGTGGTAAAAACAGTCTCTTTGAGAACGTTTATTCGGGTGGTTCCGTGCGTCATCTGAATGTCAACGCCAACGTCAGGGGAAAGGATAGGTACATTGGCGGTATCGCTGCCATCAATGATGGTATCATTGAGGACTGTGTGGTCAGCGGCAAGGTGCGCAACCGCATGAAGTATTCCACTGCCGCCGGTGTTGCCGGAAAGAACGAACGTGATGGCGAAGGCGGTATCATATCTCACTGCCACGTCCTCTGCGACGTCATTGAGGCCCCGACATCCTGTGGTATTGCCAGCCAGCTGGAGGGCGCAACCATCCGCGACAACGTCTTCAACGGGCGCTTTGCCAATTTGGACGGTCATTCATATATGATTTGCAACGCCGATGTCAAGTGCACCATTGAGGGCAATTACTATATCAGCAACGACGGCAATTCGAGAGCTAAGATTGTGAGCGGTGTGACAGTGGGTGACCCTGTCAAACTCGTCGAGGCTGCCAAAGGTATGACCAACGACTATCCCGTCTATGCTGCCAGCATCAGGGAAAAGTATTCCAATGGCTATGCCATCACTTTAGAGACGTCATCAACAGTCCTCAAGAACAGTCTGTCCGCAGAGATAGCTGCTGCCGGCGTCGTGGTCAACGCTTCCGTGCGTGTCGATGGCAACAACCATCTGGAAAGCATCACCATCTCGGCTTCTGACGGTAGCAACCCCCAGAACTGTCCATTCACGGACAATATGGACAACGTCTATTACTTCTCGTTCGTCATGCCTGCTCATGATGTCAAGATCAGCTTTACCACCAAGGCGGGACAATTCATCTATACCGCCAAACAGTTTGTCGATATCAACCAGGTGGACGGTTTGTTCTTCCTGGCCCGCGACATTGACCTGTACCATTGGGAGGAAAGAATGATAGGCCTGAGTGGTAAATTCTATGGCAACGGCCACACCATCAGGTACCACGGCGAAGGCATCTGCTACGGTCTGTTCCATACCATCAAGCAGGGTGCATTGCTCGAGGGACTGCGCGTTGTAGGATTCGTAGAAACCAATGAAGACTGTGGTGGCATAACCCTTTATAACAATGGCACCATCCGCGACTGTCACTTCAGTGGTCGTATCAAGAAACTCACGAGAAAGTCGATTAAGAGCAAAAATAAAGCAAACGACCATATAGCGGCTATTGCTTGCGTCGTGGCTAAGACCAATGCCTACATTGACCACTGTTCTGCTACGGGCGAACTGAAATGTGAAAGCAATCAGGAGTTGATCGACAATAATCCGCTATGTTGTAATCAGAATAATGTTCAGTCAACTGGCAAGATGACTAACAGCCATTGGGTCAACCCCACCAAGAACACTGATTATCAGACACTGTTGGGTTATGCCAATGCTGCAAGCAAAAACTATCCTGTCTATGCTCAGGGTATCATTGATCAGATTAACCCCTGTATCGTCATAGGTAGTAAAACCATCCGTGTGGAAAACGGCAAGACACTTGACGAGCTGACCATCATTGACGGTGAGCCGTTCAGCTGTACCGCTGACGTCAAAGTCAACAAAATCATCTATAAGCGTCGAGCTATGAATGATCTGGAGCCTTGGGTGCTTCCGTTTGGCTTTAACCGCATAGCCGGTAGCGGCACGTTCGAATATCATAAGACATTACAAGAAAAGAAACTGCCCGACATTCTGGCGGGCAAGACACTGACGCTGAAAGGTACACCTTCGACCCTTGCCTATAAGGCCAACGAGCCTTGGCTGGTCAAGTGTAACAGTGCTGAATACGTGTTGACCAACGCCAATGGTCCTGTTACGATTATGGCCACTAACAACAATCGTATCAGCCGCAATGCATCGGTCTTGGATAGAGCCGGTTTCTATGCTACATACGACACTATACCAGCCTCGACTTCCGAGAATGTCCTGATGTATGCTTGGGATGAGACTCAACAGAAGACCGTCCTTTCCGGCGACCCAGCCTCATTCGCCATCCAGCCGTTCCGTTTCTATTTGCAGTTCTATAACAATAGCTTCAAGAAATTCGTGAAATACGGTCAGACCAGGTGGGGAAGTAAATCGTCGTCAAAGAGCAGTGCTCCTCAGCGTCGCCTCGCTTCGGTTATGGCAGACGGCTGGCAACCCGTCATCCTCGACCCACGCCAACCGCAGAGCGTGACGGCGCGTATGCTTGACTATTACGACGTGGCCTATCTGACAGATATCAGTTCTGATGTCGTCGATGAGGATGAAGACTCACCGCTTTCCGTTGTGTCACTCGTCTATCAGAAGGTTGACAGCCGTATGGATCTCCCATCGGCAATCCCGCTGTTGGTACGCGCCAAGCGTGCTGATGCTGAGCCGTTGGTAAATGCTCAGATGGGTGCTGAGATTGACACTCTGTACACCCTGTCGTTGATTCAGATGCTTTTGGAGAACGAGGGATATGATGTTGCCGACTTCCCGGTATTCAACATGCCGCACTATTGGTGTGCCTCGTTCGGCAACCGTCTCGACGTCTGGCCTTTGCCTTCGTCTGAGAAATATGGAGATTTGGCGGACTACGGCTGTATGCTGTTCGACGACAACTACTTCGACCAGTCGTTCACCTATGCTGCAGCTAATGACAACCGTACGACGGCTCCTATGAGCTATTGTATCACGGTGCTCAACGACGACACCTATGAACTCCTGCCACTGATGGGCAATCGGGTGACTGTAGAATTCCTTGAGGCTGAAGAAACGACAGGTATCAGCCTCACCCCCAGCCCCTCTCCAAAGGGCGAGGGGAGTGGATACACCTACAACCTCAACGGCCAGCGTGTCGATGCTGGGTATAAGGGTATTATCATACAAAACGGACGAAAAGTTTATAAGCGATGAAAAAGATATTTTTAGCACTGGTCATGCTGCTCAGCCTTGGCAGCACGTTATGGATTGAGAAAGCCTCGGCTGCTCCCGTCGTCTTTATTCCTATCTATAATACTGACGACTGGAACAAGTTCCGCGATGAGGTGAAGAAGGCCAAGGGGCAATATTGGATTGACGCCCGTCTGGAGGCAGACATCACTATCACCCAAGCGGTTGGTATGGATGAAGACGCTCCTTATAGAGGTACGTTTGATGGTAACGGCCATACGTTGAATGTCGTTATCGACGGTGGTAACAATACTGCTATTGCCCCGTTCTGCCGTGCTGGTGATACCACCATCAAGGATCTGCACGTAACAGGTTCTATTAAGGGTGGCATACATGCTGCAGGACTCATCGGTTTAATGACTACGGGTACACCCACTCTCACTCTTAACCGTGTATGGGTATCTGTAGATGTGAAATCATCGAGTACCCACACTGCTGGCATTGTAGGACATGCTCGTGCGGCTAACATATATATCAATGACACTCGCTTTGACGGCAAGATTACCTCTAATAATACCGCTGGTTCAATTATTGGTTGCATCATCGGATGGGGCGGCGAAGGCGGTTGGACTTTCCACCGTGTCTACAATTGCCCTCAAAGTACTCCTTTAGCCAGTTACATTTGCTACTGCGTTGATAGCAGCTCTGGTACAGGTAAACACTGGGGAGGCAATAGTAAGAGTAGCCTCACCATTACCAGTACTGGCTGGAGTGATTGGAAAACGACGTATTACAATAAGAGCGACCAGAATGAGGTGCTCAACCTGATGAACGCTGAAAAGGGTGGTTCATGGATTCTTCTCGATGGCAAGGCTGTGCCAAGGATGAATCAAAGTCTGGATAATGGAGGCTGGACAAAATTGTCGGTGGGATGTACTGACGGCTATGTACTTCAATCGGGAAATTATTATGTCACTCAAAATGTAGAGTACACCAACGGCCCCTGCAATAACGGACTGCAGATAGCCGACGGTGCTACGGTACATCTCTATATACCTAGAGGCGTCACGCTCACAGCCAGGGGCGGCAATGCAAGCGGAAGGTCAGGTGCTGGTGCAGGCATCTACCTGCCTAAAGGAAGCTCGCTCTTCCTTGAGGGCCACGGCAAAGTGGTAGCCTGGGGGGGTAATGCAGCCAATGGTGGCAATGGATCCGATGGTGGTAATGCTGGTAGGAACGAAAGTTATGGTGTATATCCTGGTAATGGTGGCAGCGGTGGCCACGGCGGTGGCGGAGCAGGAGCTGGCGTCGGCACACGTGGTGCCGATGGCGGCTATGGTGGTTCCGGCGGTTACACATCTACTATTGACTGGCAAAACCATGATGGTGTTCAAGGTAACAGAGGTAGTGATGGTTATACCGCTGCCGAGATGGGCAATCTCTATGTTGACCTGACGTCCGGCATTGAGTTGGATGCCCATGGTGGCAGCCAAGGCGATAGAGGAGGTTACGGTGGCAGTGGCGGTAGCAACTATGTCAGATATGGCGGTAACAATTATAGTATGGCCGGTGGCGGCGGTGGCGGTGGCGGCGGCTTCGGCGGCTTTGCGCAAAATATCGGTACTGGTGGCTGCGGCGGTGGCGGTGGCGGCGGCGGTTCAGCTGGTAGCACCCGTTGGTCTCGCTACGGTTATTTCCGTACAGGAGCATACGGTGGCAACCCAGGTGCTAATGGTAATGGCACCTTTACGACACCCTCTGGCTATGGTGGCAACACTGAGACAACTGGTAACAGATATTCTGACAATGACAGCAGCGAAAAATTAAGTGACCGTGGATATGAAGATGGTCATGATAACCGTGCTGGCGGAGGAGGAAGTGGTGACAGAGGTTACTCGACCAGGTCCTATTCTCTAGATAAAGAATTCAGTATCCAATTTAATGCGGTGAACCAATTTAATAGTAACGGTACGAAATCTGCTAAAGTCGGCTATAAATCTACAACGAGTAGCGGTAATGTCACCATCACTGTTCCATCGTTTAATATGTTAGGGATTACCGAAAGGGACAGATATGTGTCGGAATGGAAAACCGAAAGGAACGGCACGGGCCAGACAAAAAAGGTCGGTGATGAATATTCCGTCGGTGTTGGAACCAAGAATTTCTATGGTAAGTGGAACGACTATAAGGCTATTTTCCCCAAAGGCAATGGAACACAGGGCAATCCGTTTATCATCGAAGAAGGCGATCTGATAGATCTTGCCGACTATGTGAACAAAGGCGCCAACACGCGGAATGTCTATTTCAGGCAGAATGGCGACATTCATGTAACGAATATACTGGCCCAGAACAAAAGGGGCAGTGAATGGACGGCCATTGGTTATAAATACCCCTTTGAGGGCGACTACGATGGTGGGGGCAACCGCATCCACGACGCTCAGATTGCCAACGTCGGCACAGCCGTCGGCATCTTCGGAAAGGTGCTGGGCTCTATCCATAATCTGGGCGCTGAGAAAATAAAGATTGATAACAGTAATGAAAATGCACGCTGTGGCGTCTTTGCTGGTAAGCTCATGTACGATAGCGAAGAGCAGATGACGGGATGGATGCGCAACTGCTATTCTACCGACAATAATGTCAAGGCTCCCTATGTGGGCTGTGTGGTAGGCGAGATGGAAAAGAATACCAGTATGAGTCGTTGCATTGAGTCCTATAATGCGCTCGGTGGTGGTTCTATTGCCGGTAGCTTCAGTGGCATCATCCAGGAGAATGCCACGGTTGACATGTGTTACACCACTGGAGGAGGTATTGCTGCCGAAAATCATGGTAAGATTACTAACTGCCAGACGAGCGCCGAAAAAAAGATGCGTAGCGGTGAGTTGACGTGGTTGTTGAACGACAAGACGGCTTTTGGCGTGACGTGGTACCAGAATGTGGACACGCTGGGCGAACACAATGCTCATCCAGTGCTCGATAGCCTCAGTTTCCGTGTATATTACGATGGATCGAGATACTCCAACAAACCTTCGGGTACCCTCTTTGCACTCTCTGGTAAGGGCGTATGGAATGACCCCTTCCTCATCAAGAGCAAAGCAGACTTCGAGAAGGTTGCTAAATACTGTAATGGTGGCAATAAGTCGACCGGCATCTACTTACGCCAGACTGTCGACATCGACATGAACGGTGGCGGTATGCCAATCAATAATTTCGGTGGCCACTACGACGGTGGCGGACATACCATCCGTAATGCAAAAATTGAAGTCGATGGCATGGCTGGTATCTTCGGTGTTGTCAGTGGTACAGTCACTCGTCTCTGTGTGGAGAATTCGACCTTCAGGTATATGAAAAGAGACGGACGTGTAGGCGGTATCGCTGCACGTATCACTGGCAAAGGAGTCATTTCCAACTGCTTTGTCAAGAATTGCAAGATAATGCATAACGGTAGTACCGGAAATTCTAATGAAGAGAAAAGTAGCAGAATAGGTGTCGCAGGAGGTATTGCTTCCGATATCTTCGATGAGGCTGTCATCAGAAACTGCCTTGTTGTAAATATCTCGATTTCAGCTACCAGAACCGGATACATCACCAGCGATACGAAGAGTGGCACTCGTATCGAGCGATGCTTTACGGACGGAAATGCGCTGACAAGTTATGATCATCAGGGGTCTACCGACATATATTCTCTCATAGGCGTGGATTCAGCCAGCCTTGGAAGAGGAGAGATAACCTACGCACTGAATAATAACTCGGACAAAAATCCTGAGCCTGTGTGGTATCAAAATATCAGCCAAGGCAGTAATAGGGATGCAACGCCCGTGCTGTCGAGCGATCATGCCAGGGTGTTCAAGAAGAACGGTAATTATACCAACGACGGCTATGACATCGGCAAGTTGGGTAAAGGCACGCAGGAGGATCCATATAAGATAGGAACCCCGGCGGACTTGCAGACTCTCATCTACTCCATCGGTGTTATGAAGAGAAGCAACTTCTATATACGGCAAACTGCCGACATCGACCTGAAGGACTCGCTGATGTACCCCATCGGAACTACTATCGACAGTTTCGAAGGACACTACAACGGCGGCGGTCATGTCATCAAGAATATTGAGATGCTGAACTATCAGGGCGAATCTATGGGACTCTTCAACAACATCAGCGGTGTCGTGGAGAACCTCGGCATTGAGAACAGTAAGTTTAAGGCTGAAGCCCCCATCAAACGAGTGGGCGCGTTTGCTGGAAAACTGACGGGTAAGGGCGTATTGCGCAACTGCTATGCCAAAGGCTGCACAATAGACTACCGTAACATGCCGGGCGTCGTGGTAGGTGCCTTGGTGGGCGAGCAGAGAGACGCTTCGCGCATCGAAGTCTGTTACGGCTACCAGAACACTGTTGTGGGACAGGACAATGGCGTGAAACACTATGGCCATATCGTGGGCTACATAGGGGGAAACGCCACGGGTGACCGCGTGTTTACGGATGGTCCTAACCTGTGTGCCGACAACCAGGACGGTGACAAGAAAATCAGCCGTTCTGAAGATAACGTTGCTGACCTCCGTTTCAAGACTGGCGAGATATGCTATCTGCTGAATGGCGAGAAGACGAACAGTTCGGTAGCATGGCACCAGGTCATCAAGACCGACACTGTGCCTTTGCTCTCTGGTAAGCAACAGGTTTATTGTCATCCACTCAACGATTCACCCTCATCACCAGTCATGTACACCAATACGGACGAGGTGCCTGGCACCGTTTGGGTATCGCTGAACCCCAATCATGACAAGCTGCCATCAAGGACCATCGATATGTTCAAGGCGGACGACAGATATTACGTGCCAAACTTCAATCTTACATCTTACGCCGAAGAGCGTTTGGATTATGATTTTATTGGCTGGAACACGCAGAAGGATGCAAAAGGAACGTTCTATCCTTACAATTCTGAGATCGTGCCAACAGAGAATCTTCCCCTCTATGCCGTCTGGGATATCAAGGTGGGTTACGAGGGTAACGGGAATACGATAATACTTGATTCACTTCGAAAGGATACCATCTACTACAAGGTCTATGACTACGGCGGACACAACAATGTTTACGGTTATAACTACAACGGAAAAGTCACGCTGCAGGCACCGGCAGGCTACTCTATACAATTGTCAGGAACCGTCGCTACAGAGTCGGCAGACGGCAACAACAAGCCTCGCGACTATATGACCGTGTATGAATCCGATCGTGAGGGTGGCTATAGGAAGTTGACTAATGAGAGCGGCGACAGCGTCTTTTACAGTACCAAGGATGGTGTCAAGAAGGACATTGGCACGATTATGGGTTCTCAAGAAGAAATGATCATTGAATTTGTGTCCGATGACGAAAACTGCTATGACGGATTGGACCTCTTGGTGACCGTCTTGCCGAAAAAGATACGAAAGTTGGGTCTGGGTACAGAGGATGAGCCGTTCCAGGTAGCGAATGTTGAAGACTTGAGAACGGTTGATGAATATATCAGCTTGATGAAGAACAGCAAGTTCTATATCGAGCAGACTGACAACATCGACATGGAGGACGAGGCATACGAACCTTTGAAGTCCCCCTTGGCTTCCAGTGTGGAGAGCTTTGAAGGTCACTATGACGGTGGCGGTTTCGAAATCCGCAATTTGAAGCTGGTTGACGAGAAAGGTCATGCCACAGGTCTCTTCCGCAATGTCAGCGGTGTCGTAGAACACCTCGGTATGGTAGATTGCAACGTTGATGGTGCTGCTGACAAGTCGTGTATCGATATCATCGCGGGACGTCTGACCGGTAACGGACAGGTGCGTAACTGTTATGCTATAGGCAACACCGTCTCCTTTGTTGGTAATGACAAAGTCTTCACCATGGGAGCGGAATACACGAAGGAGCGTTTTGCTTCGGGCGAGATATGCTACCTGCTTAATGGTTCGAAGAGCGATAGCACCATCGTATGGCGTCAGACCTTAGAGACCGACAGTGTGCCGGTATTCGCCGACGATCATGAGGTGGTGTATTGCTACAAGTTGACTGATCTGGCAACATATACCAACTCTACGACCCCAGTCTATTACATCCGCAACAAGGCAGATTTCAAGGCCATCAGTGGCCTAAGCGGCGATATCTATCTGACGCAGGACATCGACCTTGGAAGCTGGGGCCAGAAATACTTCGACCTCCTTGGTAATTTTGACGGTGGCGGACATACCATTACCTACAGCGGCAATAGCGATTGCTGGGGTCTCTTCTATTGCATCCATGAGGAGGCTACGTTGAAGCATCTGCGAGTTGAGGCAAACATTTCCTCGAAAAACTCCTGTGGAGGTATAGCCTTTAAGAGCTACGGTGCCATCAGCGACTGCCACTTCAAAGGAAATATCCGCAAAGTAGGAAAAGTTGTATTTAACCGCATTGCTGGCGCCGTCATGTATTTCTATGGTAATGCCACAATGGACCATTGCTCTGTCACGGGTAATTTAAGCTTGACTAACAAAGGTAGCATCTATACCATTAGCAGTACGGCGGACAGAAACAACAACTGGGCATGGATTAATCCCGCCGACACGACAGGATATACTGCTTTGGTGGACAGCGCTTTGAAAGCACAAACGGATTATCCTGTCTATGCCAAGGGTATTCTTGACGCGGCAAGTCCGAGAATCGTCTTAGGCAACGATACCATTGTCGTGGGCGGCAAACACTTTCCTTCGCTGACCATCAACGACGGCGAGCGTTTCAACTGCTCGGCTGAGGTGACGGTAGATAACATTACCTTCAAGCGTCGTGGTACTAACGGGGCCTACGAGCCTTGGGTGCTGCCTTTCGACTATACGATAGATGCCAGCATGCTCAATGGTGGCGTGGAATTCTACCGATTCGAGAAAGACAGCGTGGGTAACATGCAGATGAAGGAAATCAGTAAAGATGAGAACTATCAGGTGGCTGCTAACGAGCCCCTGGCCATCCGAACGTCCAATGCATCCGAAAACAACTTCCAGATGAAGCTGGTCAAGGATGGCAGCACGAAGCCGATGACTATCAAGATGTCAGCTGACGGCGTGGCAGCATCGATGTCAAGCACGAAGGATATCGCAAATTTGATGGTTACCTACGACAGCATTGCTGCTGATAGTGCCGTCAATGAACTGATGTATATCTGGAACAACGACAAGGATGACTTCATCCTCGCCGACGGTAAACAGGGATTGCAGCCCTTCCGCTACTACCTGCAATACATCGAGAAGAGTAATGGTAAGATTGAAAAGTACGAAAGTACCGACTGGGGACGCAGTCAGACGGAAGCAGCTGATAGTACATCGCAACAGGCTGCCAGGAGACTGGTAGCACGACGCGCTCCGCTCTCTACGCTGACCGCTGAAGGATGGCAAGCCATCTTCCTCAACCCACGTAGCATACAGGAGGTAACGGCAGAAATGCTGGAGGACCATGAAATCCTGTGCCTCTGGGATCTGTACGATCAAAAGGCTGATAACAATCAGTATGCAGTATCATTCATCTATGTGCCAGTCCCGGCAGGCTTTGAGCTGCCTTATGCCGCTCCGCTGTTAGTACGCGCCAAGCATGCTGATGCCAAGCCGTTAGTGACCGAGCAGACGGCTCTAAAACTCGAAGCATTGTGGGCAGAAGCCATAGAACAGGTGGGTGAGGAAGAAGTAGAGTCTATGTTTGAAGATTTCCACTATTGGTGCTCTACATTCAACGGACGCTATGACGTATGGCAGCTCACGATGCCGGAGAAAGACAGCGTGTTGAATGAGTACGGTGGATTGGCATTCGCCAACAAGGGTGACGGAAACTATTTCTCTCGTGTTCCGGCTTCCGACAGCTATACCATGCAGCCGATGAGCTACTGCTTCACGGCTTACGATGCCCGCACCTTCGAGAACCTGCCGTTGGCTAACGACCGCATCGAGATTGTCGTCATGGATCTGCCTGCAGAAGTCCTGGGCATTGAAGATGTAAGAGGTAAGATGGATGATGTAAGAAGTAAGATAAATGCTGTCTATAACCTGAACGGCCAGAAGGTTGGCGACAGCTATCGCGGCATCGTCATTAAGAATGGTCGGAAGATATTCAAATAATAAGTTAGAAAGATTGCTGAATTAAGTGTCATAGTAAGTAAAATGATTGGTTCAAGATGACAGGCAGTAGCGGGTCCCCCCGCTACTGCTTTTAACGTGGAATAAGAAGTATGATACGTTAAGCGTTCAAGTCAATAAAAGTCGTAGACAAGATACTGCATGTTGCGCTCGATGGGATAGTTGGTGAGTCGCCCAGAGCGGGTAACAAACGACAGGATGCCGTTATATACACCACTACCAAATGTGTATTGGCCTGCGTAGATGTTGATATAGTGGATGCGACGGGCATCATAGCTCAGGAGTCGTTCTACGTCGTTGACGGGCATGCCGTCGATGAGGACCAACGTGGGTTGGTTGGTGTCATAGGTTTCTTGCTCTTTGCGGACCAAGAGGCGCGGTACGCCATAGACTTTCGTGCTTTTCACGCAGCTAACATATTCGAGCAGGACCTCCCGAATGGTCAGGAACTGACGGTACTCGTCAAGGTTATAGGTCAAATCGGGTTTGGTGCCAAACACGGTTTCGCTATAGTCTAATGGCACGACTTCCTCGGCCGTGTCGTCAGCATCATCGCCCAACTTCAGCTCACGCTTGGCAGGTGTGATGGCAATCTGGTGGCGCTGCATGTCGAGGGAACGGGCTTCCACCTCACTGCGATTATAGTGGAACACCAGATGCGGGAGCTCCTTGGGAAGCAAGGTGGCAAACGGGCTAATCATCTCGATAGGCAGGCTGACGCCTGTGTACGACATCGCAGAGAGTACTAACGGCAGTTTGCCACGAATGCCGAAGGTATAGAAGACGGCTGTGGAGTCGTTCAGCATCTGACCCTCGAAATAATGGATCTGCTTTCCTACGATGCTTAAGGCAGGACGAATCTGATCGGCCGTGAAAGCATGGCCATTAGAGACGTTCTTGATGCGGGCTTGGATGATTTGGCCCTCGGTCTCACGAACATTGACGGGATGGTAAGAGGTGAGAGGTAAGGGGTTAGAGGTGAGAGAATAGCTCAATGAGTCTGGATGGGTAATCGCTATCCACTCAATATCATCGTCCATGCTCTTGCGAAGGGGATTGACAACGGCAATCAGACGCTGCGCGACCTCAGGGTTGTGGCGCGTATAGACCGACAAGACATAGTAGCCGCTATGGAGGTTGGCAGGCAGTTCTATAACGGCTGTCCCCTCTCCTCCTTCAAGACGTACCACGACACCAGCTGCCAGACCATGCGTATCGCACAGTTCAGCATAGGCGAATAAGGCATCGTCGGTCACACTGACTGTCATAGCCTCGCCAGCAAGATACCATGTGCGGTCGGTCTCAATCGTCGCGGCAAAGGTACTCAGAGCCAGTACCATCGCAGCTATCATGGAATATATTCTGTTCTTCATCCTTACCATTTTACATTGTTACTCTTCCCAGAAGTCCGGCATTTCGGTATAGGCACCGCGTGCCCGGACATCGAGTTGAAATTTGTAGGCCCAGGCCGTGCGTAGCTTGCCATCGGGCCGGTCTCTATAGTCTTCCCATTCGCACAAGAACATGTGTTCTTCTTCCACCATGCGCAAGCAATCAGATTCGTTACAGTCTTCGAGCCAACGGCGGGCGTCCTGGTACTTAGGACGATTGATAGCATAATCGTTGGGGTCAAGGAAGAACCTATAAGTACTCGTATTCAACGAGCAGCCTACATAGCCTATGACACGCTTGTCGGATGACAGGCAATGGATATTGGTAGGCAGGGCAGAGGGTAGCGGCGTGAACAAGCCACCCATCTCGGAACTGGCCTGACGACGCGCCAGCTCATACTCATACTCAGCCTTAGAGATGGCACGCTGGTGGACCTGTCCGCTATACCTGTAATACATGCGCTCGCTGCTGCGGTCAATATCGTAAACCTTGAGTTTCCGGATGTGATGGGCTTCGTAATTCAGACTTGAACCCACCAAAATCGTCGTGCCTTTGGCATCCTTCCATCCACGACGAGGAAACTGGTTGGGATCATAGACGGGCGCCATCTTCTTGGTGTCGAAATAATAGTAGGTGATATAGTCAGGACGCACCTCCCATGTCTCATCGAATGTCCACGAATAGTACGTCGGTTTATCCGTTGTAAAGGGCGCATCGGGCGTGACAAGCACGTCGATAGCACTCTCGGGCGTCTCCTGCACGACGTTCACCTCTGCAATGCTTTCTGTGCGCAGTGGTTTCTGAGGGTCGGATTCATAGACTTCGCCATCCGTCTCGATATGCACACAATAGTCCACATCGGGTTGAAGGGCATCAATCCAGCAGGTGTAATAGCCGTCGGCTTCCTGTAACACGTATTCAGAGCCGTCGCTGCCGCGTACCGAGACGCTGGCTCCCGAAACCATACGGGGCGTATTGGAAGCATTGATAGGCTGCGTACGCGACAGGATAAACGTGTTCCATTGGGAAGAACAGATAGCGCCTTCGACAACGAGCAAGTTGGTGTCGTCTGACGGCAGGTCGGCTTCGTATTCTTCAATACAGCCCGACAGTGTACATACACCTGCCATCAGGCATAGCACGAAATATAGCGATTTTCTCAGTTTCTCTGACCATTGGTCAGAGTGTGGCGTTGCATTCATCATAGCTTAGTTGAATCGTATATTAAGTGAGACATAAGGAATGGCAGTGCCAAACACAGAGAGCTTGTAGCCTTTGACACGTCCGGCTTCGGAGACATAGTAGATGGAATAGGCGTTGCGGCGTGCCAAGGCATTATAAACACCGATAGAGAACGACGTATGAAGGAAGCTGGTCAGCCTATGAGTCGGCTCGATATTAAACGCAAGATCCAAACGCATATAGTCTGGAATACGGTAGGTGTTGCGATCCGTATAATATGGCATGTACGCCTGATTATACGAGTCGTAATACTTGCCGGCAGGCAACGTCGTCGGACGACCTGTAGCATAGTTGAAGTTGCTGGAAAGGCTGTAGCGCTCGGTGAACTTGTAGTTGAGCACGGCCTTGACCTCATGGGGCCTGTCGTATTCCGACGGATACCAGTCACCATTGTTCAGGGGTATGGGCACTCGCTCGTCGTCCTGACGGAGCTGAGAGCGCGAGAAGGTATAGCTAACCCATCCGTTCAACTTGCCTAACGGTTTCTTGGCCTGGAGCTCTATACCGTAGGCCCGTCCCTTGGTCGAGATGACATCGGTCTCAAGGTGGTGGTTCATCAGCAGGACAGCGGAACTGCGATAGTTAAGATAGTCGCTGATATGCTTGTAGTAAACCTCGGCTGAGAGCTCGTATTTCTTGCCTGCCGTCTCGTGATAGATACCCGCAGCCAGCTGCCAGCCTTTCTGGGGCTTGATATTCAGATCGGAAAGCTTCCAGATATCGGTAGGCGACATGATGGCTGTATTCGACACCTTATGGATATACTGGTGCATCGTGTTGAAACCAGCCTTCAAAGAAAGATTCTCCTGCAGGGCATAGCGGGCGGACAGTCGTAACTCTGGCGCATGGTAGGTCTTGATGACCCCCGTTTCGTGACGCGTCTCCAACAAGGTGCCCTCGGCTGGAAGTTCATTGTCGTAATAGTAGTTGACATCACGGGGACCCAGCGCATTGAACATGGTATAGCGTAAACCGGCAGACACCGACAGCTTGTCGGTAAGCGAACGCTCATAGTCGATATACACAGCGCTCTCCAAAGCCTTTTCCCGTTGTAGCTGATCGGACTTGATACAAGATTTCTCGCCTACGGGTTCATACTTACCGGCCTGCACATTGTAATGCTGAACGGAGAGACCATAGGAGAGAGACTGATTTTCGGACAGACGCTGGCGAAGATGCAGCTTAGCCCATAGCTGGTCGATGCCAAAACTTAATCGGGCAGCCATAGAGGGCGTGTTTTGATCTTCATTGAAATAGTCGTAGTGGTCAAGTCCGGCAGACAGCGTAGCCGTCATACGTTCGTTCAAGATAGAGCGCCACTCGGCAGAGATGTTACGGTTCTGATAGCCATAACTGTCCTCGGAACTGAACGAGAACTTGTCGTTACTCCAATAGCCATAGACCTTGAGGCGATGCCTGTCGTTGAGTTTCCAAGTCAGCACACCACCAAAATCGTAGAAGTTGGCAGAACCGTTCTTATAGCCGCTCTTCTCGGGCAGATGCTTCATGATCCAGTCGCTATACGTGGTACGACCATTCAAGAGCAGCGACACATGGTCCTTCACAATGGGTATCTCGATATTGGCCTTACTGGTGAGCGCACCAATACTGGCCGAACCAGTAAACTTCTGCATGTTGGCCTCCTTCGAGGTCACCTTCAAGACGCTGCTGATTCTGCCACCATATTCTACGGGAATACTGGACTTGAACAGCTCGACATCCTCAACAGCATCTGAATTGAACGATGTGAACAGGCCAAACAGGTGGGACGGATTATACACCGTACCGCCATTGAACAGGATGAGGTTCTGGTCGGTGGCACCGCCTCGCACATTATAGCCGCTGGAGGCCTCGCCAACGGTCGTGACGCCTGGCAGCGTGAGCACAATCTTCATAATATCCGACTCGCCGAAGGCCGACGGGATATTCTTCAAGATTTGGGGCTTGAACTTCTCGGCACCCATCATGGTGTTATTCACTGTCGACTGACGACCACCAACAACGACAATCTCGGCCAGTTCCTGGTCGTCGGCAATACTGGCCTTGGCCTTCTTCACACCTGGCACCACATAGACCTTCGTATTGCCAGAACCCACCGTCTCGACCGTATCGCTGTCAAGGACAGGAATACCGGTGATAAGGTTGAGGGCTGAGGGCTGAGGGGTGAAGGCTGAAGCTGAAGGCTGAGGGCTGAGGGCTGAAGATTGAAGGTTATGATTACTATTGTCTCTAACTTCTCTAACACCTCTAACTTCTTTAACTTCTCCTTTTATCTCCCCCACCAACCTCATCAGGCTATTCTCACGTTCACGTCTTGAGAAGGAGAGGCGATTGTTACGGACAAACTGCTTGATCTGCTTTTTCTGTTCAGGAAAGAGTTTGGCGACATCCTTGGCACGCTTGACATGATACATGGCGCCGTCTGCAGTTACGACGGTATAATGTTCTTTGGTAGCAAGCGTCTTCAGATACTTCTTTCCGCCAAACGTCCTTTCACGGTCGAAAACCTTCCAGACACTATGGTATAGACGGATGCCGTTGGCAGTACCGTCACAAAGCAGAGAAGCATAACGCAGGCTATCCTCCACATCGTGCACATATCTGTGACCATCCATCTCGAACCAGTCGACATATTCCTGCTCGGGAATACAAAACGCCTTTTCGCCCGGGGGAAGGACAATGATACACTGCTTCAACTGGTCGAAACGCAACTGCACATCGTCATAAACGACGCCATGATAGCTGACACGACCCTTATACATATTAGTATTGCCCTGATAATACGGGAGGTCGTGCCACAACGTCTTGGAATACTGTGGCTCAACAGGCCCCACATACAGACGGGCAAAATCGGAAGCCGCAGAAAAATACGTCTGCGCTCCAACCGTCTGTACCACTGCCATTATACAGGCAAATACTAACAAATACTTTCTCACCTTCTAATCTTTTCACCTGTTATCATCAAAAAGACAGGTTCTTTGATGTGAATACTGAATTCAATCAAAAACCTGTCTTCATGGACTCTTACTATAAATACTGGATTACAGCTTCTGTTCTACCTCAATTTCAGTGAAGGTCTCAATGATATCGCCTACCTGAATGTCGTTGAAGTTGACGAGCGAGATACCGCACTCCAGACCTGTTGCCACCTCCTTAGCGTCGTCCTTATAACGCTTCAGGGCATCGATGGCTGCGGTATGAATCACGATACCGTCACGGATGACGCGAGCCTTATCCTTCGCGTGTACCTTACCATCGGTAACCAGACCACCGGCAACGGTACCAACCTTCGAAATCTTGAAGACCTGCTTGACCTCGATTTCACCAGAGATCACCTCCTTCTTCACCTTGTCGAGCATACCCTGCATGGTCTGCTTCACATCGTCGATGGCATCGTAGATAATCGAATAGGTATTGATTTCAACACCCTCACGATCGGCAGCACGACGGGCATCGGCAGAAGGACGTACCTGGAAACCGATGATGATGGCCTCAGATGCGCTGGCCAGCATGACATCGTTCTCGGAAATCTGACCCACGGCCTTCGAAATGACGTTGACCTGCACCTTCTCGGTAGAAAGTTTGATGAACGAATCGGAGAGAGCCTCGATAGAACCGTCAGTATCACCCTTGACGATGATGTTCAACTCATGGAACTCACCCAGAGCAATACGATGCGACAGTTCGTCAAGACCAAGCTTCGTCGTGGTACGCAGGCTCTGTTCGCGCTGCAACTGGATACGCTTGTTGGCAATTTCACGGGCTTCCTGCTCCGTCTCCATCACGTGGAACGAGTCACCAGCCGTAGGTGCACCGTTCAAACCTAAGATGATAGCGGGCTCGGCAGGACCAGCCTTCTCAATGCGCTGGTTACGCTCGTTGAACATAGCCTTTACCCTACCCCAAGCAGTACCGGCGATAACGACATCACCAATCTTCAGGGTACCATTGGAAACGAGGACGGTAGAGACATAGCCGCGGCCCTTGTCGAGTGACGACTCGATGATAGAACCCGTAGCCTTGCGGTTGGGGTTGGCCTTCAGGTCGAGCATTTCGGCTTCGAGCAGCACCTTCTCCAACAGTTCATAGACACCAAGACCCTTCTTGGCCGAGATTTCCTGACACTGGTACTTACCGCCCCAGTCTTCCACCAACAGGTTCATGTTGGCCAGGTCTTCGCGAATCTTATCAGGGTTGGCACCGGGCTTATCAATCTTGTTGATAGCGAACACCATCGGTACGTTGGCAGCCTGAGCATGAGCGATAGCCTCCTTGGTGGTAGGCATCACAGAGTCGTCGGCAGCGACGATGATGATGGCGATATCCGTTACCTGAGCACCACGGGCACGCATGGCGGTAAAGGCCTCGTGACCAGGAGTATCCAGGAAGGTAATGCTATGACCGTCCTTCAGCTTCACGTTATAGGCACCGATGTGCTGCGTGATACCACCGGCCTCACCGGCAATCACGTTGGTGTTGCGGATGTGGTCGAGCAATGAAGTCTTACCGTGATCGACATGACCCATCACCGTCACGATAGGAGCACGAGAAATCAGATCGTTCTCATCGTCCTCTTCCTCAGTAATGGCATTCTGTACTTCGGCAGACACATATTCTGTGGTAAAGCCAAACTCGTCGGCAACAATGTTGATGGTCTCAGCATCCAGACGCTGGTTGATAGACACCATGATACCGATGGACATACAAGTACCGATAACCTGGTTGACACCAACATTCATCATGGTAGCCAACTCGGAAACGGTCACGAACTCCGTCAGCTTCAGCACCTTGCTCTCTGCTGCCTCGGCTGCCATCTCCTCGTTCATGCGCTCTGCTACGGCATCACGCTTCTCCTTACGATACTTGGCACCCTTCTTGTTCTGGTTGGTCTTCGATGTCAGACGGGCCAGCGTCTCCTTGACCTGGCGTGCTACTGCCTCGTCGTCAACCTCCAGCGGCTTCACAGGACGGTTCTTCTTGTTCTTCTTCCCACCACCCTGCTGATTCTGCTGCTGGTTGTTATTGTTCTTACCGTTGTTGTTACCATTCTTGTTGTTCTTGCCCTGCTGACTGGCTTGCTTGGCAGCAGCCTCGATATCCACCTTACCCTGACGGATACGCTCGCGCTTCTTACGCTCGCCGGCAGCCTTCTCCTCGCGCTCCTTGCGACGCTCTTCCTTCGACTTCTTCTTAGGACGCGTGCTCTGATTGAGGGTTGAGAGGTCAATCTTACCCAGCACATTCAACTGAGTGGCAGGCTTGATGAAGTCGCCAGGCGTCTTGGCCAACGTAGGAGCCTGAGGCTCGGCATCGGCCTGAGCTTCCTCTTCCTCGACATCGTCTTCGTCATCAGCGTTGTCATCATCAATATCGGCAACGACTTCTTCTTCCTGCTCGGGCTCTTCAACGACTTCTTCAGGGGCCTGCTGAGGTGCTTCAACGACAACTGGCTCTTCCTCTTTAGGCGCTTCCTTTTCCTGTGGTTCGGCAGCAACCACGGGTTCTGGCTTTGGAGCAGGCTTGGGTTTCCCAACGCTGTCCAGGTCAATCTTGCCCAAAGTCTTAAACTGCGGGCGCTGTTCCAACAGCTCGTCGCTCTTGGTCACAGCCTTCTCGGGTGCAGCGGGCTTCTCGACCTTCTTTTCCTTGGGCTTCTTGATGAACAACTGCTCAGCCTGAGTCTTCACAGCCTTATCGGTGCTAAACTCGTTGACCAGTGCTTCATATTGCGCGTCGGAAATCTTGGTGTTCGACGTGGCGTCGTCCTTGATCTCGCCCAGCTCGCTCTTCTTCTTCAGGAAATCAACTGCCGTTTGAAGTCCAATATTCAGTTCTGATAATACTTTATTTAATCTGACTCCCATTCTATACAATTTTTAATTGATAATTGACAATTGAGAATTATGATTTGTCTGAGCCGAAAACCAAGCACTATGAGTAATCATAATTCTCAATTCTCAACTCTCAATTCTCAATTTTATTCGAATTCTGCCTTGAGCACTTCCAATACATGGTCGACGGTCTCCTCTTCGAGGTCGGCCTTCTCAATCAGCATCTCACGCGGAGCGTTGAGAACCTGCTTGGCGGTGTCAAGACCGATGGCCTTGATAGAATCGATAATCCACTGGTCAATCTCGTCAGAGAACTCGTCGAGGTAGATATCCTCGTCGGCATCAGCCTCGCTAACCACACGGAATACATCGATAGTGTACTCAGTCAGCATAGAAGCCAACTTGATGTTCAGACCACCCTTACCGATAGCCAGACTAACCTCCTCGGGCTGCAGATAGACCTCGGCCTTGTGTTCCTCAGGGTTGAGGGTGATGCTGGTCACCTTTGCTGGCGACAGGGCACGCTGGATAAAGAGTGACGTGTTGCTTGAGAAATTGATGACGTCGATGTTCTCGTTGCACATCTCACGAACGATACCATGCACACGGCTACCCTTCACACCTACGCAAGCGCCTACTGGATCGATACGGTCGTCGTAGCTCTCGACAGCAATCTTGGCACGCTCACCCGGCATACGGGCAATGCGACGAATGGTAATCAGACCATCCTGAATCTCAGGAACCTCGGCTTCGAGCATACGCTCCAGAAACTGGTTAGAGGTACGCGAGAGGATGATACGCGGATTGTTGTTCTCGTTCTGTACCTCCTTGACAATAGCACGGATGGTCTCGCCCTTACGGTAGTTGTCGGCAGGAATCTGCTCGCCCTTCGGCAAGTGGAGCTCATTGCCCTCGTCGTCGATGAGCAGTACTTCGCGCTTCCACATCTGGTAAACCTCAGCGCTGACAATCTGACCAACCTTGTCCTTGTACTTCTGGTAGAGTGAGTCGTGCTCAAGCTCCAGAATCTTAGAAGCCAGTGTCTGACGCAGGTTCAGGATGGCACGACGACCAAACTTCTGAAAATTCACCTCCTCAGAAACCTCTTCACCAACCTCGTAGTCGGGCTCAATCTTCTGGGCCTCACTGAGCGAGATCTCCTTGTTTTCGTCCTGTACCTCACCATCAGCTACCACAATACGGTTGCGGTGAATCTCGAAGTCTCCCTTGTCAGGGTTGACAATGACGTCGAAGTTCTCGTCGGAACCAAACATCTTGGCAATAACGTTGCGGAAGCTCTCCTCGAGCACGCTTACCAGTGTGGTACGATCGATGTTCTTTGTCTCTTTAAACTCCTGAAAGGTCTCAATCATTGATGGGCCTTTCTCATTCTTTGTTGCCATAATCTTATATTTTATTTTTTTCGATATTTCGTAATAACGTTAAACGATATAACGGAACTTTATTTAAAGTTCAGCAAATACTTGCAAGACTTAATCTCGCTGATGGCGAAAGTCTTGTCGACCTCTACCAAAACTGGGCGTTTCTTGCCCTCCACCTGCTGCTTCTCCTTAACAGTAACAACAAACTGGGTGTCATCATCCGACACGCTCTTCAGCACACCCTGATATTTCTTACCATCAGCCGCCAGCACTTCCACGTCCTTACCCACGTGGTTACGATACTGCTGAATAACCTTAAACGGCTGGCCAATACCGGCTGAGCCTACTTCCAACTCATAATCACCCAACTCTTCGCCCAACTTCTCCTGCAGGAAACGGCTCAGGTCAGCACAATCCTCTATCCACACACCATCGGCGTGGTCAATCTCAATCACAATACGGTCATCGGCCGTCATCTCCAAATCCACCAGATAGTAGTCGCCTTTGGCGAGCCACTCATTTACGGCAGTCTTAACGATGTTCTTATCTATCATACATTTGTTAATTAAAACAAGAATGAGAGGCTCTTGCGAGTCTCTCATTCCACTGAACGGGTGCAAAGGTACGAATTTCTTTTCAATTAGCCAAACAATTTGCATATTTTCTATCAAATTGTGGAAAGAAATGTTCGGATTGCCTCAACTAAGGCATCATTTTCTTCTGGTTTCTGTGCAGAGACACGGAAGAAGTGGTTGGACAAGCCATAGAAATTCGAGCAGTCGCGAATCAATATGCCGTGCTCATGAATCAGATAGTCTTTCAGCTTGGGTGCTGTGGTCTGGGTTATCTCACAAAGCATGTAGTTGGTCTTGGTTTCAAAGACTCGAATGCCCTCAATGCTACGTAATGCCTGGCGCACGCGTTCCGTCTCTTCCAAATAACTCGTAAGGTTGGGAACGGCAGGTTGACCGTGCTCTAAAAGGAATTGTCCTGCCTCTATGGCCAGCGCATTGACGGTCCAAGGCTGTCGCAACGACCGTAACATGTTAATCAGGCTGGGGTCGGCAGTCACATAGCCCAAACGCAAGCCTGGCACCGCGTAAGTCTTGCTGAGCGAATGGAGGATAAACAGGTTAGGCAATCCCATCGTCTCGCGAGATAATAATAAATGTTCGCGCGTATAGCCCTCATACGACTGATCGACGACAAAAGTATAGCGTGGTGAGCGACGGACAATATAGTCGACAAAACCTTTCATCAACACATTACCAGAAGGATTGTTGGGGTTGCATATCCAATAGACACGGTCGGCTGGCAACGACGTCAAATCATCGGTGTTCTCGTAAGAAATAATATGGTCGAATATCCGACAGGCATCGGCATATTCGTTGTAGGTGGGCTGGGGGATGATGGAAGCACTGTGATGGAAAAGCTGTGCTATCAGATAGATGGCCTCGGTAGAACCGTTGGTCACCATGACTGCCTCGGGCGAAATGCCTTCCTTTTTAGCTATCAGTTTCTCTAACCGACGAGGACGTGGGGCTGGATAGTTGTTGATGATATCCAGATGTTCAGCCAGATGTGCCTTCAGCGCCGAATGGTCGGCATGCTGATAGATGTTGCTGCTGAAGTTCATCTTCACCAGATCATCATAGCGGTAGAGATCGTCACCATGTCCTTCAATCATAATTTATCATTTTTCTCGTTATTACGTTATTACGTTATGCCGTTATTACGACTTTATGACTTTATGACACGCATAGTCAGGCTGTCGCGTTCGAAGACGATGCCGTCACGCTCTACAAAACGACTTAACGCACCATTGTCAGCCAACTGACGTGGTGTGCCCACACTTAGTAGATTGGATTCTCTGACCTGAAGGTCAGACAAATTGCATTCTCTGACCTGAAGGTCAGAGTGTGGCACGCATTCCATGAGCCACAGACAATCGGCCAACTGCAACGCCAACTCGACGTCGTGCGTAGAGAGGAATATCGTCTTTTGCTGTTCGTGGGCCAGACGCCGCAACAACTGCATCATCTCTACCTTGCTGGGATAATCGAGGAAGGCCGTTGGCTCATCCAGGTAAATGATTGGCGTTTGCTGGGCCAGCGCCTTGGCTATCATCACCTTCTGGCGCTCGCCATCACTCAACGTATGAATCATACGACCTCGCAACGGCTCGATACCCACCATGCGGATAGCGTCTGCAACAATCTGCTTATCGTTGGCTGTCAACGTGCCCCAGAAACCAGTGTAAGGCGAACGTCCCATACCCACCAAATCCTCTACAGTCATATTCCTCACATCGGGCTTTTCGGTAAGCACGATGCCTATCATACGACTCAGTTGCTTGTCAGTAAAAGATGTGAGAGGGCTGAGTTCTGAAGTCTGATCAGCATTAAGTAAAATATCGCCACCCAATGCTGGCTGGAAGGCAGAAAGCGTACGCAGAAGCGTTGACTTGCCAACACCATTACAACCTAACAGGCACGTCAATTCTCCGCTATTGATAGCGGCATTGAGTCCCTGAGCTACCACCTTTTCGTTGCCTTTCTGCGTGTAGCCTATGCTTAGGTTATTTAGTACGACAGTATTCATAGTGATTGCAAAGATACTAACAATTTTTGAATTTCCAAGCAATTCATCGAAATATTTAAACGATGGCAGATTTTACTTTCTTATATATCGGTATCATCTTCATGGCAACGGTGTTAACGGATATACGATGTTGACAATGAAGATGTTGGCAGCCAGAATGATGAGGTTCATCAGCAGGCCTATGCGCATAAAATCGCTGAAGCGGTAGCCGCCAGGACCATATACCAACATGTGGGTGGGTGAACCGATAGGTGTGGCAAAGCTACTGCTCACGCTGACCATCAGGGCAACGAGGAATGGGAACGGCTCATAGCCTAACTTCTCTGCAGCCTCGTACATGATCGGGAAGAACATAGCTCCCGCAGCGGTATTCGAGATGAATTCGGTGATGAAGGTGGCGACAAAGCAGACGGCAATCATCACCACTATCGGGTTGGTGCCACACACGTTAAGGATGCCGTTAGCCAACCACTCGGCGATGCCCGTTTTCTGGATGGCAAGACCGAGGACCGCACTACCGGCGAAGACCATCAGGATATCCCAGTTGATAGCCTTCATGGCTTGCTCCATGTTGCAGCAGCGACAAATAAGCATGGCGGCGGCAGCCAGGAAGGCACATTGTAATAGCGGCATAACGCCGAAGGCCGACAGTGCCACCATGGCTATCATGATTGCCGTAGAGACCAGCGTACCATACCCGATGTTGGGCACTTCATCGGAGTCGAAGAAATGGAGGGCGCTCTTCAATGAAGAGGTGTCCACGTTAATGTGCTTCGGACATACCAGCAACAGCGTATCACCAGCGCGCAGCACCACGTTTCGCGGTGCCTCATTGATGCGCTCACCCCGTCGGGCCACCGCTGCCAGCACCACATTGTTGTCCTTTTCAAACGAACAGCTGCCGATGGTCTTTCCTATCAGCCTACTGCCGAAATCGACGTATGCCGTGCGCAATTGACTATTATTGTCTACCTCGCTCATGGAAAAGACATGGTGGTCAGAACTCACCAGCTTATGGCTATACGCCATATCAATCAGGTCGTCTATCTGTCCGGCATAGACCAGATGGTCGCCGCCCATGATGGGTTCGTCCTCCGTGATAGGTAATGGCATTTCGTCGAAATGATACATCTCTATCAGACTGCCGCCGTTGACGTGGAAGAGACCTGCCTCGCCCAATGTCTGGCCGATATGGGGATTGTCCGAAGGAACCTGTAGTTCCACCGTGTATTCGCCTGTCGATTCGAAAGCACTCTCAGGGGCCTTACGGTCAGGCAACAGACGGCGCATGGCAATGATTGACAGCACGCCGACGGCCAGACAGAATAGTCCCGGGACAGTCGTCGTCAGGATATTCATGGCCACACCCGTCTTCTCCTCGTAGAGTCCGCTGATGATGAGGTTTGGCGGCGTACCAATCAGCGTACACACACCACCCATGCCCGAGGCATAGCTCAGGGGAATGAGCAGTTTCGAGGGCGACACGCCCAACTTCTTGGCCCACATCTTGACGATGCCGACGAAGAGCGTTACGACGGTTGTATTGCTGAGGAATGAACTGAGCACAGCCACAGGCAGCATCAGTCGCGTCACCGCCTTCGAGTAACTGTTGGGTGTACCGAGCAGAAACTTCACAATACATTGCAGCACGCCCGTATGCGTCAGTCCCGCAACGACCACGAACAGCACACCGACGGTAACGACCGACGTACTGCTAAAGCCCGAGAACGCATCCTTGGCATCGAGCACGCCCGTCACGAAGAGCACGCCAATGGCTCCGAGAAATACCAGGTCGCTACGCCATTTGGTAAACAGCAGCACGGTGAACATCGTGAACACCGTGGCGATAGTTATCCATGCATGGAGATTAAAACCTAAAAAGATAATAGCATCTGTTTCCATATTTATCTGATTTTACATGATTGCAAAGTTAAGCAATAAATAGCGCCGGATGAGTTCTGCATAGATGGGATTTTGGCTGAGCACTTGTTGGCAACCAATCATAAGCAGCTGCTTGCGGGCACGGGTCATAGCGACGTTCAGTTTGCGGTCGATGGTGTGTCCGCCCTCTACAAAGCAGTTGGAGGTGAGGAAATCGAGGCCTGCGTTATCCTGCACACCAAACGCATAGATGATAACATCGCGTTGCGAGCCCTGATAGCGCTCGACGGTGTCAATGCTGATGTCGAGCAGCTCTGGCAGGTTCAGTTTGGCAATCTCACGACGTATTTGGGTTATCTGGTGGCGGTAGGTCACGATAACGCCAATACTCTTGTCTGCATTAAAATGCGCACTGCCTATCTGGCGATAGAGACGACGTAGTACCTCGGCAACAAGGGCTGGCTCAGAAGGTGAGGAGGTGAGAGGGTGAGAAGGCAGGAACAAAACGCGGTGCTGCTTCAGCAAGTCATCAAGGGCATCTTCTGAAGGCTGACGATAGTCGAGGGCTGTCTCCTCCTGATGGGACAAGGGAACAGGCTGCAGCAGCTCGTGGGCATAAAAGAACTCGTTGGGGAAGGCGGCGATATCGGGATGCATGCGTCCCTGATGATTCAGAATGCCTGTGAAAGCGCTGCGCCCTGCATCTCGCTCTTGACAAAGCAAACGTTCAAAGAGTGACAGGCGACAGGCATGCAATGCTGTCTCATCGTCAGCCTGAGCCACAACAGCTGGTAACTGTTTGTGGTCGCCAATAAGGATGAAACGGTCTATTTGTTTAGACGATAGCAGACCAACCATATACGGTTCGAGTATCTGCGATGCTTCGTCGACAATACACAGCGAGAAATGTTTGATGCTAAATAGGAAGGGGCGCGTCAACAGGGTCAACGTGGTACTGACAACGATACGCACATCCTTCAGTCGCTGGCGCATCTCACTTAACTTGGGTTGTTGGCTAAACGAGCGACTCAGCAGGCGATGGGCAAAACGGGGATCGCACATAGCCTCACTACCCAACAACAGATAGTCCTGTCCGCTCTCTTCCAACATGTTGCAAATCTCGTCGACAGCACGATGGGTGTAGGCGGTCAATAGAAGTGAAGAGTGAAGAGTGAAAAGTGAAGAATTTAATTCTTCTTCGACGAGGAAGCGGAGAGCCATCGAGGTTTTGCCTGTTCCTGGAGGTCCCTGCAACAGGAAATAGTCGCGAGCCTGTTTGGCACGTAACAAGATATCGTCGTAGGCAGGATGATAGCTACGGGAAAGTTGCAACGACAGGTCTTGACGGGGAGCCCGCAAACCCAAAAGCAGGTCGCGCTTGTCAGCAGGAGCCTTACAGAAGGCCATCAGACTGCGAAGTGCAGCTGTAGCAGTAGCATCCGTTGAAGCGGGCTCGATGGCGTAGGTCTCTTTGCTGAACGTTTCCGGAGTATCCTTCATGTTACTACTGGGCCATATTGTCAGCGCCTCGTCGTCAATCCGTTCTATGACACCTTTATATAATATATGGTGTGAGGGATCGGCATCGCCGTCTTTCTCGTACAGGTAAACCATATCGCCACGACGCAAATCATCGTCAGTGTCCTTGGTCAGTTGTTGGGCAAACTGCTCACGAAAGACAAACGTCATCATGCGCTCCACGTAGTCGTGCTCAACAGCCGACAAGCTATGCAGAGGCTGAAGAATGTCTTCGACATTTGGACGGACATAGCGTTGAAAGAAGTCCGTCTTTTCAGGTCTCTCCAACAGCACATCGGAACGCAGCAAAGGCCAGACAGCAGCAAAACCCTTGCGGGCAATAGCCATCTCCAGCGCTACAATGCGGTTGCGCAGTTGGATGGCTTCACGAAACAGTTGTTGATTATCCTTGACCGTCAGCAAACCTTCAGCGGCAGGATATTTTGAATAGAGCAGTCGGATATCCACATGGTCGGCCTGCTGCTGGAAATTGTAGCGCAACACACCATAATAGAGTAGTACCTGCACATAGTGGGCCTCACGATAGCTGACCCATTTCTTACCCGACTTCTGCTCAACCAGCAGTTGCATGTCGTTGGTCATCAGGTCGACACGTCCACGCAGCCCCAACTGCTTACAGATAAACGAGGGTTCCAATAGGGCCTTTTCGCGATTGTAAACGGCAAACAAGTCATTGACCGCCTCACGGATATTCGCTACCTGACGCTGTGCATCGGCCTTGAACTGTGCGGGCTGGAAGTCATCACACGTACAGAACTGCAAGGCCTGTTCGCAGAACGAGCTACGCAGTATATCGCCAAACTCAGCATCGGCATCGTGGATAATCCGGTCAAGTGCCGTACCAGCAAAGTTACCCAGCAAGATAGGTTGCGTGTTGGCCGTAGGCTTTAACCTGTTAATAAGATAGGAAAGCGGATGATGGCCATAGTCCTGAAAACAAGCTGCAATAGCAGAGATGTCAACCAGCACGTCGGGCTCGACAACCTCAAGTCCGTCGTCGAGCACCTCCACTCTCAGACCCTCATAAAGCCTCTCCCAACTTATCACTATTCACTCTTCACTTTTCATTAGAGCTTCGCTCGCTTTACTCCACCTTCGACTCCATGGGGTTACGCAATCCCTTAAAGCCCGTGAGATAGCACTTAGCTGAGCCAAAAGAAAGGAAGAGGTCAAGACGGACGGGCAGATGGTTCTTATCGTCAGAAATATAGAAACGAATCAGTTCGTGGTTCTGTCCGTTTTCACGCTCGATGAACGAGAACACCAGACAACGATATTTGCTGTTGCCGTTCTTCATTTTCAGCGTCGTCTTACCCGTATATTTCAACCATGAATTGCTCAGACTCTTGGCATCGCTGATAGGCATGGGGATGTTTTCGCCGACCTTCAGCGTTGAAGCATCGAAGTTACGAGCACGAAGGAAGATACTCATCATGTCGTAGATGCAGCTCTTATACTCTGCCTCCTTCCAGCGATGCTCACCATCGGCATCGATACGATGCATTTTCAGATGGCAGTTGTTGTTAGGATAGGTGTACCACAACTCGTCGACATAATAGCGATCGCCTTCACGGGCACCCTTACGGAAATACAAAGGAGCCAGTTCCTGATTGGTATAGCAAAGCAGGGTGTCACGCATGACGAACACGTTGTCAAGCTTGTCGTTACCACGTGTTATCAGACTGCTGCGGAAAGCCTTCTGACCTTTATAGTTTGACTGTACGGTAGACATAGATGCCGTACCGACCTTCACCCAGACAAACTTCCAGTTGAAGTAGAGGTCATAACTCAGAAACTCGCCCGACTTAAAAGCAAAGTTCTCGATGCCACACTGGGCCTTAGCCATTGACAATTCACTATTGACAATTGATAAATGCAATAATGCTATGATAAATAAAAGCTTTTTCATATCTATTAAAATTTATTTCTTAACTTTTATATCTTTGACGTATTCGATGCCCAAACGTTTAGCACGGTCGGCATTACGGTTCATTTGTTTCTTCTTATTCTTGGCATTCTTCTGCTTCACAAGTGCCCCTGGTTTTTGCAGATAACGCTTGCGTTCTGTCAGGTTCCATTGTAGCGTATTGTCCCATTTAGCCTTACACTCTATTGAACGGTGGTAATAATAGACATCCTCTGGTTGCAGGTCGTCGTCATACAGACCTGTGTCCCAAATGCCATTGCCGTTGCGGTCAATAAAGGCACGGACATAATAGACGCCTGGGGAGACATAGAAGAAGGCTGCTGATCCATCATCCTCGGCTTTCACCTGCTGGACAATGTTTTCGCTCTTGTCCAACAACTGCACGACGATATTCGAATCTGCAATGCCGCTCGTCTGCATCACCAAGGTAGCATAGTCATCGAGCGACTTCACCTTAAGACCTTGCTTGAACTCCTTTGACACCAAACCGTAGATATCGACAAAGGCTGCCGAGTCTATCTCCAGACTATATTCACGGCCAGGTTGCCAGTCGGCACGCAACTCATAATAACGCAGGGTAGAGTCCTTCCGTCCAAATTCGAAAGGCGCCCGATACCATAAAGTGTCTATCTGAGAATAGAGATGGATGGCAGCCGTATCAAGACTGGCCAATGGTGTCGGCATCTCTATCAATATAGAACGATTGGGGTCTATCGATGATGACACGTTATATTTCGGCTCTAATGGCTTGACGGGATAGATGCTGTCGTAGGGTTCATCGTTCTTCTTCAGCTTATCCTGTTCCTTCTGCCACTCCTCCATGTCTTTCTTCAACTGCTTCATACGTTTCTCGTATGGCGTCTTAGCCAATACCTCAAGGGCAGAGTCCGTATGTTCAACGAGCATGCCCAGCGTATCAGTCATCATATAGATAAGATCCATTCGCAGCGTGTCTTGATTGATGAGCGTGGTGTCGCGCAACCAATAGGTGATGGTATCCTTCTTCGCGCTGGACTCGACGATGAAGGCCGAGTCGCTGTCAAAGTTCAAGCCACGAATGACGGGCAACAGACTATCGCCGTATGTAAAGAACATCGTGAAACGGTCAGGCTGCTGACGCTCTATCTTTAGCAGGTTACGTGTGGTCTGTACTTCCTGGAATGCCAGCATCACCACTTCGTCTGGATAGAAATGGGTATATGGCACACGTAGGATATTGTCGATATGCAACGTGTCGCGCCAAATGGTATCTTGACGAATGTCTGGCTTGCATGACGGAATGTACGTCTCGTGCGAGAAAGCTAACATCTCACTCTTTTGCGAGAACTTAAAATCGCCGTCAGCATCCTGCAAGGCATATACACGATACTCGCCAGGAGCCACACCCTTGATAACAAAATGACCACGTTCGTCAGTACGCGAGATGCGCAACAAGGGTTTGGTGCGGAAGGCCGAATCAGCCAAGTCGTCATAGAGTCCTACGCTGATGCCTTGTATGGGTTCCAATTTGTCTGCACTCAGCACATAGCCAGCCACCTCGAAAGTGTCAATCTGTTCACCAGTCGAGAATGTATAGGTAAAGTTGCCAAGCGGATTGCCCTCGTTATTGTCGCTGATAGCATCGCTGAAGTCGACAGTATAGGTGGTATTGGGCTTCAACGAGTCGATCAGATTCACCACTATCTTCTTGCCCTGTGTCTTGATTTCAGGCATCTCCAATTGTGGGGGTGACACGATGACATTCTGCGTTGCATCAGCCAACTTGATAAATTCGTCGAAATAGATGGTAATCTTCTTGCTCGTCACATTCGTGGCCTTGTCTTCAGGTGAACAACCTAAAACGCGAGGCGGGTCATCATCGTACCAGCCACCGTCAGGCGAGCCCATTCTTGCGCAACTCGAGATGAGAAATGAAAGATGAGAGATGAGAAATGCTGCACACAGCACTCCAATACAGCCTTTTAGGCTTCCTGTTCCCATCTTAAAAAGTCTAATCATATCTTTCATTTCTCACTTCTCATTTATCATTTAAACTAATGAGTTGTTCGATATGCTCACGCGAATTGCTCAAACGAGGCACCTTATGCTGTCCACCCAGCTTACCACGCAGTTTCAACCAGTCGTTAAAGAGGCCCTTGCGTGCCTGGATAATCTCCAAGTGTTGCAAAGTGATATCCTTGTAGCGCTTGGCTTCGTAGTCGCTGTTTATTTCCTGCAAACGCATGTCCAACAAGTCCGAAAACAGTGTCAAGTCATTTGGTGACTTGGAAAACTCAATGAGCCACTGGTGGCGACACTTGGCGTTGGCATCCATAAAGACTGGGGCTGCCGTATATTCCAGCACCTCTGCGCCCGTTTTTTCACAGGCGTAGGCAAGTCCCTGCTCGGCATTGTCGACAATAAGTTCCTCACCAAAGGCATTGATGAAGCTCTTAGTACGTCCGCTAATCACGAACTTGTAAGGATTGGTAGAAGTGAAACGGACGGTATCGCCTATCATATAGCGCCATAAGCCACATGAGGTGCTGATCAGCATGGCGTAGTTCTTGTCTTTCTCAACACCCCACAAGGGCACAATGTCGCCTCCGTCCATGGGTTGGAACTCATAGAACACACCATAGTCCAACATCAGCAACATCGCTTTGTCTGCAGGGTCGTCTTGCAATCCGAAGAAGCCTTCGCTGGCATTATATGTCTCCATATAGTGCATGTTTGGCGACGTGATCAGTTGCTCGTATTGTTTGCGATAGGGCGTGAAGGCCACGCCACCGTGGAAGAACACCTCAATGTTTGGCCAGACCTCTTCAAGATGGGTCTTTCCCGTCAGCTCCATCATGCAGTTCAGCACAGAAAGCATCCACGATGGCACACCACTGATGTTGGTCACGTTCTTTCTCATCGCCTCACGGGCAATTCGCTCACGCTTTACCTCAAAGTCGCTCAACAACGCTGTTTCCTTCTTGGGCACACGCACTAAGTTGACCAGCGGATTGATGTTCTCTATCAGAATGGCACTCAGGTCACCGACCAGCGAACCTGCCACATTATAGTTTGGAGCATGACTGCCACCAAGGATCAGTCCCTTGCCATCGAACATCCTCGACTTGGGATTGTTACGCAGATAGAGCGCCACAGAGTCGCGTCCACCAGCATAATGAATCTTTTGAAGACCCTCATCGCTGACAGGAATGAATTTCGACTTATCGTTGGTAGTACCTGAAGATTTGGCATACCAGCGCACACGTCCTGGCCACAGCACATTCTGTTCACCATGACGCATACGATCGATGTCACCCTTCAGTTCCTCGTATGTGTTGACGGGTACCATGCTGACAAAATTGTCGTAGCCCTTAATATTGTCGAAGGCATGATTCCTGCCGTATTCCGTATCTTTAGCGGTATGAATCAGATGGTCCAGCACCGCACGTTGCAGCGCCTCTCCCCCACTCTGATGCTTCTCCAAAGCCTTCTGACGGGGTACAAATACCTTTCCTATAATCTGAGTCAGACTCATTTATTACACGTTTTTGTGTGCAAAATTACACAAAAGCATTGTAATGATTACTCAAATCTTGTATGACTTTGCAACCTTTTTAGATTCTTTAACGCTTCCTCATGCAAGATTTGTGGCTTTTCGTATTATATTTGCAGAAAGTTTTAGTGATGTAAGCAAAACAAAGATGAAAAAAGGCATTTTATTATGGATAAGCGCACTTCTGCTGATACTGGCAGGATGCGGTAGCAGCGACAATGATGAGAATGATAATAATCCTTTATTCTCCAAAATGTTGCAAATCAGCAATAACGGAAATACTTACACAGGAAATTACGCTGTGACAAACAACAAGTTTTATATAGACAAGATGCCGTCAGACATGGGGCCTGGCTTTATCTTTCATTGTGACATCAAAGAGTCTCCTGATTTAAGAACACTGTTTATCAGAATGAGAGGCATCAAATCAGACATCGATGCATTTCAAGTGGGTGAAACATTCCAGCTGAAACAGTTTAATGCCAGTTTGATGCCAATCGAAACGTCTGATCAATATTATGCCACGGAGGGTAGCATAAAATTGGTAGATAAGAAAAAGGCTGGCGATAAAGACGTCTTAACCTTCCAAATCAACAATCTGGCTTTTGAAATAGGCTACACCATTAATGGCGTTGTGGATTTCGAGTATGAAAGAACCGTGTATTAAATAACAAACACTATATGAAGAAGAATCTATTTTGAATACCCCAAGGCTACCTTCCACGCCAATCGTCCCTTCGTCTATTTCATTGCCGAAGCCTCCTCTGGTGTCATCCTCTTCGTTGGTAAGTTCACTGGCGTATAAAACAATACTAAGCGAAACAGGGGAAAAGATACGAGATAACAGGGAGAAAGGCACGTCCTAACAGGGAGAGAGACAGGGAGTAACCAGATTCGGCCGCCCGCCCCTATCAATCAGGGCGGGCGCCCTTATATATTGGAGCGCCCGCCTTAATATATGAGAGCGGTTGGTCATAACCGGTTTTTAATCCTTCCAGACTTCCTCTCGCAATTATGTTATGCCTCTGCGAAGGCGGCAGCCTCAGCTTCAGCTATAATCTCCTCGCGTGTCTTCTCGCGAGGTGTTGCCGTGATGTCATCGAGAGTGAGATCGTCGAGAACTGTTTGTGGCTGCTGGTCTTGATGCGACTGAATCGCATCAGACTGTGTTGGCTTGTCCTGCTCGATGACAAAATTCTCTTGCTCCTGTTGCAGTTTGTCGATGTCGGGGGCTGCCATAACAGGCTCCTCTTCCATCTTGGTACGGTCGGCCTTAGCAGCAAAGATGGCGTCGATGAACTGAGGTTCGCGACGCAGGCGTTGCAGCGTTTCCTTGGATGCCTTCTGGTGGCTCTCCTTCTTAGAAAAGCCTGTGCCTGAACAACCTTCTATACCTTCCAGGAACACCTGTGTGGTGAATACCGGGCTACCCGTCTGCTCGTCCTTGGTCTGAGCGAGTTCGCGAAGTTCCATCTTCACACGATTCTTCTGACTCCACTCCAAGAGTTTCGACTTGAAGTTGACTTCCTTATAGGCCACCTTATCGAGATTGATAAGCTGCGACAGGATGCGCTTCTCCATGAAACGCATGCAGGCATCGTAACCTCGATCCAAATAGATGGCTCCGACAAGCGCCTCGAAGGCGTTGCCGTTCATGTAAGAATTGTGTGAAGTGGAATGGCCTGCAGAAGTAATCAGTTGGGGAATACCCATCTCCTGCGACAACTTTCCAAGCGTAGCACGACTGACCAACTTTGAGCGCGTATTGGTGAGGAAACCCTCGCGCTTGCCCTCAAAATGGCGAAAGACGATATGTCCGACCACAGCATCGAGAATAGCATCGCCAAGAAACTCCAGACGTTCGTTGTTCTGCAGACGTCCCTTCTCGTTCCTCTTGCCCACACTCTTATGAAGCAACGCCTGCTTGTAGAGCTCGATGTTATGGGGATAGAAACCCAGAATCTGGTAGAGAGAAGAAAAAAGCTCCTTATCCTTGCGGAAAGGGAGCTTTATTCTATCAATGATGTCGTTAACCCACATACTTACGGAATACTACGCAGGCGTTGTGACCACCAAATCCAAAGGTGTTGCTGAGACCAGCACGTACCTCACGCTTCTGAGCCTTGTTGAAGGTGAAGTTGAGGTTGTAGTCGATCTCCTCATCCTTATCGTCATCCTCGTGGTTGATGGTGGGAGGTACGATATCGTTCTGAACAGCCAGAACAGTAACCATAGCCTCAACAGCACCAGCAGCACCCAACAGGTGACCAGTCATAGACTTCGTAGACGAAATGTTCAGCTTGAAGGCTGCATCGCCAAATACCTCCTTGATGGCCTTGGCCTCAGAGATGTCACCCACGTGGGTAGAAGTTCCATGAACATTGATGTAGTCGATATCCTCGGGTTGCATACCTGCATCCTCTAAGGCGTTCTTCATCACTAACTTGGCACCCAGACCCTCTGGATGAGAAGCGGTGATATGGTGAGCATCGGCACTCATACCGGCACCAACCATCTCAGCATAAATCTTGGCACCACGAGCCTTAGCATGCTCCAACTCCTCAAGAATCAGACAGCCAGCACCCTCAGCCATAATGAAACCATCGCGGCTGGCGCTAAAAGGACGGCTGGCCTTCTCGGGCTCGTCGTTACGTGTAGAAAGGGCCTTCATGGCATTGAATCCACCAACACCCGTCTCGCAGATTGCAGCCTCAGCACCACCAGCCAAGATGGCGTTGGCCTTGCCCAAGCGAATCAGGTTGAAAGCGTCAGCCAGTGCGTTCGATGAAGAAGCACAAGCAGAAGCTGTGATATAGTTGGGACCATGGAAGCCATACAAAATAGAAATCTGACCAGCAGCAATGTCTGCAATCATCTTGGGGATGAAGAAGGGGTTGAACTTAGGACCATCCTCACGATGAGCACCATAGTAAGTCACCTCGTCCTCAAAAGTCTTGATACCACCAATACCTACACCATAGACAACACCAATACGGTTCTTGTCCTCGGCCTCCAAGTCCATGCCGCTGTCTTCAACAGCCTGCTTAGCAGCAATGATGGCCAGCTGGGTATAGCGGTCCATCTTACGAGCCTCTTTGCGATCAATGTAAGCATTAACGTCCAGACCTTTTACCTCGCAGGCAAACTGGGTCTTAAAGTTTGTTGCATCGAACAGTGTAATAGGTGCAGCTCCGCTTTTACCTGCCACCATAGCCTCCCAAGTTGTCTTAGGATCATTACCAAGTGGCGTAACGGCACCCATGCCTGTTACTACTACTCTTTTTAATTCCATATCCTTTAATTGAGAATTGAAAATTGAAAATTGAGAATTATGATTACTTCGACGCAAAAACAAGGCCGAGGCAAATCACAATTCTCAATTCTCAATTCTCAATTATAAATTTGAAAATTATTTTGCGTTCTCCTCGATGTAAGCGATAGCGTCACCAACAGTACCGATCTTCTCAGCCTTATCGTCGGGGATAGAGATACCGAACTCCTTCTCGAACTCCATGATGAGCTCAACGGTATCCAGTGAGTCAGCACCCAGGTCGTTTGTGAAACTTGCCTCGGGCTTTACTTCTGCTTCATCAACACCGAGTTTGTCTACGATAATTGCCTTTACTTTGCTTTCAATTTCTGACATAATTTTCTTCTTTAAAATGTTAATAAATGATTTCTTATTCTGAAAACTTTGCGACAAAGCGTCGCTTAGCGGGTGCAAAGTAACACATTTTTATTGAGTTACGCAAATTTTTTTATAAAAAAAGCACACTTTTATGCACAACTACCCCTAACTTGTGCAACTTTTTGGGCCAAAAAGTGGGTTTTTGACACCTTTATGCCTAAAAACTATCTCTTCTTAACGGATAATTGTTACGCAAAAATTCGAATTTTGAAGGGTCACTCTTCAGTTTTTCGCTATCAATGAGCGGATTATACAAATCGAGGGCACTACCCGTGTATTTAAAATCGGCAGGAAGTGACGGAGGAAGGATGCGTCCTGGATGCGGTAATCCGAAATGTTGACACAACGCATCAATCACCATATTGTCTGCGTTGACCTTGCCATCAGCTGAATAGCCAGCAATATGTGGCGTACCAATAAAGACCTTGCCCAGCAAGTCAAGATTGACGTTCGGCTCACCTTCCCAGACGTCTAGAATGGCATCGCGCACCCTACCCTCGTTGAGCGCCTGCAGCAAAGCCGTATTATCCACCACCCCACCACGACTGGTATTTATAATATAAGGTACGCGCGAAAGATGATGGAAGAAGTCTGCATTGCCAAGATGCCAAGTGGCATACTGTCCCTCGTGACTCAGAGGAACATGGAAGGTTATGACATCGGCCTCGCGTTCTATCACGTCCATCGATACAAAGGTGATGGATGATGGGTGATGGATAAGAGCTTCTTTTTCCTTCAATGGTGGGTCGCACACCAAAACGCGCATGCCCAGGCGTTCAGCAACTGCTTTTACCTTAGAACCTACATGTCCACAACCCACAATACCAATTGTTGCATGTTGAAGGTCAAGACCTTTCTCCTGTTGCAATAGCAGTAACGAGCATTCTAAATATTGCGCCACAGACGCAGCATTACATCCAGGGCAATTGGTCCAATAGATACCTGCCTGAGTCATGTAGTCCGTATCAATATGGTCGAAACCTATAGTTGCTGTAGCCACAAACCGAACCTTGCTACCTTCCAGTAGCTGCTGGTTACAATGCGTACGTGTCCGCACTATCAACGCATCGGCATCACGCACATCATCAGCACAGATTTCCGCACCTCGCAGATACACGACTTCATCTGCCAAAAGGGCTAATTTTTCGCTAATATATGGTATTTTATCGTCTACTACTATCTTCATAACGCTGCAAAGGTACAAAATATAATCAAATTATTTGGAATTTCCCTCACTTATTTGTATCTTTGACCCTTGGTCAAGATACTTTCGCTCGAAAATACAAAGAAAAACACGTTTTCCTTTTGTATTTTGCTCGCTAATTCGTATCTTTGCAGCAGAAACAAACATACAAGCAATTATGACTTTTACAGAAAAGGCTAACAAAATCTTTAATCAGGCGATTCGCGACTATCACCTGAAGGATCATGTGGACACCCCTATCAACAATCCCTACGAGCGCGACAGCATAGAGTACAGCCTCTACCTGAAGTGTTGGATTGATACGGTACAGTGGCATCTTGAGGATATTATCCGCGACCCACACATTGATCCTGCTGAAGCATTAGGACTGAAGCGTCGCATCGATCGTTCGAATCAGGACCGTACAGACTTGGTGGAGGAGATTGACAGCTACTTCCGTCAGTTGTATAGCGAGGTGAAGCCCTTGCCAGATGCACGCCTGAATACAGAAAGCCCTGCATGGGCAGTAGATCGTCTGAGCATTCTGGCGTTGAAGATTTGGCACATGCAGGAGCAGACTGAGCGTAAAGATGCTGACCAAGAGCATATCCAGAAATGTCAGGCCAAGCTCGACGTACTACTCGAACAGCAAGTAGACCTCTCGACAGCTATCGACCAGTTATTGGAAGACATCGAGGAAGGACGCAAATACATGAAGGTGTATCGCCAGATGAAGATGTATAACGACCCTGCTACCAATCCTGTTCTTTACAAGAAATGATATCGAAATGTCGAAATATCGACATTTCGAAATAAGGACAATATGAAGAAAGAGCATATTCTTGTCATCCGGTTCTCTGCCTTGGGCGACGTGGCTATGGTAGTACCTGTGGTCTGGTCGCTTGCACGTCAGTATCCTGATGTGCGCATTACTGTGCTGAGTCGAGGCTTTGCCCGTCCGTTCTTCGAAGACTTGGCGCCCAATATTGGCTTTATGGAAGCTGACCTGAAACGAGAATATCATGGTATTAAGGGACTGAACGCCTTGTATCGCAGATTGGCTGCCAAGCAGTTTACTGCTGTCGCTGACCTGCATAGCGTGTTGCGTTCTGGTTTTCTGCGAATGCGCTTTAACCTGAATCGCTATCATGTGGCTCATATCGATAAGCATCGTAAGGGACGTCGCCATCTGACAGCTGCTTCTTCGAAAAAGGAATTGGTTCAGCAGCCTACCTCGTTCGAAAACTATTCCGATGTCTTTAAGCGCTTGGGCTATCCTGTCACGATAGAATTCCACAGCATTTTTGAGAATACACCTACTGGCAAAGGCGACCTCTCCCTGTTGCCAGAGTCTCTTACCTCTCACCTCATACCCCTGACCTCTGACCTCATAGGCATCGCTCCCTTTGCTGCCCATGAAGGAAAGATATATCCTCCGCAGTTGATGGAGCAAGTCATCAAGCAGTTGACAGAACAACATCCTGATGCCCGCATCCTGCTCTTTGGACGTGGTGAGAAAGAAAACCAACTCTTCGGAGAGTGGTGTAAACAGTACCAGCAGTGCATTTTCGTTAGCCAGCATCTGGAAACCATCCAGCAAGAACTGATCCTGATGAGCCACCTCAGCGTGATGCTCTCAATGGATTCAGCCAATATGCACATGGCTTCACTCGTTGCCACTCCAGTGGTCAGCGTATGGGGCGCTACCCATCCCTATGCAGGTTTTATGGGCTGGGGACAGAACTCAGAAAACATCGTACAGGTGGACCTCGACTGTCGTCCTTGCAGCATCTATGGACAGAAGCCCTGCAAGCGTGGCGACTTTGCCTGTATGAACATGATAAAGCCAGAAACTATCGTTGAGAAAATCAACACCTTATTACAAACTAAAAACATTTAAGCTTATGAAAAAGTACATCTGTGAAACATGTGGTTACGTGTATGATCCTGCTGAAGGCGATCCCGATGGCGGTATTGCTCCAGGCACAGCCTTCGAAGACCTCCCCGATGATTGGGTATGCCCCGTTTGTGGAGTAGGAAAAGACGACTTCTCTGTAGAGGAGTAAGCATAAAAGTGAGCTAACTTTTGGTTGGCTCACTTTTTCTTTGTACCTTTGTCGCCAGAAATAAACGTTTATAAGAAAAGATGTCATTAAAATGTGGTATTGTAGGACTGCCCAATGTGGGTAAGTCTACTTTGTTCAACTGCTTATCGAGCGCCAAGGCTCAGGCAGCTAATTTTCCCTTTTGTACGATAGAGCCCAATGTGGGGGTGATTACCGTTCCTGACGAGCGACTGACGAAACTCGCAGAGCTGGTACATCCTGGTCGTATCGTACCTGCTACCTGTGAAATAGTAGATATTGCAGGTCTTGTAAAGGGTGCCTCAAAGGGTGAAGGCTTAGGTAACAAGTTCTTGGGAAACATTCGTGAGACGGACGCCATTATCCATGTGTTGCGTTGTTTCGAAGATGAGAACATCACCCACGTGGATGGAACGATTGACCCCATTCGCGACAAGGAAATCATTGACACAGAGCTTCAGTTGAAGGACCTTGAGACCATTGAAAGTCGTCTGGCTAAGACAGAAAAGGCCGCTGCTGCTGGTAACAAGGAGGCAAAGATAGAGGTCAGCGTGCTGAAGGCTTACAAGGAAGTGCTGGAGCAGGGCAAGAATGCCCGTATTGTAGAGTTTGAGAGCAAGGACGAGCAGGATTGTGCCCGCAATCTGTTCCTCTTGACTGCCAAGCCAGTATTGTACGTCTGCAATGTTGGTGAGGCTGATGCCAAGAGTGGTAATGCCTTTACACAGAAAGTCGAGGAACTGGCTAAGGAAGAAGGTGCAGAATCAATGGTGATAGCTGCCAAGACAGAAGAGGACATCGCTGAACTCGAATCGTACGAGGACAAGCAGATGTTCTTGGAGGAGCTGGGCCTTGAGGAGAGTGGTGTCAATCGCCTCATCAAGAAAGCTTATGCCCTGCTGAACCTTGAGACCTTTATTACCGCAGGTGAGATGGAGGTAAAGGCCTGGACGTATAAGAAGGGCTGGAAGGCTCCACAATGTGCTGGTGTCATCCATACCGACTTCGAAAAGGGCTTCATCCGTGCTGAGGTGATCAAGTACGACGACTACATCCAGTATGGCTCTGAGGCTGCTGTCCGTGAGGCAGGTAAGATGGGTATTGAAGGAAAGGAATATGTGGTGCAGGACGGCGACATCATGCACTTTAGATTTAATGTATGATGGAACTACTCTATATCAACTGGAATCCCTCGCTGACGATAGGTCCTTTCCGCTGGTACTCGCTGTGTTGGCTGATAGGCTTGGCGCTGGCTTTCTTTGTCGTGAAAAAGCTTTTTAAGGAGCAGAAAATCAAGGACGAGCTCTTCGATCCCTTATTTATCTATTGCTTCTTAGGTATCCTGATTGGTGCCCGCTTAGGTCATTGCCTCTTTTATCAGCCCGACTATTTCCTGACTTCTGTAAAAGGTTTTGTCGAGATGATTCTACCCATCCATTTCTTAGCAGATGGCGGATGGAAGTTTACGGGTTATGAAGGACTGGCCTCACATGGTGGTACATTAGGCTTGATGATCGCTTTGTGGCTCTATGTCAAGAGGACGAAGCTCAGCATTTGGCGCGTATTGGATAATATCGCTATTGCCACAGGTTCTACAGCCTGCTTTATCCGCTTGGGTAACCTCATGAACTCTGAGATTATCGGTAAGGTAACGGATGTGCCCTGGGCATTTATCTTCGAGCGCGTAGATCCATTGCCTCGTCATCCTGGCCAGCTTTACGAAGCTATTGCTTACGGTATCCTGTTTGGTATTATGTGGTATCTGCATAAACGCATGCCTGAGAAGATTGGTACTGGCTGGTATTTTGGCTTCTGCCTGACGTATATCTTTACGTTCCGCTTCGTCATCGAGTACACGAAGGAAATTCAAGAGGCCTTCGAAGCCACCTTGCCTTTTGATATGGGACAGATACTCTCTATTCCGTTTATCATTATTGGCGTTGTCTGCATGATAAGGAGTCGTCGGAATGTCGAAATGACAAAATGACGATATGTCGAAATGATGAAATAAAAAGAAATCGTCTCACTTTCCTGAGACGATTTTTTTGATGTCGTTAAGCTTGTTGAGGGCTTCAAGAGGCGTGAGGTTATTGACGTCAAGACCCAGAATCTCGTCGCGGACCTGACAAAGCACAGGGTCATCCAATTGGAAGAAAGAGAGCTGCATGCCCTCACGACTCTGGGCTATTTCTGCTGTGGGCTTGCCTACTGTGCCTACTGAAGCATTATCAGCCTCCAACTGCTTCAGGATGACATTGGCACGCTTGACGATGCTCTTGGGCATACCTGAAATCTCTGCCACATGGATACCAAACGAGTGCTCACTCCCACCCTTCTCCAACTTGCGCAGGAAGATAACCTTGCCTTCAACCTCTTTCACAGAGACGTTGTAGTTCTTGATGCGCTTGAAGTTTTTCTCCATCTCGTTCAGCTCGTGGTAGTGCGTTGCAAAAAGCGTGCGAGCCTTGGCCTTAGGCTGTTCGTGCAGATACTCGACGATAGCCCAGGCAATAGAGATACCGTCATAAGTGCTGGTGCCTCGTCCCAACTCGTCGAAGAGCACCAATGAACGAGGCGTCACATTATTCAATATATTCGCTGCCTCCGTCATTTCCACCATAAAGGTCGATTCACCAAGGGAAATATTGTCTGACGCCCCTACGCGAGTAAATATCTTATCCACCAAGCCTATTTTCGCGCTCTCTGCCGGCACGAAACTGCCTATCTGGGCCAACAGCACGATTAAGGCTGTCTGGCGCAACAGTGCCGACTTACCAGCCATATTGGGACCTGTAATGATAATGATTTGCTGACGTTCACTATCCAAGTAGATGTCGTTGGGCACATAGTGTTCTCCCAATGGCAACTGCGTCTCGATAACAGCATGACGGCCCTGCTTGATGTCTATCACGTCGCTGGCATCAATGACAGGACGCACATAGTGGTTTTCCTCTGCGGTCTTGGCAGCACTCAATAAACAGTCCAAATGGGCTATGACGTTGGCATTGATCTGTATCTGAGGAATGAACTCCTGCATGGCCAACACAAGGTCGTTGAAGAGTTGTTGCTCTAAGGACAGAATCTTATCCTCAGCACCTAAGATCTTCTCTTCGTATTCCTTCAGCTCCTGCGTAATATAACGCTCAGCCTGAGCCAGCGTCTGCTTACGCACCCACTCCTGCGGTACCTTATCCTTATACGCGTTGCGAACCTCCAGATAATAGCCAAAGACATTATTATAACCTACCTTCAAAGAGGTAATACCCGTCTCTTGAGCTTCGCGTTCCTGTATCTGAAGGAGATAGTCCTTACCAGAATAGGCGATATGGCGCAACTCGTCCAGTTCCGCATTCACACCATCGCGAATCACCCCACCCTTTGCCACCAGTTGTGGTGGGTCGTTCTGTATCTCGCGTTCTATCCTGTCACGAATCGATTCGCAAAGGTTCAGCTGCTCCCCTACCCGTTTCAACGATTCGTTATTGGCATAGAGACACGCAGTCTTGATAGGTTGGATAGCCTGCAGAGCCATTTTCAGTTGTACGACCTCACGAGGCGACACACGACCCACAGCTACCTTCGAGATGATGCGCTCTAAATCGCCAATACGATGCAACTGGTCGTCGACACACTGACGGAACTCTGGTTCGCGATAGTAGTACTCCACGATATCCAGACGTTCGTTAATGGGCTTTTCGTCCTTTAATGGGAAGACGAGCCAACGACGCAGCATACGACCACCCATAGGTGTCACTGTGTGGTCTATCACGTTAAGCAATGACTTACCGTCGTCCTGCATAGGCGTGATAAGTTCCAAAGAACGCACAGTAAACTTATCGAGACGCACATAGCGCTCTTCCTCGATACGCGAAATACTCGTAATATGGGCTATCTGCGTGTGCAATGTCTGCTCTAGATATTGCAGAATGGCACCAGCGGCAATCACACCACTCTTCAGGTGGTCGACACCAAAACCCTTCAGCGACTTCACGTTGAAGTGCTTGTACAGCTTTTGATGGGCTGTCTGTTCCGTAAATACCCAGTCGTCGAGTTCGAAGGTCACCAAGCGATTGCCAAAGTAACGCTCGAAGTCATGCTTGCGTCCTCTATCGTAGAGCACCTCTTTGGGTTGGAAGTTGCCTATCAGCTTTTCTACATAGTCGTAAGTACCCTCGCCTACCAGGAACTCACCCGTTGAGATATCAAGGAAGCTGACACCACACGACGCCTTGCCAAAATGCACAGCACAAAGGAAGTTGTTTTCCTTGTAGTTCAGCACAGTATCCTGCATGGCCACACCTGGCGTTACCAACTCCGTAATACCACGTTTGACGAGCTTCTTCGTCAATTTGGGGTCTTCCAATTGGTCGCAGATGGCCACACGTTTGCCTGCACGAATCAGTTTGGGCAGATAGGTATCCAGGGCATGATGGGGGAATCCTGCCATCTCGTCGCCTTTGTTGTATCCGTTGTTACGATGCGTTAGCGTGATACCCAAGATACGAGAAGCAATGATGGCGTCCTCACAATACGTCTCGTAGAAGTCGCCACAACGAAACAGCAACAAGGCCTCAGGATATTTGGCCTTGAAGTCGAAAAACTGTTTCATCATGGGCGTTAGTTCGCCATCTTTCTTTGCCATCTTTCTTTTGTTTGCTTAATTGCTTGCAAAATTACAAAAAAAGAGCGAAACTGCCAAGAGTTCCGCTCTATTATTATGAGTAACTATAATGATTACTTCTGCATGAACTTGCGACCGTTCATGATGACGATACCCTTGTAGTCCTTACCAACCTTCTGACCAGCCAGGTTGTAGATAGCACCATTGTAAGATTTGTTCATCTCAACATTATTGATGCCTGCAGGATTGCCATTAACTGTAAGAATCTTACCACCTGTTGCAACCTCAGGAGTTACAGTACCGTTCTTCACATACTTCTGAAGCTTGCCCTGAACGACAACTACGTCGTCAACCTTCAACAGATTCTCGTCAGCAATCTTTTCACCATTGGCATCCTTAGCACGAAATACTGTCAGACCCGTGGCAGCACCCTTTTCGTCAGCAATGATAAAGGTGGCATTACCATAACTGGTTGAAATCTCGGTAACACTGGTAACATAGCCCATCACGATGTATTCGTCATCAGTTGTCTTACCATCTTCCAAAGCATTGATAATTTCAAGAGCCTTGGCTACAGTGAGAATTTCAACGGCTTCGGCAGTAGCCTTTACTTCCTTCGTCTCTTCGTTGAAGGTTACAGTAACCTTAGAACCATCCTTCTCGACTGTCAGCTTATAGTTAGAGCCAGGATAAGAAGTACCCCAATCCTTGTCAGCACGTACCTTAAACTCGTAGTTGCCTGCAGCGACATTTGTAAATACGGCCTTAAAGATGCCATCGTCACCCTTGGTCATATCTGTGTCAACATCCCAGTTGCCTACCAAAGTACCGATAACGCTATAGGTATGTGTTACTTCAGCAGGAGCACCAGTCTTCTCACTCTTGAAGCTTACCTCCTTGGTCTTCGAATTGAAGGTAATCTCAATCTTATAGGTAGCAGTCTCGTCAACAGTCACAACGTAGTCGCTGCTGGGATAAGCCTCGTCCCAAGCGTGGTTCTTAGCCACCTTGAACTTGTATTCTGTGCCTTTCTCCAAGGTAATACCTTCTTTCGTATAAACGAAGTTTTCACCATCAGTAGAAGTCATGTCAGCACTGGCATCAGCGGGATCCCATGATTTCTCTACCAAAGGAGCGGTACCAGCTACTGTCCAAGTAACGACTTCTTCGTCAGGGGCTCCCAAAGTAACGACAATACTCTTAATCTGGGTATTGCTATTTACTGTGAAAGCAACGCCCATACTGTTTCCAGTCCAAACATTATCTGTCAGTGTTCCTGGCGTTTCGGATAATTCAGTAATATTGAGTTTAGAGGCATTAAACTCTATTTTTTTGATAACCTCGCCGGTTGTGGGCATTACAGCAAATGATCCCGAATACATGCGCAGACGGGGAGATGAAGCCCAAATACGGCTGGGAGTCTTAGCATCAGCATCAGGAGCAATTAATATACAAACTCCATCGACAATTTCCGACGTAATACCCTCTGCTGGGATATCTCCATCAGCAACATAACTGTCACCTGATCCAGAAGAAACACCCTTTAGCGTTGGGAAAAGCTTTGCATAGTCGTTGTCGAAATCTAAAGTCACCGTCTTAAGAGCATAAGCAGACGATGTCAGTACTGCCAATAAGGCCACTAACGAATAGCGTAAAATTTGTTTCATAAGCGTTTTAATTTAATAGTTAATAAAAAGATTTGTGGTGCAAAGGTAGAAAAAAATATAGAACGTTGCAAAGATTTATGCATCTTTTTTAAAAATAAATATATGGTGTCTCTTTGACGCTTGTCAAATAAACTTGTCTGAATTTAACACATCCTGAGTGAGCATTCTAGGATTTCAGAAACGGAAAAAGGGGGCGAAAATGGCAGGCAAAGGGCTTGCAGTAAGCAAAACTATGGTTTGCAGTAAGCAAAAGGGCCTTTTACCGTAAGCGAAACGGCCTTTTACTATAAGCAAAACGGCCTTATGAAGTAAGCAAAAGGGGCGCTTGCTTACTCCAAATCGGGTGTTTTTAGGGGTCAAAAGGAGGGTTGAAAAAGGACGGAAAAAGAAACCCGTTGATTATCAACAAGATAGAAAATGGGCCATATTTTCGTTATTTGAGGGTGAGTTGGAGGTTGGTGACCTACGTGCGATCCTCACGAGACCTTTTGTATAAAATATTCAAATTCTCGCCTACTCGCGCGTGCGAAATGGATGGCAAATGTTTTGGTAGATAGCGAGAAAATGCGTAACTTTGCATCCTCATTACAATGTCACGAACAATAAACAAAACACAAACGATATGGATTACAATTTCAGAGAGATTGAACAGAAATGGCAAAAGCGATGGGTGGAAATGAAAACCTATCGAGTGACAGAAGACCCCACAAAGAAGAAGTTCTACGTGTTGAACATGTTCCCCTACCCCAGTGGTGCCGGACTTCATGTAGGTCATCCCTTGGGCTATATTGCCAGCGACATCTATGCCCGCTACAAGCGTCAGCAGGGCTTTAACGTGCTGAATCCCATGGGTTACGACGCCTATGGACTGCCTGCTGAGCAGTATGCCATCCAGACGGGTCAGCATCCTGAAAAGACGACCGTTGAGAATATCAACCGCTATCGCTCGCAGTTGGATAAGATTGGTTTCTGCTTCGACTGGGAGCGCGAGGTTCGTACCTGTGACCCCATCTACTACAAATGGACACAATGGGCCTTCCAGCGCATGTTCAAGTCGTATTACAGCCTCAGCTCGCAGAAGGCTCAGCCCACTATCAAGCTGATTGAGCACTTTGAGTTGATGGGTACTGAAGGCTGTGGTGCCTTGGGTACTGAGGAATTACACTTCACTGCTGCCGAATGGGCCAACTTCTCTGAGAAGAAGAAGCAGGAGGTGCTGATGAACTATCGTATTGCTTATCTGGCTGATACGATGGTAAACTGGTGCCCGAAGTTGGGTACTGTGCTGGCTAACGATGAGGTTGTAGATGGTGTCTCTGTGCGTGGTGGCTATCCTGTAGTGCAAAAGAAGATGCGCCAATGGTGTCTGCGTGTCAGCGCCTATGCTCAGCGTTTGCTCGATGGTCTTGAGGAAATCGATTGGACTGATTCACTGAAGGAGACGCAGCGCAACTGGATTGGTCGCTCTGAGGGTACTGAGGTGGAATTTAACGTAGCTGATTCAGATAAGCATTTTACCATCTTTACTACACGTGCTGATACGATGTTTGGTGTAACCTTCATGGTGCTGGCGCCTGAATCAGAGCTTGTAGCAGAACTGACGACGCCTGAGCAGAAAAAAGAGGTGGAAAAATACCTTGACTATGTGAAGAAGCGCACAGAGCGTGATCGTCAGATGGACCACAAGGTAACTGGTGTGTTCTCAGGTAGTTACGCTATCAATCCCTTCAACGACGAGAAAATTCCCATCTGGATTGCTGAATACGTATTGGCTGGCTATGGTACAGGTGCCATTATGGCTGTGCCTGCCCACGATAGTCGTGACTACGCCTTTGCCAAGCACTTCAACCTGCCTATCATTCCTTTGATTGAGGGTGCTGACGTTTCTGAGGAGAGCTATGATGCCAAAGAGGGTATTGTCTGCAACTCTGCAAGCGCTAAGTTCTCTCTGAACGGACTTACTGTTAAGGAGGCCATTGCAGCTACCAAGAAATATGTGACAGAGCAGGGTTTGGGTCGTGTCAAGGTTAACTATCGTTTGCGCGATGCCATCTTCTCTCGTCAGCGTTATTGGGGCGAACCGTTCCCTGTTTATTACAAGGACGATATGCCCTATATGATTCCTAAGGAGTGTCTGCCTCTGGAGTTGCCTGAAATCGACGAATATAAACCCACTGAAACGGGCGAGCCACCATTGGGACGCGCAAAGATGTGGGCTTGGGATACGAAGACGGATAGCGTGGTTGATAAGTCGCTTATTGACAATAAGTCTGTGTTCCCCTTGGAATTGAACACCATGCCTGGTTTTGCAGGCTCTTCAGCTTACTATCTGCGCTATATGGACCCCAAGAACGAGAAGGCTCTTGTCAGTCGTGATGCTGACGAATACTGGCGCAACGTGGACCTCTATGTAGGTGGTACTGAGCATGCTACAGGTCACTTGATCTACAGTCGTTTCTGGAACAAGTTCCTTTATGACTCAGGTTATTCTTGCGAGGATGAGCCCTTCAAGAAGCTCGTTAATCAGGGTATGATTCAGGGCCGTTCAAACTTTGTATATCGTATTGAGGACGAGGGTGCTGACAAGGGAAAGTTCGTTAGCTTCGGCTTGAAGGATAAGTACACCACGACACCTATTCACGTGGATGTAAACATTGTCAGCGCTGATGTACTTGATATCGATGCCTTTAAGGCTTGGCGTCCAGAGTACGAGAACGCTGAGTTCATTCTCGAGAACGGCAAGTATGTTTGCGGATGGGCCATCGAAAAGATGTCAAAGTCGATGTTCAACGTGGTCAATCCGGATATGATTGTCGAGAAATATGGTGCTGATACCCTGCGTCTCTATGAGATGTTCTTAGGTCCTGTTGAGCAATCGAAGCCTTGGGATACCAACGGTATTGACGGCTGCCACCGCTTCCTGAAGAAGTTCTGGGCACTATTCTACGGCAATACGCGTGAGAATCCTGATGGCAAGCTGATCGTAGATGACTCTGAGCCCACGAAAGAGGCTTTGAAGAGTGTACACAAGCTCATCAAGAAGGTATCGCAGGACATTGAGGTATTCTCATATAACACCTCTATCTCTGCCTTTATGATTTGCGTCAACGAGTTGGCTCAGCAGAAATGTAAGAGTCGCGAGGCCCTGAAGACGCTGATTATCCTCATTGCTCCGTTTGCACCTCATATCGCTGAAGAACTGTGGGAGGCTCTGGGCGAGCAGGGTAGTGTTTGCGATTCCAAGTGGCCTGCATACAATGAGGAATACCTTGTCGAGAACAGCGTGAAGCTGGGTGTTGCCTTCAATGGTAAGACACGCTTCGATATGGAGTTCCCTGCTGATGCTGACAACGCTACCATTGAGGCTGCTGTCAAGGCTGATGAGCGTTCTGCAAAGTACATCGAAGGAGACATCTTGAAGGTTATCATCGTCCCTAAGCGTATGGTGAATATCGTATTCAAGAAGTAATATGACAATACAGCACAAAATGATATGGACTGAAGCCAAAGACTATTTCTTCATAGCCTTTGGCCTCTTCCTATACACGATTGCCTTTACCGTCTTTCTGATGCCCTATCAGATAGTGGCTGGAGGCGTCACAGGTCTTTCGGCTATCATCTACTACGCCACAGGATTCCATCTGGAGAACACCTATATCATCATTAATGGTGTCTTGTTATTGGTAGCTTTAAAAATTCTGGGATGGAAGTTCCTGATGAAGACCATCTTCGCCATCTTGACCCTCTATACCATGCTGACGTTTGCCCAGGAAATCATTCCCAAGCAGCCTAACGGACTGCCTATCAAACTGATGGGCGAGGGGCAGGACTTCATGTCGATGATTATAGGTAGTGTGATTACTGGTTTTGCGCTGGCCACCGTCTTCCTGAATAATGGTTCTACAGGTGGTACGGACATCATTGCTGCCTCTGTCAACAAGTATCATCCCAACGTATCGCTGGGCAATGTACTGATTGCTGTCGACTTCTGTATCATTGGCTCATGTATGTTCTTCCCACAGTTTGGCACCTATCTGGAGCGTGCCCACAAAGTGATGTTTGGCTTCTGTGTGATGGGAATGGAAAACTATGCACTCGACTACGTGATGAATGCACGTCGACAGTCAGTGCAATTCATGATATTCTCGAAGAAATGGCAGGAGATAGCCAACGCTATTGGTATGCAGATGAATCATGGTGTGACCATACTCGACGGACACGGCTGGTATACTGGTCACGACATGAAAGTGCTGTGTATTCTGGCTAAGAAGAATGAGAGTACTAACATCTTCCGACTCATCAAGATGATTGACCCACAGGCCTTCGTTTCGCAATCAAGCGTCATTGGTGTCTATGGTGAAGGATTCGACGAGATGAAAGTGAAGATAAAAGAGAAGAAGATAGAAGAAGATAAAGGAAGTGAGAAGGAGATAGAAGCATGAAGATAGTATTTGCCACTAATAACGAACATAAACTCGCTGAGATTCGTGCTATTCTGGGACCTTCGTTTGAGGTTGTTTCGTTGGCTGATATAGGTTGTCATGAGGACATTCCTGAAACAGGTACTACACTCGAAGAGAACGCGCTGATGAAGGCGGAATACATCTACAACAAATACCACCTGTCATGCTTTGCTGACGATACGGGCTTAGAGGTAGAGGCCCTTGATGGTGCACCAGGCGTGTATTCAGCCCGCTATGCTGCTTTAGAGTGTGTTGCGACTGAGTCGCAACAAGCTGTCAGCCACGACAGCGAAGCCAATATGGCCCGTTTATTGCGCGAGTTAGCAAATAATAACAATCGTAAGGCACGATTTCGTACCGTTATAGCGTTAATAGAGAAGAAGGACGTGTGTCCTTGTGGCTGTACCAGCATTAAGTTGGTTCATAAGTTCGAAGGCATCGTCAATGGCGAGATTACACGCGAAAAGAGTGGGGCAGAGGGCTTTGGCTACGACCCCATATTCCGTCCTGATGGCTACGATAAGACGTTTGCTGAACTTGGTGCAGACATCAAGAACCAAATCAGTCATCGTGCACGAGCCGTAGCGAAACTCGCTGAGTTTCTGCGGGCTACGCCCTAAATATAAAATATAAAATAAGAAATAAAAATGAAGAATTTAAACATGTATCAAGTGTCAGGCAAATGGAATTCTCATTTGCTATATATGTTTTTATTTTTTATTTTTTATTTTTTATTTAGCCCTGTAAGGGCGCAGATCGGCACTTGGCGTAACTATCTGGCCTATTCTGACATTCAGCAGATTAGGGCAGCAGGCAATGATAATCTCTTTGTTTTGGCTTCAAATGGACTTTATCAGTATAATAAGACTGATCAAAGCATCTATACCTATGATAAGACCAATGGACTCTCAGACACGTATATCACCAATATCTGCTGGTGTCCTCAGGCCAAGCGTCTGATTGCTGTCTATCAGAACTCGAATATCGACTTAATAGACTTGAAGGGCAACGTTACCAATATCAGCGACCTTTACAACAAACTGCTGACAGGCGACAAAACAGTTAGCAGCATTCGTATGGATGGCATCTATGCCTATCTGATTTGTGGCTTTGGCATTGTGAAAATCAATATGCAGCGTGCAGAGATTGCAGAAACCTACAAGCCTACGCATCCTGAATATCCTACATCGCTGCCAGACGAAGACAATAGCGACTACGATAAGTATATAGATATCGTCAAAACGCTCAAGCCAGGCGGACCTCATACGAATCATTTTGGCTTTATGCTGTTTACTTATAATAGGCTGTATACATGTAATGGAGATTACAACTATTCATCGCCTATCCAGATTCTCAATAACAATGAATGGACAATATATCAGCATGAAGGTATCAGTGAACAAACAGGCGTATCCTTTCAAGGCTCTTTTTGTTTAGATATTGACCCAACGAATATTGAACATGTGTTTGCTGGGTCAAGAAACGGCCTTTATGAATATCTTAACGGTAAGTTCGTCAAATACTACGATCATAGTAATAGCCCTATAGAGCCTTTTGATGGCGTTAACAAAGAATATCAGTTAGTAACTGGTACGAAGTTCGACCAAAAGGGTAATCTATGGGTATTGAACAGTTCTGCACCTACAACGGCACTCATGAAATATGCCAATGGCACGTTCACAAAAATGAACCATTCAGAATTGATGAAGCTGAACAGAGGTCAACTGCAGAATAGAAGTAATGGTGAACTAAGCAAAATCATTATTGACAGCAAAGGAGTGATGTGGTTTGTCAATAACAACTGGGTATTGCCTGCCATCTACCAATACAATACGGAGAACGATGAAATCATAGCCTACGAGAGTATTGTCAATCAAGACGGTACAAGACTTAATATCCAGGAAGGTATTCGCTGTGTAGCTGAAGATTTGGAACATAATATCTGGGTAGGATCCAGTGTTGGACCATTCATGTTGGAAAGCAGTGAGATAGAGAATGGTGGCAGTACGTTTACTCAGGTAAAGGTGCCTCGCAATGATGGTACCAACTATGCTGACTATCTGTTGACTGGAATAGACATCTCGAGTATTTCGATAGATGGAGGTAATAGAAAATGGATTGGAACATTCAATAATGGTGTGTATCTAATTAGTGCAGATAATATGACACAGATACATCATTTTACGACTGACAATAGTAAACTGCTCTCTAATACCGTCATGTCGATAGCCATTAATCCGACGTCTGGCGAAGTGTTTTTTGGTACTGATAAAGGGCTTTGTTCCTATATCAGCGATGCCACAGCAACCAATTCAGAGATGACGACTGATAATGTATGGGCCTATCCTAATCCTGTAGAACCAGGATATGCTGGACCTATTACCATCACGGGCCTTTCGCTGAATGCTAACGTCAAGATACTTTCAGCCAATGGAGCTATCGTTAATGAAGGACATAGCAATGGTGGCACTTACGTCTGGGACGGATGCGACCAAAAGGGTAGGAGAGTGGCCTCTGGCGTTTATATGGTAGCTACAGCAACAAGTAATGGTGAGAAGGGAACAGTATGCAAGATTGCAATAGTAAGATAAAACTACAGCAATTTCTTGGCAATCATTGGAGTATTGTCATCATCTTATTTCTTACTCCAATATTGCTTGGTGCTGTCTTACATATTCTGCCTACACACGATGACTGGGCATCGACGACCAAACCTGACTTCAATCCTTTTTTCATCAAGGAACATTTTCTGTTTTATGGCTATCACTGGCGACCATTCGATACCTGGATAGGATATATTGCAGGACGTAATCCACAAGTTCTGTGGCCTACTTTCAATCATGTTCTTGTTGTCATAGGCCATCTATTCTGCTCGTTAGCCATTTATCGATTACTGACAGTATTCAAGTTCAGTAAGACTGCAAGAAACATAGCTACCTTATTCTTCTTCATCTCACCTGCTACTATGGCTACTGTAACAGCTGTAGATAGCCAGAATCAAGTGTTTGCACTAACATGTGACATTATAGCTTTCATGTTGTATGTCAAACTAAAGAAAGGAAAGTATATCGTTTGGATAAGTTTGATTTTCCTTGCTACGCTCTTTAAGGAAAACGGTTTGATGTGGGCATGGATTTGTCCTATCCTAGCTTATGGTTTTGACTTTATAGACAAAAAGATACTGAAAAAGGACTTGTTAGTAGGTATTGCTATCATGGCTGCCTATGCTTTAGCCATTCTATTGCTGCCTAAGGATATCACGATTCATCCGGAATATGTGCCTGATGACTTTAAGATCATCAAGAATATCGTCAAATTCTTTTTCTCTACATTCATCACTGTTGACTATATTTATCTGCTCCATCAACCCAGTCGTAACCTGTTATTGGCTGCATGCTCGTTCTTGTTGGCAGCACCATTCCTCTATTTTATCTTCATTCGCAAAATAAAGCTATTTGCCAATAAACAGATAATATGTACTTTGATTTGCCTGTTGATTGCTGTTAGCCCTCATTTAGGTACTGTATTCAGTATGATGCACGTCTATGCAGGCCTTGTTATGATAGTCATATTGACAGCGTATTCTTTAAGTCATTTCGATCATACAAAACCTGTTATCCTTTCATTTCTATTATGGATTGTCACTGTCTTATTGATTGATATTCACTTAATAGACTCATCCATAAAATCTGGCCTTATAGGAAAGAGAATGGCTCAGGAGGCTATTCAGAAGACAGGAGAACCTGTTAAGCGTGTTTACGTGATTATTATTGAGGATGACTATCCCAAACTGTCTTCCTTCTGTGTTATCCCAAATGAAGCTTTTGGATGGGGTTGGGCAGCACAATATGAAACCAACTATCAATGGCCAGAAATCATTGAAGACACTACGATAGAACGTTCTAATGATGCTTTCCTAAAAGCAAAGGAGTTAGGATTGGAAACACTCAAGAAACAACAACATGACTGCGTTTGGATAGTTAATCATGAGCATATTGATGTCGTTAAGAGATAAAATATGTCTGTTTACTGACAAAACCTTCATGAAGTTTGTCATTGTTGGGGTGGTAAATACCATAGTAGGTACTGCCATTATGTTTGTTTTTTACAATGTTTTCCATCTGAGCTACTGGGTATCATCAGCTTCCAACTACTTCTTTGGAAGCATCTGCAGCTATTTTCTTAATCGGTATTACACGTTTCAGTATCATGAGCAGGGATGGGCTTCGCTATTCCGTTTTACCATTAATATCATAATCTGCTATCTGTTAGCTTATGGAATAGCAAAACCTATCATGCATTGGATGCTTAGCAGCTATAGCATTGCCATACAAGAGAATGTATCTATGGCATTAGGTATGTGCCTCTTTGTTGTATTCAACTATTTAGGCCAGCGATTCTTTGCTTTTAAGTCTAAATAGACTATTGCAATCCAAAGCATAGTCTTATGAACTTTACATGACAGCGTTCAACTATTTTGGATATCAGGACTGGCATAAATATACCAGCCAGTAGATTCATAGCATAAAATAAATAGAAGAGTTGTTCATTATAGAAATAATGCCTCCATAATATCAATTCTACGAATGTTTGAAAGGGTAAGGACATAAGGTAAATCTGAAAGATATATTCCCTGAAACTTGAAAATAAGTTAGGAAAATACTTGGCTATCTTCAAGCATATTGAACACATCAGAACAATACCTAAAATAGAATTGAGAATGACTATCGAATAGTAGTAACATGCAGCATATAGTATAGTAAGCAATAATAATACAGCTATATGATCAATATACTTATATAACTCAAATCTGAAGAAGAAGATGCCAAAAAAGAAATATACCAGATAATGTTGTAATTCCAAGATATAAAAGACGTTCCAACGACTGTCAAGGTCAGCATCAATAAAGTATATTCCACAGCAAAATAATAAGAATAGTATCATCCTGTACTTGTTCTTACACAAGTAACAGAATAACGGATACATCAGCATTAAAAACATCAATACTGACAGAAACCATAATGATTGTGAGGAATGGCCTCGGTAATAGACAAATGACTCAAGGAAATTAGTCCATGACAATTCAATGGGTGTCTTTGCAAACTGATTGAAAACACATTTTATGAGGTAATAGACAATGACAAAGAAAACAAAGGGTATCATGATACGCTGGAACTTGTCCTTGTATAATACCTTTGTGTCTATTTGCTTTCGAATCCTGCTAATATACAGCAGTCCACCGGATATGAAAATGAATAATGGCATGCGTATAGGATGGAATGGAAGAGACAGAGCTCGACAGAAAAAATGATTTTCGCCTGTAGCCATATCTACTAATTGAATATGAACTATGACAACCAGTAGTATGTTAAGACCCCTCAAAACTGCCAACCATTCTATACGCTGCTTCATATTAGCTTAATTCCAGCATTTTTTCTATGGGTTTTACAGCATCTTTAGCAATGTTTGCATCAACCTCGACAGATGGCCATTCATACTTCAGACAGTTGTAAATCTTCAAAAGGGTATTCATCTTCATGTATTGACACTCGTTACAACTGCATTCCAAGCCGCTCTCGCTGATTTCAGGAGGTACAGGGATAAATTGCTTGTCTGGACAATTTCTCTGCAGCTCGTGCAAAATACCAGCCTCTGTGGCTACTATAAATTGCTTAGCATCACTCTGATTTGCATATTTCAGCATATCTGCTGTACTTCCTTTCACATCAGCCAATGCTAAAACTGGACCTTTACACTCTAAATGTGCCATCACAATAGCCTCAGGATATTGCTTCTTCAGTTCTGCAATCTTACTGACTGAAAAACGCTCGTGTACATGACAGCCACCATTCCAAAGCAACATATTTCTACCTGTTACCTCATTGATATAATTACCCAAGTTATAGTCAGGACCAAAAATCAGTTTCGCATCCTTTGGCAATTGATCAACAACCTTCTTCGCATTACCACTGGTTACTACAACATCTGTCAAAGCCTTGACAGCAGCAGTAGTATTGACATAGCTGACAACTTGATAACCTGGATGTTCTTCCTTATATTTCTTCAAGTCCTCAGCTTTACAAGAATCAGCTAAAGAGCAGCCAGCATTCAAATCCGGACAAAGTACTGTCTTGTCTGGCGACAATAACTTACAGGTCTCAGCCATAAAATGTACACCACACATCACCATCATCTTTGCATCTGTCTCTGCAGCCTTACGAGCCAAAGCCAATGAATCGCCAACAAAGTCAGCAATATCCTGTATATCGCCAATAGTATAGTAATGTGCCAGAATGATAGCACCTTTTTCCTCACATAAACGACGGATTTCAGCCTTCAAGTCTGTACCTTCTGCAACAGGTTCATCAATAAAACCTTGTTCTGTCCACTCCTTTTTCAACATCGTATCAATATTTTATTTTCTTTTTATTTTTTCTTTTAAAAGAGAATGAATAGGATGATAGCGTGTTTATATGTGCAAAACTTTTTCTGCTATTTCTTGCCAGATTGTTTATGCACCCGTGAAATTAGGTTATTCACAACCAGTGTGAATTCTAACTCACTGACTTATTGCCTATTCGTGACTTATCCACAATTCTCTAATTTGGTGCAAAATTAATAAGTTTATATCTTTTTTCCTAAAAAAACGGTGGAAAAGTGAGTGAAAACCCTGTTATTTATGATTTTTATCCACTAATAGAGTAGGGCATTTGTGCCTATTGTTGATTAATTAACTAATTATTAACAGGGTTATCCACACACTTATCAACACTTTTTCGTAATTTTGCAAGCGAATATGAGAAAGGTTCGTACTATAGAAATGAAGCGCCTCACAGTTGAAGAGTATCGTGAGGCTGAGAAGCTACCATTGATTGTGGTATTGGACGATGTGCGCTCTATGTATAATATAGGTAGTGTGTTCCGTACTTGTGATGCTTTCCGTGTGGAAGCAGTATATCTTTGTGGCATTTGTCAGACACCACCATCCACAGAAATCCATAAGACTGCCCTTGGTGCAGAGGAAAGTGTCAGCTGGCGTTACTTTAAAACAGCATTAGAGGCAGTTGACGAATTGAAAAAACAAGGCTATACAGTCCTTTCTGTCGAACAGGTGGAACATAGTACCAAACTACAGACATTCGTGCCTCAGCGTGGTTTAAAATACGCCGTAGTGATGGGTAACGAAGTAAAAGGCGTCCACCAAGAAGTAGTAGACGCCTCAGATGGCTGTTTAGAGATTCCCCAGTTGGGCACCAAACACTCCATGAATGTAAGTGTCACTACAGGTATTATCATTTACAAATTCGCTGAGTCATTGATACTACGATAGTAATCGAAAATACTCCGAAAGTATTTCAAATTACTCTTGGAGTAATTGATAATAATCCAAGAGTATTTTTATGAATATAATATTTAAAAGTGTTTGTTTTGCAACTTTTCTGCTTTTGTAAGCGTCAAACATACAAAGAATAATCAATTTAAAAGTGACAAAAGTATGAAAAAGGTATTGTTGATGATGATAAGCGTACTATCGCTGACATCGTGTAGTATTGGCCAAATGAACGTGGTTGACCCCAGTGACAACATTGTAATCAAGGAGTATAAACTTAAACCATTCGAGAGAATACAAATGAAAGGTGTGGGCAATGTGGAGCTGATACAGAGCGAAGAGAAGAGCGGCCTTGTAGAACTGACCGCACCAGACAATTACGTAGAGTTTTACGAGTTTGAGAGCAACGGTAAAAAGCTGACAATCAACTTTGATAAGAAGTTGGTAAATATACAAACCAAGGACGTGAAAATTCGTGTATTTACCTGCGACCTGATAAAACTTGAGAACAGCGGTGCAGCAAACATCAACATGGACCGTCTGGATACCGACATTATAGAAATTACTAACAGTGGTGTTGGTCACATAAAAATTGGTGGTGTGGCCGACAACGTACAACTTATAAACAGCGGTGTAGGCAGCATAGACGCCAGCAAGTTGAAGGCCCTAAACGTAAAAGCAAGCGTTTCAGGTGTGGGCAGCATCAACTGCTACGCCAGCGAGAGTATAAAGGGCAGCGTTTCGGGTGTCGGATCGCTGAACTACAATGGGCATCCCAAGCACAAGGACACCAAGCGCTCGGGCGTAGGAAGCATCAATGAATTATAAAAAGTACACATTAAAGTTTTGACAACGAACATCGTTTTCATTGCCAGTCCTACAGCCTTAAACTCTCAGTCCGAAGCCTTCGGACTCGCAGTCCGTAGTGAGCGAACTGGCAGTCCGTCGGCACGGACTAAAAAGTTAGAATTATGGCTCTCATTTGCAGATTTCAGCGGCAATGTCATTCAGTTGAAGGCAACGCTGCCGCATATTATCTATTTTTTCATTCTGCCAAGGGTAGGGACTAATCATGAGTAGACGGCCCTCAGCACAAGCCATGAGGTAGTGGGGTTGAGGCTTGAAAAATGGAGGAAAGCCTTTTAACAACAGGACAATAAGGGGTAGTTGCGCCTTTAAGATGGCTGTGGCTATTTCTTTTTCGCCAGGACTGATGCAAGGAGAGACGATAACGGCACCTTGTTGGGCGGCATTTAGGAAGTATTGTTTACGTTGTTCTATCTCGTTTTGGTAGAGATGGCGAGAGCATTGTACCTGTAGTTTAACGGGTTTGTCAAGAAGTGCAGGATTGCCCATTGCTTCCATTTCAAGACCTGCTACAGTTAGTTTACCCAAAGGTTTGAAGAATTGAGGGTGTGTTTGTTTCAAAAGGAGGCGACGAGGGTTGTCGTCAAGGTAGTTCAGCATGCGCTGGAGTTGGCCTTCTTGTAGCAAGATGCGGTCGTTATAGCCTGGTTCCCAGAGGACGCCCTGGGGCTTTTTTGACTGAAGCGATGCCTCAATGTACCTAACGGGGGTAGGTTCTGTGGATGGCGACATAGTCGCTGTGATGACACCCAATTCACGTGCTGCCTTTCTGGTACCTGCCTTGAAGCCATTAATGATAGTTCCCAGATGATGAGGCATTTTTTCTTTGACAAACAACACTCCATGGATGTGGTCTGGCATGATGCAAAGTTTGATGACGCTGACCTCAGGGTAGTGTGCTGGAATGTCTTTCCAACAGTCTTTTAGGCGTTCCCCTAATACTGAGAGAATGACTTGTGGCTTATCGTCACCACTTATGGCTAGAGGGTTGCCCTTTAATGTACCAAATAATGGCAAGCGGCCTTCAGTGGCCATCGTTATCATGTAAATGCCTCGTTGGGTATAGTCATGCTCATCGCAACGGCGCTTCATTGAGGGCTTTTTCTCCAGTTTTTTTGACCACTCAATGTGCCTCTTTTTGCTTTCGTCCATGGGGTTGTCTCTTTAGTGTTAGGTGGACGACGACAATGTCGTCGTTTACAGGACGGTTAGTGGGCCTCCAACCAGTTAGTGCCAAAGCCGGAATCGGCTACGAGGGGGACTGCCATTTGGAAGGCGTTTTGCATTTCTTCGATGACGATATGTTCAACCTTTTCTTTCTCTTCAGGGAGAACGGAGAAGTTTAATTCGTCGTGTACCTGGAGAATCATTTTGCTACGGATACCCTCAGCCTTGAAGCGATTGAAGATATGAATCATTGCTACCTTAATGATGTCTGCAGCAGTGCCCTGAATTGGGGCATTGATGGCGTTGCGCTCAGCAAAGCCTCGAACGGTAGCGTTGGCACTATTGATATCTGGCAGGTAGCGACGACGTCCGAATAGGGTCATTACGTAGCCTTGTTTGCGGGCTATTTCCTTCGATTGTTCCATATAGTCGTGAACCTGCGGGAAGGTCTCGAAGTATCCGTCAATCAGCATCTTAGCTTCATCGCGAGGAATATCCAGACGCTCAGCTAAGCCAAAGACAGTAATGCCATAGATGATGCCAAAGTTGGCACGCTTTGACTTGGTGCGTTCATCGCGTGTTACCTCTTCGATAGGCTTTTTATAGATGTTAGCAGCAGTAGCAGCGTGCAGGTCCTTACCCTCACGGAACACCTCAATCATCTGAGGATCCTGCGACAGATGAGCCATCACGCGCAGTTCAATCTGACTGTAGTCAGCAGAGAAGAACAGACAACCAGGTTCTGGAATAAATGCCTTGCGAATCTCTTTTCCGTCCTCACCACGAATAGGAATATTTTGCAGGTTAGGATCAGAAGACGACAAGCGTCCTGTGGCTGTAATGGTCTGATTAAAAGAAGTATGGATATGACCAGTACGTGGGTTAATCAGCTTGGGAAGGGCATCGATATAGGTGCCAATGAGCTTTTTGAGTCCACGATGTTCCAAGATGTCTGCGACAATTTCATGCTTGTTTTTCATTTGCTGCAGTACTTCCTCAGAAGTGACATATTGACCAGTCTTGGTCTTCTTGGCCTTCTCTACTATCTTGAGTTTATCGAAGAGAATTTCACCCACCTGTTTAGGTGATGCAATATTGAATTGCTGACCAGCGAGTTCATAGATACGCTGTTCGATTTCGTTCATGCGAGCAGTAAACTGCTTACTGGTTTCAGCCAACGACTGCGTATCCAGACAAACACCATTCATCTCCATCTCTGCCAAAACAGGCATCAGAGGCATTTCTATCTCATAAAACAGCTTTTCGCAATCGTACTTTTTCAGCTCAGGCTCCAACTTGTTCTTCAACTGAAGGGTGATATCAGCATCTTCACAAGCGTATTCGTAAACCTGTTGAGGCATGAGGTCACGCATCGAACGCTGGTTCTTTCCATTTGGACCAATAAGTTCATCGATATGGACTGTCTGATAGTGCAAATATATCTCAGCCATGTAATCCATATTGTGACGAAGCTCAGGTTGGATGAGGTAGTGGGCAATCATCGTGTCCCACATAGGACCATCAAGATGCACATCATAATTTCGAAGTACCTCGAGGTCGTACTTCAAGTTCTGACCAACCTTGAGAATTTTTGGGTCTTCGTAGAGCGGTTTAAAGATATTAACAATTCGCAACGCTTCTTCACGATTAGCAGGAATGGGCACATAAAATGCCTTGTGTTCCTCGACTGAGAAGCTCAAACCCACCAATTCTGCGTCAATTGGAGAGGTTGAAGTCGTTTCCGTGTCTAGAACGAGAAATTCTTTTGTCCTAAAAAAGTCACATAGATTTCTTATATCTTCCTCTTTTTCAACGAGTTTGTATTCATGAGGCACCGTTTTTAGGCTCTCAAAACTCGAAAATTCTGGCTCACTCGTACCAACAGGGGCAAATTCTGCAAAGAGATCGAGTTGTTGATTAGCAGGTTTTTGCTTTACTTCACTTTTTTTAAGAATCTTGCTGGCCAGCGTCTTCAACTCCAATTCTTCGAAGAGTTTGGCCAGTTCACTCTCGTTGGGTTGCGAAACCTTCAACTCGTCCATCTTGAGTTCGATGGGAATATCCGTCTTGATCGTTGCCAAGAATTTTGAGAGTTTGATATCGTCGACATGTTCCTCTACTTTTTTCTGTAAGGCACCCTTGATTTCTGAGGTACGACTTATCAGACTCTCAACAGTTCCAAACTCATTGATTAGTTTGACAGCAGTCTTCTCACCGACACCAGGACATCCTGGGAAGTTATCTGCAGAGTCGCCCATTAAGGCCAGGAGATCTATGACAGCTTCCGTCGATGGAATGGCGTATTTTGCCTTTACCTCCTCAGGACCCATCACCTCATAACCGCCACCATGACGAGGACGATAGATGAACACATGATTGCTCACCAACTGTCCATAGTCCTTATCTGGTGTCAGCATATAGGTCTCAATACCTTTCTGGCCAGCTTTAGTCGCCAAGGTACCAATGACATCATCAGCCTCGAAACCTTCTACCTCGAGAATAGGGATGTTCCAAGCCTTCAATATGTTTTTGATAATGGGTACACTCTGTTTAATATCCTCAGGCGTTGCCTCGCGCTGCGCTTTATAGGCAGGGTAGGCCTCGCTGCGGAACGTTGGTCCATGAGGATCAAAAGCCACACCAAGATGGGTGGGTTGTTCTTTGGTTAGCACTTCCTGCAACGTATTCAGAAATCCCATAATGGCCGATGTATTCAGGCCTTTTGAGTTGATACGCGGATTCTTGATGAATGCGTAATACG